>OLFR01000631.1_pt1 | contig 7875 bp, 4 predicted proteins | sample 1608971 | NCBI WGS metagenome assembly OLFR01 (sample SAMN02674970, study PRJEB24791) | human gut metagenome, SKBSTL043 | isolation source: stool | host: Homo sapiens | place: USA | reverse complement strand
CCTCAAACAGGTATCTTCCTTTATAATCATAATTTGCCCTATAAAAGACGCCAAATAAAGCATATTTATTCTTTCCTCCGGTGACTACTGTATTTTCTCCTTTAGCCAGATTAAAGTCATTCAATTCATCAGATAACAGTCCATCTTTACTCACAGTCAGATCTTCATAAGATTTTGTCTCATAGTTGATACCGCCTGTCAGTTTCACATTATGAGAGCCGGCAAACAAGTTACCATAAGTTCCGTAAGCATTATATGCATAATACAGATTTTTTGTATTCAACACAGTCAGTTTATTCCCTCCGCTTGTACTCTCGGGCATGGTAATCGTAACACCCGGTACCTTGGAGTATTGCATGTCTACACTTCTATTGGTACATTTCTTGTCATATTTCGAATATGTGTAATCCCCTATGATTTCAACATGTTTTACCGGATTTATAACTACTTCAAATGTGGTCATAAACTCGTCTATCTCATCTTTATTATTATGTTTCTTATTGGATAATGCAACAGTGGTACCCGCCAAAGTATAGTTCATTATATTAGTTTCATACACCAGTGTACCATCAGGATGTACAGGCACTAATATGGGCAAGGCACGATAGCTTGCATTCTTAAATATTGTATTCACTCCACCAAGTCCCGGATAGGAGTAATTCGATTTGAAATAAGAGGTATTATTACTGACGGATAACCATGGAGTCACTTTGGCTTCCAGCCTTGATTTGAAGTTATAGCGTTCATACTTATCCGGTTGTATTTTAAGAACTCCTTTCTGATTATAATATCCTCCGGAAAGCCGGAACTTCAAATGTTCACTTCCACCGGAAATGCTTACATTATGTTCATGCGTCGGACGTTTATGGTCATATAAATAATTATACCAATCAAAATTCCCATAGTATTTATACTGTCCGTTTTCAGTTACTACCCAGGGCCGTTCGGGTTGTTCCGTCTTATCATTTCTCCTGATCCACAACTCATGATAATCCTTTTCCGTATATGTGAGCAATGGTGTCCCTTGCCAGGTAGAGAAAAACATATCACTAATACCGGCCGCATAATATCCACGGGTTTCATAATCTGTCGACGTAGTTACATCACTAAAGCTGTATCGTCCGTTATAATTAAGAGTGACTTTGCCTTTTTCTCCCGTCTTTGTAGTTACCAGAATAACTCCATAGGCGGCACGTGCTCCATAAATTGCCGCAGACGACGCATCTTTTAAGACCGAAACAGAGGCGACATCATTCGGATTGACACGATTCACATCTCCCTCCACTCCATCAATAAGGACCAACGGTTTGGCAGAACCACTAATGGAATTTACACCTCTGATATTAAACGAACCTCCATCTCCCGCACGACCTGAAGAAAAAGAGACAGTCATGTTAGGAACTGCTCCTTGCAGTAATTGAGACATAGTCGAAGCAGAACGCCCTGCCAATTGATCTCCTTCTACCACAGATACAGCACCTGTCAAATTCACTTTCTTCTGTGTTCCATAACCTACAACCACCACTTCTTCCAAAGATCTGGAGTCTTCTTGCATGGTTATATTGATAACCGAATTATTCTTGACGGGAGATTCAACGCTCTTATAACCTAAAAATGAGAAAACCAATATACTATTGTCCGGAACCTCGATAGTATATCTTCCATCCATATCAGTGATGGCTCCTATTTTCTCACCTTTAACAGCTACATTACAACCGACAATAACCTCTCCCAAATCATCTTTCACAGTTCCTGTTATCTTCCGACCGGGAGTTACGTTTTTCATTTTCTCCATATTTTTCACCAGAATAATATGGTTGCCTTCCATCGTATACGAGAAACCTGTTCCTTGCAAAACTCTATTAAGAATTTCGGCAACCGTGGTTTCCCGAGTAGATACTGCTATTCGTTTGTCTAAAGCAATCTCATGCTCATTGTAAATAAACAAATAGTCTGTTTGTTTTTCAATCTGCCTGATAATGTCAGATAGTGTTGCGGTACCTTTATTCATCGTTACTTTCTGATTTTGAGAACGGACATTCAAGGAATATGTCTCAAAAACAATGAATAACAGGAAAAAGACAGTTAACCTCATAATTCTTAAAATTTGAGTACAGTGTGTTTTTCTATGGACAATACGTCCACACCAAAGATTATTTTTCATATCTTTGCCTAGAGTTATTAAGTTAATACATAAAGATTTGTAACAGATGACGAGTCTTTTTTATTGACTTCTCACATATCGGTAAGTGCTGCAACACTTACCGATATTTCTGTTTTAAACGGGCAGGTTCTCTTGCTCTCATTTTCAGTGTTTTTTTAGATTAAATACTAGGGTTAATAGATTATGATCTGATTCTTTTCGTCGTCCTGTATATAATTAAATTTGATGTATTTCTGCAATACTCTCATCACATGTTCGATTCCTTCTTTCTGGCGGAACTTACCGGTACACGGATGAGAAGTTATTTCTATGTTTTTATTAATGATCTTCACTTCATAATATTGCTCTAATTTCTTAAAGACAGTTTCCAACGGTTCATCTTTAAAAGAATAAATACCCATCCTCCACAAGAAATCATGATCCGAAGTAAAGGTCTCTTTATAAAGTTTCCCGTCTCTAACTTCCACCTTTTCATGTGGATTCAAGATTATTTCGTTTTGCGTTTCAGGATGGTATACGGTGACTTTACCTTCTATCAAAGAAGCTTCAAATAAACCGGAGTTAGGATATGCCGAGACATTGAAAGTAGTTCCCAATACTCTGATATCATATTTCTCGGTCTCAACAATAAAAGGATGTTTCTCGTTATGAGCCACTTCAAAATACCCCTCTCCTTCCAAAATCACTTTCCTCTCTTTGGCATGAAATCCGGTAGCCGGATATTTTAAAGTAGAGTTGGAGTTCAACCAGACAATTGTCCCGTCAGCCAAAACCAGGCTAGCCCTTTGCCCTGCGGGAACCGTCATCATCTGCATTTCAGTAGAGTGTTCAAACCGATACTCTTGATATTCCTTATGAATAATAAAAGCAATCATGGCAATGACTGCCGCTATCTTCATAGAGGTCCAAAGATAACGCATCATAATTTTCTTATTTTCCGCCTTTTTTTCTTGCAAATTACCATTCCAGATAGTAGCGTCATAAATATGACGCATTTGCATCAGTTGTTCACGGTGTTCTTCACTTTCTTTCATCCAGCGCACGACTTCTCTCTTTTCTTCGGGAAGAGCATCTCCTGCAAGATATTTATTTAATAGTTTCGTATCCATACTTTTTCCTTGGGGTTAAGACATAAGCTTTTTGAGGGCTTACATATATAAGACACGCCACTTACAAACTTCACTAGAAGAAAAATAAAAAAAGTGCTTTGAGGTCCTTCATTTGTTCATCAATGCCGAGGAGGATATGCATCAATGCCGAAGGAGAACTTTATCGGTAAGGTATTCTATTAGAAAAAAAGTAGAGTATAAAGGTAATCTTTGAGGTTCTTCCTTAAAGCTTGCAACGCTTTGCCAATATGATAGTCTACCCCTTTCACTGTCACATTTAATGATTCAGCGATTTCTTTCATCGATTTATTCTCATATCGACTCATCATAAATGCCCTTCTTGTTTTTTCCGGCAATTCATTTAAAGTATGATTAACAATGGCGATTATTTCTTCAGAGAAAAGTTGGTTAGGATCGGAAGAGTCAAGAGAAGAGATACGGAAATCAAGTTCGTAAAGTTCATCATCCAGGATGTTTTCCCTGACCTCCATCCGCAGATGCTCATTTCGCAGGTAGTTTAAGGCCTGATTCTTTACCACAGTCATCAAAAAAGCACGGATATTTTTCACCTCTTCAGTCTTCATCGTACTCCATAAAGTTATCATTGCCTCAGAGGCTATATCTTTCGACTGCATCTCATCGTGAAGATAGGATTTAGCAAACAAGAAACAACGTTGATAATACTCAATATAGATATCATCAAATGTCATATTAGAGCTTATGGCACCGTTTTGTCTTCTCATTTTAGCGTATTTCTCACCTGTTTAGACTTTTGTTAACGAAGCAAAGATAGCTAAAAGAAGTTATCTTCCAAAAGCCAGTCTTGAAATATTTTCGTCTTATCTACTATACACTTCCGCTTTTTTTCGTACTTTTACCCCTTGTTGGAAAGAAGTGCCTTTTCAACCCTTGAGAACAGAAAAAGAAAAAACAATATATAAAATGAATCACAAATGGAATTATCGACCCATTACACCCGAACAGGCAGAGACAAGCCAGACATTGGCCCAGGAACTAGGGATTAGCCCGATACTTGGACAACTTTTGGTGCAGCGGGGAATTACGAAGGCAGCAGATGCCAAGAAGTTTTTCCGCCCGCAATTGCCCGACCTGCATGATCCGTTCCTGATGAAGGATATGGATATTGCAGTAGAACGTCTGAACAGGGCGATGGGAAAGAAAGAACGTATTCTAATTTATGGAGATTATGACGTAGACGGTACTACTGCCGTAGCATTGGTCTACAAGTTTATTCAACAGTTCTATTCGAACCTTGATTATTACATACCCGACCGATACAATGAAGGGTATGGCATTTCTAAAAAAGGAGTGGACTACGCCGCAGAAACCGGTGTAGGACTGATTATTGTACTCGATTGTGGAATTAAAGCAGTAGAAGAAATCACTTATGCCAAAGAGAAAGGGATTGATTTCATCATCTGCGATCATCATGTACCGGATGATGTGCTTCCGCCTGCCGTAGCTATTCTGAACGCCAAACGCCTGGACAATACGTACCCGTACACTCACCTTTCCGGTTGTGGAGTCGGTTTCAAGTTTATGCAGGCATTCGCTATCAGTAACGGTATCGAGTTCCACCACCTGATTCCTTTGCTGGATATTGTAGCTGTGAGTATTGCATCGGACATCGTTCCGATTATGGGTGAAAACCGTATCCTCGCCTACCACGGTCTGAAGCAACTGAACAGTAACCCGAGCATTGGTATGAAGGCTATTATCGACGTATGCGGACTTTCTGAAAAGGAAATCACCGTCAGCGATATTGTGTTTAAAATCGGACCGCGCATCAATGCATCAGGACGTATTCAAAACGGAAAAGAAGCCGTAGACCTGCTGACGGAAAAAGATTTCTCGGTAGCACTTGAGAAAGCCGGACAAATCAACCAGTACAACGAAACCCGGAAAGACCTCGACAAGAGTATGACGGAAGAGGCAAACAACATCGTTGCCAATCTGGAAGGATTAGCCGATCGCCGCTCCATCGTGCTCTACAACGAAGAATGGCACAAAGGCGTGATCGGCATCGTAGCTTCCCGTCTGACAGAAGTGTACTACCGCCCTGCCGTGGTACTGACCCGGACGGATGATATGGCAACAGGTTCCGCACGTTCAGTTTCCGGCTTCGACGTATATAAAGCAATCGAGCATTGCCGCGACCTGCTGGAAAACTTCGGGGGACATACATACGCCGCCGGACTGTCGATGAAAGTGGAAAACGTGAATGCCTTTACCAAACGATTCGAAGAATACGTTTCACAGCATATCTTACCGGAACAAACCAGTGCCGTTATCGAGATTGATGCTGAAATAGATTTCAGGGATATTTCATCCAAGTTCTTCAGCGACCTGAAAAAGTTTAATCCTTTCGGTCCTGATAACACGAAACCTATTTTCTGCACTCATCATGTTTATGATTACGGAACAAGTAAAGTGGTGGGACGCGATCAGGAACATATCAAACTCGAACTGGTCGATAATAAATCGAATAATGTAATGAACGGTATCGCGTTCGGACAGAGCTCACACGTACGTTATATCAAAACGAAACGCTCGTTCGACATCTGTTACACCATTGAAGAAAACACGCACAAGCGTGGTGAAGTACAACTTCAAATCGAGGATATAAAGCCGATTGAATAAGTATCAGGAGATATTAAAGCAATATTGGGGATATGACTCCTTCCGCGACTTGCAGGAGGAGATCATCACCAGTATCGGCGAAGGCAAAGATACACTGGGACTTATGCCGACCGGAGGCGGTAAGTCCATCACTTTTCAAGTGCCTGCTCTCGCCCAGGAAGGGATTTGCATTGTCATTACTCCTCTCATCGCCCTGATGAAAGATCAGGTGCAAAACCTGCGTAAACGCGGCATCAAGGCGCTTGCCATCTATTCAGGCATGACACGGCAGGAGATTCTCACTGCTCTTGAGAATTGCATCTTCGGTAATTATAAATTCCTCTATATTTCTCCGGAACGTCTGGACACGGACATATTCCGTACCAAACTGCGATCAATGAAAGTCTCCATGATTACGGTCGACGAAAGTCACTGTATCTCACAATGGGGATATGACTTCCGTCCTGCTTACCTGAAAATTGCCGAAATACGGACATTGCTACCGGGAATTCCGGTACTGGCACTTACGGCGACCGCCACTCCGGAAGTAGTGAAGGATATTCAAGCTCGCCTGGATTTCCGTGAAGAGAATGTTTTCCGCATGAGCTTCGAACGGAAAAACCTGGCGTATATCGTCCGGCAAACGGATAACAAAACTCAAGAGCTGTTGCATATCTTACGAAAGATACCCGGCAGCGCCATTATCTATGTCCGCAACAGACGACGCACCAAAGAAATCACCGAGTTACTGGTAAACGAAGATATTACCGCCGACTTCTATCACGCCGGACTGGATAATGCCGTAAAAGACCTCAGACAAAAACGCTGGCAAAGCGGAGAAGTTCGTGTAATGGTAGCTACAAACGCCTTTGGAATGGGGATTGATAAACCCGACGTGCGTATCGTATTGCATCTCGATCTCCCCGACTCTCTCGAAGCTTATTTCCAGGAGGCCGGTCGTGCAGGAAGGGATGGTGAAAAAGCGTATGCTGTAATCTTATACAGCAAAACGGACAGAACGACGCTGCACAGGCGCGTTGTGGATACTTTCCCCGACAAGGAGTATATTCTCAATGTCTACGAACATTTGCAGTATTACTATCAGATGGCAATGGGCGACGGTTTCCAATGTGTCCGCGAGTTTAATCTGGAAGAGTTTTGCCGGAAGTTCAAATACTTCCCGGTTCCGGTGGACAGTGCACTGAAAATATTGACTCAAGCCGGCTATCTGGAATATACGGACGAACAGGATAATGCCTCTCGTATTCTTTTCACGATTCGCCGGGACGAACTATACAAATTGCGAGAAATGGGAACGGAAGCCGAAGCACTGATACAGACGATTCTCCGCTCTTACACCGGAGTATTCACGGATTACACCTTTATCAACGAGAATTCACTTGCAGTACGTAGCGGATTAACGCGACAACGGGTGTACGACTTGCTGATACGTCTATCCAAGATGCGTGTCATCGACTATATTCCACATAAAAAGACACCTTATATCATATACACACGCGAACGAGTAGACAGGCAACATCTGCAAATCTCCCGCAGTATATATGAGGAGCGTAAGGAACGTTATGAAGCCCGCATTCAGGCAATGGTAGATTATGTAACGACCGAAACCGTTTGCCGCAGCCGTATGCTTCTACGCTATTTCGGAGAGAAGAATGAACATAACTGTGGAATATGCGATGTCTGCCTCAGCCACCGTGCCGAGACTCCCGAGCTTTCCTCCCAACAAATAAAAGAAAAAATTAAAGAATTGCTTTGCAAACAACCTCTGACACCTGCCGATATTGCCTCACAGATAGAAGCAGATAAAGAAATCATCTCTCAATGCATCCGCGAATTGCTGGAAGATGAAGATCTGAAAGCGGAGAACGGCATCATAAGCCTGAAGGCATAAGAAAGAGGTTGTGTCAAAACGTTGGCACAACCTTTTTCTATAATTTATAG
>OLFR01000624.1_pt1 | contig 7934 bp, 3 predicted proteins | sample 1608971 | NCBI WGS metagenome assembly OLFR01 (sample SAMN02674970, study PRJEB24791) | human gut metagenome, SKBSTL043 | isolation source: stool | host: Homo sapiens | place: USA | reverse complement strand
CGGGGCTGTCTGCCGTGAAAGCGGTGTCACCCGAAAGAGTATAGGGAAGAGTGTAAACCTCGCCTGCTGCGGCATCAGTCTTCATAGAGCCTGTGCCTGCTACGGTAACCTTGAGAGCCTGGCCTCTCTTGAGGTGAGACTCAACAGAGTAAACAAGATTTGTCTCCTCGGTGCCCCAGTAAATTTCTGTATCTGCCGGAATAGAAACGGTGTATCTGACAGCAACATCCTCAGGCGAATCGGGGCCTGTTTTTGTGGATGTCTTAATTATGGTTGTGCCGGTCTGCTCTGTTTCCTTGGTTATGGGGTTAGCTGCAAAAGCGGGAACCGAAACAGCTGCGAGCATGGCCGCTGCGAGTGCGATAGAAATAAGCTTTTTCATAATTTATCTCCTTATATTTATTACGCGTTAGTATATTCTGCCGTAAAGGTAAGAACATCTGTATGCTCACCCGAAGCGGCTTTTTGCCATTCAGCCTCTGCGATGTTCACGGAGAGGTCATAAGACTTCATATAATCGCCCGGTAAAAACGCCATTTGCTCTGCGCCTGTAAGCGTGTAGGCGATAGTCTTTGAGCTGTCTAAAGTGTTGACAAGCTTTGAGCCGTTGAGCGATGAAACAGCCACCTTAACGGTCTTGCCGGGAGACAGCCACATTTTAGTTGCCGTAACCTTACCTATTGCGTAAGAAGTAGCTTCCCACGGTATTTCGGTATCGGCAGGAATTGTAAGCTCATACTCATCCTGTTTGCCCTCGCCGGTAAAAATCTTTACGGAGCCTACGGGGTTCTCTTTGTTCAGCGTAGCCGGAGCCGCGAAAGACGGAACAGTCACGAGCGACAATAAAAGCACTGAGAGCAAAACTGATAATGTTTTCTTCATAGAACCACCTCCTTATGGTCTTGATAAAGCATTTAATTTGTTAATTAACCTTTAGTGTAATCTACGGTATAAGTAAGAGTAGTCGAATACTCGGCTATCGGAGCGTCCGTCCAACCGGAAATCGTCAATGACGGTTTTTGAGCGGGAAGCGCTCCCTCATTTGTACCTGTAAATTCTGTGGAAGTAAAGTTCTGTGAAGTATACGGAAGAGCGTATGTCGATGTTGCTGCATTGGTAAGAGTGTCATTTGCGACAGAAGCGCTGCGTGCTACGGAAACACCAATCTTGCTGCCCGTATCAAGTGAAGACGTAACCTTATAGGAAACATCAACGGCTTCCGTCTCGCCCCAAGGAACATCTATTTCCGCAGGAATTGTAACCTCAAAGAAGTCGTCTGCGGCAAAATGAATATTGATAGTTTTTCTGACAGGCTCGTTTGTTGTCTTGTCAACAGCAACCTCACCGGTAGCATTATCGATAAGCTCTATTGTAATAACATCTTCACTCGTTACGGTAACGCCCGTGACGGTAAACGTAAAGTTTATTGCCTTGGGAGCTGCCGCCGAAGCGGTGTTATTTGCGACATCCGCGGTTTCGGGAGAAGTGTTAAGAGCTTTTGCCGTTACGGTCTTTTCAATCGCACCCGTCATTGCAACGTTGTAATCGAGGATGTTGCCTGAAACGTCCTTAAGACCTCCGTTTTTAGAGGTTACACGAAGTGTGTAGCTTCCGTCCGGATAGTTAACGGCATTTGAAAGAGTAAAGACTGCGGTTCCCGTTGTTGCATCCTTATTGAGAGCGACGCTGTCTTTGTCTACCTCCGAAGCAAAGTTCGGGAAAATACGGAGGGTATCTATAATACCGTGGAGAGCTTCGCCGTCCGAGGAATTAACGGTGTTACCGTCGTTAACCTCTTGAACCTGCCTTATATAGCCCTTAAACGAATTGTACTCTTCAACCGCTTCCGTTATTGCGGTGAGGTCCTGAATACCGCTATTGTCCATTTGACCCTTAACGGTATTGTAAAGAGCCGTGTACTTTTCTTCAAGTCTAACAACGCCGCCCTTAACCGTCTTACCGGTGATGTCGTCGGTGTAAGTTTTGATATTGGCAAGCACCTTGTTAACCGCCTCGGCCGCCTTAGCATAATTCTTATACTGAGGAGCACTTGCAAATTTGTCGGCCTTATCAGTTAAGATATACTTAGCGTAATAATCAAGGTCGTTATTCTTTTCGAGGTAGTTTTCAAGCGCCGCGGTCTGACCGGTAGGCATAAGCCTGCAGTCGGTCGTAAGGTCTGTCGCTTTACCGGTCTCGCCGTACATTGAAGCAACAAGAGCGTTAAGGTCTTTAATACCGGTTATAGCGGTACCGGAGTCACTCGTGTAGCCGTCACGGTAATTTTCGAGAAGTCTCAAACGTTTTGCAACCTTATAAAGGTTTTCCATTTTTGTGACGTTCTCCGTACCGAGCGCCGCAATCGCCTCGTCGGTATAGCGCTCATAAGACTGCTCATACCAATTGATTATGTTCTGTACGTCAGCCGCGGTGAGAGAATATGCGCCGTAATCTATAAGCGGCTTCTCTGTTCCGCTCGCATCGGTGCCGATAACAAAACCGGGATAAGGTAAGGCGTTGCTGCCTGTTACGGAACCGCCGGTTGCTGCAGCCGGCATAGCCTCAATCAAAGGTTTCAAATCGGCAACCGCAATTTGCGGCTGATCGAGCAAAGTGATGCCGTCGTCGATGCTCTTGTACTTTTGAAGCACGCTGTATGCTCTTGCAACGGACGGTATTGTCTTTTGATAATCCGAAAGCTGTGCATAAAGAGCAAGTGCCGTGTTTATCTTTTCGGTACGAGTGTTCGCTTTATAAATATCAACATCCGCTACCGCGTTTTCAAACTGCATTGAAGTAAGAGACTTAACCTGTGCATAATCGTCGAACGAGACGTCGCCGGTTCTGTTTTGTACGCCTGCGCCGTATGCCGAGGTACCCTGTCTGTATGTAAAGCCGACAGAGCCTATTGTAAAGCTCTTACCGTTCATTTCGGCTGCGCTCTTTCCGTTTACGGACGAATCGTCGTAATTTGACAAGGGCGCTATACCTATGGTAACACGGAAAATGTTGTTAAGGGACTCGGCTTTTTCATCTATACGATAGTTAGAGGTTGCCGAAATACCCTGAACGCCTCTCGAGAACTGGAAGAGCGGAACCATAACATAGCCCTTGTAGTGAGAAAGGGTCAGGTAATCGCCGTCTCCCGTATCTATGCCGTACTCCGAGGTGTAAGCGTAAATTCTTCTCTTGCTTTCATCCTTGGGAGTACATTTAGCCCATTCACCCGTCTTGGGGTTAATGAGATAGAAGTAAGAAGCCGCGTTGTTGCTGCCGAAGTCGAGGGTGTAGTCCTCGGCGGCACCGTCATAGTATGAGCTGATATTAAACGCCATTGAGAATGTGTCAAGCTGAGAGAAGTCTGCGTAGAATACAAGTGCCAAACGGTCGGTTTCGTATATTTCGTTTTTGGAATACGACTTAGCAAAATCGCCGAGACTCTCAGACGACATATTGTTGGCTCTCAGCGCGGAGTAATCGCCGCTGCTGCTCGGTTCTTCGTCAACAAGTCCCTTTGTAATGCTTATGCAGTTATACCAGCCTTTTCTGTCTTCGGCATACTGGTTATTTATGGTAACCGTTGCGGCGTTTTTGCCCTCAAGGCCGTTTGACGTAATGATTGCCGAGGTACCGTTTTGGCGATAATCTGTAATACCGTTTCTCTGCGGGTCATTACCGAGAGCGCCGGTCGGTATAAGTGTAGGCGTTGCAGTATCTTCACGATGCGCCGAAAGTGAGGCAAAGGGAACCTGATATGTCAAATATCCCTTAGAATAGTAGTAATCCTGCCCTACCTTGCCGGCATATTTTGAGTTTTCAAATTGCCAGCTTCTGGTGCCTTTTTCTAAGGAATCGAAGTCGCCGAACGGTATAACCTTATTGTTTGTAAGCGCCTGGCCTATTACAACAGAGTTGTCGGCAAGCTCTTCTTCTATGAAGCTGAAGTACTTTAAGAGCTTCTCCTCTTCCGCTCTGCCGAGCATAGCGAGCTGGCTTAAGTTAAGGCGGATATAAACCTCATAAAGGCTCTTAACAACGGCTTTATCCTCATCGCTTACCGCGAGAGTATTTTCGTCGAAATCGGGAAGCTGCTCAAGCTTAGTTGCAATCATCGGAATGAAATCCTCTGCACCCGAGTTAGCAGAGCCGTAGGTTTTACCGTCTATACAAGCCTGCTTGGCGGTCTTGTATTTATCCCAAGCCTCGGTCATACCGAGTGCTGCCGCCTTGGTATCGAGCGCAGACTCCTCAAGGAATGAAGCATCGATTATACCGGATTTTCCGGCTTCTTCGGATTTGTTATATTCCTCAATTGATTTTTTATAACCGGCTATCAAGTCCTCGATATACTTAACGGCGCGGTAATCGTAGGAGTTAGGATCTTCAATGTACTTTTGGCAGGCATTGAAAATAGCGCGCGGAATTTCTGTTTCCTGGTCATAATATGTCTTAACGGGCGTGCCTGTGTTTGTTGCTCCGTTAAGGGTATTTTCGCTGTATTTCTGACCGTCTGTACGGTAGAACAATACATTATCAAGGAAAATCTTTTTACCTACGCTGCCGTTGTTGGTTTCAAGGCTCGTAGAAGCCGGGTCATACGAGCAACCCGTAAACTTAAAGCCGGCGGACATAATATCCTCGATAGCTTTAAAAGCATTTGTACGATTAACTACCGGATCTTCACCCGTACCGATTTTGGTCTTATCGATATAAGCTCTTTTGGGCGAATCGGCTGTTGTCTTGCCACCGTCCGCCGTAGTCATGCACGGAGCGAGCATTGTGCCGCCGTCGATATAGTATTCGCCGCTAGTCCATGATGTCTTGTTAATTCTGAAGGAATAGCGTCTAATAAGCAGAGCATTGGATATCGAAGTACCGGCAGGGTCAACAACTACCGACTGCGAAAGCTTAATTTTCTCGTTATAATACTTGTCGGCATTTGCTTTAGTTTTATCCGAGTTGTTCCACACATACATATCGGACACAGGATTTTTTACACCGAAATCCTCGTTGGATTCCGTGACAACGGAGTCGGTTTCGGAGCACATAAACTGAAGCGGTATGCGGACATATCCCTTGAAATGGTCAAGGTCAACGGTACCGTCGTTTAACATAACCTTTTTCCAGCTGCCGTCCGTTTGCTGCAGGTATAAATATGGGTCCTCACCCATATAGCCTGCTTTTGTGGTGCCGACAGTAGAGTAAATTATATCGCCGTATCTGTTAAAAGCATTATTGCTTTCACTGTAGTCGTTGTCAAAATCCTGTGCAAAATACTTTTCGTTTGAACGAAGGCGGAATGAAAGCCCCGTTACGCTGACCTCGGAAAAGTCGAGATAGTACCAAATCTCGGAAGCACCCGTCGGGTCCCAAGTCTGGCGGCTCCATGACGTATCAAAGGACTGAGGGCTGTCGTGGGTTGCGGCGGACTCGATACGCATTGCGTAGCCGTAGCTGTTGCCCGTGTCTTTAACGCCTACACCATCGGTTCTGCCTTCGAATGAAAGGTGATTACCCTCCTGCATATAGTCAAGTGAGCCTGACGTACTGCGTACATTGTTGACTTCGGCGGTTCTCTCGTTGGTTCCGGCATCCGAAAACGAACCGTGGTCATCTGCGTTACCTTTTTTATCAAAGGTAAGAATTTCACGCATCGCAAGAACGTTGTTTGTAACGGGGGCATAAGCGTCCGCATTGTATACATAAGTCGGAACATCCGAAACGTATGCGTTAACAGCCTCCGAGAACCAGCCGTCGCTGTCGTACGCCGTTATCGTAATATTGTAACGGTGATCGTCAGACAGACCCGCAGGCACCTTTGTTTTGATTTCGTCTGCCGTAATCTCAGCCGTGTACGGTGCGGTACCGGTGGGACTAACCATCTTGCGCAGCAAAACCGTGCTTGTGTGAACCTCGGTATATGTTCCGAGATCAACAAGCTCTAACATATACCCGTCAATTGTTTTTGTGCCGGTTTTGCGCTCGCTAACCTTAGCCGCGGGGAAGCTGACCGTAATTCCGCCGTCGTCATTAAGTGTTGCAGCCGCTTCCCTTTTATCCGATTCGGTAAAGGTCGGTATCGGGTCATATTCGCCCTCGCCGGCCGCGAGAACCATGGGAATCGACGTTACCAAAAGCACTACGCAAAGCAGCACAGCAGTTATGCTTTTTCCGATTTTAATCTTTGAATTTTTTTGCATAAACTGCAACTCCTTTCCTCAAAATCTGTATTTTGAATATAGTTTCTTATGAAACCACGATGGTCGTTTTTAAATCCATATTGTTAAGTTTACGCTGCTCTTTATCAAAGCTGTATGTCTTAACATGGATTGTTGCCGGATAGGTTCCTGCCGCAAGCTCACGGTTCAGCGTGAACTTTGATATTGAATAGCCAGGCGGCAAGAGATTTGAGGTATATATAACCTCGCCTGTATCTGAAAGCTCTATTTCTATAACAAAGAAGCACGGGTTTTCCTCGGGATTTGAGAATACAAAGCTTTGCTCCTTGGTATTTGCCGCCAAGGGAAGCTCGGGAATACCGTAGACCTTTATCTGCCTGCCCCTTGTTTTTGTTTTATCGGGTACGGAAATCTCGCCCTCGCCCAATATGGCATTTTGGTCGATTACGCCTGCGGGGGGCGTTGTGGTTGTGCCATCGCCGCCTGTCGGTATAACGGACTTTAAAAGGAATATAAGACCTATTATAAGTGCCGCTATCAAAAGCGCAAACAAAAGCCAAAGTAAGAGCCTGTCTTTAACTATCGCAATGAATTTGTCAGCCTCTGTCTCTATGTAGCCGACTACCGCGGTATGAGGCATTTTCGTTGCGGCATACACCTTTTCGGTTTGCCCGTCGTCAGACTGCAAATCACCGATTTCGCGTTTGCCCTTCCCTATTTGACCGACAACCGTATAGCCGCCCGAGGGATAGCGCGAGTCTATTTCTTTCTTTTTGAAATAAGAAACCGAGAAGCCGGTTTTGCCGTTTTTGTAAACGCCCTCGCCATCGGCTCCGGTAAGATGCCGAAATATAAGATCTGCCAAATGAAAAACCTCCGATAAATTGATTAAAAACGCTATATATAATAGTATACGATAAATCCGCACCGCTTCGGGTTTACTTTAACGTTTGTTTTCCATCATTTTGCGGAGCAAGCGTCTATTTACCGATTTTAAGGCGCAAATGGGTACACTATTACACCGTATATTTATACTTAAGTTTACACCAAAAATGACTTGGTGTAAAGAGTTTTTAACTAATTTAAAAACTCATTTTAAACAGTCTTTAAACCAAATATTAACAGATTGTGAACGCAGTTTGACAATCTTTTGTCATTTTAAAATGAAAATATGTAAAATTTTAGATTGCAAGCACTCTTCGACAAAAATTGCAGCCGTTTTGGGTAATCTTGTACAAATTACACACCGGAAATTCTATATAATCAATTCACTTTCAGAGAACTCTTCCGTTTAGCCTCTTGATTTTATCACGTGCTGTGCGACAAAAAAACGCCATTGTAACAAAAAGCCGTTTTAATTTCACAAACGCCCGAAAAGTACAAAAAAACGGGCTTGTAAAGCAAATTACAAGCCCTAAAATGTTTATATCTATAAGATAATTTCGGATATTACGGAGTTAGAGAGTAAAAATCCGCGCCGCGTCAGAGAAATTCCGCCGTTCTCACAGCTGCAAAGCCCGTATTTTTCGTATTGCTTTGCGCTTTCAAGCATTTTTTGCGGTATGCCGTGATGAAAACGGGCGTAAAAACGCTCTTGAGTAAGCCCCTCGCGAAGCCTTAAAGCGAGCATACAAAATTCCTCTTCGTCGCCGCCGTCGCCCTCAGTTAAACGCTCATTGCCGCTTATGAAATACTCAATATCACGCGGATAATATGTGCGTTTTCCGCCTAAAAACGAATGTGCCGAAGCACCTA
>OLFR01000623.1_pt1 | contig 7951 bp, 6 predicted proteins | sample 1608971 | NCBI WGS metagenome assembly OLFR01 (sample SAMN02674970, study PRJEB24791) | human gut metagenome, SKBSTL043 | isolation source: stool | host: Homo sapiens | place: USA | reverse complement strand
GACATGGCCGATAGAAATAGGGTGGACCCTGCCTAATACAGATAGTGCAGAATCAGCTATTGAAATGTGGGAGAAATCAGATGCTATGGTAGTCAGTGGTTCATTCCTACGTTGTCGTAACATCGGATTATCATGGCAAATGAAAAAAGAATGGTGTGACAAGATCCATGCAAAAAACCTAGCTATCAATTTTAATATGGATAACATATTTGTAATAGCCAGCAAACGTTTCAATGGCTTCGACCCGGAATTAGAAAACAGTATCATGCCACGATCTTTCTCACTGGGACTTAATATCGGATTTTAAACTATAAACAAAGAAAGATATGAAACTTAAATATTTAATCTATACAATTACATTGACAAGTCTCACTGCCTGCAGTGATTTCTTAGAGCCCAAGTCACAAAGCAAATACATCCCCAAGGATGCCAATGCATTACAGGAGATGCTTATTGGAGAGGCTTATCCCCAACAAGGGAATACCAAATTTCTAGCCTATTTGGAAATACTTGCAGATGATATCGATCAAAATCAAGTGGAGGGTTACGAATTCCCTGAAAATGAACAGGGAAAAATGGAAACATTCGAGGTACTGTACAGTTGGCAACCCAATATGTTCGAAATGCAACAAAAATTAGGACAAGAGCCGAGCAATACATGGGGAAACCTTTATGAATATATTTTAGGAGCCAATGCTGCACTTGATTATACTGACGAAGTGTCCGGTACAGAAGCTGAAAAAAATTACATCAAGGCACAATCCTATGCTTTGAGGGCTTTCTTCTATTATATGCTGGTTAATCAATACGGACTTCCATATAATTACGACAAAGAATCATTGGGAGTTCCTCTAAAAATTGACAGTAAAATGAGAGATGAAGGTGAGGTACTGATGAAACGAAATACGGTAGAGGAAGTATATCTACAGATTGTTGCCGACCTAAACGAAGCAGAACGTTTATTCTTGACTCTCTCCGCCGCACAACAATATGAGCCAAACTACCTCGTTAGCCTACCTATGGTGCAATTATTAAAATCACGTGTGGCTCTCTATATGGAAAATTGGAAAGAGGCAAAAACGTATGCAGAAAAAGTTATCAAAGATTGGAACTTTTCACTGCGCGATCTGAATACAATCCCTGCACCGGAAGCGGGTATGAAAGAACCTTATTATACATTCAACACCTATGATTCTCCAGAAGTTATCTGGAGTTATGGAACCATAAGAGATTTGACAGGTGAATACGAAGGTTATATTGAAAAGGAAGGTAAGAATAATAACGATACCAGAAGAAAATTCAAAGCAGCAGATGAGTTGATTAACAGTTTCTCGGAAGGTGACTTACGCAAAGATCGTTATATTACTCGGGAGATACAGTATAATGAAGATGTCCCAGAGAGCAGTACATTTTATAATACGTATCTTCCCTATGGCAAATATAAGACGCTCCGTTCTGTCCCCACTTCCGGAAGCAGTGATTATTTCGCACTCTCTTTCCGGGTAGCAGAAGCTTATCTGAATTATGCTGAAGCTGCTGCCATGAGTCAAGCAGAAGGAGAAGCTATCACCACTATGAACGCACTACTGGAAAAACGATATGACGAAGGAAACATACCATCCTTTTCGGGATTGAGTGGAGATGATCTTATTACCAAGATACGTGAAGAACGCAGAAAAGAACTTTGTTACGAAGGCCAACGCTGGTTTGACTTACGTCGATATGGCATGCCTTCCATACAGCACAAATGGGAAGGAAAAATTTACACATTAACAAAAAATGATCCTTCATACGTATTACCTATACCTCCAAATGTATTGCAAAGAAACTTACTATTGGAACAAAATCCGTTCGGTCCGGAACGGGTTGGAGTTTCCATAACAAACTAACTATAAATTATAAAAATAATGATCGTTAATCCTAAACAACAGAAAATTATGAAGCCAATATATAACGTATGGATATTATTGTTCTGTCTCACATTCACGTCTTGCTACGAAGATGATTCAATTATCCCGACACCAGACCCACTTGCACAGGCCGGAGGATTTGAGTTTCCCCAAGGAGATAATTCTTGGGACAATGATGCCATGAAAATCTACCAAGACTTCGGAGTGAAAATAATATATAAAGATATCACAGAAAAAGACCTCAATAAAAATTGGACAGGTGGTGGTATCGGTGGCTCTACAAGAGTGTTCGAAAATTGTCTCAATGAGGAGATGGCGGCATTCTATATTACTTTTATGAAAAATCATATATTCCCTTATCTTAATCGGGAAGTTACGGACAGAGTATTTCCCATGTATTGGTATGTGGGATACAATTACTCGGTATTTGCCTCCATTGTACCGGGAGTGTTAGAATATTATGTAGCATTATCCGAACATGAAGAAAGCCAAACTGACTGCTGGGTAACTTGCTTCTGGGGAGATGCAGCTCACAGCACCTATGATGATCCAATCTCTGGATGGAAAACCCCTATTGCCGGCAACAAGGACAGTTTTACTGTGCGTCGCTTCAAAATAATTGATGAAGTTATAAACACAGCCATCACCAGAGGTAACATTATCGTACCCGAAGATGAATTTGATGCAGGATTCGACCATTCAACTAAGATTGTCAGAAATGAAGATATTGAAAGCAAAGCTGATCCTAATTATTATCTTAGAAGAGGCTATCCCGGTGATGTAAATTCATTATCAGCAAAATATAGTAAACCACATTCTGATAATCCTCCAACAGCCAAAGAAACATTTATCGGTTACATGCAAATAGCCATGCGTCTTACTAAGGAAGAACGGGAAGCAATGTGGCCTTCGGCAACCTATCCATTTATGAGTAGTAAGTTCGAGTTTGTAACCAATTATCTAAAAAAATACAATATTGACCTGGAAGCTATCGCTCAAGGACCGGAAGAATGGGATATCAAACCTTATCCGGAACTACCAGAAGCTGATGCAGGAGATGACGATGATGATCCTTGGGGAGACTGGTAGAACTTTTTTCTTTATCCAGTAGTAACCAAGTTATTAAAATAGATACGGATAACGACAAAGCTATTCGTTGCTTTACGATATATTATAAAACTCAATATTATGGAATTAATAAAAAGACTCTCACTAATACTATTGCTTTTATGCACCACCTCCTCCCTATGGAGCAACGGCGGACTGCAGTTTAAGGGAAAGTTAAGGATACTTAGACCTACTACCTTACAAGTAAAAGATTTGAATGGAAACCTTGTTTTGACTTGTTCCATCAGCCAGAACGGAGTATTCGAAACAGAAAAGAAAGAGATCCAGCCCGACGTATATACGCTATGTATCGGGAAAACGGAACAAAACATTTACTTTGAAAATACTTCTGTTAGTATCAATGGCTTTTTCGATGAAAAGAATCCCGAACAAAGCTCACTTTCATTCACCGGCATTGATCCGTTTCTGACTTTACAAAACTATATGCCGGCCGAAAGAGATCCGGATAAAGCAACAATCTCGACTTCTGCCAAAGAAAAACTGACGCCTGCCATGGCGTCAGCATTAGCTTATCTGGCAGATGTGAATGATTACCCATCCAACAAAATGTTATTGGATATGATACCGGAACAAGATAGGAATTCTTTGTCTGCCAAATGGTTAATCAACAAAGTAGAAGTTCTCTCCCACCAGATCATCGGTGCAGAATGTCCTGGTTTTACGTTCATTGACAGCAATGGAAAGAGTGTAAGTTTAAAAGACTTCCGTGGAAAAATTGTCGTACTGGATTTCTGTGCTTCCTGGTGTGGTCCTTGCCGCAAAGAGATGCGCAGTATGCTGACAATATATAATGATCTGAAAGCGGATGATTTAGAATTCATCAGTGTTTCGTTGGATGACAGCGAAGCAAAATGGAGAAAAATGCTGGATGAAGAAAAACTGCCGTGGGTGATGTTGTGGGATAAAACAGGATTTCCCAAAAACAGCAAGACTCCAAGCGCTATTCAGGCTGCTTACGGTTTCTACTCCATCCCTTTCCTCGTTGTCATTGACAAAGAAGGCAAACTCGCTGCACGTAATGTCCGGGGTGAACAGGTGCATGAAGCCATTTTAAAAATAAGAAAATAACTAGATTGTATAAATTATAACTCATCAACAATGAAGAAACTTATATTTCCTATCGTATGCTGTTTTATCAGCATTACAGTATCGGCTCAGTTAGTCAAACAAGAAGCAGAAACACAAAAGAAACAATCCGAACTGGACTGGTTTAACTGTTCTTTCGACAAAGACAGTGTATATGGTGCCGAAGTAAACAAGGCTTACGAGTATCTGAAAGCTAACAAAAAGAAAGCTAAAAAAAGACCGGTTGTTGCATTGATCGGAACAGGAATGGACGTAGAACACGAAGACCTGAAACATGCAATCTGGATGAACCCGAAAGAAAAACTAAACCAAAAAGATGATGATAAAAACGGGCTTGTTGACGATATCAATGGCTGGAACTTCATCGGAGGTAAAGACGGTCAAGTAATGGAAGCTCTGACGCGCGAAGGAGAACGTGAATTTTTCCGCCTAAAAGATAAATATGCTGACTATATTTTCGATGGAAAAAAGTACTATAAGATTGTCAATGGAAAACGCCAAGAAGTTCCCGTACCGGAAAATATGGAAGAATATAACTACTATTGCTATAAAGTCATGCCGGAATCAAGAATCGGAGGAACCTATGGTGGTCTCCAACTTTCTTATGTAATAGAAGAATATGTTGAAAAGTTCGATAAGGACATGAAAAAACGCTTCCCCGGAAAAGAGTTAACCGTTGAGGACTTCCAAAGTTGTTATGATCCCAAAGCAGAAAGAGACAGTCTTTCAGAAGTTGCCTTTGTGTTTACTGCCTACTATTTCAGTATCTATAATACGGATAAATGGGAACCCGTATATCAAAATATGGGAAAGAAAAGTGTAGCAACAGCCAAAACGTCCTATGAAGATGCTTTAAAGAAATACGGAACTGATAACCGGAAAGAAATTGTAGGTGATAATCCCTTGGATATTAACGACACACAATATGGCAATAATGTACTGTTGACGTCTGACGCAGCAACAGGAGTTATGAAAGCGGGAGTGATCGCAGCCAAACGCGACAACGGTGTCGGAAGTAACGGTATTGCCGATAATGCAGAAATTATGACTTTACGTATTCATCCGGGAGAAGGAGAACCTTATTTAAAAGATATGGCACTGGCCATCCGGTATGCAGTAAACCACGGAGCGGATATTATTTTATTGCCGGAACAAAATTCGTTATACCCGGAAGAACAGAGACAATGGGTAGCAGATGCGCTGAAAGAAGCTGAAAAGAAAGGAGCATTGGTAATAGTTCCGGTTTGGGATCTGTCAGTAGATATGGATAAAGATGAATTCTTCCCTAACCGGAAGATGAGAAAAGACGGAGAACTTACCAATTTTATGGTGGTTGCTTCTTCTGATAAGAATGGAAATCCGGTACTAAACACCAATTACGGTGCAACTACTCTCGATCTTTATGCACCGGGAACAGATATTTATTCATCCTATATGGGTGATACGTACCAAAAAGGTACAGGTGAAGGAATGGCTTCGGCTACTGTAGCCGGTGTAGCTGCCTTAGTGAAATCATATTTCCCTAAATTAACCGGCTCGCAAATCCGTGACATACTACTGAAGAGCGTCACTTCACGCAAAGGGGTGGAAGTGGAAAAAGGAATCCGCGTAAACGACAGTCCTTCACAAGACTTGTTCCTTTTCGATGATTTGTGTATTTCCGGAGGTATTGTAAACGCTTATCAGGCAATTTTGGAAGCAGAAAAAGTCAGCAAATAAAATTAGCTTATGAAGTATACGACTCGTATGATAGGAACCGTTGTCGCCTTTTGCATGGCGGTTCCTGTATTCGCCCAACAATATAAGGCAACTATACCTTACCAGATGGTAGGTGAAAAGATGATTATCGAAATGAAAGTGAACGGCACGGCACGTCCTTTCATTTTTGATACAGGAGGACGTACGGCACTCACGACTCAAGCCTGCCAGGCACTGCAAATGGCAGCCACCGACTCGGCTAAAGTAACGGATGTGAATAACGTGGAAAGCTATTACAAGACTACCCGGATAGAGAACCTGACTACCCCCGACCATGTTATTAATTTCAAAAATGCTCCGTCACTGGTCATTGATGAAGTAAAAGGCTGGGAATGTTTTGGAGTAGATGGCATCATCGGCAGTGATTTATTCGCCAACACCATTGTCACTATTGATTCACAAGCCAAAAATATTATAGTTACCTCTGCTGAAAAGCCATCGACAGTGTCTTTACGAAAGATGTTGAATTTCACCAAAGGGGGCGGTATGCCGATCGTCAGCATACAAATAGCTCCGGTTAGCAATATAAATGTATTATTCGATACAGGTAGTCCCAGTCTGTTATCACTTATCGAAAGTGATTTTGAAAAAATCAAACTGGAAGCCTCTATGGAAGTGGTTTCCGAAGGGTATGGAGAAGGGAGTATCGGAGTATCTGGCCAGGCGGACAAAGCTTCTTCTTACAGGGTTCGTATTCCATTGCTATCAGTCGGAGCCACCAAATTCCGTAACGTAACAACCAGCACCAACAATCACCCTTACACATTATTGGGCGTCAAACTGTTGCAATACGGTAAAGTGACCATTGACTATCCACGCGGAAGATTCTATTTCGAAGCATTTCAACCGGACAATGAAATAAACAATCAAGGTAACAACTTTGACTTAACGGTCAAAGACGGAGATTTGTTTGTATCTACCGTATGGAGCAGTACGAAAGGTAAGATAGCAGTCGGAGACAAGGTAGTTAAAATCAATGGCAAACCTGCTAAGAAATATGACTTCTGCGAAAGTATTCTGAACGGAATACCGGAATTAAAAGAGAAAAAGAAGACGAAACTGACGATTGAGACAGCTTCCGGAGTAAAGGATATTATCTATGAAAAAGAATAATATGAAAAGTATAGGAATACTGACCGGCTTATGGCTGCTATTATTTCTAAACTGCGGACAAAGAATGGCAGCGCAAATCCGGAATAAGGTTTGCGACACCATTCCTTATGAGTTTATACAAGAGAAAATCATTATCCCCGTCACTGTTAACGGTATAAAAGTGAAATATATCGTCGATACGGGAGGAAGAACCGGAACGATGTATGATGCCGCAACGGCTGCCCAAGAGGCATTCAGCCTGCTTACTATCCCGACCAAATGCCCACCGGACCTGATGGAATATGTAATAAACAACCACTATATCCCCGATGCACAATTCCCCGAATTTGGTGAAAAGGAACTGGTTCAAAAGAATGCGGACTTTATAGCCCGCCATTCCTTATTGTATTACTACAGGGGAGATTAGACCCTCCCCACCGCTACTTCGTTCACCAAAGATCTACTTTCAGCAAAGTCTTTCACATTTTGCAGAGTAGTATGAGCAATATTCGTCATTGCTTCTTTGGTAAAGAATGCCTGATGAGAAGTCACAATCACATTGTTGAAAGACAAAAGACGGGCTAAAGTGTCATCATCAATAATCTTATCAGACTTATCTTCATAAAAATAAGGCTCTTCTTCCTCGTATACATCCAGACCGGCATATCCCACTTTTTTGGTCTTCAGCCCCTCTATCAAGGCATTGGTGTGAATCAACTGCCCACGCCCCGTATTGATAATCATCACTCCGTCTTTCATTTTACTGATGGAATAATCATTAATCAGATACTTTGTCTGTTCTGTCAAAGGACAATGCAGGGAGATGATATCCGAACTATGATAAAGTTCATCCAAAGTACAATAAACCACCTGATGTTCACGGGCAAAATTGTAATCGGGATAAAGATCATATGCAAGAACATTCATACCGAATCCACGTAATATCTGAATTAAAATCTTGGCAATCTTACCCGTAC
>OLFR01000618.1_pt1 | contig 7995 bp, 8 predicted proteins | sample 1608971 | NCBI WGS metagenome assembly OLFR01 (sample SAMN02674970, study PRJEB24791) | human gut metagenome, SKBSTL043 | isolation source: stool | host: Homo sapiens | place: USA | reverse complement strand
AGGCGGTCAAAGACGACCGAGTCGACGAGCGCGCGCATTTCGGAGTTGCCGAGTTTGGCCTTCGTCTGCCCCTCGAACTGCGGATTCTTGACCATCGTCGTCAGCACGCAGCTCAAGCCTTCGCGGAAGTCCTCGCCCGTCAGGTTGCTGTCCTTTTCTTTCAGGAAGCCGTTGCGGCGGGCGTAGTCGTTGAACATCTTCGTGAATGCCGCCTTGAAGCCTGTTTCGTGCGTTCCGCCTTCGCCTGTGGGGATGTTGTTGACATAGGAAAAAAGGCTCTCGGTATAGCCGTCGGTGTACTGGATGGCGACGCGGCAGATGACGGAATCCCTCTGCCCTTCGAGGTAAATCGGCTGATCGTGCAGGACGGTTTTGCCGTCGTTCAAATACCGCACATAGTCGATGATGCCGCCCTCGTAGTGGAAGGTCGTTTCGCGGCGGGCAGGGTCGCTCACACGCTCGTCGAGAAAGACGATTTTCAAGCCCCGGTTCAGGTACGCCAACTCCTGCAAGCGGCGGAACACCGTGTCGTAATTGAAGCGCACATCCTCGAAAATCGCGTCATCTGGAAGAAAACGCACGAGTGTGCCCTTCTTGCGTGTGTTGCCGACTTTTGCCAAGGGCGCGTCCGGCTTGCCCGCGATGACCTTGCCTTTCTTCTCGTCGAACTGACTTGTGAAGCGCATGGCATAATGGCTGAAATCGCGGTAGATGTCCACGGTCAGCCACTTGCTCAGCGCGTTGACGACCGACGCGCCCACGCCGTGCAGACCGCCGGAATAGCTGTAATTCTCGTTGTTGAACTTGCCACCCGCGTGCAGCACGGTGAAAATGACCTCCGCGCCGCTGACGTGCATGGTCGGGTGCTCATCCACGGGCATACCGCGCCCGTTGTCGTACACCGACGCGGAGCCGTCCGTGTGCAGCGTCACGCGCACCTCATCCGCAAAGCCGTTCGACGCCTCGTCAATTGCGTTATCCACAATCTCCCAGAGCAGGTGATGCAGACCGCGCGTCGAGGTGGTGCCGATATACATGCCCGGACGCATCCGAACCGCTTCCAGCCCTTCCAGCACCTGAATATTGCCCGCATCATAGTGATTTGCTTGATTTGCCATGAAAAAAACTCCTCTTATAATGAAGGAAGTATGTCAAAATCGCAACGGTGACAAAGCACCAATTTTCATTATACCACAATTCCGCCGATTCATCAAGGCGAACAGCAAAATGACGCTCGGACAGCAAAACGGCGCGAAAAATTTTCACCCGCTCAACAAAAACGTAACATTTTATCAAATATCGGAAACATGTTCATGGGAAAACAAAAAAGATATTGCAAACGGGAAGATAATCGCCAAATTTAACAGGGGAAAATCCGCGAAAACGCCGCAGAATTTACAATTCACAGGGAAAAAGCCTCTTGACAATGAAACAATTTTGTAATAAAATCAGGCTGTACGGAAAGGAGTGATTTCCCCATGATGAATTCCGGTCTGCGGCGGCTTCTGTCCGGCGCGGTGGCGCTGATGCTGCTGGGCTGTTCCTCCGCCTTGGCGGATACGGCGACGGTCACTGCGCGCAAACTCATTCTGCGCGAAAAAGCATCCTCGACCAGCGATGCCCTGCAAACCCTGCCCAAAGGAACGAAGCTGGAGGTTCTCGGCAAGAGCGGCAGCTGGTATAAAGTGACTTACGGGAAATACACCGGCTATGTCTATAAAACGTATGTTAGCGTGACCAAGACGGCCAGCAGTTCCAGTTCTTCCAGCAGCGCGACGCGGCTGGAAAAGGGGAGCACGGGCAGCGACGTCAAGGATTTGCAGACAAAGCTGAAAAAACTCGGCTATTATGATGCTTATGTCGATGGCGATTATGGCGACACGACCGTCGCGGCGGTCAAGGCGTTCCAGAAGAAGTATAACCTGACGGCGGATGGCATTGCAGGCAAAGAGACGCTCAAAAAGCTCGACAGCGCGTACAAGAACGCGGACAGCGACAAGGACGACGACTCGCTCCGCATGGGCGACAGCGGCAGCGCCGTCAAGGACTTGCAGACGAAGCTGAAGAAGCTGGGCTATTACGACGGCACGGTGGACAGCACGTTTGGTTCGGGCACATACGCGGCGGTCAAGGCGTTTCAGAAGAAGTATAACCTGACGGCGGATGGCGTGGCGGGCAGCGAAACGCTCAAAAAGCTCGACAGCGCGTACAAGAACGCGGACAGCAATACCAGCACCGATGACGATTCGCTCCGCAAGGGCGCAACCGGCACGGCAGTCAAGACGCTGCAGACCAACCTGAAGAAGCTGGGCTTCTACACGGCGTATGTCGACGGTTCGTTCGGCTCGACGACCGAGAGCGCCGTCAAGGCATTCCAGAAAAAATACGGTCTGACGGCGGACGGCGTGGCGGGCAGCGCGACGCTCAAGAAGATTGAATCCGTCGTGGCGAGCGCCAGCAGCGGCAAGATTACCACCGAGCGACTGGACTGGTTCAATGGCGGCAAGTACGTCATCCCGAACGGCGCGGTATTCCAGATTAAGGACGTCAGCACGGGGCTGATCTTCTCCGCGCGCCGGCAGAGCGGCGGCAACCATATGGACGCCGAGCCGCTGACGGCGGAAGATACCGCGATTCTCAAGAAAATCAACGGCGGCACGTTCAGCTGGCGCCGCCGCGCAGTGCTGGTGAAGTACAACGGGCATGTGTATGCCGCGTCGATTTACTCCGAACCCCACGGCACAAACACAATTCTGGACAACAACTTCGATGGGCAGTTCTGCCTGCACTTCTACGGCAGCAAGACCCACGGTACAGACCGCGTGGATGCAGATCACCAGAAGTGCGTGGAACAGGCCATGAAGGCGACTTGGTAAAAATCTCAGTCAAAGGGCAAAGCAATGGGCACTGCTGCAGCGCGGCAGTGCCTTTTTGCGCACATCCGAAATCATCCGCCGATGCCCTATTGACAAATCGCCCAAAATCCATACAATAAAATTGCGGCTGAAATCATTCATTTTTCATTCATTCCGATTGGCAGCCGAGGACAAGAGAGAGAGGAAAATACCATGTTCGGATTCCGACCCGACGGACGGCGCGTGTCGTCCATTGACCCTATCGTCGGCATTACGCCGTACCTGATGCCCATGCGCTGCGACGCGCAGGTTTTTCTGCAGCATCGCGTGGATTATGAGCTGCTGACGCGCTACATTGCGGCGCAGGCGGCGAAGGGCGAGAAAATCACGTTCATGCAGATTATTACCGCCGCGTTCGTCCGCACTGTGTCCCAGCACCCGGAAATCAACCGCTTCATCCTCAATAAGCAGTTCTTCGCGCGGAACATGTGCGCCGTGTCCTTCACGATGCTCAAGAACCCGCAGAACGCCGAAATGGGCGAGACGGCGGTGAAGGTGAAGTACGACCTGACCGACACCATCTACGACGTGCGCGACCGCATGGAAGCCGTCATCAACGCCAACCGCGGCGAGGACAAGAAGAACTTCGCGGATAAGCTGGCGAAGGGCGTGCTGGCTGTCCCCGGCTTGGCGACGTGCATCGTCGCGCTGGTTCGCCTGCTTGATCGCTACGGGCTATGCCCCGGTGCGCTGCTGGACGAGCTGCCCTTCCATACCAGCATGTACATCACCAACAATGCCTCCATCGGCCTGCATCACGTCAACCACCACATCTACAACTTCGGTTCGGTTACGCTGTTCTTCGGCATGGGTACCGTGGAGAAGGTTGCCGTGGTGGAGAAGGGGGAGGCGCGCATGAAGCGCTTCCTGCCCATCGGCATCACGGCGGATGAGCGCGTCTGCTCCGGCGCGCACTACGCGGCGTTCTTCGGCACGATGTCGTATCTGCTCAATCATCCAGAAGAACTGGAGAAGCCGCCGGAATCCGTCCGCTTTGACGAAAAGTGCGAATACCACGTCCCGAAAGTTGGCGAGCAGCCGGCGAAGAAGCAGAAAAAGCAGCAGAAAGCCACGGTTCAGGCGTAAATCAGCAGGAAAAAACGCATGATATGTCGAAATCCTCCGTTGCAGCGCATTCCTTGAAACGGGAGTGCAGAAGAACGGAGGATTTTTTTTATGCAGAATGTAGGTATTGTCGGCTTGGGACTAATTGGCGGCTCACTCGCGAAAACCATCAAGCTCCACACGCCGTACACGGTTTATGGCACGGACAAGAATGCGGACACGATGCGCCGCGCGTTCCTGATGGAGGCGATTGACGGCGAACTGACGGCGGAGACGCTGCCGCAGTGCGATGTTGTGCTGGTCTGCCTGTACCCGCAGGGGATTATTGACTATGTGACCACGCACGCGGCGGACTTTAAGCCCGACAGCCTTGTGATTGACTGCGGCGGCGTGAAGCAGGTGATTTGCGACGCGCTGTTTCCCGTATCACAGCGGTATGCGTGGCATTTCATCGGCGGACACCCGATGGCGGGGCGCGAGTACAGCGGCTTCAAGTACGCCCGCGATGATCTGTTCGACCATGCGTCGATGATTCTGTGCGGTCACGGCGACGACGACCCGGCGGTTTTGCAGCGCGCCCGCGACTTTTTCATGAAACTGGGCTTCCTGCGTGTGCAGTTCACGACGCCGAAGACGCATGACGAGATGATTGCGTATACGTCGCAGCTGGCGCATGTCGTGTCGAGCGCGTATGTGAAGTGCCCGCTGGCGGATAAGCACCGCGGGTTCTCGGCAGGGAGCTTCGCGGATATGACCCGCGTGGCAAGGCTGAATGAGGATATGTGGACGGAGCTGTTCTTTGATAATCGGGAGGCGCTTCTGCCGGTGGTGGAGGACTTGGTGCAGCGGGTGACGGAGTATCGGGACGCGCTGCGGGATGAAAATCGGGAGGAAATGCGCAAGCTATTGCGTGAAGGAAGAGAAACCAAGGAACGCCTGACGGAGTAACACGCGGAAGAAGCAAAGCAATGATCTGAATGATAGAAAAAATCAACCTTGGTTGTCCGAAAAAGTCAACACCACAAAAAACGCGGTACGCCCCCAATCCGGGGAAAGCGTACCGCGCTTTTCTTTACACCAGCGTCTTCGTCTGCCACTTGCCGCTGTGCCAGCGAATCAGGAAACAGATGATGCGGAACACCCAGTCAATCTGCATGGCAATCCACACGCCGATGACGCCCATGCTCATCGTCGTCGCGAGGAAAACGCCGAAGCCGATGCGAAAAACCGCCATCGAGAAGACCGCGACCGTCATCGTGTACTTCGCGTCGCCCGCCGCACGGAGCGCGTTCGGCATCGTGAAGGACATCGGCCAGAAAATCACGCAGCCCGCGCCGTGCAGCGCCACAATCTGCCGCGCAAGCACTGTCGCTTCCGGCGAGAGGTTGAACGGCAGGGTAATAATCGGGTTGCAGAGCAGCATCAGGATGTTCAGCGTGCCCATGCAGAGGTAGACAATCTGCATGAGTTTCTTGGTGTAGAATTTCGCCTGATCGTAGGCGTGCGCGCCGCAGCACTGCCCAACGACTGCAATCATCGCCAGCCCGATGGCGTTTCCGGGCAGGCACTGGAATGAACCGAGCGTGTTGCCGACGGCGTTCGCGGCGGTGCTGGCGGTGCCGAAGGTGGCAATCATGCTTAGCAGCAGCAGCTTGCCGAGCTGAAACAGCCCGTTCTCAAAGCCGCTGGGAATGCCGACGCTCAGAATCTTCTTGACCTCGCTCGGATGCCACTCGAAGGGGAACATGCCCGGATACGGAATCCGGCAGTGTGGGTCGCGGAGGGCGCGCTGCGTGATGTACGCGCCCACGGAGCGCGAAATCAGCGTCGCCAGTCCCGCGCCCATCACGCCCCAGCCCAGCCAGAAGATAGTCACGCTGTTGCCGATGAGGTTGACGATGTTCATGATGAAGGAGGAGAACATCGTTGCGCGCGGATTGCCAATGCAGCGCAGGAGCGCGCAGTAGGCATTGTAAATCGCCATGACGGGATAGGAGAGCGCCGACATGAGGAAGTAAATCTGGCTTGCCGTCATGACGTCCTCTTCGACATTGCCGAAGATGGCGAACAGCAGCGGTTTGCGGAAAATCAGGCAAACCGCCATAATCGCCAGCGAAACGAGCAAAACGACATAGAACAGCATCTTTGCGGCAGTTTTCGCGGCATCCGGGCGCTTCTGCCCCAGATACTGGCTGACCAGCACCGCGCCGCCCGTCGCCAAGGCAGAGAACACGCCAATCAGCAGCACGTTGATGCTGTCCACCAGAGAAACGCCGCTCATCGCCGATTCGCCGCTCATTGCCGATTCGCCGCAGTAGGACACCATGATGGTATCCATCATGCCAATCAGCACGACGAGAAACTGCTCCGCCAAGAGCGGCAAAAGCAGCTGCTTCAAGTCCTGTTTGGAGAAAATCATCTCGGATTCAGCCGCCGGGAGTTTTTCAGGGGAAGTACGGAAGAAACGCATGGAAACCTCCTGAAAGAAATTCGGAATGCGGAATTCGGAATGCGGAGTAATTCGCGCGCGAACTGCGCCTGAAATCCTCTAACAGAAAACGCCCGACCGACGCATCACTGCGGCGATCAGGCGTTTCAAAGCGGATGGGGAAGCGATTATTCCGCCACAGGATAGACGGAAACCTGCTTCTTGTCGCGGCCCAGACGCTCGAAGCGGACAACGCCGCTCACCAGCGCGAACAGGGTGTCGTCCTTGCCGATGCCCACGTTCTGACCGGGATGAATCTTGGTGCCGCGCTGACGAACAAGAATGTTGCCAGCCTGAGAGAACTGACCGTCGGCACGCTTCGGGCCAAGGCGCTTGGATTCGCTGTCGCGGCCGTTACGGGTAGAACCCATACCTTTCTTATGAGCGAACAGCTGAAGATTCAACTTCATCATGGTAATACCCTCCAATTTATCTATCAAGGTCGTGGCTCAATGAACCTTGCGGGTCGTGAGCCGAAAATACGCGGGGTACTGCTCCGCAATGGCGGAAAAGCCGATGCGAAGCGCCCCAAACAGCAGCTGCGCCTGTTCCATCTGCTTATCGGTGATTCCCGGCGGCAGCAGCACCTCCGCGAAGCCATCTTCGCCGCCGTGTTCGATGGGGGAAAGCCCCACCAGGCTGCAAAGCGCTTGGTCGATGGTGATGAGCAGCGTGGAAATGCCCGCGCAGACGATGTCGCTGCCTTCCTCCGCATAGCCGGAATGTCCCTTGACGGAAACACCCGTGATGCGTCCGGCAGCGTCCTCAAAAAGCACAGCGCGCGTCATTAGGCGTTGATGGCGGTGATTTCCACCTTCGTGTAGGGCTGACGATGGCCGGCACGACGATGGTAGTTCTTCTTGGACTTGTACTTGTAGATCTTGATCTTCTCGCCCTTGACCTGACCGACGATCTTGCCTTCAACCGTCACACCCGCGACAGTGGGCGTGCCGACCTTGACATCGCCTTCATTGACGACCATGATGGCGTCGAAGGAGATAGCAGAGCCATCTGCCTGATTCACCTTGTCGATGTAGATGGTTTCACCCTGAGAAACCTTGTACTGCTTGTTGCCAGCGCTGATGATTGCGTACATGACAATAAGCACCTCCTATTATATACTCGCCGGAATCTGAGGTTGCGCAGATGCACATTGTGACAGACCTCTCCCGTGCGGCTCAACGGTAATGATACCACGTTCGCGGGGGTATGTCAAGAGGAAAATGCGGAAAATTCAAGGCTTTGCGTTATTCCAAGCCGAAAAATTCCGTCAGCTTGCCGGGATGCGACACGCACAGCGACTGCCAGCCGCAGAAGAGCGCACCCTCGACGTTCCCCGGCGTGTCATCCAGAAACAGCACGCGCGACGGCTCGTGCCCCGTGGCGGAAATGACGTACTGGAAAATCTGCTCGCTGGGCTTCATCAGCTTCAAGCGCCCGGAGACGAATTTCGCGTCGAAGAGGTTAAAAAAGTCGTACTTGTGCTCGACAACCGCAAAGGCATCGTCGGCATAATTCGAGAGGACG
>OLFR01000574.1_pt1 | contig 8339 bp, 5 predicted proteins | sample 1608971 | NCBI WGS metagenome assembly OLFR01 (sample SAMN02674970, study PRJEB24791) | human gut metagenome, SKBSTL043 | isolation source: stool | host: Homo sapiens | place: USA | reverse complement strand
TGCTCTTCCGATCTAGCGGACGGAAGAGGAGGTGATCTGCTCGTTCGAGCCGGAAATTACGACTTATGAACTGCCTCGCTACCGTCGTACGAACCAGAATACGTCGATCACGTTGAAACCGGCCGTTCTGACGGGCGACAAGGTGACCAAAGGCCAGATCCTGACCGAAGGTTATTCGACGCAGAAGGGCGAGTTGGCGTTGGGTCGTAACCTGAAGGTGGCTTTCATGCCCTGGAAGGGTTACAACTTCGAGGATGCCGTTATCATGAGTGAGCGTCTTGTGAAAGATGACGTTTATACATCTGTTCACTTGGAAGAATTCGAATCAGAAACACGCGATACAAAGCTTGGGCCTGAAGAAATTACACGTGAATTGCCAAACGTTGGTGAAGAAGCCCTCAAAGACCTTGACGAAATGGGTATTATCCGTATCGGTGCTGAGGTTAAAGAAGGTGACATTCTTGTTGGTAAGGTAACACCTAAGGGTGAAAAAGACCTTTCTGCTGAAGAACGTCTTCTCCACGCTATCTTTGGTGATAAATCTCGTGAAGTACGTGATACATCACTCCGTGTACCTCACGGTGGTGATGGTGTCGTTCGTGATGTTAAAATCTTCACACGTGCAAACGGTGATGAATTGCAATCAGGTGTTAACATGCTTGTTCGTGTTTACATCGCTCAAAAACGTAAGATCAAGGTCGGAGATAAGATGGCCGGTCGTCACGGTAACAAAGGGGTTGTTTCTCGTATTGTTCCTGTTGAAGACATGCCTTATCTTCCAGACGGTACACCAGTTGATATCATGTTGAACCCTCTTGGGGTGCCATCACGTATGAATATCGGTCAGGTTATGGAACTTCACCTTGGTATGGCTGCTCGTAACTTGGGTATTCACATCGCAACACCAGTCTTTGACGGGGCAAGCTCAGAAGACCTCTGGGATACTGTTCGTGAAGCAGGTATGGATAGTGATGCTAAGACAATCCTTTACGATGGACGTACAGGTGAACCATTTGATAACCGTGTGTCAGTTGGTGTCATGTACATGATCAAACTTCACCACATGGTTGATGATAAACTTCACGCTCGTTCAGTAGGTCCTTACTCACTTGTTACCCAACAACCTCTTGGTGGTAAAGCACAATTTGGTGGACAACGTTTCGGTGAGATGGAGGTTTGGGCCCTTGAAGCTTATGGTGCATCAAATATCCTTCAAGAAATCTTGACTTACAAGTCAGATGACGTTAACGGACGTTTGAAAGCCTATGAAGCTATCACTAAAGGTAAACCAATTCCAAAACCAGGTGTACCAGAATCATTCCGAGTACTTGTTAAAGAATTGCAATCACTTGGTCTTGATATGCGTGTCCTTGATGAGGATGACTACGAAGTTGAATTGCGTGATCTTGATGAAGGTGAAGATGACGATGTCATGCACGTCGATGATCTTGAAAAAGCACGTGTACAACAAGCCAAAGAAGCTGCTGAATTAGAAAAAGCTAAAGAAGAAGCTTCAGATAAAACAGAATAAAATAAGCTTTAGAGAGGGAGTTCACTCTCTCTGCTAAGGTAGCTGATAAAGGTGAGAATAGCGCTGCTATTGTCAATAGAACAAAAGAAAGGTAATACTAGTGGTTGACGTAAATCGATTTAAAAGTATGCAAATCACACTAGCTTCACCAACTAAGGTCCGTTCATGGTCTTATGGTGAAGTTAAGAAACCTGAAACAATCAACTACCGTACGCTCAAACCAGAACGCGAAGGTCTCTTCGACGAAGTAATCTTTGGTCCTACTAAAGACTGGGAATGTGCGTGTGGGAAATACAAACGTATCCGTTATAAAGGTATCGTTTGTGACCGCTGTGGTGTTGAAGTAACACGTGCTAAGGTTCGCCGTGAACGTATGGGTCACATCGAGTTGAAAGCACCAGTATCACACATCTGGTACTTCAAGGGAATCCCTTCTCGTATGGGATTGACTTTGGACATGAGTCCTCGTGCGCTTGAAGAAGTTATTTACTTCGCAGCTTACGTGGTTATCGATCCAAAGGAAACACCACTTGAACCAAAATCTCTCTTGACAGAACGTGAATACCGTGAAAAATTGCAAGAGTATGGACATGGTTCATTTGTCGCTAAAATGGGTGCAGAAGCTATCCAAGATCTCTTGAAACAAGTAGATTTGGAAGCTGAAATTGCTGAACTCAAAGAAGAGTTGAAGACAGCAACTGGTCAAAAACGTGTTAAAGCTGTTCGTCGTTTGGACGTTCTTGATGCCTTCTATAAGTCTGGTAACAAACCAGAATGGATGGTTCTTAACATTTTGCCAGTATTGCCACCAGACCTTCGTCCAATGGTTCAATTGGATGGTGGACGTTTTGCGGCATCTGACTTGAACGATCTTTATCGTCGTGTTATCAACCGTAACAACCGTTTGGCTCGTTTGCTTGAATTGAATGCTCCAGGTATCATCGTGCAAAACGAAAAACGTATGTTGCAAGAAGCGGTAGATGCCCTTATCGATAATGGACGTCGTGGTCGTCCAATTACTGGACCAGGTAGTCGTCCACTTAAATCTTTGAGCCACATGCTTAAAGGTAAACAAGGACGTTTCCGTCAAAACTTGCTTGGTAAACGTGTTGACTTCTCTGGACGTTCCGTTATCGCCGTTGGTCCAACACTTAAAATGTACCAATGTGGTGTGCCACGTTTGATGGCCATCGAACTTTTCAAACCATTTGTGATGCGTGAAATCGTTGCGCGTGAATACGCAGGTAACGTGAAAGCCGCTAAACGTATGGTTGAACGTGGTGATGAACGTATTTGGGATATTCTTGAAGATGTTATCAAGGAACACCCAGTACTTCTTAACCGCGCACCTACCCTCCACCGTTTGGGTATCCAGGCCTTTGAACCAGTATTGATTGATGGTAAGGCCCTTCGTCTTCACCCATTGGTATGTGAGGCCTACAATGCCGACTTTGACGGTGACCAAATGGCCATCCACGTTCCATTGTCTGAAGAAGCTCAAGCTGAAGCACGTTTGCTCCTTCTTGCGGCTGAACATATCCTTAACCCTAAAGACGGTAAACCGGTCGTAACGCCATCTCAGGATATGGTTCTTGGTAACTACTACTTGACTATGGAAGAAGAAGGCCGTGAGGGTGAAGGTATGGTCTTCAAGGATATTGATGAGGCAGTTATGGCTTATCGTAATGGTTATGTTCACTTGCATAGCCGTGTCGGTATCGCAGTAGATAGCATGCCTGATAAACCTTGGAAAGAAAACCAACTTCACAAGATTTTGGTTACAACTGTTGGTAAGATTCTCTTTAACTCAATCATCCCAGCAGAAATTCCATATCTTCAAGAAACAACAAATGAGAACTTGACAGATAGTACACCAGATAAGTACTTCCTTGAACCAGGTCAAGATATCCAAACAGTTATTGATAGTTTGGAAATTAATGCACCATTCAAGAAGAAAAATCTTGGTAACATCATCGCTGAAACCTTCAAACGTCTTCGTACGACTGAAACATCAGCCTTCCTTGACCGTTTGAAAGACCTTGGTTACTACCACTCAACACTTGCTGGTTTGACAGTGGGTATCGCCGATATCCCAGTTATCGATAACAAACAAGAAATTATCGATGCTGCTCACCACCGTGTTGAAGAAATTAACAAGGCCTTCCGTCGTGGTTTGATGACAGATGATGACCGTTATGTTGCTGTTACAACAACATGGCGTGAAGCGAAAGAAGCACTTGAAAAACGTCTGATTGAAACACAAGATCCTAAGAACCCAATCGTTATGATGATGGACTCAGGAGCCCGTGGTAACATCTCTAACTTCTCTCAACTTGCCGGTATGCGTGGTTTGATGGCCGCTCCTAACGGACGTATCATGGAATTGCCTATCCTTTCAAACTTCCGTGAAGGTTTGAGCGTTTTGGAAATGTTCTTCTCTACTCACGGTGCGCGTAAAGGTATGACCGATACGGCCCTTAAGACAGCCGATTCAGGTTACCTTACTCGTCGTTTGGTTGACGTTGCCCAAGATGTTATCATCCGTGAAGACGACTGTGGAACAGACCGTGGTCTTCTCATCCGTGCGATTACTGATGGTAAAGAAGTGACGGAAACACTTGAAGAACGTCTTCAAGGTCGTTACACTAAGAAATCAGTTAAGAATCCTACAACAGGTGAAGTAATCGTAGGTCCAGATACTTTGATTACTGAAGATATGGCTGCTGCTATTGTCAATGCTGGTGTTGAAGAAGTAACTATCCGTTCAGTCTTTACATGTAACACACGTCACGGTGTCTGCCGTCACTGTTATGGTATCAACTTGGCAACAGGTGATGCGGTTGAAGTTGGTGAAGCAGTTGGTACTATCGCCGCTCAATCTATCGGGGAACCTGGTACACAGCTTACTATGCGTACCTTCCACACCGGTGGGGTAGCCTCAAACACCGATATCACACAGGGTCTTCCACGTATCCAGGAAATCTTTGAAGCACGTAACCCTAAAGGGGAAGCGGTTATCACTGAAGTTAAGGGTACTGTTATTGAAATCGAAGAAGATGCTGCAACACGTACTAAGAAAGTCTTCGTTCAAGGTAAGACTGGAATGGGTGAATACGTTGTTCCATTTACAGCTCGTATGAAAGTTGAAGTGGGTGACGAAGTACACCGTGGTGCGGCCTTGACAGAAGGTTCAATCCAACCTAAACGTCTCCTTGAAGTACGTGATACCTTGTCAGTTGAAACTTATCTTCTTGCAGAAGTACAAAAGGTTTACCGCAGCCAAGGGGTAGAAATCGGTGACAAACACGTCGAAGTAATGGTTCGTCAAATGCTTCGTAAAGTACGTGTTATGGATCCAGGTGATACAGATCTCCTTCCAGGTACACTTATGGACATTTCTGACTTCACAGATGCTAACAAGGATATTGTTATCTCTGGTGGTGTTCCTGCAACATCTCGTCCAGTCCTTCTTGGTATTACGAAAGCCTCACTTGAAACAAATTCATTCTTGTCAGCGGCTTCCTTCCAAGAAACAACACGTGTCCTTACAGATGCAGCTATCCGTGGTAAGAAAGACCATCTCCTTGGTCTTAAAGAAAATGTTATCATTGGTAAGACTATCCCTGCTGGTACAGGTATGGCTCGTTACCGTAACATTGAACCACTTTCAGTTAACGAAGTTGAAGTTATTGAAAACATTGCTGTTGATGAAGCAATTGTGGAATCATCTGAAGACTAAAACGAAAGCAAAAGAACTCACAATGAATTGTGAGTTCTTTTCGTATTTATATGACTAGAATCTCTTCTATTTTTGATAAATATAAAACCATTTTTTTTATCTTTTCCAGAAAATTTTGTATAATAAGAACACCAAAGATGAAGTGAGAAAGAAAAATGTACCAAGTAGTTGAAATGAAAGGGGATTTGGAGCCGTGGTGGTTCCTAGAAGGCTGGCAAGAGGATATCATCAGTACTAAGGAATTTGAAAATTTTTACGATGCCCTCAAGTACTATAAAAAACTTTGGTTTGCGATGGAGGAAACCTTTCCAAGTTATATCAGCCGTAGTAGTGTCATGACTGCTTTTTGGGACCAAGAGGATAAGCACTGGTGTGAGGAGTGTGACGAATACCTGCAGGTCTATCAATCGATTGCTCTTTTGGATGATTGGCAGGAAATTCCTGAGGAAAAATACCGTCCGGGATATGAAAAGCGAAATGACCTTCCAAATCATGCCCACTGTAAAATTAAACGTTAAATAATGCAGAAGCTCGAAATTTTCGAGCTTTTTTTCATTTTCTTAAACTTTTTACGAATAGGTCTATGAGGAGGTCCTTATGGTAACAGAATTTGCTAAGGAAATGATCAAAAATGCTGATAGTTGTGGGGCTCAAGACATCTACGTCATTCCACGTCAGGATAATTACGAGCTCTATATGCGAGTTGGCCAGGAGAGGAGATTAATTGATGTATATCGGCCTGATTTCATGGCTAGTCTTATTGGTCACTTTAAATTTGTGGCGGGAATGATGGTGGGTGAGAAGCGTAGGAGTCAACTAGGTTCCTGTGACTATGATTGTGGTGATGGTCAAAGGGTTTCTCTGCGTTTGTCTACCGTTGGGGATTATCGTGGCTTAGAAAGTTTAGTTATTCGTGTTCTACATTCCGAACGTCGAGAATTAGTGTACTGGAATCAAGGAATCCAGCCTATTATGGATGCTTTGGATTATCGTGGATTATATCTCTTTGCAGGTCCCGTTGGTTCTGGAAAGACTACGCTTATGCATGAGTTGGTTCAGGAGCGTTTTAAGGGGCATCAGGTGATTTCGATTGAGGATCCTGTGGAAATTAAACAGGATAATGTCTTGCAACTCCAGGTAAATCAGGCAATTGACATGACCTATGATAATTTGATTAAGCTATCACTGCGTCACCGCCCGGATGTTTTGATTATTGGAGAAATTCGAGATAAGGAGACTGCTCGAGCGGTTATTAGAGCTAGTCTGACGGGAGTGACTGTTCTTTCAACTATTCACGCAAAGAGTGTGGCAGGTGTTTATGAGCGTCTTCTGGACCTTGGTGTAGATAAATCTGAGTTGGATAATGCCCTTCAAGGGATTGCCTACATGCGTCTGATTAAGGGAGGAGGTGTGATTGATTTTGCCAGTGAAAATTTCCAAAGCCATTCGTCAACCAGCTGGAACCAGCAGTTGGAAGGCTTGGTTAAACAAGGATATCTCACTGAAGGGGATATCCAAGGGGAAAAAATTAAAGATTAATCAGCAACTTAAGGTTATCCAGCTTTTTAAACAACTTTTAAAGGCAGGATTTACCTTGACTGAAATCGTAGACTTTTTGGAGCGAAGTCACTTGTTGAAAGAATCGTCATTGTCTCTTATGAAAGCGAGTTTAATGCGAGGCGACAGGTTGGACCAGATGTTTGCGTCAGTGGGCTTTTCGGACAATATTGTTACTCAGATTGCCCTTGCTGATAAGCACGGTAACCTTCTAGGGAGTTTAACCAAGATTGAAACCTATATGCTTCGTATGACCAAGGTTCGTAAGAAACTCATGGAGGTAGCGACCTACCCTATTCTACTTCTGGGTTTCCTGATTCTGATTATGTTGGGGCTCAAAAATTATCTTTTACCTCAATTGTTAGAGGGGGATGGTAAGGAGAATTGGGCTGTACAGTTGGTTCAGATTTTTCCCCAGCTCTTTTTTGTGACTTTGTGCGGACTGCTTGTATTAAGCTTAATTCTCTATCTATGGGTGAAACGCCAGCCAGCCCTTGTCTTTTATCGACGAATGGCAAAAATCCCTTTTATAGGCCAAACTGTCAGGCTATATACGACTGCCTATTATGCTAGGGAATGGGGAAATCTCTTAGGGCAAGGTATTGACTTGCTAGACTTGGTTGCTCTAATGAAAGAGCAAAAGTCCAAGCTCTTTCGTGAGCTGGGGACTGATTTAGAAGAAGCCTTGATGCTAGGACAGAGTTTTCCTGACCGAATTGCTACTCACCCATTTTTCACTAAGGAGCTATCCTTAATTATTGCTTATGGAGAGGCTAATGCTAGGTTGGGCTACGAGTTAGAAGTCTATGCTGAAGAGGTTTGGCAGGCTTTCTTTAACCGTCTTAATAAGGCAACAACCTTTGTGCAACCCCTCATTTTTGTTATTGTTGCTGTCGTGATTGTAATGATCTATGCAGCTATGCTATTACCAATGTATCAAAATATGGAAGGAATGATGTCATGAAAATGATGTTGAAAAAATTGAATGCCGTTAAATTACGTGCTTTTACGCTGATTGAAATGCTGGTCGTGCTTCTCATTATCAGTATTCTCCTTTTGCTCTTTGTACCTAACTTGAGCAAGCAGAAGGATTCTGTTAAAGAGACTGGAAATGCGGCTGTGGTCAAGGTCGTGGATTCTCAAGCAGAACTTTATGAAATGAAGAATAACAAGACAGCTAGCTTAGCCGCTCTTGTTTCAGAAGGTCAAATCACGCAAAAACAGGCAGATTCATACAATGATTACTATGCGAAACATGGTGGCGAAAGCCGCTCAGTGGCCAATTAGAGCCTTTACCTTGTTGGAGAGTCTGGTGACTTTAGCAGTGGTTGCCTTTCTCACTCTGAGTTTATCAGGCTCAGTCACAGGTATTTTTCAGCAGGTTGAGACTAATCTTTTTTATCTGCGCTTTGAGTACCTATACCGAGATAGTCAGCGCTTGGCAGCGGCAGAAGGGGCCAATGTTGAATTGCAGTTGACCAAGGATAAAATCAGTAACGGAAAATCCAGTCT
>OLFR01000545.1_pt1 | contig 8688 bp, 3 predicted proteins | sample 1608971 | NCBI WGS metagenome assembly OLFR01 (sample SAMN02674970, study PRJEB24791) | human gut metagenome, SKBSTL043 | isolation source: stool | host: Homo sapiens | place: USA | reverse complement strand
CCCAGCTCGGAATGCCTATGTACCGGCTTGATCTGGCCGAGACGATCGGCAGGCATCTCGGGGAGTCGGGCAACAACATCAAAGCAGCATTTTCGAAGGTTCGTGTCACTCCGGGAATTCTCTTCCTCGATGAGATCGACGCCATCGCGAAGACCAGGTCGGACGACTCGGACATTGGCGAGATGAAGCGCGTAGTGACTGTTCTTCTGCAGGAACTTGATGACAGGAACCCGGCGAGCCTCATACTCGCGGCAACGAACAACATGTCACTCATCGATCCCGCCGTATGGCGTCGGTTCGAGTTACGAATAGATTTCCCTATGCCGGACGAGAAGCAGATCATGAATGCGCTTGAAAGCGATTTCAGCGCATCGGACAGTCTTGGAGGGGTTTCGGCCCCGTGGATTGAAGCCCTGGGCATCGTGATGAAGGGGGCGCCTTTCAGCGAGGTGAGATCCGTCGCGATGCGCATAAGGAAACGGTGTGTGCTGAGGCGGTGTCCGGCGGAGGATGCCATAACCGAATACATAAGGGAGAACACGGAAGGGCTGACCCACGCGCAGAGGATTAGCCTTGCGGTCGCGCTCGTGGAGACCGGCGCGGTGACGCAACGGCTCGCCTCCGAGATGACCGGGGTGTCGCGCCAGACTATACGACGCAGAACTGAGAAAACGAATTCGAAAGGATGATTCATGGGACGGCATTATCTGATAGGACACGGCGAACGGCTGTCTGAACCGATTGTTCTTCCCCGCGGCGGGGCGACGCCGAAAGATATCTACACATACGAGGAATCGCGTGCGCGGTTGCAGCCGGAACTGCACAGTGCGATTGCAAATCTGCCGGACGATCCGGCCCTCGCGCCGAATGATGTGCACGTCTTGCAGATGGTGTTGCATCCGAAGTATCTGGCAAAGTCTTATCATCCATCCGGGCTGCTCAGGGCGGCCGGCCTGTCCTTGGTGGGCAGCAAGCCGGTACGAATCACAACGGCCGACGATCCAGACAAAGGTGCACGTCTGTCTAGGACGTTGCTGGTGGCGGGACACAGGCAATCGCTGGAGCATTTCGATTCCCTGCTGCAGGACCCCGACGTTCGATGTGAAGAGTACGCAGGTATCAAGGACATCGTCAGAATCGAGCGTATCGACAACTACGCATTCGATGACAAGTATCATCCCGCGCCTTCCAATGACGCATGGTACGAACTGGTTCTCCATGAGCTGGACGAGGATTTGGCGCCAGATAATACCCAGAAGTTCTTGGAGCTCGCGGAAAGGCTCGGAGTAAACGTCGAAGAGCGAATGAACTTCAAGGCCAATAATCTGTTGTATCTTCCGATTCGGGGACCGGAAGAAGCCGTCAAACGGCTTGCTGAATACTCCAGCGTCCGCGCTCTGCGCCCAATGCCGAGGTTGGGGCTGAGCCCAATCAGCTCCGTGAGGAGCATTCGGGAACCCGTTACGCTTCCCGAACCTCCGAGTACGGCGTCTCAGCTGGGGGTTGCGGTGCTTGACGGAGGGCTGCCGCCGGATAACCCGATATCGTCATGGGTGGACTATATCAAGGCGAATCCCGATGCCGATGATGACGAGCGGTTTTTGGAACACGGGTTGGGGGTATGCTCGGCGCTACTGTTCGGCAGCCTTAAGTCCGGCCAGCAGCCGCTGCGCACGCGGATAACGGCGGTGAGGGTGCTTGATTCAGAAACGAGGTCCGATGATCCGATCGCGATGTATAAAGTGCTCAATAACATCGAGAATGTGTTGGAATCGTACCCCTTCCACTACGTCAATCTCAGCCTCGGTCCAGATTTGCCGATTGAGGATGACGATGTGAGCGCATGGACGTCGGTTCTTGACCAGATTCTTTCTTCCAAGGACATGCTGCTCAGCGTGGCGGTCGGTAACAACGGTGAAGGGGATGCCGAAAGCGGGAACAACCGCATCGAATCACCGGGTGACGCAGTCAACGCCCTCGGAGTCGGGGCGTGTGATTCTGAGGATGTGTATTGGATGAGAGCCCCGTATTCTGCTGTCGGCCCGGGGCGAAGTCCCGGGATCGTCAAGCCCGATTTGGTGGCGTTCGGCGGAACGGAGGGCAATGAATTCATGGTGCTTGGCCCTGGAACGTCACCTGCAGCGGTACCGGTTATGGGAACGAGTTTTGCCGCGCCCAACGCGCTACGGCAGGCTGTGCGTATACGCGAGATCTGCGGCCCGGAAATAACTCCGCTGGTGGCGAAAACGCTGCTGATTCATGCAGCGGAACGCAGAAAGGAAGACAATATGAGCGAAATCGGATGGGGGAAGGTTCCATCCGACGCCACCGAAATCGTCACGACTGAGGACGGGCGTGCTCTTGTCATCTACAAGGGCAGCATCAGGCCGGGGAAGATAGTGCGGGCGACCATACCCGTGCCGCCACGGCTTGATCATGGTGACGTAAAGATTAGAGCGACGTTTTCTTTTACCTGCCGGGTGGATCCCCAATCCCCGGATTCATATACGCGTTCTACGCTTGAGGTCACGTTCAGGCCTGACGCGAACCGAATTGATGAGGGAAAGAAAACGGCAAGGACCGATTCCTTCTTCAGCCGCAACCGCATGGGAACGTCCAGTCTATATCCCGTAGAGGCCGAGAGAAGATCGGATCAGGGGAAGTGGGAGACGGTACTGCACTCCGAGAGGCAATTCAAGGCAGCGAGACTCGCCAAGCCGGTGTTTGACATCCACTATAACGCCCGTGAAGAGGGTGGCGCATCGCTCAGCGTAACGGACAAGTTGGAATACGCGCTTGCGATTACGATTTCCGCCCCAAAGATCGGGAATCTCCATCAGCTGATACTGGACGCATATCCCCAGCTGATTTCTCTTGATCCTCTCCTTGGCGTGTGACGCGCGTTTCGTCGGGGTTCGCCGGTGTCCGGTGTCCGACGGTTCGGTGCGCAAGGGAAAGGGGTGGCAGGCCGGATCCGACCTCATTGGGATCCGGTCTGCCACCCCGTTCTGGTTTCCATGGTGCGCGGGAAGGGGTTCCCGCGGCGTGCCCCCGCCGGGAGTCGAACCCGGCGCCGTCACAAAGGAGAAAACAAAGACGGTACCGGTGGGGGCCTTGGGCGCGTCCGGGAAGGGAAAGGATCCGGGCGCGCCCGTGGGCCTGTACGGCGGATCATGGGGAACGGTCCGCCGCACGGGCCCGGGGTCAGGTTCGTCGGATCACTCCTCCGAGCCCTCGGTGTCGGCCGGGGCCTTCGCCTCGCGTCGGCGGGACGCGATCAGCAGGGCCGCGCCTCCGCTGAGCACGACGACCGCGGCCAGCGCGATCAGCGCGATGCCCGCGCCGGTCTGGGCGAGGCTCTTGCGGTAGCCGTTCCAGTCGTCGGTGGCGGACTCCACCTTGGTGTCCGCGCAGTAGTCCTTGCCGTCGATGGTCACGACGTCATCGGACTTGCTCTCGGTCTCGGCCTCGGGCTTGGAGCCGTACTCGTCGTCCGAGGTGCCGTCACCGAACGGGGCCGACGTGTCGACCGGACATTCGGTCAACGGGGTGCCGGTGACCTTGGCTCGGTCGGTGTGGGTCTTGGTGACGCCCTTGAGCGTGCCGGTGACCTCGACGCTTTCGCCGGGCTTGAGCACCTTGGTGTCCCAGTCGGCCGGGTACTTGAGGTCCACGACCTCGCCGTCGCCGACGATGGTGGAGTCCTCGAGCTTGATGTCCTTGGTGCGGAACACCGCGCCCTGCTTCGTGTCGGGGTCGGTCTTGCTCGTGTTCGTGATGGTGAACACGATCTCCGTGTCGCCGGAGACGGTCAAAGCGTCCTTCGAATTGTCGCGGTCGCCGTTCGGCCAGCCGGACTTGCGGTCCCACTTCTGGACGTCGATGCTCGGGGTCATGTCCGGGGTGCGGGTCCACACGACGTTGGATTCGAGAGTCTTGTCGTTGTAGTGCTCCGTGAACTGATTCTCGTGGCGGTCGGTCACGGCGAGGCGCTTGCACTGGATGTACGCGCGCCAGCCGGCCTCATGGGAGTCGTCGGACACGAGGGCCCTGTAGCGGTCGGTCGCTTCGATGGTGACGACGTTGCGGCCGTCGACGGTGGCCGCGGAGAGGGTGAAGAGGTCGCCGCCGAGCTTCGAGCTGTCGAAACCGGAGCCGGCGATCCTGTCGCCCTTGGACGCGAGGACCTCGCCGCCTGAAAGCAGGTCGCGGGTCGCGTACACGGCCCACTGGCCGGTGTATTCGTCGAAGGCCGGGTCGAGGGAGTCGACGATGTCCCACTTGTCGACCTGCGGGTAGGCGCGGTTGGCCGGCAGGATGGAGCTGTCGAGCTGGTAGAGGAAGCTGCGGCCCTTGTAGATGCTCTTGCCGTTGGCGGATGCGCCGCCGACCTTCACGGTGACGTCCTTGGCCGGGTTGATGGGCTTCAGGGGGTTCGTGACCTCGTTGGTGTCCTTGCGGATCTTGTTGAGCACCTGCGTGGCCTTGTTCTTCACGGTGTAGCCGTCGGTGACCTTGATGACGGTCATCGGCATGGTCACGGTGTACGTGTGGCCGAGAAGCGTCTGGTCGATGGCGGGCTGAGTGAGCGGGTCATGCTCGTCGGACTCGCTGTAGGCCTTGAGGTCTTCCGGCTGCGGGTCGCCCTTGACGGTCTCGCCCGTCGCGGGGATCTCGGTGTCGACCAGCTTGGCGTAGGCGTAGAGCACGCCGTCCTTGTCCTGGATGTTGAACTTGGAAGTGACGTCCTTGCCGGTCTCGTCGGTGATCTCCACGTTGGTGGCGTCGAGTTTCAGGTACTCGTCGTCGTAGTCGTCGGTCATGCCGAGCCTCCAGACCTTGTAGGCCTGGTTGTCCTGCCTGGCGTCGATGTCGACGCGGTAGTAGATCTCGTCTCCCAGCAGGGCGGTCTTGCCGTCGATGCTGATCGTCGGGTCCTTCTGCGTGTCCTTCTTGACGGGGTCGAGCTTCGGCGGGATGTTGAACACCTCGTTGCTCGGGGTGATCGAGTTGTTGAGGGTCAGCACCCACTTGTTGCCGACCTTGTGGTCGGTGGGGGCGTCGTCGGCGACGGTTCCCTCGAAGCGGACCTGGAGGCGGGGGCTGGTGCCGGCGCGCCACTGGCTGATCGTCTCCTGGTCGGTGACGGTCAGGGTGAACATGTGCTTGGAATCATCCCACGTGGTCGTGTACTTCTTCTTGGACACCGGCTTGCCGGTGTTCAGGTCCATCATCTCCAGGGTCTGCTTGTCCGGTTTCAGATAGGCGTCGTAGGAGTCGGTGAAGCTCACGGACTTGACCTCGTAGGCGAGGTCGGCCGGCAGTTGCGGCTGGGTGTTGAGCTGGTATTCGACCTTCTGGCCGGGCTGGACGACTTTGCCGTCCACGCTCTCCTGGTCGCCGCCCTGGCTCGCCTCGGACACGACGTCCTTCTTGACCGGTGGGATGTAGCCGCAGATCTGCGGTTCGTTGGTCGGTTCGGTGTGGTTGTTCACGGTCTCGGAGCCGCTGTTGGTCAGGTTCTTGCCGGTCGGTGCGGCGCAGAAGGTGAGCTCGTCGCCCGCGGCCTTGCCGTAGTCCTTGCGGACCTGTTCCGCGCCCTTGCCGTCGGCGAAGTTGATCTTGCCGGGGATCAGGAGCGTGACCTGCTTCGGGTTCTTCAGTCCCTTGAGCCCTTTGAGGTAGGAGGTCTTGGCGGCGGCGGTGGCCTTGGTGCCTTGGACTGTGATGTCGAACTGGTCGGTCACGTCCTTGCCAGTGTTGACGATGTCGCTCACGCTGCTTTCGCGGTCGGTGCCCGCTTCGGCCTCGTAGACGCGGATGTTCTTCGTGTCGGCGTCGAAGATGTAGTCGGCGGCAGTCCAGTCGTCCGTGAGGACGAGCTTCTTGGGCGCTTGGATCAGATTCTTGCCGATGGTGCCGTTGACGACGCTGCCGAGACGGCTACCGTCGAGGTAGGTGTGCGAGTCGCCGCCGGTCTTGTTGGTCTCCTGCGGGTCGATGACGGCCTGCCATCTGCCGTTCTGCTCGAAGATCCAGGACTTGTCCGGGTTCGGCTGCCAGGTGTCGAACTCCTTGCTGCCGGCGTCGGCCTCGGGCTCCTGGTTCCACTTGCCGGTCGCGTGGTCCTTGACCTTCCTGAAGTCCTTCGGCTTGCTGACGGTGACGTCAAAGCTGAACTCGATCTCGTGGTCCAATGGCATCTCGCCCTTGTCGGCCGTGCGCACGGCGGTCACGGTGTTCGCGGCCTTGTCCCATCCGATCTGGAACTCGCCGCTCACGTCGCGGTCGTTGTCGCTCTTGTCGACGAGACGGTAGTTGTCGACGGTGCAGTCGACGCCGTCGGCGGTGATCTCGTCCTTGAACGCCATCTCGTAGCCGCCCTTGCCGGTGCCGTAGGTGATGACGGTGCGGTTGGTCATGCCGTCCGCGCTCACGCCCTCGTCGATGGTCTTGACCGGCGGGGATGGCGGTTCGGCGCTCACGCTCCAGGTCTCGGCCGGATCCTTGTCGGCCGTGTCGACGGCCGCGTTCATCCTGCCCTGCTTGGCGATCTGGATGTCGATCCAGTATTGTCCTTCCTGCCAGTGGTTCATGCCGAAGTCGGCGGGCGTGGCGAGGTTGTCGAGCCGGGTGTCGCCGTTGTTGGCGAAGGTGATCGGCTTGCTGACCGTCTTGGCGGCGACGTAGCCGTTCTTCTGGCCCTCGTAGTGGATGATGGCGGTGCCGTTCAGGCTTTCCTTGATGCTGCTGCCGTTGTTGCTCGCGTGCAGGATGTCGCTGATCGGGTCGGTGGAGCCGACCTTCAGATCGGTCCTCTGCCCGTGCGTGGTGGAGACGCTCAGCGTATAGTTCGGCGGGGCGGGCTGGTACTTGTCAAGCGCGATGATGACGATGCTGGCCGTGCTGGACACGTACCGTTCCATGAGCTTGTCCACGCTCGTGGACGGATCATCATCAAACGCGGTAGAGGTCTTATAGTGACGAGTCCCAGCATAGTTGTAATCGCCTGGTGCGATGTACTTGTTCCAGTTGTCCTTCCACACGCTCTGGTCGTAGATGCCGGACCCGTTCCATACGCTGGTGGTCGTGCCGTTGCCCGAGACCGCGCCGACCGCGACGACACGGCAGTCGCCGTCGCCCTCGCCTGGATGGCGCTGGTGGAAACCGTCCACGCAACGGTCGTTCGCATCCTTCAACGCGGCTGCGGCCTTGCCGGCTGAGTCGTCCATCCTCACGCCCGCGTTGGCCATGGCGCTGCTCACGCTGTTGATGTCGGTCGCCGGACCCCATGAGCCGGACGCGTCGTCCTTGTACTGCCAGAACTGCGTTGCCGCGCCGCTGCCGCCGGTGCCGGGCCTGTTGCCGGCCTCGCCGCCGGCGTAGGCGGTGCCCGCGGTCAGGCCGCCAGCCAGGGTGACCACGGCCGTCAGCAACGCCAACGCCTTCCGTTTATTATTGGTGGAAACCAATGTTCCTCTCCTTTCAGAGATTCTGCACTTGACTATGTCGGGTCGGGAATCGCGATCCCCGACCGATACCATTGCAACCCGGTTTCACTGACTCCGGTTTGGACATTCGCGCAGGAGACAGGAAAGGGCCGTCCCACGGATGTTCGTGGAACGGCCCTGAAAGAGAAACGGAGTCGACCGGCTTAATGTTGGATTGGGATGGAGCAATCCTCCAAACTACAGGCACCTGGATCACCGTGTCCGCCGCTGGTCGGCCCCGACCAGCCTGACCCACCGGACGACGAGCCGCCCGTCGAATCCGAGGATGCGCCCGCCGAACCGGCGTTTGTGTAGGAGCGGCCCGAACTCGTGCCGGCGTTCGTATAGGACGGCGTGTACGACTGGGCCTGCCGTTGCGACTGTGCGGCCGCAGCGGCGGCGGCCTGAGCCGCGGCCTCCTGTTCGGCTTTCGCCTTGGCTTCCGCATCCGCCTTCTCCTTCGCCGCCTTCGAATCGTTCACCGACTTGACGGCCTTGGCGATCGCCCCGGCGTCGCGCTTGGCTATGGCCTGCTTCAACGCCTCACGGGTCTTCTCATCCTGGACATTGCCTTCCGTCGCCTTGTACAGCCCGTCCGCGTCGGCCACCGTCTTGTCCAGCTTCGACGACTCGACCGCCTTCACGGCCGACTCCAACGCCTTCGCATCCGCCTTCACGCCCTTGTCCGCCTTGTCCGCCTTGGCGGCGGCCGCGTCCAGACCGGCCTTGCCGGACGCATCGCACTTGACCATGGCGGGAGTCTCCGCCCCAACGGCCCGTTTGAGCGCGTCAAGGGTCTTCGCGTCCTTCACGCCTGTCGCATCCGTCTTCAACGCGGCCGTCGTAGCATCCGCGCCGAGCAGCGCCTTATACGACTTCACCGTCTTACCCAGATCCGTGACGGCCGACTGGCACGCCTGGCGCGCCACCGACACCCGATGGTTCTCGTACGCCCTGTATCCGTACACGCCACCCGCGACCAGCGCGACGGCCGCGGCGGCGGCCACGCCGATGACGACCGTCCTGCGGTTCTTCCTTCCGGCCGGAACGGTCCCGTCCACGGGCGTGGACTGCGGGATGGTGTCCGGCGTCATGCTGTCTTTCTCGTCCATGACGACTCCTTCTCGACTACGTATGTGATTCATATTATCCACATAACCCCTTGTCGATATCGCACAAGATCGGAAGAGCACACGTC
>OLFR01000535.1_pt1 | contig 8795 bp, 6 predicted proteins | sample 1608971 | NCBI WGS metagenome assembly OLFR01 (sample SAMN02674970, study PRJEB24791) | human gut metagenome, SKBSTL043 | isolation source: stool | host: Homo sapiens | place: USA | reverse complement strand
GCATACGAGATGTCAAGTTGTGACTGGAGTTCAGACGTGTGCTCTTCCGATCTGGGTGCTCCCCAGCCGGCCGGCATCGAATGTCAGGTTGAACCGGCCGGACACCATAATGAACAGCGGATTGCAGACCATGAACAGCGCGAACAGTACGGATCGCGTCACTTCCGCACTGCCGGCGAGGGGCATCTTGACGGGCATGTAGTTGTTGATCACGTGGACGCCGATAACCAGACACATCGCCACCACGCGCAGCAGATCGTAGTTCACGTCGCGCGGCTTGCCGGCGGCGTCGGAAACGGAATCGGGCATGGTCATCACATGGATCCCGCCAGGGACTTCAGATCGACCGGGCAGCTGATCTGGCTCTTCAACTTGTCCAAGGCGTCCAGGCCGGCCGAGGGATCGGAGGACACGTCCTTATGCGCGTCGTTCTTGCCGCCGTCCGCACCGCCGTTCGCACCATCGGCACCGTTCGCACCATCGGCGCCGTTCGTATCCGCCGGACATTCATCGGTCACATTACCGTTGGAGCCCGTCTCGACGCCATCCGCATTCACCACCGGCGTGGTTACCACGTTCAGTGGATGTGTGGCATCGCTGCTGACCCGAACGGTATAAGCAATCGTCAATTCTTTTCCGGGCTCGATCCACTGCTGGTTGAACATAATGTACTGACGGTCATACAGGCTCGCGGTGTTGGTACCCCATGAATCTATATCAGCCTGCACAGCGGTGATTTCGCCACCGTACGGGGCGGTAAGCACCACGCGGTACAACATGCCGCCGAGCACGGGATTCTCCGAGCCGCCATTAACGAAATCAGGCAACGATTCGGCCTTAGCCTTAGTCAGCGTGTTCTTCATGGTGAAGGTGACCGTGTATTCGTCACCGAGCTGATCTTCCGTAAACTGACCCAGATGCGTGTTACGCACGGCTGTCGTGATGCGCTTATCCAGCACGCCAGAATACAGGGCGTTCTGGCTGGCCGAGGCGTCGCCGCAGGTTTTTGTGACCGTGGTGGAGGTCTTCAGATACCAATCCTGCTTGCCTTGCTGCAGCTCCGAAAGATAGATGCCGGCTTCGGGCACCTGACTGTCAGCAGACAACTCGCCACTGGCCTTATCGTCGATAAGTCCGGTGGCAATCAGCGCCTCCTGCTCATCCGGATCAGCCATCCATAGCTTGAAATGACCGCTAGCGCTGGTATCTCTAATTGCCTTCAACAGCGGGGATGCGGTAGAGGCATTCGCGTTGCCAAGCACATGGTTCATAATTGCTTGAGCCGCTTCGGAAACGAAGTTGTTCTGCTGCTCGAAGTCCGGGTAATCCGTGTACAGGTCTGAAGCGAAGAACGGCACCGTGGTGGTGCTATCCAGCACTCGGCCGTCCGAAAGCTTGACCTCGCCTGTGGCTCCCAGCAATGCCTGGAGAAATACGGGATCGAGTGACAATACACCCGCTACGTTCTCGTCTTCGTTGCCTTTCTGATACAGCCACATGTATTTGTTCATCTGTGCCACACGCTGGAATTCGGGGTCGATGGTCGTGGTGGCCGGGTACTGGTCAAAAGTGCCACCAAATACCTGGCGCTCCTTCAGCACCATTTCATCCATTGGCTCCTCAGGAATGTCCCAACCAGAAGTGGTGGCGAAATCACCGATGGTAATCGTGCCCTTATCTGCCGTGATTGCGGCGATGGTGCCTACCATGCCGCCCGCCGAACGCAGCTCGGCCGGGTTCTGCACCATCACCAAATACGTGCGCTTGCCGTCCTCGCCAAGCAGTTGCGGTAGCAAGTTAATGAGGCCATCGTATTCGCCGAGCATCGAATCCACGGTCTTGAGCGCAGCCTTTTCGGTTTCGAGCACGGTGGCCACCTTGGCGACGCTCGGAGTCGGCACCTTGTTGAGCTTGGTGAGCTGCTGCGAGATATCCTTATGCGCCTGCTTGACGATATCCGGCATATCCATCAGGGCGCTGACGTCCACCGAGCCATTCTTCAGGGAGAAGCCCTGCAATCGGTTGGACAGGTTCAGCAGATCAGTGAACGGACCGTTGACCAGCGTATCCACGGAAGCCAGCATTTCGCGGGCAGCGGTGATATCGCTGCCAAATCGCGAATGGTCGCGGAAGAAGTCCCACTGTGGGCCGTTCAGCTCCGCATTGAGATCATTGGTGGCATTGACCAGCTCTTGGGAGATGTCCGACAGACTCTTATCGCTGCCACAGCCAAGTGCCGAATTGGCCAGACTTTCGGCGGATGTCAGCACGCGCTGCGCATCCGTGGCCATTCTCGAGACGGATGCCGCGTAGAGCGTGCCCACACAGGTGACGCTGGCCAGCAACGTCAGCAGCAGTACAACCACCACTCGCGCCCATATCGGCGTACGGCTGATCAGCGAACGGCCGTCGCCACCCACGTGCTGGGGAGTCTTCAGGTTTACGGGACCCGTCTGCTGATTCACAGCGCTATTCGTAGATGCGGAGCGATTGAATTTTCCGTTACCGGCATGACGTCTTCTCCTACGCCCCACAGCCTTATGGCTCGAATGCCCTGAAGTGAATCGCATACTTACCCTGCCCGAAAATCTGCTCAGCTCATACTCTTATCCAGCGGCGCGAGGCCACGCTTCCGGATGCCGGACTCCGGGCAAATCCGGAATCGCAGACATGCCGGAGCACACGTGACGCCACGCATATCTCATGCCAGTGTACCGATGCCACCGAAATAGACCGAGGATTTATCCCATACCGGGTGCAAATCCCCGCATGACTACCACATCGCTGTCAGAATGTTCTCAGACTTCATTGAGGGGTATAACAGTATTGCGCAAGAAAACGGTCACTAAACGCAACAATAGTTAAAGCCGTATTGATTTGTTCGGCTTAGGAGAACGGGAGAGGTAATTACATGTTCGTCCTCAGCAACGCCTGGCGGGCCCTGACACGTTCTAAAGGACGTACGGCCCTGACCGCGTTCATCACCTTGGCGGTCACCTTCGGCACAGTCGCCGGACTGGCCATCATTCAAGAAGATACCAACGCACACACCACCGCGTACGATCAGCAGAAGGCCACGTTGGCCATTCGCCCGACTGCGGCTACGTGGAAGAAGGTCTCCGCTACGGACTCGGCTTCCACCAAGCATTACATGACGTGGACCTCATACACCGAATACGCCACGCTCGTCCAGTCGGCCACCAACTCGTTGAACTTCACGGTTACCGAAACCGTGCCGGCCCGCGTGAGCGGTGATTTGAAGGCCCTGGACGGCGGATCGCTGGGCTCGGCCTCCGATGACGAGACCGGCGGCCAGCTCATTTGGCGAGCCTTCTGGACCAAGGATTCCGCCAAGGCCAGCGACCTCGGTACCTTCGAAATCGTGGACGGCAAGGACCTGAGCTACAACAACCAGTCCTCCAACCCGAACACCACCGGCGCACTGGTCTCTGAAGCGTTTGCCTCCGCCAACAACCTGAAGGTGGGCGATACGTTCAAGGTGGCGGCCGCCTCGAACGCCAAGACCACGGCCAAACTCAAGGTGCGCGGCATCTACAAGTACACATCCGAATCCGCCGTCGCCAATCCGGTGACGGCCGCCCGCAACCGCGAGAACGCGATTTTCACCAACTATCAGACCTTCGCCAAGGCCGGACTCGACCCACAGTCCACCGACAGCACCGCCTCCGGCTGGGCAGTGCCGGATCTGGACGTGGTGTTCGACGCCGGTGATTCCGCTACATACAAGTCCTTGGTGTCCACCCTCAAGAAATCCAAGCTGCCCGCCAAGGGTTACGAGTTCTCTTCCCCTTCGCTGGAATCCTACAACGCTTCTCTGGAGCCGCTGGATACGCTATCCTCGCGCGCGAAGACCGGCACCATTGTGTTGGTTGCCGTGGGCGGCATGCTGTTGCTCATCCTCGTGCTGTCGGGCGTGTGGGCGCCCAAGCGTGACGACGAGATCGGCATGGCACTGGTGTCCGGCGTCACTCGCGGGCGTTTGGGATGGCAGTTCATGCTGGAAGTGTTCATCGTCACCCTGCCCTTCTACGTGATTGGTCTGGTCGGAGGCGCGTTCGCCGCCAATCCGATCGGATCTGCCCTGGCATCCGGCCATGCCACCCCGGTGACATCGGGCCTGATTTGGACCATGGTCTGGTATGGACTGGGTTCAATCCTGATCCTTGCGATTCTTGCCGCCCTGCGCCTTGCGTTCTTCAGCGCGGACAAGCTGTTTGCCGCCGATGGCGACTGGGGCACCGTGAGCGAGACCAACAAGACGACCACCACAACCGACGATGCGGAGGCACAGGCATGAGCGACAGGAACAACGATCAGGAACTCGAGAAGACCACTGACGCAACGGCTGACGAAGTGACTTCTGAGACTGAGACGAACGACGCCATTGAATCCGTTCCAGCTGACTCCATGCAGTTCAGCGTGACCTTCGATGACGTTGATGACGAAGGCACTGTTGACGATGGTATTTACAGCGCACTGGCATCTGCCGAGACCGGAGAAACCGACGAGACCAGCGAGGCCGAAGCAGACGCCATCGCTTCGGCCAACGCATCCGCCGAAGTGACCGAGCGCAATGCCGCCCGCGTCAACGAAACACTCCGACTGGCCAAAACCGATCACAAAGACGCATTGGCCGAGCATGCGGAGCCTCAGGGCAAAGCGTCCGAACCCACCATGACGCTGGCCTCGCGTATCGATCGCGTGTTGGTGGGCGGCGGTTCTGACGACATTCTGCTCAAGACCTACCCGACCTTCGCCCTGAACAAGGTGACGGTCGCCGGCCCCAAGGGCAAGGTCAACATCCTCGATGGCGCGAATTTCTTCTGCTATTCCGGACACGCATACGCGCTGCTGATCAGCGACGACCCCGATTCGGGTATCACCGCCGACGCCAAGCGTCGCGCGCTGATGGGCGTGATGAGCGGTTTGACCACGCCGGCGTCTGGCACGGTGATGAACAAGAGCGCCAACATTGTTGAGCTCGAGCCCGTGGAACTGCGCGGCCACCGTCTGGGCATCGTACCGCAGCTGCACGCCGTGCAGCCGAAGCTCGACGCCGAACAAAACGTGCTGTACGCCATGAATGCGTCCAACCGCAACTTCCTGAAGCCCAAGCCGGTGATCGCCCGCGAACTGCTGGCCAAGGTCGGCTTCTCTGAGGCCACCAGCGGCGTGGCTGTCGGCACATTGCCTTTGGTGCAGCAGCGTTTGGTGGCCATCGCCCGTGCAATCAGCACCGAGGCCGAGGTGCTGATCCTCGACGAGCCGACACGAGGGCTGAACGCGGATGACGAGGTGACCGTGTTCGCCGCGCTGGCCAAGCTGGCGCACACCGGTGACCCGAAGCACTGCGTTATCGTGCTCACTGCGTCGCGCGAGATCGCCGAAGCAGCCGACACACTCTTCGAAATCTGATGTTCAGACCATAGAGCCCCCTGTGATTCGTATTGCCGAATCGCAGGGGTTTTTCAATGCTGCGGCTCATTGCCGCGCTAATCTGAGGATAAATCTGACCGTACGAGGCGAAACCTGATAATTATGACCGGATATATTCCCACACTGGAGCAGATCGACGAATTGCACCGCAAAATCGCGCCGTCCAAGGCGGCGTACGAGCTGGTGCACACGCATTGCGTGATTGTAGCGACCATCGGCTGCCAGATCGTGCGCCGGCAGAACGCGCTGTTCACGCGCCGCTGCACATTACCGAAGGACGCGGAGGTACCGCCCACCACAGGCGTCACCGGCGGCCATGTGCCGCCGCGTCTGCTCGACGAGCATTTGGTACTCATCGGCGGACTGCTGCATGACATCGGCACCTACCGCGTGTTCAAGCATGACGGCTCTGACGGCGAACCGCTCAAATTCAGCAAGAAACGCTACATTCTGCACGGTCTTAAGGGCTACGAGTATCTGCTCGACGAGGGCGTGGACGAGTCCATCGCCCAGTTCTGCCGCAACCATACCGGCGTGGGACTTACGCGCGAGGATGTGGTGCGCCAGGAGCTGCCGTTGCCACCAGCCGACTATGTGCCGATGAATCTCGAGCAGGAAGTGGTGATGTACGCCGACAAGTTCCATAGCAAGTCAGTGCCGCCGAAGTTCCTGCAGGTCGAGGCGTATACGGCCCGAGCCGAGCGATTTGGCGGAGAGAACAAACAGCGATGGCTGGATCTGGTAGCCAAGTATGGCGTGCCGGATATTCCGGCGTTGGCGGAGAAGTATGGGATGCGGATGATTTGAGGCTCTAGGGGTCTCCCCCAAGTCAGCCTGTCGGCTGACAGCCCCCTCGTCAGAGGGGGCTTATGAAGGTATTTCAGATGGAACGGAGACGGTAGGTGCCGTTGCGGTTGGAGACGATGATCATCTGGTCGTTCTCCAGCACGTTCCAGCCTTCCTGCTTGTAGCCGGAAGAGGAGACCACCACACCAGCGGAGTCGCCGTTGTCGTCGCGCAGCTCACGGTAGCGCATCACACGGTAGTCGGCGGCCTGCTCGCAACGGCCGTACTCGTCGTAGATTTCCACGATGCGCGGGCTGGTCTTCTCACGACCGGCGGCGCACAGGGCGATGAGCTGGTCCTCGGACTGAATCATGCAGTTGTAGCTGGACTTCGGGTAGGCTTGGCGCAGTTCGCGCACGGCCTGGGCCACGGCCTCGTCGAGCGGGAAGCCGAAACCGATGTATTCCAGAATCACCGCGAAGAAGATGGCGGAGTCGGAACGGCCGCCGGTGGAGAGGAGCACGCTGTGGTTCACCGGGTATGAGCGGTTGGTGACGATGTTGCGGCCATTGGCGTCCGAGATATCGCCGTTGTGGATGAAGCTCAGGCCGTTCGCATAGAACGGGTGCTGGTTCTCCATGATGAGCGGCAGATTGGAGCTTGCCAAGCGCAGGTGCCAGATGGCACCGCGAGACGGTTCGTCGGCCAGCGTCTCAAACGTGCTGTCATGACGGGCCGCGATGGTCGACTTGTAGATTCGGGTGCCGGTTTCCGGGGTGGGTGCGCCACCGTCGCGCACGTGCGGCGCTTCGGCGGGATCGGAAAGCTGGGCTACACCCCAGCCATCATTGTGGATTTCAGACAGTTCACGGAAATCCTCGACATTGTCTTGCCCCAACACGGCGTTGAGGCTCAGGTTGAAGCCTGCCGTCGCGTATCCCAGTAATCTGCACATGGTATTTCAACTTACCGAAACCGTGTGGCGACGTGCGGCGACTGTTATAGGCATTCTTTATAGAGCGCATCAGCGCCGCTGCAAACTGGTATGTTATCGCTTCTGTTTGGCGGAGCGCTGAGGCTTGGCGGCGGGTTTGCCGTTCTCGGCCTTGCCCTTATCGCCCTCGCCCTGCTCAGCGGGCGCATCGGCGGCAGCGGCCTCAGCGGTCTTCCGCGCCTCGGCCGATACGGCGGCATCGAGCTCCTGTACCAATCGCCCAAGCCCGGACGTGGTGTCCATCGGGTCAGGGACGGCGGCCGGGTCGGCCACTGCACGAGTCGGCGTGGGCGTCGGGATGGTCTTGGCCGTATCGGTGCGCTTCAGACGCGGTGGGCGGCGGGTGGAGACGAACAGCGGCTGCACCTCGACCAACGGGTTGTAAGGTGCCAGACCGAACCACTTAACCGGCGAGCCGGCCATGTGGCGGATTGCGTACTTGGCTTGCAACGACAGGGCACCGCGTGCAGAAACCTTGGATTCCGGCATCAGGGCCTTGTGAATCAGCACGTAACGGATGGTGCCGATGTCCGGATCGGCGTCGACCTTGGGGTAAATCGACTTCTGCTTAGGCAGTTCGCCGGTTTTGGACAGGTCGTGCATGATCTGGTGGATGTACGCCGGGATGGACTGCGAAACCTTGAATCCCAGACGGAAGCGCACGCGGTAGATGTAGTTCGTGCCGAAGTCCTCCACCGAGTATTCACGGGTGAACGGCTCGTCGGTGGTTTCCACGCTGACTGCCCACCAAGCACGGGCGCGCTTGGGGTGGTCGGCGAAGATGGAGAAGAAGATGTCCGTGTCGAGTCGCTTGGTTTCCGAGTCGGAGGTCAGGTACACGATGTTGTCCGCAAAATACGGGATGCGGAAATCACTGTGCAGCTTGTCGAGCGCGGGTAGGAAGTCGTTGGGCCGCATGTGACGGCGTTGCGCACGTTCGAGCTTGGTGCCCTCATTCCACGTGTACATGACGAACAGAATCGCGGCGGTCAGCAACATGGTGAACCAACCACCATGCAGGAATTTGGCCATAGACGCGATGAAGAACATAGCCTGAATCGCCAAGAACAGCACGGTGAACACGATGGCACCGACCCGCTTGCCGGAATGCCATAGGTGGACGCCGAGCAACACGGTGGTGGTGATCATCGTAATGGTCAACGCCAGTCCATATGCGGCAGAGATGTGTTCCGAATCCTTGAAGATGGCGAGTACGGCCAGCGTGGAGACGCACAGCACGCCGTTGACCACCGGAATGTACAGCTGGCCACGCGTGCGGGCCGGGTACCGCACCTGCAGATGAGGCATCCAATTGAGGCGGGTGGCTTCGGAGACCATGGTGAACGCGCCGGTAATCAGGGCCTGGGAAGCGATCACGCCGGCCGAAACAGACAGAATCACGGCCAGATAACGTACGTTCGGAGACATCATCTGGAAGAACGGGTTGAGTGACTCCGTCGCAGTGTATTGCGGGTTATCGCTATTGGCCAGCATCCACGCGCCTTGGCCGAAGTAGTTGAGCACCAGCGCAACATTGATGAATGGCCAGGTGAAGTAG
>OLFR01000531.1_pt1 | contig 8834 bp, 7 predicted proteins | sample 1608971 | NCBI WGS metagenome assembly OLFR01 (sample SAMN02674970, study PRJEB24791) | human gut metagenome, SKBSTL043 | isolation source: stool | host: Homo sapiens | place: USA | reverse complement strand
CAGAATGAAAAATTCGCGGCGCATCTTGGCGCATTCTTATCTGGAAATAGTATTATATTACCATGCCTTTGAGGAAATTACAATGGAAAAGCAGAAAAATGCACGAAAAAGAGACTCGGAGTTTCCTCCGAGCCTCTGGGGATGCGAGATTACTTCTCGTAGTGAGCGGATTCGCCAGCGATGCGGCCGAAGACGACCGTGTCGGTCAGTGCGTTGCCGCCCAGACGGTTCGCGCCGTGGATGCCGCCGGTCACTTCGCCCGCAGCATACAGGCCAGGAATCACGTTGCCGTTTTCATCCAGCACCTGCGCATTCACGTTGATGCGCACGCCGCCCATCGTGTGATGCACGGTGGGAATGCGGGCAGCCGCGTAGAAGGGCGCGGTGTCGATGGGGGTCTTGTAGAGGGTACGGCCGAATTCGTCCGGCGTGCCTGCCAGATCGCCGCCTTCTGCGTGACGGTTGAATTCCGTGACAGCCGCAATTAGCGTGTCCGCCGGAACGTTCATCTTTTCCGCCAGTTCTTCCAGCGTGTCCGCCTTCACCGCGCGGCCGGCTTCCACCAGCTGGTTCGCGGTTTCGCCGAAGTTGTTGCGTTCGTCGCCCGTGGGATAGGTGTCGGAGTCCATGACGACCCACATGTACGCATCGGTCTGCGCGAACAGGGCGTTGGTCATGTCGTCGCGGCGGCCGCCCTCGTTGACGAAGCGGTTGCCTTCCTTGTTGATGAAGATACGGGTTTCCACGTCATGCTCGATGTTGCCGGACAGGGAGCCGGTCACCGGGTCGCCCAGCGGCAGCAGCTGGATGTTGCCCATCTGCACAAAGTCAGCACCCAGCTTCTGCAGCATCTTGATGCCGTCGCCGGTCGCGCCCGCGTGGTTGGTGCTCTTGATGCTGTCGCCCAGATCCGCCCACTGCGTGTTGTACGCGCTGCGCAGTTCGACGTTCGCCGCGAAGCCGCCCGTCGCCACAACGACGCCCTTGGACGCCTTGACGGTCACGGTGTTGCCCGTTTCGCCCGTCGCCACAACGCCGCAAGCCTTGCCGTTTTCGTCCACCAGGATTTCGGTCGCGCGGGTATTCAGCATCACGTCCACGTTGTCGTGGCTGTCGATGTAGTTCATGTAGGCCTTGAAGAAGCCAGTGCCCAGCGGTTCAACCGGCTTGTGGGCGCGCGGCCACAGACCGCCGGTCACGGTGAACAGACCAGCCGTTTCGTCCTGGAACTCCATGCCCAGATCCATCAGCCACTGGACGCCGTCCCACGCATTGCTTACCAGCGTGTGCACCAGCAGGGGGTCGCCCTGATAGTCACCGCCGGAAAGCGTCTGGGTGTAGTGCCATTCGACAGAGTCGTTGTAGGCAATCGCCTGCTCAGAGCGGTCGTTGACTGCATTCAGCGCGCCGCCAGCGAGGATGGTATTGCCGCCGACCTTGCCCATCTTTTCCAGCACCAGCACCTTGGAGCCGAGCTGATTCGCCTGCACAGCCGCCGCCAGACCAGCGCCGCCGCCGCCGATGACCACGATTTCCGTCTCGATGGTGACGTCCTCCGCCTTTTCGACGACAGTCTCCACCTTCGTAGACCACTTCACGGTGTCCAGACCCGCCTTGGTCACAGCGTCCAGCACAGCCGCCATGATGGCATCGGAGGTCTTGGTCGCGCCCGCAACCGCGTCAACGTTCGCGGTCTGCTGCTCGACGATGAGACCCGGAATCTGCGCCACAGCCGGATCAGAAATGCCGGCGGTGTCGCCATTCTTGGTCACTTCGATGGCGGTCACTGCGCCGTTTTCATCCACGGTCACAGCCACTTCGATGGCACCCTTGCCACCGATTTCGCTGTCGCCCACGCCCGTAAAGACGCCGGCGTCCGCGCTCGCAACGCCGCACAGGGTCAGCAGCATCGTCAGCGCCAGCAGGAGAGAAAGGAACTTCTTCATGGTTCTCCTCCTTATTCGTTTGGTCGAAATGGCAGAAGAAGCATCTGCCGTATATTTTATTATACAATACCTCGACGATGGTTGGCAAGGGGAAATGACGCTTTTTTCACAAGCAAAATAGGCGATTTTTGCAAAAAGAAAGGTTTTCGGCAGGAATTTCGCGGTTTGAGGGCGAATTGTGTTCTTGGAAAAAGCAAATCCGGCATTGCGCCGGGTGGAAAAGAGGAACTATCGGATGGATGAAACGCAATGTCTACGGATGATCAGGGCTTCGCTTGCCCCCTCAACCGGCTGTACGGAACCGGCGGCAATTGCCCTCAACGCGGCGACGGCGCGCAAGGCGGCGCAGGGGACTGTCACGCAGGTGACGGCGCGGCTGGATGCGTACCTGTTCAAAAACGCCATGGGCGTGGGTATTCCGGGCGCGGATGAGCGCGGCGTGGACTTGTGTGTGGCGCTGGGCATCACGGCGGGCGACGCGGATGCGGGCATGAACGCGCTGCACACGGTGACGGCGGAGCAGCTGGCGGCAGCAAAGGCATTGCGCGGCTGCGTGAAAGTCGAAATCGTCGACGGCGTGAGCGGATTGTATATTGAAACGATTTTGCGAACGGACTGCGACGCGGTTCGTGTGGTCACGGTGGGTGCGCACGATCATATCGCCCTTGTCGAACATGCGCCGTTTACCGAAGCGCCTGCCGAGCAGGAATCGGTGGAGGAAGGCGGCGCGCACTGTGGGTCGCTGGCGGAATTTATCGCCTTTGCGGACACGGTTGCGCTGGATAAATTGGCGTTCCTCCGCGACGCGCTGACGATGAACCGAACCATCTACGACCGCGCGATGTCGGATGAGCTGGCGCACTGCGTTCTGCCGAAAATCACGCTGGATGATCCGTCGCTCTGCGCGTCGGCGAAGCGGATGGCGGGCGCGGCGTCCTACGCGCGGATGCACGGCGTTCCGCTGCCGGTGATGACCGCGACGGGCAGCGGCAATCAGGGCATCACGCTCTTTTTGACGGTGGATGCGGCGGCGCGCTATTTCAGCATCCCGGAGGAAAAGGAACTGCGTGCGATTGCGCTGGCGGCGCTGGCGAACGTGTACATCAAAAGCTTCATCGGCCCCCTGTCGAGCGTGTGCGCGTGCGGCGTGGCGGCAGGCTTGAGCGCGTCGCTGGGGGTCGTGTACCTGCTGGGCGGCGGCGAAGGCGAGATGGTGCAGGCTGCGCGGAATATCTTGGGCTCTGTCAGCGGCATGATTTGCGACGGCGCGAAGGAGGGCTGCGCGAGCAAGGTCGCCCTGAGCGCGGGACTTGCGGTGGAAGCGGCGTGTCTGGCACTGGAAGGCGGCGGCATCCACGCGCAGGACGGCATTCTGGATGACAGCTTTGACCGCCTGATTGCGCACCTCGGCGAGCTGGTCTGCGTCGGCATGGGCAGCACGAACAGCACGATTGTGCACATCATGAAGGACGAGAAGGGGTATGCGGCATCGTGCTGACATCCCGAACATGAGAATAAGGGCTTTGGAAGAGCAGTGAATGTTCTTCCAAAGCCTGTTATCTTATTGCCAGATAAACTCGACGTTACTGCCGCAGCCTGCAAAAGCATCATCCGCCAGCGTTTCCAGTGTGCTGGGGAGAATGACATACCGCAGGTTCGTGCAGTTGGCAAATGCACGGCTGCCGATGGTGACGCAGCCATTGGGGACAATGATGACCTGTGCGCTTACATTCATGAACGCTTCCGCTTCCACTTCCTTGATGGCGGCGGGAAGCGTCAGTGTGTTCAAGCCGCTCCAGTCAAAGTGCTGCCCGCAGTCTTTGCATGTGCCGTTCACACAGTGATGCCAACGGTGCTCTTCGATGTTCTCGGACTTTGTAGACCACTTCACAGTGTCCAGACCAGCCTTAGTCACAGCGTCCAGCACAGCCATCATGATAGCATTGGAAGTTTGCGTTGCGCCTGCAATTGCGTCAACGTTTGTGGTTTGCTGCTCGATAATGATAGCTGGGATACTCGCCACAGCTGGATCAGAAATGCCCGGAGTGTCAGAGTTCTTGGTCACTTTGCTATTGGTCACTACGCCGTTTTTATCTACGGTCACAATTACTTCGATGGCCCCCTTGCCACCGATTTCGCTGTCGCCGATGCCCGTATAGACGCGCGTGTCCGCCTTCGTAGACCACTTCACAGTGTCCAGCCCAGCCTTGGTTACAGCGTCCAGCACGGCCATCATGATGGCATTGGAAGTCTTCGTTGCGCCTGCAATTGCGTCGACGTTCGTGGTCTGCTGCTCGATGATGATAGCGGGAATATTCGCCACGGCCGAATCAGAAATGCCCGGAGTGTCAGAGTTCTTGGTCACTTTGATGTCGGTTACTACGCTGTTTTTATCTACGGTCACAATCACTTCGATGGCACCATTGCCACCGATTTCACTGTCGCCGATGCCTGTATAGACGCTCGCACCCGCCTTTGTAGACCACTTCACAGTGTCCAGCCCTGCCTCGGTCACAGCATTCAGCACAGCCATCATGATAGCATTGGAAGTTTGCGTTGCGCCTGCAATTGCGTCAACGTTTGTGGTTTGCTGCTCGATAATGATAGCTGGGATACTCGCCACAGCTGGATCAGAAATGCCCGGAGTGTCAGAGTTTTTGATCACTTTGATGTCGGTCACTACGCCGTTTTCATCCAACGTGACAGCCACTTCGATGGCACCTTTACCACCGATTGCACTGTCGCCGATGCCCATGTAGATACCCGCGTTCACGCTCGCAGCACAGCAAAACGGTAGTAGCATTGCAAGCGATAGCATGAGCGAAAGAAACTTCTTCATGATTCTCCTTCTTAATATAGGTGGTCGGTTTGGTAGAAAAATCATCTTCCGTGTTTTTCATTATACGACGTCAAATGCACTTGTTCTTTGTCGATTGCTATGAAAGACAGTTTTGAACAATTATGTGCTTTCGCCTATGTACCGCAAACCATACCACCTCCCAGCACAGACTGCTAATGGATACTGATGGAATTACTATGCGAAATTGGAATAAAGATAGTATATCATGGCAAACTTTGAAAGTCAAGTAAAATCCACCTTATTACATGAGAAGTTTCACAGCGATTTGCAGGAAAATCCCCTTATCTGGCCACAACAAAAGACGGTGCAGCTCGAAACTGCACCGTCCAGTGAGGGTAAAGTAGGAGAAATTACGCCTTCGCGGCCTTCTTGGCGCGCTTCTTCTCTTCGAGGAACGCCCAGACGTAGCCGTTGATCATGTTCGCGCTGTACACGCCGGAGATGATGCCGACGATGATGGGCAGGGCGAACTCACGGATGGAGGAAACGCCGAAGATGTACAGGCAGACGATCGTCACCAGCGTGGTCAGCGTGGTGTTGATGGTGCGGCCGAGGCACTCCTTGATGGAGCGGTTGACGACGTCCACGCGCGGCGTGGAGGACGGCATCTTGCGGGCGTTCTCGCGGATGCGGTCGAAGATGATGATGGTGTTGTTGATGGAGTAGCCAACAATCGTCAGCATCGCCGCGATGAAGGAAGAATTCATCTGCACGAAGGAGCGCAGGATGACCATGAAGGACAGCATGATCAGCACGTCATGCACCAGACCCAGCACCGCCGCCGCGCCGGAGTTGAAGTCGAAGCGGATGGCGATGTAGATGAGCATGCACAGCGCGGCAATCAGCACAGACAGGAAGGCATTGCGCAGCAGCGTCGCGCCGGCAACCGGGCCGACGTAGTTCACGTCGCCGTAGATGGCGGCGTTCGGGTACTTCGCCTGCAAGGCTTCGGTGATGGAAGCCTGCACGCCCTGCACGCCGTCTTCGTCAATTGCCTTGATGCGGATATTGATGGAATCCTTGCCTGTGCCCTGCACGGACACGGCGTAATCCTTCAGACCGATGCCGTTGAGCACACCCTCGATGTCGGACTGCGTGACGGCTTCGCCCATGGTGTACTGCATGGACATGCCGCCGGAGAAGTCAATGCCGACGTTGATGCCCATGCCGAACAGGCTCAGCAGCAGCGCCAGCACCATGATGCCGGCAGAAATCATCAGGCACTGCTTGGAGTAATTCTTGATTGTCATATTACTTGGCCTCCTTTGCAGACTGAACGCCGGAGGTGAAAGCGCTCACGTTCCAGTTCTTGAGCTGGATAAACTGCTTCATCAGGAAGCGAGTGACCAGCAGCGCCGAGAACAGGGACACGATAACGCCCAGCAGCAGCGTCTTGGCGAAGCCCTGCACAGAGCCGGTGCCGAAAATCATCAGCACGATGGCGGCGATAATGGTGGTCACGTTCGCGTCGATGATGGCGCTCAGCGCGTTGTGGAAGCCGGTCTTGAGGGCAACCTTCAGGCTGCGGCCCGCGCGGACTTCCTCATTGAAGCGCTCGAAGATAACGACATTGGCGTCTACCGCCATGCCGATGCCCAGCACGATACCGGCAATGCCCGGCAGGGTCAGCTGAATGCCGGGGAAAACCGCCAGCACCCAGAACAGCACGATTGTGTAAATGCACAGCGCCCAGGAGGCGACCACGCCGTTCAGGCGGTAGCGGACAATCATGATGAGCATGACCAGCGCGATGCCGATGATGGCAGCGAAAACGGAGGTGGACAGCGCATTATCGCCCAGCGTGGCGGAGACGGTATCAACCTTCTGCTGCGTCAGCACCAGCGGCAGTGCGCCAGACTGAATCTGCGCGGCGATGGTCTGCGCACGATCCATCGTGAAGTTGCCGGTAATCTGACCGGAGCCGCCGGTGATGGCGGACTGCACGGTGGGTGCCATCAGCTTCTCGCCGTCCAGATAGATGCCCAGCGTCTTGCCGATGTTCTGGCTGGTCATGTCGGCAAAGAGCTTTGTGCCGGCAGAGGTCAGCTGGAAGGAAATCGCCCACTGACCGTCCTGCGTCATGGCGGCCTGCGCCAGACGGACGTCAGAGCCGGTCATGAAGGTGTTGCCGTCGGGATCCTTGAACTCCAAGAGGGCGGGTTCGCCAATCAGGTTCAGGATTTCGCTCGGATCGCTCACATCCGGGATTTCAACGCGGATGCCGCTCGTGCCCAGCACCTGCACGGTGCTTTCGGCATAGCCCTTGTCGGTCAGACGGGACTGAATGGCGGAAACGGTCGCGTCCAGCAGGTCAGAGAAGTTCGCGTCGTTGCCCTCGGGCGCTTCGGCGCTGTACTCCACATACACGCCGCCGCGCAGGTCAAGACCCAGAGAAATGGCCTGCGGCCAAGCATCAGCGTTGGTCGTCGGCAGCCACGGCAGGAGCTTCCACAGCCCGCCCTGGAACGACATGCCCGTCACGCCGACGATGCCGAAGACCACGGTCAGCACCAGCACGATGGCCAGTGCGACGATGGATTTCGTCTTCGTATTCTTCATGAGAATGCTTCCTTTCATTCTTTTCATGGGGAAGTGGACAGTCAGCGGACACCCTCTATCCGGCGCTGCCCTCCAAATGGAACGCGATGTACACCGTGCGGACGTAGCTTCGCCCGGTGATGAGCCATCCGCAGCCATCCGCGCGGGTCAGCACCGGCATGGGGGGATGCGCTGGCAAGGCAGCAGGGCGGTGCAGTGCCTCCTGTGCGGTGGATGCGGATGCCGCGGCGCTCTCCGGCGCGGGCAAAGCAACCGTCATCACTGCCGGAATACCGGGCGGGGCAGGGGAGGATTCCGCAGAAGCGGATTCCGGGGCGACGACAAGCTGCCGCATCCCCAGCAGCAGAAGCGCCGTCAGGCACGCAAAAAAGACCGCACGTCCCACATGCTTCACCGCGCTTCCTCCCTTCTGCCGAAAAACGAAATTTGTCCCCTGCACGAATGATTCATTCCGCATGGGCACACATACATTTATTATACCGCTTCTTTCCCGTTTCGTCAATGTAACAAGCGGATTTTTCCGGGCAGAATCCGAAAAAATCCACTTTCGCGGACGAAAAACGCACAATTTGAACATTTTCGGCGTTTTTGTCCGCTTGCACTTGCGCGGCAGATGTGATAGGATAAGAGAAAACCGGGAAAAATGCTTTCCGGTGAATTTCAGAAAGGAATGAACAAAATGCCCTACTATTATTATTGGGACTGGACGTATCTGCTGATTATCCCCGGTCTGATTCTCGGCCTGATTGCGCAGGCGAAGGTGAAAAGCGCCTATGCGCAGTGCAGCCGGATTCCCGCCAAGTGCGGTCTGACGGCGAGTCAGATGGTCGCGGATTTGCTCCGCCGCAACGGCAACACCCGCGTGCGCGTCGGGCATGTGTCCGGCGAACTGACCGACCACTACGACCCGTCGAAGGAAGTTCTCAATCTCTCCGACGGCGTGTACAGCAGCAACAGCATTGCCGCGATGGGCATCGCCGCGCACGAGGCGGGCCACGCCATGCAGAAGCTGGAGAACTACGCGCCGCTGAACCTGCGCTCCGCCATCGTTCCGGCGGTGAACATCTGTTCGTCGCTCTCCACGCCGATGTTCATTCTCGGCTTGATTTTCGCGTGGCAGCCGCTGGTGTACATCGGCATCGGCTTGTTCGCCGCATCGACTGTGTTCGCGCTGGTGACGCTGCCGGTGGAGTTTGACGCAAGCAAGCGCGCGATTCAGATGCTGTCCGAAGGCGGGTACATTTCCGGCGCGGAGGAAGAGCGGAATGTTCGGAAAGTGCTGAGCGCCGCCGCGCTGACGTATGTGGCGGCGGCGGTGACGAGTCTGCTGTCGCTCTTGCGCTTGATTCTCATTGCCAAGCGCAATGACCGCAATTGATTTTGCTGAAAAGCAAATAGCTTTTCTTGTTACGCAGGGATTTCGCCTCTGCGGAGGCGACCAAAGGGCTTTCCGATCGCCCTTTGGAAAC
>OLFR01000501.1_pt1 | contig 9159 bp, 5 predicted proteins | sample 1608971 | NCBI WGS metagenome assembly OLFR01 (sample SAMN02674970, study PRJEB24791) | human gut metagenome, SKBSTL043 | isolation source: stool | host: Homo sapiens | place: USA | reverse complement strand
AGCGGACGCCAGAAGGGAAAAGGCGCAAGCAGATGGCGCAGGTGAATCTGGAAATCGTATTACGCCCGCAGGGAATCTCACTGTCCCGCCGCCGGCGTCGGCAGCGGCTCCGGCGTGCGGTCATCCGCCGCGACCTCCGGCGTGGGCGTCGCTGACAGTTCCTCCGCATACAGCAGATGCAGCGTCTTGACATCCGCCGTCCCCGTCGCAGACAAACTGTTCGCCTTCTGGAACGCCTTCACCGCGTTCTGCGTACCTGCCAGGAACGTGCCAGAGCACTTGCCCGAATAGTACCCCAAATCCGTCAGCTTCCGCTGCATCCAGTACACATCCTCGCCGGAGCTGTTCACTTTCAGCGTCCGGAAGGGCTGCGGCGGCATCGCCCCGGCGCGGTAATCCGGCTCGGCGGTCGGCTGCGGCGTGACGTAGGGCAGCATGTTCTTCGTATTCAGCGAGGGCAGCTTCAGCGCGGCGCGGAGTTCCGGGTCAGCGGGCATATCGTTGCGAATCGTGACGACCGTCCCTGCCCCGCAGTTGTTGTAAATCCACTTCGCATCCGCAACGGTCAGGCGAATGCACCCGTGCGACGCGCGCTTGCCGAGGTTCTTGTAGGACTTGACCGATAAATCCATGGTATTGACCGTGTTGTAAATGACGGAATGGAACGCAATGGACGAGTTGATGCGCGTCCAGTACTGCGCGTGGCTGCCCCACTCCGGGAAGTAGCACCAGCGCGCCGTACGCCCGTTGAGTGTGAATGTGCCGATATCCGACGGATTCTTGCGCGTGCCAGTGGAGCAGAGCATCTGCCGCACAACAACGGTGTAATCGCCGTTTTCGTCGCGCCCGTAGACGGTCGTCACCTGATTGTTGACGTCCACCGTGATGGCAAACGGCACAGGCGTCGGTTCGGGCGTAGGCTTCGGATCATCAGTCGCGGCACGCACATCCGGGTCGTTGAACAGCGCGTTCCATGTGTTTTCGCCCACGATGCCATCCACGCTCAGCGCATTCTGCTGCTGGAATGCCTTCACCGCGTTGCGCGTATGCCCCAGAAAATTGCCGCTGATGTTGCCGGAATAGTACCCCAGTTCCGTCAGGCGGGTCTGCACGAGCTTAACTTCTTCGCCCTTGGACTTGTTGTATTGCAGTTTCTTGACGAACGCCACCGTCGGCGCGGGCGTCGGGGTGGTGGTTTCATCTGAGAGGTGCATTCCGGGCGTGGGCGACGGGGTGGGCGTCGCCGCGGCGGACGAATCCCGGCTGATGGCATCACCGCTGAACAGGCGTTCCAGCGTCTGCACATCCGCTTCGCCCGTAATCGGCAGGGCGTTCGCCGTCTGGAACAGGCGGATGGCTTCCTGTGTCGCGGGCAGATAGCGGCCGGAAATCTTGCCCGTGTAGTAGCCCAGCGCCATCAGGCGAATCTGCGCCTGCCGCACGTCCTCGCCCACGCATCCCAGCCGCAGCGGGCGATACTCCGCCGCATAGATAGCTTCCTGCGTCGCTTTGTCCGCCATGCCCGTCACCGCAAGGGCAAAATCGCGCTGGAAATCCTCCACCGCGGTTTTGGTCGCCTCGCCGTAGCGCCCGGTTACGTCGCCGCTGTAATAGCACAAATCCGTCAGCGCGGTTTGCAGGGCGGACACGTCGTCGCCCTCATCATTCAGGGTCAAATCGCGCGTGATGTTCGCCGCGCCCTCCGTCCACTCCACGCTGTCATCCGGCACGGCCTCCCCCGCATCCTCCGCCGATGCGAAGGGCAGTATCATCATCACCGCCAGCAGGAGCGCCGCCAGCGTTCGTTTCCACAAAGGCATCAAAAGCACCTCGTTCATGCTGATATTCAGGGATACGATTCTATTGTACTGGTTTTTCGCGCAGTTTGCAAGCGGATTTTTCCCCACGCGAAAGGCTGCCAAGCGTCCTGCGCCTGACAGCCCTGCGGTTATTGCCATGAAGTTATTTTTTCAGCGACACCTTGTGTGTCTCCTGATTTTCTCCATCCGTCTGCGGCTTTTCCGCTTCTGCCGGAACGTTCTGTGCTTGCAGCTTCTCCAGCTTTTCGGCGATGGCCTGCATATTCGCGGCGATGCTGCGGATATTCTCGTCGCGCGTTTCCTCCACCCACGGCGAACCATCCGCCGGGCGGAGCGAATCAACGCCGATTCGGATGAAGTCAATCAGCGCCCAAATGCCCGCGCCGCCCACGGTGAGCAGCTTGAAAATGCCCAATGCCGTGTAGCCGAGGTAGAAGCGGTCAACGCCCAGCACACCGGTGAAGATAGAGAAGAGCAGGGCGGTCTGCTTGCTTTTCGTTTTCATAGACTTCTCGGTTCCCGCTGGCTTCTTAATTCTCGCTGGCGCATCCCGCAGAATCCCTATGCCAATTGCAAACATCATCACGCAATAGCTTGCGTAATACGTCGTGTTGTATACATAATAATATGTCCAGACTTGTTGTGTGACGAGCGAGCGCCGCCAGTAGAATGAAGCAAAGGCATCGGTAAGTGAATACGCTACCCACACTGTTTCGGCAATCCCCAGTATGAAGCATATGATGGCAATTGCCTTTTTATTTTTCGATTTGATAAGCGCGTTAAGCATCGGCAAAATGCCAATAGCGCAGCTAATCACAATTCCATCACAGCATAGAAATATTGTCGAAAGCGAATTAGAAGTATAACTGCCATTCGCTATCCTCGTCATCCAAAACATAAAAGCATAGACGGCAAAATAAGCAACTGACAGAATCAATGATACAGGTTTGCGCTTCCTGTAAATCAACACCAAGACGGGGAGCACCGTGCATACAAAACTTAATAAATTCGCCAATCGAAATTCTGGGATAAGCCAAACCGTAACAATCCAGCTTGACAGATTCAGCACCACCGTCAGCACCGCCAGCACGATAAATGCCCGATTCAGCCCTTTTCTTTGAATTTCCACGTCATTTTCCTCCCTCGTGATTCCTTACTTTCATTCTACGCTCCCCTCAAAAAAAGTCAAGCACTTTCTTTCTGAATAATATAATTTTGGCACTCCTAACAAAAGCATCCCAATTTGTTGTGGAACTTCACAAGAGGATTCCGCTGCTTGCGCCATCCGGGCAGCAAAAAAGACTGCCCGCACTCGGCAGGCAGCCTTGCTTACTCCTGATAGTCCTGCAGCGACACCGACACCATCCGGCTCACGCCCTGTTCCTCCATCGCCACCCCGAACAGGCTGTTGCATCGCTCCATCGTCCCCTTGCGGTGTGTCACGACGATAAACTGCGTTCCCTTCGAGTATTCCTTCAAATAATCCGCGTAATACCCGATATTCGCGTCATCCAGCGCGGCTTCAATCTCGTCCAGAATGCAGAACGGCGTGGGCTTCAATTTCAGCATCGCGAACAGAATCGCAATCGCCGTCAGCGCGCGTTCGCCGCCGGAGAGCAGCGACAGGAGCTGCAATTTCTTTCCCGGCGGCTGGGCGTTGACCTCGATGCCGCAATTCAGCGGGTCGTCCGGATCCATCAGCTTCAGTTCCGCGTGACCGCCGCCGAACAGGCGCGTGAACGTCTCGGCGAAGTACCCCTGCATCTTCGAGAAGTTCTCGACGAATGTAGAACGCATCTGAATCAGCAGCCGCTCGATGAGTTCGCGCAAGTCCATTTCCGCGCGCTTCAAGTCCTGCTGCTGGGTGGGCCGGTCGTCCACACGCGCCTTGGTTTCGGCGTATTCCTCCACAGCCCCGACGTTGACCGTCCCCAGCGCGCGAATCTGCCCTTGCAGCTCGGCGGCGCGGCAGTCGCTTTCCTTCTCGTCGAAGGGCGTGCGGCGGAACTCCTCTGCCCCGGCGTAGGTCAGCTTGTAGGTGTCCCAGATGCGGTTTTGCAGATTCTTCTGGTCGCCCTCGATGCGCGCCTTCGCCAGCTCGGTCTTGTGCAGCTTCTCGCTGTCGCGGTTGTAGGCTTCGTGCAGGTCCTCCATGTCGCTGAGGATGTCACGCAGGTCACTTTGCGCCTGTGAACGTCGCTGCTCGATGGCCTGCGCGGCGCTCTCCTGCCGCAGCTGTTCCTTCTGGCGGCGGGCGGATTCGGCTTCCTCGCGCTTCATGTCGTTCTCGTCAATGGCGTCCAGTTCGTCCATCTCGTGCAGCAGCTGTTCGCGGCGCTCCTGTTCGCGGAGGATTTGCGCCTGATCCTGCTGCGCGTGGGCTTCGTCGCGCTCCAAGTCGCTTAAGCCGTGGCGCAGGTCGGACAATTGCAGCGTGCGCACCATCAGGCGGTCGTTTTCCGCGCTGGCTTCCGCGCGCGCCTTGACCAGCGCATTCTGCATTTCAATGGTCTTTTGCTCCATCGCGCTCTGGTCGCCCTGCGCGCCCGTGCGCTGATGTTCAATGGTCTCCAGCTGCTGGCGAATGTCCTCCAGCGACTGATGCAGCTGCACGCGCGCCTGCTCAGTCTCCTGCATCCGCTGTAAATGGGTGTTCAGGTCGGCGGATACGCTTTCGCGGCGCGCCTGTTCGCGGGCGACGGCAATCTCCTGCTGATGCAATGCGTTCACCGCGTCGCTGACCTTCTGCCGCTTCTCCTGCGCCGTCTGCTGACGCTGCGTCAGTTCCTGACGGCACTTGTCCAGTTCCGCGCGCCCGGTTTGCAGCTTCGCGGTCAATTCCTTCAGTTCACGCTCACGGCTGAGCAGGTTGGACACCTTCGACTGCGCCGAACCGCCCGTCATCGAGCCGCCGGAGTGCATCACGTCGCCCTCCAGCGTCACCAAGCGGAACGCGTGATTGCCCGCGCGCATAATCGGAATGCCGTGGTCGAGGTTGTCGGCAATCACCGTGCGCCCCAGCAGATTTTCCACAATGCCGCGATATTCCGGCGCGCACTGCACCAGTTCGCTCGCCACGCCAAGGCAGCCCGGCAGCTTCAACGCATTGCGCTCATTGCCATAGAGCGTTTTGCCGCGGATGGCGCTCATCGGCAGGAACGTCGCGCGCCCCAGCCGATTCTGGCGCAGGTAGTTAATCAGCTCCTTCGCCGTCTCTTCGGTGTCGGTGACAATGTTCTGCTGCGCCGCGCCCAGCGCCATGTCAATCGCCGTTTCGTACGCCTGCGGAACGGTCATCAGCTGCGCCAGTACGCCCTTGACGCCCGTCAAGCCGCGCTGCTTGGCGTAGGTCATCGCGCGGCGAACCGCCATGTTGTAGCCTTCCATGTCGCGCGTCATTTCGGTCAGGACGTTATGACGGCTCGCCGCCGCCTGCATATCGGCGGATTGCTTTTCGACATCCGCGCGCAAATTGGCATACGCGGTATCCGCCTCATCCGACGCTTGCCGCGCCTGCGCCAGCTTCTCCTGACACTGCTGCTGATGCTGATTTTCTGTTTCCAGCTGCTTTTCGACGGCAGTCAAGGCTTCCCGCAGGGCAGCTTCCTGCTCCTGCAGTGCCCCGCTGGATTCCTCAATTTCCGTCAAGCGCGTTTCCATCTGCGCCTGCATCGTGTTCAGGCGCGTCTTGTCGTTGCGCACATCGGACAGGCGGTTCATTTGGTCAATGACAGCGGCTTTCTGCGCTTCCAGCGCTGCGTCCGCTTCCTTTTCCTTCGCCTGCGCCTTTTCGGCGGCGTCCTGCGTCGCCCGGAGGATTTGCTCCGCGTCGGCAATCAGGCTGTGCTGCTTCTCCACGTCCGCCTGAATCCGTGTATGATCCTTCTCGATTTCCGCCAGCCGCTCCTGTGCTTCCTCCTGCTCGCGGACGATGCGCTGCCGGTTCTCGCTGCGCGTCTCGCGGCGGCTTTGCAGGGCGGAGAGCTTCTTCTGCGATTCGTGCACATGCTCGGCGCATTCCATCAGTTCGGTGCGCGCCTTCGTGATGGCTTCTTCCAGCTGATCGATGCGGTTCTGCGTCTCGTCGCGGCGGGTGGTCTTGTCGGTCAGGTTGCTTTCCGTGTCCGCCAGAATCGTCTGGACGGTCAGCAGTTCGCTTTCCAGTTCGGACAAGCGCGCCCGCGCCCGGTCGGAGCGAATCAGGAAGAGGTTCAAGTCCAAATCCTTCAGTTCGGTGGACAGTTCCAGATACACGCGGGCGTTGCGGCTCTGTTCTTCCAGCGGCTTCAGGCGCTTCGTCAGCTCATCCAGAATATCATCGACGCGCTCCAGATTTTCCAGCGTCCGCTGCAATTTCTTGTCCGCTTCTTCCTTGCGCGCCTTGAACTTGACGATGCCCGCTGCTTCCTCGAACACCTGCCGGCGATCCTCGCTCTTGCGGGAGAGGATTTCGTCAATGCGCCCCTGTCCGATGATGGAGTATCCCTCTTTGCCGATGCCCGTATCGCGGAAGAGGTCGACCACGTCCTTCAAACGGCAGGCGGTGCGGTTTAAGTAGTATTCGGATTCGCCGTTGCGGTAGACGCGGCGTGTGACCATAACCTCGGCAGCTTCCATCGCCAGCGCATGGTCATCGTTGTCAAACACCAGCGATACTTCGCAGTACGACAGCGGCTTGCGCTTCTGCGTGCCGTTGAAAATCACGTCGGACATGCTCGCGCCGCGCAGGGTTTTCGCGCTCTGTTCGCCCAGCACCCAGCGCACCGCGTCGCCGATGTTGCTCTTGCCCGACCCGTTCGGCCCGACGATGCCCGTTATGCCCTCATCAAAGACGATTTCCGTCCGCTGGGCAAAGGATTTGAAGCCATACAGCTCCAATTTTTTCAGCTTCATTTATTAACTCCCATAGCGGGGATGCCCGCTGGTTCATGGGCATTCCAATAAACACCCATAATAAGTATAGCACAAACCCTCTTCTTGGACAACTGCCGCCGCCTGATTTTCCATGCTTTTTCCCCTCCCTTTTTCCCTTCTACCCGTTGCAAAGGCGGGCATTTCCTGCTATACTGCAAGCAGATTCCTGCAAAGCAAAGGAGAAGCATTATGTTCCGTCCTCTCTGCGCGGAAAATCCGCTGCCCGCCGCTCGGCGCGTCTATGAATACCTGCAATCGCTTTCCGGCAAGTGCCTGACCGGGCAGATGGAAAGCCAATGGTGCCGCTCGACTGAGCATGAAATCAGCTATCTGACCGATGTCACCGGTCGTCAGCCTGCCATTCGAGGGCTGGATTTCATGGATAACGACTATCTGGGCGTGACGCAGCGCACGAAGGACTGGTGGGCGCGCGGCGGCATTCCCACCATCTGCTGGCACACGGGCGCGGATTTCTTCTCCGGTTACCCCGAATGCCGCGAAAGCGAACTGGACTGGGCTTCCGCTTTTGTGGACGGCACGGAAGCGAACCGCCGTCTGCTGGATGGGCTTGACCACGCTGTCCCCTACCTCAAGCGCTTGCAGTCAGACGGCGTTCCGATTCTTTGGCGACCTTTCCACGAGATGGACGGCGGCTGGTTCTGGTGGGGACGCGGCGGCGCGGCGAATTTCGTGCGCCTGTGGCGGCTGATGTACGACCGCTACACGCATGCTCACGGTCTGCGGAATCTAATTTGGGTGTTGGGCTTCTCTGACGCGGCGGAGGATTTGCGCCCGTGGTATCCGGGGGACGACGTGGTGGACATTCTCGGCGGCGACAGCTACAAGGTCGGCGCGCAGGGGGATTTATACCGGCGATGTGCCGCGCTTGCCCCGACAGGGATGCCGATTGTGTTCCACGAGTGCGGACAGATTCCGACCCGCGCGGAAATGGACGCGGCGAATGCCCCGTGGGCGTACTTCATGGTGTGGCACACCAGCTGGCTGACGGACAGCAGCAAGGGGAACACGCCGGAGTCGCTGCGGGCGATTTATCGGGATAGCAGCTTTGTGACGCTGCATCAGCTGCCGGATTTCATCGAAAGCGACGAATGATTGCTGAAAAACATGCAAGGAGGTTATTCTCATGACCCTTCACGAACAAGTCACCGATATTCTCGCCTCCGCTGTCGAAGCGCAGGAATGCGCAGGCATCAGCGTACTGGTGCGGCGCTGCGGAGAGGAAATGCTCTATACGCAGGCGGGCATGTCCGACATTGCGTCGGGGCGGCTGATCCACCGCGACAGCATCTTCCGCCTGTACAGCCAGTCCAAGCCGATTACGGCCGCCGCCGTGATGCTGCTTGCGGAGCGCGGGCAGATTGACCTGATGGACGGCGTAGACCGCTATCTGCCGGGCTTCCGGAATGCGCGCGTCGTCGATAAGCAGGGCACGATTCGCCCCGCGACCCGCGCGCCGTGGCTGATGGAGCTGCTCGGCATGACGGCGGGCGTCTGCTACCCCGACAGCGACCCGGCGGGGCAGTATGCCGCAAAGGTGTTCGACGAAGCAACGCAGGAAATCCTTGCGGGCGGCGGCGTGCCGACGGTGGAGTTCTGCAACCGCTTGGGGCAGCAGCCGCTGTCCTTCCAGCCGGGCACGCACTGGCGCTACTCCACCTGCGCGGACATCCTCGGCGCAGTGGTGGAGGTCGTCAGCGGAATGCGCTTCGGCGAGTTCCTCCGCAAGGAGTTCTTTGAGCCGCTGGACATGGTGGACACCGGCTTCTACGTTCCCGAAAGCAAGCGGAATCGCCTTGTGACCGCCTACAAGCGCACGGAAAACGGACTTGTGCCGTGGACAAGCACCCACCTTGCCGTCGGCGTTTACGACCGCGAACCTGCCTTTGAATCCGGCGGCGCGGGGCTTGTTTCGACGCTGGAAGATTACAGCCACTTTGCCGATATGCTGCTGGCGGGCGGCACTTACGAGGGACGGCGGATTCTCTCGCCCGCGACAGTCGCCTGCATGACGCAGTCGCAGCTGAAAGACGCAGTTCGCCGCGACATGTGGGATTCGCTGGACGGGTACAGCTACGGGCACCTGATGCGCATTTGCGCTGAACCGGGGCGCATCGCTGGATTGGCTTGTGCGGGCGAATACGGCTGGGATGGCTGGCTGGGAACATACTTTGCCAACTTCCCCGAACAGCAGATGACGATTCTGTCAATGCAGAACACGGTTGATTCCGGTACGACACGGGTGGTTCGACAGATGCGCAACGCGGTTCTGGCGGCACTCAGCCGCGAAAATTAACCATAAAGGAAACGCGACCAAGCCGGGGCGCAAAAAAAAGGGTCAAGGGACAATGTCCCTTGCGGAGTCCAGAGGCAGCGCCTCTGGTGGGGCTTGGGGCAACGCCCCAAC
>OLFR01000486.1_pt1 | contig 9301 bp, 8 predicted proteins | sample 1608971 | NCBI WGS metagenome assembly OLFR01 (sample SAMN02674970, study PRJEB24791) | human gut metagenome, SKBSTL043 | isolation source: stool | host: Homo sapiens | place: USA | reverse complement strand
GCTTTGCGGCTTGAGCCTTGGGCGCGATTTGCGTGGGCTGGGCACGGTCGAACTGCCGAGCATCACTGCCATGGGCGCAATGGGACGCTATGTCTCCACGCCGAACCGCGATTTTCAGCCGATGAACTGCACGTTCGGCCTGTTAGATGGTCTGCTGGTGGACAAGCAGCACAAAAAAATCCGCAATAAACAGGAACGCTATACTGTGATTTCGGAGCGTTCGCTCAGCTATTTGCGGGATTGGGTCACAGAAATGCAGGTTTGAGGCAGAATCGCGTGACAATGGGCGCGGTTTGTGGTATGATGTGCATGGGCGCGGGAAAAAATCCGCGTTCAGGAGGAAAACAATGAGCATGGAACTCAGAGGCACGACGATTTGCGCCGTGCGCAAAAATGGCCACACCTCGATTGCGGGCGATGGTCAGGTGACAATGGGGCAGAGCGTTATTTTCAAGTCTCATGCCCACAAGGTTCGCCGTCTTTATGGCGGACAGGTTGTAATCGGCTTTGCGGGCGCTGTGGCGGATGCGTTTACCCTGTGCGATAAGTTCGAGGAAAAGCTGACGCAGTGCGGCGGCAACCTCGAACGCGCGGCGGTTGCGCTGGCGCAGATGTGGCGCAGCGATTCCGGAATGCGTCAGCTCGAAACGCAGATGATCGTGGCGGACAAGGATACGCTGCTGGTCGTCAGCGGCACGGGCGAGGTCATCGACCCGGACGAGGGCGTGGTCGCGATTGGCTCCGGCGGCAACTATGCGCTGGCTGCGGCGCGCGCGCTGGTGCAGAACACCGACCTCTCCGCGCATGACATTGCGGAAAAGGCGCTGCACATCGCGGCGAGCATTTGCGTGTTCACCAACGACAACGTGATCGTCGAAGACGTGTAAGGAGGGGCAGACATGGCAGAATTGACGCCCCGGCAGATCGTCCGGGAACTGGATCGCTACATTGTTGGTCAGGATGAAGCCAAGCGCGCTGTCGCAATTGCGCTGCGCAACCGCTATCGCCGCTCCAAGGTGGATGATGCGATGCGCGAGGAAATCAGCCCGAAGAACATCCTGATGATTGGCCCGACGGGTGTCGGCAAGACGGAAATTGCCCGTCGGCTGGCGAAGCTCGTCAGCGCGCCGTTCATCAAGGTAGAAGCAACGAAATTCACCGAAGTCGGCTATGTGGGCCGCGACGTGGAGAGCATCGTGCGCGATTTGGTGGAGAATTCCATCCGCATGGTGCGCGAAGAGCATACGGCGCGTGTCGCTCCGCGCGCGCGTGTGATTGCCGAAGACCGGCTGGTGACGCTGCTGGTGAATCCGCCGAAGAAGCCCTCGAACAGCTTCTCGCTGGATTATCTGCTGGGTCGCGCGAAGTCGCCCGAAACGCCCGCGAAGGAAGAAAATGCGGAGCTGGCGGATGAGCGTGAACGGCTTCGTCAGCAGCTGATGAAGGGCGAAATCGAAGACCGCGAGCTGGAGATTGAGGTCGAAGAAGCTGCGCCGTCGCTGGAAGTAGGCGGCAGTGCTATCAGCCTCGGCGACATGATGGGCAACATGATGCCTAAAAAGACGAAGCTGCGCCGCGTAAAGGTCAAGGAAGCCCGCAAGATTCTGGAACAGGAAGAAGCGGACAAGCTGATTGATCAAGACGCCGTGCAGGAGGAAGCGATTCGCCGCGCCGAGCAGGACGGCATCGTCTTCATCGACGAAATTGACAAGATTGCAGGTCGCCGCGGCGGTTCCGGCCCCGACGTGAGCCGCGAGGGCGTGCAGCGCGATATTTTGCCGATTGTCGAGGGCAGCACGGTCAATACCAAGTACGGTCCGGTCAAGACGGACTACATGCTGTTTATTGCGGCAGGCGCGTTCCATGTGGCGAAGGTCAGCGACCTGATTCCGGAACTGCAGGGGCGCTTCCCGGTGCATGTGCAGCTGAAGAGTCTGACGCGCGAGGACTTCCAGCGGATTCTGACGCAGCCGGACAACGCACTGACGCTGCAATACAAGGCGCTGCTGGCGGTTGACAAAGTGATGCTGACGTTCGAGGACAGCGCCATCGAAGCGATTGCGAACGCGGCGTTCACGGCGAACGAGACGGCGGAAGACATCGGCGCGCGCCGCCTGCACGCTGTGTTCGAGCAGGTACTGGAGGACATTTCCTTCAACGCGGGTGACGAGAATATGCCGCCGTTTGAGCTGACTATCAACGGCGAGTACGTTCAGCAACATCTTTCCGGAGAAAACAAGCCAACGGATCTGCGCAAGTATATTCTGTAAAATTCACGAATCGGCTGTCAGAAAAAATCCGGCAGCCGATTTTTCTTGTTCAGCCCCTTTGCATTCTTCTGATTTCATGGTATAATACGCATATCTGCGAAAAGGAGTGATTGGACATGAAAAAGATTGGTATGATTGGCGTCGGTAATATGGGCGGCGCAATTCTGCGTGGTATGATTGCGTCCGGCTATGTGGCGGCGGAAGACGTGATGGCGTGTTTGCACAGCGAGGAAAAGCGTCAGGCACTGGCAGCGGAAATTCCGGGGCTGACCTGCACGACGGATGCCAAGGCGCTGGCGCAAGAGTGCCGTATGATTGTGCTGGCGGTGAAACCGCAGGTGCTGGGCGAACTGCTGGACAGCATCAAGGGTGAAATCAATGACCGCGCGCTGGTGTCGATTGCGGCCGGCTGGACGATGGACATGCTCACCAGCAAAGTCGCCGGAACGACCGCGACGCTGCTGCGTGTGATGCCGAATACGCCCGCGCTGGTGGGGGCTGGCATGACCGCAATTTGCCGCCAGACGACGCTCTCCGCGGCTGATTTGGCATATGCGCAGGGTATTTTTGATGCAATTGGCGAAACGGCGGTCATTGACGAGAAACTGTTTGACGGCTTCATTGCGGTCAGCGGCAGCAGTCCGGCGTATATCTTCATGCTGATTGAAGCAATGGCGGATGCGGCAGTTCGCGAAGGCATTCGCCGCCCGGATGCTGTCAAAATGGCGGCACAAGCGGTGCTTGGCAGCGCCAAAATGGTGCTGGAAACAGGAAAACATCCCGCCGAACTCCGTGACGGGGTGACAAGTCCCGGCGGTACGACGATTGCAGGCATCCATGCCATGGAAGCGCGCGGCATCCGTGCCGCTCTCATGGACGCCGTCATGGCGGCTCTTGCGAAATCTGATGAAATGGGCAGAAAATAATGAAAGACAGAGAAAAAATTCTCCGCTACTTTTCCGCAACCGGAGAAGAAGCGAAAGATATGGCAATCCGTCTACTGGATATTGCTGATTCCGTGGACAGAGGCCGGCCATTTGCCGTCGGCCCCTTTATGTCTCCTTTTGCGGCGCAGGTCGGACAGACGATTGCGGCTCACATGAAAACGGTGGCGGTGAAAACTTCCGGCGGATATCATGAAGCGGAACGGATCCGTGTCGCATTTGCTCGTAATGACTATGACGGTCCCGTGGATTTCGGGCTGACCGCATTGAAAGTGACCTGGGATGACCGATACAGGCTCATCGGCCACCGTGATGTACTGGGGGCGCTTATGGGACTGGGCATCGACAGAGCGGTTCTGGGAGATATCCTCATGCAGGGGGCGGGGTGCCAGATTGTGGCAGACAGTTCCATGGCGGAATGGATTAAGCGGAATTTCCTGAAAGTCGCCATGGTGTCTGTGCAGATAAAAGAAATATCTCTGGAAGAATTAGAGCCGCCTAAAAAGACAGCCAGAGAGGTGCGGGCCACGGTCGCTTCGCTTCGGCTGGATGCGGTCGGTGCGGCAGGATTTGGCATTTCCCGCAGCAAAATGGTACAATGCGTAGAGAGCGGTCGGACGGAAATTAACTGGCAGCCTGTGAAAAGCGCGTCGCAAACCGTAAAAGCAGGAGATGTTATTTCCATCCGCGGCAAAGGACGGATTGAAATCAGGGAAGTCACGGGGATGAGCCGGAAAGGCCGGACAGGGCTCCTGATTGACCGTTATAAATAAGAAATGAAACCGTTGATATGAAACAGGAGGATTATTTATGATTACACCGATGGATATCCATAATAAAACATTTTCCCGCGGACTGCGGGGGTACAGCCAGGAAGAAGTGGACGCATTCCTGCAGGAGCTGGCAAGTGACTATGAACGTATTTACCGCGAACATCGTGAGATGGAAGAGGAGATGGATACAGTCAAGACGAAACTCCGCAATTATGAAAAAATGGAATCTACCATGTCCTCCACTTTGGTCATGGCGCAGGAAACTGCTGAAAATGTGAAGAGAAACGCACAGAAAGAGGCGGAACTGGCAGTTCGGGAAGCGCAGAATGAAGCCCATCATATCATTTCCGATGCGGAAGCGGCCCGCCGCAAACTGAACACCGATCTGCTCAAAACGGAAGGCGATGTCAAGATCTATATTGAAAAGATTCTGACCAATTTCAAGTCGGCGATGGCTCTCATCGAATCTGCAAAGAATACGCCGGAGCCGCAGATTGTAAAAGCGCCGGAAGGACAGGATGAGGAAATGGAACTGCCCATCGAAGCGCTGGATGACCGTTCTGCCGATCTTTTTGAAGGAGAAGTAAAAGCTGATACAGCAGAAGCGGAAACTGATGAAGCGGAAGATGAAACACAGCAGGCTGTATCTGAAATATAATAAGGAATGAAAAGGAAGCGGTTCTTACAGGACTGTTTCTTTTTTTCAGGAAATATAAAGCAGCTCTGATAATATGGCTTTTGTTATTAATCGGACAGATTTCTTTTTATGTAAAAACGCTGTCTCTCCTGATGGGGAAACAGCGTTTTGCATTTACTGCTTTTTATTCTTTTTTAAAAGGCAGGCTGCCGTGCAAACAGCTGCCGCCGCGCCTGCCGCAAAGAGGGCGGCCCGCCCCCACTTGCGGACGTTGTCGAAACGGACTGCTGTTTTTACCTTATCCAGGGCAGTGACGGGACGCCTCGCGGAAACGGTCACGCATCCCAGCTTGGTATCGATTTCAATATTTGTGAAACCTGCTTTGGTAAGAATGGAGGAAAGCTCTTCCGTTTTGTAGACAGTCATGTCTTTGATGATTTTTGGATACAGATTGTCCAAAAATCCATAACCGTCCGCTTCGTTTACGATGAGGAAGGTGCCGCCCGGTTTCAGGACTCTTTTGATTTCTTTCAGTGTACTTGGCAGGTCGGGCCAGAAGTATATCGTTTCAAAGGCGGTGATGATATCAAAATGATTCGCGCCGAAAGGAAGAAGTTCGGCGCTTCCTTCATAAACGGAACACCGTCCTTCCGCAATGGCATCGCGGTTGCGTACAAAAGAATAATTCACGCAGTCCGGTGAAAGGTCTATGCCTGTCACATGGCCGCGGGGAACTTTCTTTAAGAAGCGGGAGAGATTGATGCCGCCTCCGCAGCCGATGTCGAGGATTTTTTCATCACCGGCGAGATCCAGATGGGACATCCCCCAAAGGGATACGGGTGTGTGGAAAATATTCATAGAGGCGATCAGCAGTTTTCCGGCGGCGCCCTGCGGATTGGCAAAAGCGGGAAGTTTCTCGGAAAATTTCATTGTAGCGCTCCTTTCTTAAAAGAGAGAATGATATATTTCTATTATAAGTGATTTTTCTGGCGGATAACAGAGAAAGGGCGTAATTTTGCATAAATTGAATAATAATGCTAGCGAGAAAAATGAAAACACAATCGGTTGTAGTACTGCTTATTTAAATCAGAAGTATCTTTTTAAAATAAAAATATTTCAGGGAAAGCTTGATTATTTATTCATACAAATGTATAATATATCATATCTTATAAAAAGAAATGGTATGAAGCTCAGTCGATGAAGAAAGGCGGCATGTAAAATGAGTGAAATTAAGAAAGTGGTTCTTGCTTATTCCGGCGGATTGGATACGTCTGTTATTATTCCGTGGCTGAAAGAAAATTATGACTGTGAAGTCATTGCCTGCACGGTCAATCTGGGACAGCCGGAAGATTTTGATGCGATTCATGAAAAGGCGCTGAAGTCAGGGGCGTCTGTGGCGGAAACGCTGGATGTGCGCAGGGAATTTATTGAAGAATACGCTTATAAAGTATTGCAGGCCGGCGGAAGGTACGAAGGCAGGTATCTTTTAGGAACGTCTTTTGCCCGTCCGCTGATCGGCAAGTGTCTTGTGGATATGGCGAAGAAATACGGCGCGGATGCCATCTGCCACGGTGCCACCGGCAAGGGAAATGACCAGGTTCGTTTTGAACTGGCTGTGAAAGCGCTGGCGCCCCACATGAAGATTATCGCTCCCTGGCGCCTGTGGGATATGAAGTCCCGTGAAGATGAGATGGCTTATGCAGAAGCACACAACGTACCTATTGATAAATTTGATGAAAAGCAGACGGAAGAAGAAAAAGCGGCGCAGAAATATCCCTACTCCATGGACTGGAACATGTGGCATCTCTCCCATGAGGGGGATGATTTGGAAAATCCCGCCAATCCGCCCCACAAAGATATGTACCTTGTCACCTGTGATCCCGAAGATGCTCCCGACCAGCCGGAATTTGTCACCATCGACTTTAAGGAAGGAAAACCGATTGCTGTCAACGGGAAGGAAATGGACGGTGTGGAACTGGTCAATACGCTGAATGAAATCGGCGCAAAGAACGGCATCGGTATTGACGATCTTGTGGAGAACCGCCTGGTGGGCATGAAATCCCGCGGCGTATATGAAAATCCGGCAGGTTCTATTCTTTTCTATGCCCACAGCGAGCTGGAACGCCTTTGTCTGGATCGCGCCACCCTTCATTTCAAGGAAGTGGCGGCCGTCAAATACAGCGAACTCGTTTATGACGGCATGTGGTTCGCTCCTCTTCGTGAAGCACTGCAGGCATTTGCTGATGAAACTTCGAAGACAGTGACGGGAAAAGTGTCCCTCCGCCTGTATAAAGGAAATATCCTCTCCAATGGCGCGGAAAGTCCCTATTCCCTCTACAATGAAGAATTTGTCACATTCGGTGAAGATGAAGTATACAACCAGGCAGACGCAGAAGGATTTATTAATCTTTTCGGACTGCCTCTTACCATTCGTGCGCTGATGAAGGAAAAGAATGAAAAATGAGTGAAATGATGTGGGGCGGCCGTTTTCAGAAGGCGGAGGAAAAAAGCGCGCTTGATTTCAACGCTTCTGTTTCCTACGACTGCCGTATGTATAAAGAAGATATTGCCGGCTCGCTGGCTCATGCGTCCATGCTGGCGGACCGTGGCATTATTTCCAAAGAGGATTTGGAAAAGATTACCGGGGGCCTTTTGAAAATAAAAAAAGAAATAGACGAAGGCCGGTTTGCATTTTCTGTGGAACTGGAAGACGTCCATATGAATGTGGAAAAGCGTTTGACTGATGATATCGGCGATGCGGGAGCAAGGCTCCACATGGCAAGAAGCAGGAATGACCAGTGCGCCGCAGATCTCCATATGTATATGCGCCGGCATATCGCGAAGCTGGCGGAGAAGCTGATCGCCGTGGAAGAAGCACTGATAGGTGTATCTGAAAAATACAAGGATGTCATCCTGCCCGGCTATACCCATATGCAGAGAGCGCAGCCCGTGCTTTTCGCCCATCATATGATGGCTTATTGCGCCATGCTGCAAAGAGACTTTGAACGGCTCACCGGCTGCTATGAAATGGCGGATGCCTCTCCTTTGGGCGCCTGCGCTCTGGCAGGGACGACTTATCCTACCATGCCGAAGGAAACGGCGGAGAAACTTCATTTTTCAAAATGCTATGGAAACAGTTTGGATGCGGTTTCCGATCGTGACTACCTTCTCCAGTTTCTTTCCTTCGCATCCATCTGCATGATGCACCTGTCCCGCCTGTCGGAAGAATTGATTCTGTGGAGCACCGGCGAATTCGGGTTTATTGAGCTTGATGACGGGTACAGCACAGGCAGTTCCATCATGCCGCAAAAAAAGAATCCCGATATCTGTGAACTTGTCCGCGGGAAAACAGGACGGGTGTATGGCCATCTGGTAGCACTCCTGACGGTGATGAAGGGACTTCCTCTTGCCTATGACAAGGATATGCAGGAAGATAAGGAGGGCGTATTTGACACCATAGACACACTGAGGTTCGCTTTGGATATTTACGCCGGTATGCTGAGTACCATGACTGTCAACGGCGCGCGTACAAGGGCTGTTTTGGAAAATGATTTCTCCAATGCCACCGATATGGCGGATTATCTGGCAAAGAAAGGACTTCCTTTCCGCCGTGCCCATGCGGTGGTGGGAAACGCGGTGGCTTACTGCATTGAAAACAGAAAAGTGCTGCTTGACCTCACCATGGGAGAGTTTAAAAAGATGAGTCCTCTTTTTGAAACCGATATTTACGAAGTCCTTCAAATTGAAAACTGCGTGAAGAACAGGGATAGTTACGGCGGTACCGGACCGAAGCAGGTGAAGCGCCAGCAGCGGGAAGCGAAAAAGATGATTGGAAAACAGAAAAAACTGGCGGCAGAATGGAAAGAAGCGAACGCGTTTATAGAATAAGAATGGGAAGAGAATATCCTTATAAATGATTTTGCATCAGGCCCTCATGTGGATGAGGGCTTTTAGCATAGCGGAATGAAGAGGGCGGACCAAATTGAATATGAATCGGAAAATATAATAAAATTTTGCCTGAATATATATTTTTGATATAAAATTGTATTGAAATAAATTTGAATGAAATTAATACAAGTATAAAAAGGAGAAAAATGAAGATCGCACTTCTTCATCTGGATGTGGCGGAAGGACCGGAAACAAGAAACAGAAGAAGTATCCTTTCTGCGGCGGGAGAGGCAGTTTCCCGCGGGGCAGACTGGATCGTTACGCCTGAAACGGCGCTTCAGGGATATTTCTTCTATGACAACAATGGGAAGCTTCCTTCCTTTTCTGAAAAGCAGCTGTCCCGGTACCTGCTTTTTGCCGGAAGGAATAAAGCGGATATGTTTCTTTCCGCAGCAGAATATGATGAAAGGGATGGAAAGGGCTACAATTCCTGTTTTGTCATAAACAGGGAAGGAGAGTTTCTGGGGAAGCACAGGAAGATGTTCTCCCACCGGAAGGGATTTGAACGGTGGCTGTCTTTGGGAAGAGAAATCCATGTGTTTAACATAGGCACGCTCCGGGTGGGTCTGCTTGTCTGCGCAGATTCCTATTACGAACAGCCCTGTTTGGAAATAAAAAAGAAGAAAGCGGATATGGTACTTGTTACAGCGGCCTGGCCGCCGGGAAAATGCTGCTCCGATCCTGTGTCTGTCTGGGAGATCGGAAGAGCGTCGTGTAGGGAAAGAGTGT
>OLFR01000467.1_pt1 | contig 9545 bp, 8 predicted proteins | sample 1608971 | NCBI WGS metagenome assembly OLFR01 (sample SAMN02674970, study PRJEB24791) | human gut metagenome, SKBSTL043 | isolation source: stool | host: Homo sapiens | place: USA | reverse complement strand
GCTTCCGGGAAGGATCTCACCGTCGGCCTCGTCAAAGTAAATGACCGCCGTGCAGCTTTTTCCGTCCAGCGTCAGCCGGGCGGAGACGGACTGCCCGTAGCTGCTCGTTTGCGGAGCAGCCAGCGCCTGCGCGGAAAACGCGGCTGTTTCGCCGGAAAGGTCTGCAAACGGGCGCAGAAAAAGCGCCTCGTACCCACGGCACCAGGCAAATCCGGCCAAAAGGCCCAGCACGCAGACCGCCGCCCGGCGCAAAATCGGACGCCGGAGCAGAAACAGCAGCGCACAGACCGCTGCAAGCGCGGCGAGCAGCACGCCTGGCGCACCGTGCAGCAGAAACAGATACAAACCAGCGGCAGCGGCGAAGCCGCCGGTGAACAGGCAGAGCCGTCGCATGGGCCGTCTCCTTCAAAAAGCAGAAAAACCGGGCGCACTGCGAGCAATGCGTCCGGTTCTGACAGGCTTATTCTTCTGTCTTGGGGGCGTCCTCGGCGGGAGCTTCCTCAGCGGGGGCTTCTTCCGTCTTCGGAGCCTCGACGGCGGGCACCTCGTCAGCCTTGGGCTCGTCGGCGACAACGATCTCAAAATCGTCGTCCGGCGTGTCTCGTTCTCCACCCGCAGGAACTCCCGCAGCTTCAATTTGCTCACTGCGTCCAGCCCGATGGTCGGCTCATCGAGGAACAGCAGCCCCGGCTCATGCAGCAGCGACCCGCACAGCTCCGCGCGCATCCGCTGCCCAAGCGACAATTGCCGCAGCGGCGACTGCATGATGTCCCCCAAGTCCAGCGCCGTCGTCAATTCATCCAGCCGATGCCGATAGCGCCCCTCGTCAATGCTGTAAATGTCACGCAGGAGGTCGAACGAATCGCGAATCGGCACGTCCCACCAGAGCTGCATCCGCTGCCCAAACACCGCGCCGAGGCTGCGCACATGCGCCTTCCGCTCCGCCCACGGCGTGCGCCCATCCACCATGCAGCTGCCGCTTGTCGGCGTCAGGATGCCCGTCATCAGCTTGACCAAGGTGCTCTTGCCCGCGCCGTTCGGCCCAATCAGCCCGACGAGTTCCCCGCGCCCAATGCGGAAGGATACGTCCCTGAGCGCCTGCACCTCGCGCGTCTCCCGCCGCCACAGGCGCGTGATGCCGCCATGCTCCGGTTTCTCCCGCCGGATGTAGGTCTTTGTCAGCCCGTCTGTCACGATGAAAGGCGGATTTATCCCCTGCTGTTCCATGCCTTGCCTCCTTTGGATGCGCGCACGTCAATTTTTTTGCCGACACCAAAAAAGCAGCGCCGTCCTGCCGCGTTTTTCTTCGCGGGAATCGGACAGCGCTGCTCGTAAATTTGGCAGATGTCGTGCTTTTTCGCACATCGGGAGTGCCATTATATCATCGGGTCGTTGTTCTGTCAATATCCAATCTGGGAAAAATCACCGCATCAGCTCATACATCATGATGGCGGCGGCAATCGCGGCATTCAGGCTCTCCGCGCCGCCGCGCATAGGCAGGCGAACCCGGTGCGTCGCGGTCTGCTGCACTTGTTCGCTCACGCCGTTGCCCTCGTTGCCGATGATGAGGGCAAAGCGTTCCGCTACGCCCTGCCGCTCATAGAACGGCGTGCCGTCCAGCTGCGAGGACAGGATGCTGTACCCCTTTTCGCGCAGCTTCGTCAGTTCGCCGGGCAAATCGTCCGTCGTGCGCAGGTTCATGCGGAAGATGCTGCCCATCGTCGCGCGCAGCACCTTCGGGCTAAACACGTCCGCGCACTGATTCGAGAGCAGCACGCCGTTCAGCCCCGCTGCATCCGCCGTACGGATAATTGTGCCGACGTTGCCGGGGTCCTGCACGCCGTCGAGGACGACGATATGCTTCCCCAGCGCGCTTTGCTCCTTCATCCGCACGACGGCGGCGATGCCCTGCGGCGTTTTGGTGTCGCAGACCGCCGTAAGCACATGCTCCGGAAGCTCGTAAACCGGCATGGTCAGCCCGTCGGGGAGTTCCATGCCCTCCTGCACCAGCACTGTTTCCACGTCAAACGCGGAAGCAAGTGCTTCTTCCACCATCTTGCGCCCCTCCACCAGAAAGCAGCCGCTTTCCCGGCGACCCTTGCGGTCTTTGAGCGCCTTCCACGCGGCGACTTTCGGGTTTTTCAGGCTCGTAATGTGTTCCATGATGCTTCTCCCTTAGTTCGTGCCGCGGAAGCCCTTGCCGATGATTTCGCCCGTGTTCATAATCAGCACGAACGCGTGGGGGTCAACCATCTTGACGTACTTGCGCAGCATAATCGCCTCGTGGCGCTTCATCACCGTCATCAGCACCGTGCGGCCCTCATGCGTGTACGCGCCTTCGCCGTGCAGTTCGGTCGCGCCGCGCTTGAGCACGTTCGTAATATACTGCTCGATTTCGCGCGGTTTGGTCGTGATAATATGGAAGTATTTATGCGTGTTGATGTTTTCCAGCACCATGTCCACCAGCAGGCTCTTTATCACCAGACCGAGGATGCAGAACAACCCAGTTTCCATGCCGAACGCGACACACGCCATCAGGGTGATGATGAGGTCGCTGCACATCAGCGCGCGCCCAATGTTGAGGCTGGTGTACTTGCGCAGAATCATGGCGACAATGTCCGTGCCGCCGGAGGACGCGTCGAGGTTGAAGAGAATCGCCGAGCCGACCGCGGGCAGGCTGACGGCGAAAATCAGCTCCATGAGGGGCTGGGAGGTCATCGGCGCGTTCATCGGAATGATGCGCTCCAGCCCCCACGTCAGTCCCGACATCAGCAGGCTGACATACGTCGTGCGTCCGCCGAAGCCCTTGCCGAGCACAATGTAGCCGACGATGAGCAGCAGGACGTTGATCATCATGACGAAATCGCCATTGGTGAAATTTGGAATATAATGGCTCAAAATGACCGCCATACCGCTGACGCCGCCGGTGGAAAAATGGTTCGGGAACTTGAAGAAGTAGATGCCCAGCGTCATAATCACCGTGCCGAGCGTCAGCAATGCGTATTCCTTCACATTTTCCCGTACTTTTGCCTTCTGCATGAATTGCAACTTCCTTTCCCAGAGGCGCTGCCTCTGGATTCCGCCAAAGGGTCTTCGACCCTCTGGACTCCCTTTTTCGCGATTGAGTTGGTGACGCTTGCATACTATGCCCGCGTGTTTATTTGGGGAACGGACTTACCCCTTCAGGATTTCCTTCCCATACTTGCTCACCAAGCGGTCGCGGTCGGCATTCGCCAGCACCACCGTCAGTTCAAGCCCCGTATCCGTGTATTCCTCATTGACCACGCGTCCCAGCGGGCGAATCTGCCCCACCAAGCCGAAGCGGTCAAACGGCAGCACGAACGTTACGGGCGCATAGGTCTTTTGCAGCTGCTCCGCAATGCGCGCGTGCAGCTCCGCGATGCCCTCGCCCGTTTTTGCGCTCAACCGTACCGCGCCCGGAATCAGCATCGGCGCGCCCGCCTCGTCGGTGTACAGGTCGCACTTGTTGATGACCTCAATGCGCGGCTGCTCCGTCGCGCCGAGGTCAGACAGCACTTGCAGCACTGTGTCGTGCTGCTGCGTGATTTCCTCCGATGCGCCGTCGTTGACGATGACCAGCACATCCGCCAGCACAGCTTCTTCCAGCGTCGAGCGGAAGGCGCTGAGCAGCGCGTGGGGCAGCTTGCGGATGAACCCAACCGTATCCACCAGCAGGAACGGCGTGTGCTCCGCCGTCTCGATGCGGCGGCTGACCGCGTCCAGCGTCGCGAACAGCTGGTCTTGCACATACACATCGCTGCCCGTCATTTGATTCAGCAGCGTCGATTTGCCCGCGTTGGTGTAGCCGACCAGCGCGACGACGGGGATTTCGTTCTTCTCGCGGCTCTTGCGGCGCAGTTCGCGCTGCTTCTCCACCGCATCCAAGCGGCGGCGGAGTTCCGTCATGCGCTCGCGGATGTGGCGGCGGTTCATTTCCAGCTTCGATTCGCCCGGCCCGCGTGTGCCGATGCCGCCCGCCAGCCGCGACAGCACCAAGCCCTGCCCAATCAGGCGGCTGGACTGGTATTGCAGCTGCGCCAGCTCGACTTGCAGCTTGCCCTCGGCGGACGATGCGCGCTGGGCGAAAATGTCCAGGATCAGCGTCGTGCGGTCAACCACCTTCACGCGCAGAATCTCCTCCAGATTGCGCGCCTGAATGCCCGTCAGTTCCTCGTCAAAGATGCACAAATCAGCTTCCAGCGCCTGACACTGCCGGCACAATTCATCCGCGCGCCCGCGCCCGATGAACAGCGCCGTATCCGGCTTATCCTTCTTTTGCAGGAATTGCCCCACGACCTCCGCCCCGGCGGTATCCGCCAGGCGCGCCAGCTCATCCAGCGATTCCATGCTCTCAATGCCCATCAGCACGGCGCGCTCCTTGGCATGTGTGCCCTTCTCATCCGCCTCCCAGCCGACAATGCGGTCACTCTCGGTGATTTGCCGCATCCAGTCGCCATCGGGCGTCTTGTACCAGCGGACGGGCTCGTCCATCAGCAGATTCTGCTTCTCCACCAAAAACGCGCTCTGCACAAACGTCGGCTCGCCCTTCAAGCAGCCGATGGCGACCATTGCGTCATAGCGGAACGACCGCAGCGCCGACAAATCCACATCGGAGAGGCGACCGTCGCCATTGGGGTGGGTGTGGATGCAGCGGACGCAGCTCAGGCGCTGGGTGTTGCGGCGCAGGCGGTAGTCGCGCAGCTCCACGTCCCGATCAGTGCCGATGGACACGTCCACCACTTCGCCGTCGCGCGTAATGTACACCGCGATTTCCCGGTTCAGCACGCCCGTAAAACGCGCCAGCACCTGCATCAGCTCGTGCGGGAGGAACGTGTCCTCATCCACCTCATAATCGTATAATTGACCAAGCGCTTCTATCAGCGTATCGCGCACGCCGGTCACATTGCCATGCACCTGCTGTTTCATGATTGCTCCTTTGTCTGTCCCTTTTTCTCATGCCGAATCGGCTTCACGCGCTTACGCAGGCTGGTGAAGATGGAGTCCGCGCAGCCCACAATCAGGCACAAATAATAAGTGATAAACCGCCATACCAGCAGCGCGACGGACACCGTGCCGCCGGTAAAAACGCTGCCGAAGTAAACGAGAAATCCGCCCTCCTGCGCGCCGGACGCACCCGGCAGCGGCGTGTAGCTGGCGGACACGAACAGCAGGAACGAAACCGTCAGCATATGATACCACGGCGTGCCGGTCAAGTCCATGGCACGGTACACCAGCAGCGGCACGACCATCAGGCACGACATTTCCACCACCGAAATCACAAGCTGCGCCAGCAGGTGCATCGGGTGATGCACTAAATCCATCAGCGAACCGTGGAAATGCTCAATCGTCGTTTCGGCGGATGCCTGCCATTGCTCCGGCTTCTTGCAGATGTGGATTTTCGTCAGGAAGCGGATGCCCCACTGCACAATTTTCTCCACCCACGAGCGGTGGAACGTCACCAGCAGAATCGACGGCACACAGAAGGAATTCACCACGCAGCCCAGGATAATCAGCGGGATGACATTGCCCAAGTGCTCCGCCACATACACGCGGTTGCTCAGCCACAGCAGCAGCGTCATCACCACCAATGTCAGCTGATTGAAGAAATACCGCGCCGTCAGCGCCGATGTGGCCACACCCGCGGGAATCGAGCGCTGGCTCATCAGGTAAATCTGCATCGGCTGACCACCGGACGATCCGGGCGTGACATTCGCATAATAAATGCCCGCGAAGGAGAAATGCGTCGCCGTATTCAGGCTGACTTTGTACCCCTCCATCCGCAGGAAGGTGCACAGCCCCGCGCCCTCGGCATACACATAGCCGACCATCGCCAGCAGGCACAGCAGCAGCCACCGCTTGTCCAGCGTGAAAAGCACGTCCCATGCGTTCATCAGCTCCGGGTTGTTGAACGCAATCAGCACCACAACCAGCATCGACAGGAGGATAAAGCCAATGCTGAGAATCCTGCCCCATTTCTTTTTCTTCAAGGAAGGAGCCCCTTTCGTCGTAATCCCCGCCTATTGTACCACAAACCCGCGCCTTTCGTAAAGGGCAGGAAATGTCATTTTCGGCGGAGCAGGTGGGCATTTTCATGAGAATTTCATGAGAATGTTATAACTTCCGACGGATAGATTGCGGGTCATGCGCCAGCCGAATCGCCGCGCGCTGCAATTTTCGCATCCACTTGGGCAAGGGATGACGCGCCTGTTCCGCGTCCGTCTGCATCAAGCGCCACTGCACCCGCGTCGGGTCGCCGCCCATCTGCCCATCCAGAAAAGCGTTTTCCACCTCTGCGCCTGCCCGAAGCGCCCCCGTGTGCAAAAAGTGCTCAAACGCCGCGCAGCCATCCTGCGGGCGGAAGTGCATATCCATCAGCCGCACTCCAAACGTATCCGCCATATCCGCAACGAACCGCATCGCGTCCGTCTGCATCTGCTGCACTGCCCTGCTCGGCACGTCCGCCTGCCCCAGCACCGCGCCGTGCGCGTCGTAGCCAATCGTCGCCGCGCCTCTTTCCAGCAGAAACTGCTCCCGCGCCACCCATGATACATACGGCGACGTGCCATACAGCGTCCGGAACGGCACGCCCCGGCGCATCGGCAAATCGCTGTCGATGTGGGTGATGTACGCCGTCATGTCCGCCCCTGTCAGCCGCTGAATCACCGTTTCCGACCGCAGATTGTACCCCACATCGAACGTCGCGCATTTGCCCGCAAACATCGGCAGCAAATACGCTTTCGCATACTGCGCGTACTGCTGATATTTGCCTGCGTCATACCCCTTTTCGCGGAAGATGCGCACGAAGTTCCACTGCGTCCGCGCATCCATCCGCTGATTCATCGGCAGTTCCGCCGCCAGCGCCGCCCGCGCGTTTTCCGTCGCAATCGGATGCAGGAGCATCAGCAGCGAATCCGGCGTGTGAGCGGTCATGTCGATGAGCAGCGGCAGGGACAGCAGGTCAATTGCTTTGGGAAATTGCAGGGGCAGCGCCGCCTGACGCGAAATGCGCACATAACCCGTTTCCACCGGCAGATGCAGGACGCTGTTCAGCCGCTCGAACGCCGCCTTGACGAAATACCCGTCCCGCGCCAGAAAATTCACCCGCGCATAGCCGTTTTGCCGCACCTCCCGCGCCAGCCACATCGCCTGACTAAACAGGTACGCTCCCAGCGCGGCATACCCCGGCGTCATGTTTCGCAGCTGCATCGCCTGAATCGCGCGCAGTCCCAGAAAGCGCTCGGCTTCATACGCGCCCGTGAACGTCGTCAGGTGCGCGTAATTTTCCCGCAAAAACCGTTTCTGCTGATGGGTCAGCGGAACCTCGCTGTCCGCCGGAATCCGCATTTTCTGCCGCAATTGCTGTTCCGTCTCGCACAGCGGCATGAGGTCAGCGCCCGCGATTTCGGACAATTTTCGATAGATTTCCGGCAGATTCTCCCCGCGAAACTGCCCCCGCAGCGTCGGGAAATCCACCTCGTCAGACAGCGCCAGCCGTTTCCGCACGTCCGGCTGCATCAGCGCGTAGAGGTCGCTTTCACAGAAAAGGGCGCTATTTTGATGGGATTGCTTCATCTCATATACCTCTCAGTCGCCGCTGTGTTCGTCCATCATGCTGATAAATTCGCCCGCCGCCGTCCAGCGCGTCAGGGGCATTCCCGTGCCGGAGCGGAGCGGTTCGGGGTTCGGCAGTGCCGTCACAGGCAGCGCGCCGCGGCGTTCCGGGCGATTCTGCACGCGCAGGAGCGCATCCGCCGGGCAATCAGCCACGAAATACCGCACGCCCTCGCGGTAGAGCCTCCGGCACAGCAGCCGAAGCGCCTTTTCGTCCGCCGCAGGGACGGGCGTTTCCAGCATCCGCCCCGGCATCAGCACGTCGCCGCACAGGTCGGTTTCGGATTCGTACAGCCCCTTCACAAGCGCCGCGCCCATCTCCCACACGCAGCCGTTCATCACGCGCACATCCATGCAGGCGCGCTCCGTCGCGCTCATTTGCAGCGTCGCATTGCGAATCAGCATGATTTTGCTCCTCCACGCTTTTCTTGCACCGTACAATTCGCCGCGCAGACGGCGTTTTCCTGCATAAAAACTCCGCCGGATGTTGAATCCAGCGGAGAAGAAACATTATTTTCCCCACAGCACAAACGCGCTGTTTTCGGGCCAAATCTGGGCGGTTTGGTTCGGGTTGTGGGATTGCGCCATCACTTTGGCATAGACATAGGCTTCGTAAAGCGTCACCTTGCTGTCCTTGTTCAAGTCGGCGTTCAGGGACGAAATCGCCGAATTTCGAGCGAGGTTCCAGCCGTTGCCGTAGCACAGGCCGTAGGTGAACAGACCGAAGTAGCGGTCGATTTTGCCGTCACCGTTGCTGTCGTAGCCGGTGCTGACGCTCTTTTCCTCGGAGCGGCACGCGGTAATGACGTAGTAGCCGCTCTTGGCGAAATTCGTGTCACCCGCACGGTCGATGAAGGCGGGCGCTTCCTCGCTGAGCAGTTCGCTGCCGTCCGCCGCCAGCACGACCGCTGTGCGGCTGACATCGCCGGAAAGCTGGTCATCATTGGCGAAGAGGTTGACCACCTGACTGTTGAACGCGGAGGACGATACCTGCGTCATCGTGCCGTCGCGCGCAATGAACTGCCCGGAGTGGCACGCGTCGATGATGATGACCTTCTTGCCGGGAATCTTGTCCAGCTCAGTTTTGAGGCGCGCAATCGAGACATACGTCTGGAACGTGCCGACCAGCGCGGCGTGGTAGCTCGTCGGATTGCCGTCCGCGCCGAGGCTGTTCGCGCCGTGGCCGGAGTAGTAGAAGAGCGACACGTCGTTGTAGCTGGCATTCCCGAACGTCGAGGAAATGCTGGAGAGAATCTCTTCGGCGCGGATGTTCGTCTTCACCGTCACACTGTACGGCGTCGCGGTCATGCGGCCAAGCATGGTGCGCATCCCGTCCACATCGTTCTCGCAGCCGGGCAGTTCGTTCGATTCGCCGGTATAGGTGTTGCCAATCAGCAGTGCGCGGTATGTGCCGACGGCTTCCTGATGCGTGTACGCCAGCTCATCCGACCAGTCGCCCACGCTCACGTCGCCGTTGGAGAAAATGCGCACCGGGCGCACGCGGTAATAGTACGTTCTGCCCAGCACAGCGCTGTTGTGGTAACCGTAGGCGTTGCTGACGCGCCCGTTCGCCTTGGGCGTGCCGCCGGGCGTGGTGGAAATGTACACATCATACTTGTTCGCGCCCTCAGTCGCCGCCCACGAAATGCGGACGCTGTTTTCCTGCGCGGACACTGCCGTCAGCCCGGTTGTCTTGGGCAGCCACACGCCCATGCCGATGTCGCCCTTGAGCGAGAAGCAGCGCCATCCCTGCGGCTGGGCAAGGCGGAAGGAGTAAACGAAGTAGTAGTACACTTCGCCGGGCTTCATCGTGGTGTCGATGTAGGTGGTCGCGGTGTTCTCAGAGACCATCAGCTTGTGGTATCCATGTGTATGTGGAAAAGCCGCTTGTCAGAACTTCCTATGAATGTGAA
>OLFR01000450.1_pt1 | contig 9722 bp, 8 predicted proteins | sample 1608971 | NCBI WGS metagenome assembly OLFR01 (sample SAMN02674970, study PRJEB24791) | human gut metagenome, SKBSTL043 | isolation source: stool | host: Homo sapiens | place: USA | reverse complement strand
ACGTTGGTACGCCAGCCCTTGCGGGTCTCCAGCCACGCCTTGTTGGCTTCGGCGAGCGCCGGCAGGTCGAGGAAGTAGTGCTCGGTCTGCTCGAAGCGCGGGGTTTCGCCGTTAATCTTGGAGACGGGGTTGATGAGCTCGTCCGGGTCGAGCTCGTTGCCGCAGGCGTCGCACTGGTCGCCACGCGCACCTTCGGCGTGGCAAATCGGGCACTCGCCCTCGATGTAGCGGTCGGGCAGGGTACGGCCGGTGGACGGGCTAATCGCCACCTGCTGGGTGCCCTTGTAGATGTAGCCGTTCTCCAAGCACTGCTTGAACATCTCCTGCACCACGTGCTCGTGGTTACCGGTGGTGGTGCGGGTGAACAGGTCGTAGCTCAGGCCGAGGTCGCACAGATCCTTGGCGATCACGCGGTTGTAACGGTTGGCCAGTTCCTGGGCAGTGAGACCTTCCTTCTCCGCCTCGACGAGAATCGGGGTGCCGTGCTCGTCGGTGCCGGACACCATGAGCACATCATTGCCCTTCATGCGCTCGTAGCGCGCGTAGACGTCGGAGGGCACACCAAATCCCGCGACGTGGCCGATATGACGGGGGCCGTTTGCATACGGCCAAGCAACATTCACCAAAACATGACTCATAAGGCTTGATTATCCGGCGCGGCGGGGACACGCCCGGATAGCTGCCGCGCCGCCATCCTCATCCCACTCACCTATCCACCCGCAACTTCCCCACATACTTATCTGTACACCTCTTGCGCGCTTATCCACATACGCATTCGCACACGTATCCGCGCACCCATCCGTACGCACGCCCACGCACATCCGCACACACTTCCGCCTGCCAATATCCACCGAGTTATCCACATCATTTGCGCACCTAGTAAAGTTATGCACTTATCCACCGTTTTCGCCTATCCGGTGGCGCGCAAGCCGCATTTCTGCATATTGTTCGGTCATGGATATCACAGCAGGTCCGATGACGGACATCACAACAGTCGCCTCGCCGGCAACCGCGCAACCTGCGGTGCCGCCGATACTGTTTACCAAGGATCTGCCGGGACCGCTCAGCCTTAACCGTCTGGCCGCCTTCGGCACGTTACATAAGCTCGACGATTCCGCCGGCTACTGGATCGAGCATTCGGGCACACTGTATGGTCGCGCGAAAATCGTCGCGGAGGTCGCCCCGTTTGGCACTGTGGTGTGTTCGATGACCGCCGCTTGGGTATGGCTGGGAGGCCCCGACTTTCCGAGTACCATAGACGTGATTTCCACATCGCACTTCCGCTCGGCATCCGTCAGCCGCCGTATCCGCGTATTCAAAAGATTGACGTTGCCGGAGCAAATCATCAAGCTCGGCGGGCTGCCTGTCACCACGCCAGCCCGTACGGCTTGCGACCTGGTGATGAGTCCTGAAGACATACCCGATCCTTCCACCGTCAACGCACTGGTGTGCCAGCTGATGTCCGCGTACCAGTTTCGGCCAAACGACTGTCTGCAAATCGTCAAGGAGCATCGGCATCACAAGTACGCCGGACGCGCACGCATGTTTTTTGAATCGGTGCAGCAGGAGATGGACGAACCGGCTTTGGAGCAATGCGCATGACGAGGGGGTTCATTGTCAGAGGCCATCGCAGAGGCCGCCATGCCGCTCACCGTTTACGGCATTTGCGGCAGGCGCAACGGTTGCCTCGCCACGCGGCGGCGGCACACTCATCCGAATCCGCATCGCGCGCAATCTCGGATATGACCGCGCCGCCTGAACCGCCCATCAGACTTACGCCCGCGGTGGCATGTTCGCCCGATACGGATGTTGCCGTGCTCTGGCACATCGCATATCACGTGCCCGAACTGCGTAAATGGCTGGTTGCCAATCCCAAAGCCGACGCACCTTTGCTGGAATTGGTCTCGCAGCGTGGTGGGCCCGGGGTCCGGCAGGCGTTGGAAATATTGTTCGAGTCGATGGAAACGTAACGGGGAGATAATCGCCGGCTGCTGCGCTATCCCTTGATTTTCAGCACAGCCGCATACACCTGCTTGCGATTGGCCAACGATCCGTCAGCCAGTGGATGCTCCTGCACCACTTGCGCGATGGCGTCCTTGATACGCAGGCCGTCCTCCAAAGCACGGTCGATGGAGAGCACGGCCATGTCATCCACGCTCAACGTGCTGGGCGCGGCCGCTTCGGCCTCCTCGTTGGACGCGCCGCCGATGACCAGCACTATCTCGCCACGGGGCGGATCATCAATCACACTTTGGTGAATCTCGTCAATCGGGCCGCGACGAATCTGCTCATAATCCTTGGTGAGTTCGCGGCACAGGGCCATCGGGCGATTCGGGCCGAACGCGTCCAGCAGATCGTCCATCGAATCGGCAATGCGATGAGGCGTCTCGTAGAACACGATGGTGCGGCGTTCGGGCAACAGCGTGCGCAGATACTGCACGCGCTCGGAATGCTTTCGCGGTAGGAAGCCTTCGTAGCAGAAGCGGTCGGTGGGCAGGCCGGAGAGGGCGAGCGCGTCGAGCACAGCGGAGGGGCCGGGCGCGCAGGTGACGGGCAGACCGCGTTCGATGGCACGGCGCACGATGGCCAAGCCGGGGTCGTTGATGGTGGGCATGCCGGCATCGGACACGACGAGCACGGTGGCGCCGGTTTCGACCTGGTCGAGCAGGCCGTCGGCCTTGTCGCGCTCGTTGTGGTCGTGATAGGCGATGACGCGACCGTTCACATAGACGCCGAGGCGACGGGCGAGATCGTAGAGGCGGCGCGTGTCTTCGGCGGCCACGATATCGGCCCGTTCCAAGAGGGCCACCAGACGGGCTGAAGCGTCGCCGACATTGCCGATCGGGGTGGCGGCGAGCACCACGGTGCCGGCGGGGATGGTCACGGCCGATTCGCGGGATTGGGCGACGGCGGATTCGCCGGCATGAACTTCATCATTGCGTTCAGGCACTTGCGTCACGCTACCGTCAGCGTCATACTGCTCATTCAACTCATCTGCGCTTGTCATACTCCCAGTATTGCCCATGCCACAGAGCAATCCACGACAATCCATGGCGAAATCGAGGCATTCTCCCTTTGCAGGGGCTGATTTCACATGTTCCGGAGGTCTACTTCCGTTTCAAGGGGCTCCTCATCCGGTGAAGCACCAGTACAAACGGCTTTGACGCAACGCTATTCCGCCATTTTGGCGGCGTATCTACTTGACCATCAGCCCCTCGAAACGCAAGTAGACCTCCGGCAAACCCCAAATCAGCCCCTTGAAACGCGAGATGGCAGAATTTCAACGAAAACAAAATGAAAAGACCCTCTGCGGTGGAATGAATGCAGAGGGTCTCGTGGAGCTGACGGTAGTCGAAACCGCGACCTCTTCGATGCGAACGAAGCGCTCTACCAACTGAGCTACAGCCCCTTGGATGTTACTTTGCTCCGCAAAGCAACTCGCAACAATATAGTACGGAGTGCGGTCAAACGCAATTTGACGCCGAAGTGTCGCACGCGTGTCGACACGGTAACGTTTCGGTGTCGCAGACGGGGCAAGTCACCCACACCGCTCCGTATGGATACCGCGGCGGCACCCGGCAACGCCATCACGTCTCCAGCACGCCCAACACCTTCTTCTCGTTGTAGAACGCGAACACGATGCCGCCCAAGCCGCACAGCACGGCCGCGCACACGGCGGCGATGCGGTAGCCCGCGCCGGACGCCATGCCGATGGTGGAGACGCCGGTGAACAGCAGCATGGCCACGGACTGGCCCATCTTCATCGCAAAGGTGCGGGCCGCGTAGAACATGCCCTGACGGTCCTGGCCGGTGGTCTTGGAACTGGCGTCGGCGATATTCGCCACGATGGCCTGCGGCAGGATGCCGAACGCGGCCATCGGAATCGCGCCGACCACCGAGAGCACCAAACCCTGGGCCATCGCCGGAATGAAGCCGAGCACGGCCGAACCAAGGGCGCCGGCAAATGCGAACGCACAGGTGAAGATCACGAAGGCAACCAGCAGCAGCCTCTTCTTGCCGACCTTATTGGCCAGAATATTGACCGGCAGATAGAACAGCACAGAGACGCCGGTCATGAGCACGAAGTAGATGGTCGTGGTGGTTTCCGGCAGCTTGAGCAGGCTGGTCACGAAGAACGGCAGACCGGTCTGGAAGGTGGTGATGGCCACCCAGTAGACCACGTCGGAGCATACGAACTTGCGGAATTCGCCGTCGCCGAACGTCTGCTTCAGGGATTCGATGGTCGATTCGGAGGTGGGATGGGAGTTGACGTAGTCCTTCTCGCGGATGGCCAGCGGCGGCACCAGCATGCACACGAACGCCACGGCGGCCATGATGGTGAAGGTCACGCGGATGGCGGTGATGCGGCCCATCATCGGCACGAACGCGCCCCAAATCACCGGCGCCACGTACGCGATGGCCGTGCCGGCCACCCAAGTGAAGGAGATGGCGGTGGAGATGGTGAGTTGCTGCTTGGAGTCGTGGCCGAGTTCGGCGATGAGCGCGTTGTACGGCGTGCAGTAGAACGTGAGGGCGATGTAGTAGCCGATCACGGTGACGAACAGGAACGCCGCGTTCACCCAGCTGGTGCCGTTGATCGGGCTCCAGAACACGAGCACGGTGACCACCGCGAGCGGCAGGGCGGCGAATTTCAGGAACGGCATACGGCGGCCGGATTTGGCGTCGCAACGGTCGGAGAGAGACGCCACGGCCGGGTCCACGAACGCGTCGAAGAATCGGGCGAAGGCGGTGATGCCGCCCACCACGGTCACGATGCCGAGAACGACCAGGCCCTGCGGCACGAATACGGTCTGACCTTGGGAGATGGTCTCCTGGTCAGGTTGGTAGAAATACACGAGCCAGTTGGAGATGATGCCGGAAAGCAGCGCCCACCCGAACTGGCCGACCGCAAACGCCCACACTTTGGCGATGGGGAGATCTCTGATGGCTGACTTCGCCGGTGCAACTTGCACACCCGTTACACTTGCTGTAGTCGCATTGCCCATTCTCACAACCTCCGAATCAACATTGACACAGTGTCAAAATCCAGTATACACCGGCACACCATGCGTTCTACGATAGTGGGCATGACAAGTCTGACCGAGCAACTGCCATACGTATACGCTTTTCCTGATGCGTTGGGGACCGGATTACTGGTGCACACCGAGAGCGTATTGGACGATGAGATACGCGATCGTATTGGCTCGTTCATCCATGAATATGAGGTTGTATTATCTCGATTCCGCGATGATTCCATCGTCGGCCGGATGCGCACGGCCGCACATGGCGGCACGTTCGATTTTCCCGACTGGGCATCGGGTCTGTTTGGCCTGTACGACCGCCTGTTTGCGGCAACCGATGGGGCGACCGACCCGTGCGTGGGCGAGGATTTGATTCGGCTTGGCTACGACGAGTCGTATTCGTTTGCGGCTACGCCCGATGCCGCCGAACATGCAGGCGCGATCCACGGACGAGCCGTTTGGTCAGCCGATGTTGAGCGGCACGGCACCACACTTATCGCCCACAGCCCAGTCGCGCTCGATTTTGGTGCGTGCGGTAAGGGGTATTTGGTGGATTTGCTTGCGGGGATGTTGGGCGATGGCGCGGGCCACCCTCAACCCATTCAATACGTCATCGACGCCGGGGGTGATTTGCTAGTGCATACGGACGAACCAATCACCATCGCCCTTGAAGATCCTGCCGATCCGGCCAACGCCGTAGGTGCGGTCGAAATCAGCCAAGGTGCATTCTGCGCGAGCTCCCCCAGCCGCCGCCACTGGTCTGACGCCGCAGGTCACCAACTTCACCATCTGCTCAACGCCATCGACGGACTACCGGTTGACGATGTAGCCGCCACATGGGTGGCCGTCACGCCGCCATCGAGCGCCATAACCACGAAGACATCGACGCATGCCAGCAATGCCTCGACAACGGCAAACCGCGATACCGACGATTCGTCGAACACCGTTGCAGCACACGTCCCTGTCACACTGGCCGACGGACTCGCCACTGCTCTGTTCACCACCTCGGCCACCCAGTTACGCGCTCATTTCCCCTTCGAATGCGCCATCCTCAACGCCAACCGCACCGCCGCCCAATCCCCCAATTTTCCGGGCGGTTTTTTCACACACTAATGTACGAAATCATCAGTATCACATCCAGTGGAGCATTCCCTCGGGTGGACCGATGGGTTGCTCCCCCTCAGTCAGCTACGCTGACAGCTCCCGTCATCAGAGGGAGCTTGTGTTGCGTTACTGTCCGAGGCGGCGGTAGTCCCAGCGGTCGAAGTATTCCCAGACCAGCAGTAGCAAGCCAATAATGACGCCGGCCACGCACATAATCACCAACGGCATTACGCTGTAGCCCACGGCCAGCAGAATCAGCACGACAATCAACGCCACAATCCATAGACCGGTACCGATGGCAAACACCTTACGCAGATCCACCCGTACGGGCTTGGGTGCGGGTTTGCGGACGGCAGGGTCAATGAGAGGCGCGAACTTCATACTCATGCACTGTAGTAAGAGTAGGGAGGGGCGTCAAACATCCCTCCCTACGATTTATTCAATCGGCATCAGTTGAGACCGATCAATGTGCATGGCATATATGGTCGGCAATGCGGGGCATATATGCCATCACAGGTGCTCGACCACGTAGTCGACGCACTTGGTGAAGGCCATGACATCAGCCGGTTCCACCGAGGGGAACACGCCAACGCGCAGCTGGTTGCGGCCCAGCTTGCGGTAGCCGGCGGCGTCCACAATGCCGTTCTCGCGCAGGATGGACAGTACCTGAGAGGCCTGGACTCGCTCGTCCAGATCAATGGTGACCACGGCGTTCGAGCGTGCGTCCGCATCGACGACGAACGGAGCGGCGTATTCGGAGCGCTCGGCCCACGAGTACAGGATGGATGCGGACTTGGCGCAACGTGTGGTGGCCCAGGCGAGGCCGCCGTTGTTGTTGAGCCAGCGAATCTGGTTTTCCATCATGATCAGGGTGGCCACGGCGGGCGTATTCAGGGTCTGATCCTTGCGGGAGTTGTTCAGTGCCGTGGTCAGCGAGAGGAACGGCGGCACCCAGCGATGTGCGCCTTCCAGATGAGCGCTTGATTCGACGCCTGCCGCACGATCGATAGCTTCGGGGGAGAGGATGGCGACCCACAGACCGCCATCGGCACCGAAGGCCTTCTGCGGTGAGAAGTAGTAGACGTCGGTCTGGCTGATGTCCACAGGCAAAGCGCCGGCTGCGCTGGTGCCGTCGATGACGGTCAAGGCACCAGCTTCACGACTTCCGGCCACGCGGCGAATCGGGGCGGCCACACCAGTGGAGGTCTCGTTGTGAGCCCAGCAATATGTGTCCACGCCCTCGGTGAGCTCAGGCAGACGGTAAGTGCCCGGCTCGCCGGGGAACAGCACCGGGTCTTCAAGGAAGGGTGCGTTCGCGGCGGACGCGGCGAACTTGGCACTGAACGAGCCATACGTGCCGAATGCGGCGCGACGGGTGATCAGCGAAGCGCAGGCAATCTCCCAGAACGCGCTGGCGCCACCGTTGCCAAGCGCCACCTCATACCCTTCAGGCAGGTGGAAGAACTCGCGCAGACCTTCACGAATCGAAGCGACCAGTTGCTTGACTGGTGCCTGGCGATGTGATGTGCCAAGCAGGGTGGTGGCGCCGGCGTCGAGCGCGGCGATCTGTTCGGGGCGGATTTTGCTGGGGCCGGAGCCGAAGCGACCATCTTCGGGCTTCAGCGACTCGGGAATACTCAGTGTGATAGTCATGGTTTCAAGGGTAGACCAGTGTTGGGGAATATCGCGGATAATGCTCGGTGTGCGGGATTACTGCGGGGTTACTGCGGAATTCCGGGGTGCCGGGCGGCAGTGGTGGCAATGCGGAATGCAGTGCAGAATGTACGCAGCACATCATGGTTACGGTGTGTCGGAATGACATGAGTTAGTGATTCTTCCGATAACCGGATAGTGAGGTTCGTGAACGGGCGGAAACAAGGCAGTTTTTTCACCCGGCCGCACGGTTACGTAAATCGTTTGACATGCCCGGATGGTGGGGGATCGCATTGAGGATTGACCTCTGTTCGTTGTACAGTACTCAATTGTGCCGGTTATACAGGGTCGTTGAAAGGACCCCGCCGAACCCATCCAAGGAGTTAACGTAGTATGAAGCATGCTTCGCATAAAGCGACCACGGTCTCGCGCCAGAAGTTCAGCTTAGCGAAGGCATTGTTTGCCTCCGGCAAGGGTTCTCATTCCGTTCGTGCTGTGCGTGCGGTGCAATCCGCTGGTAGCGACGCCGTTGTTTTGGGGCTTGATCCGGCCATTGCCGAGAAGATCAACGAAATCGCTCCCCAGACCCGCCGTTCCATTCGTGAGGCCGCTCGTGCCGCTGAACGCCGTAGCCATATTCTTGCCTCGGCCTCACTGGCCGCTCTGGTCGGCACGGCCGCAGGTGCTCTCGCGTTTTCCAACAATGAAGACGCCACGAACTCGTTCGTGGCTGATCCGGCCACGACGACCACGCAGATTAAGCGCATCAGCGATGTGACTGCGGCTTCTCGTTCCGAAGCGCGTACTGATTTGAGTTCATCCTCCGTTACCGCACAGTCCACCAATGAAGGCGGCTGGGGGCTGAGCAATTCAGACAGCACCTTGGACGCCAAGCTGATGAATCGCAATAATGCGAACAATCCTGTGGTGTCGGCTCTCGTGGATGCCGATGGCGATGCTGTGCCGGCTGGCTTCAACCCGAACCATGCCGTTGGCACCAACTCCAACAACTATCCGTGGGGTCAGTGCACGTGGTACGCGTACCAGCGTCGTGCCGAACTGGGCCTGCCTTCCAGCGGCAACTTCGGCAATGGTGGCGCGTGGGCGGCGTCAGCTTCCGCTCTGGGCTATTGGGTGGACAACACTCCTCGCCATGTCGGTGATGCTGTGGTGTTCGCTCCTGGCCAGGCCGATGCCGATGGCGCGTACGGCCATGTTGCCGTTCTGGAAAAGATCAATGCCGACGGCTCCATTGAGATCTCCGAATCCAATGCCAAGGGATTGGGTGTGATTTCGACCCGTACGTTCAGCGCCGCCGAAGCCGGTAAGTTCCAGTACGTTCACTACTGATTCATTTCATTGGCTTACATTCGGTGATTACTGTTCGGATGTGACGTCGCCCTATCGGCAATCGTTCGCGCGAAATGACATTTCAAGTGTTGCGGCCGCGTATTAGTCCGAACTGACCTGTGCCGACACGCCGATATATCCCAATAGCTCCGGGGTGTTTTATTTCTTCCATCCTGTACGAGTTAATGCGCACCGTGTAGGGTGATGGTTCTATGAAGACCAAAACTGTAGCTTCTTCCATTGTTGCCGCGATTGTCTCCTGTGCCTGCTTGTTTATGTTTGTTCCTACAGCAACTGCAGCTGAGGGTGTTACTGTGACTTCCACCAAGTCCTTCCCCTCGTACACCCAGGTGCGCAAAGATCTGACGACTGAAGCCACTGCCACGAGCGTTGAGGACAATGCTGATTGGGGCGGCATTGAGAACCTCGATGTGCCGCAGACGGAATCTCAGGCGGAAAAGGATGCCGCAGCGGCCAAGAAGGCTGCCGAAGAGGAGGCCGAGAAGCAGGCGGAGGTCGAGGCTCAGGCGACCCAGGAGCAGGCCAACGCCGCGAGCCGTAATGAGTCTCGCTCTTCTGTTACTTATTCCGATG
>OLFR01000421.1_pt1 | contig 10112 bp, 8 predicted proteins | sample 1608971 | NCBI WGS metagenome assembly OLFR01 (sample SAMN02674970, study PRJEB24791) | human gut metagenome, SKBSTL043 | isolation source: stool | host: Homo sapiens | place: USA | reverse complement strand
GCGCCCTTGCTGCTGAGCGACAGGGAGAAGTCGCCGAGCTCGCCGAGGCGGATCTTCTTGCCCTCCAGCAGCTGCTCGCGCATGCAGTCGACTGCCATGTAGAGGATCGCCATGATGTCGGCGCGGGAGTAGGTCGTGCCGTGGTCGGCGATGTGGCGGGCAAACTTTTCGATGGACATCACCTCGGTATATTGTGCCGTGGCGAAGTAGTTGGTGACTACGCTCTCTACGAGCGCCTCGTCCTTGGTGTCGGGAGTCTTGCCCTCGGCCTTCGCCTGAGCGATGCGGGCCTTGGCCTGGTTGATCTCGAAGAGGTTGTTGTTGACGGCTCTTGCCGTGATGCTGTAGTTGATCATTGCGTTTAAGGTGTTTAAAGGTGTTCAAAATGGAGACCTTGCCGATGGTAGCTTAGGACCGGCGCCGCTATTTGTTTATCCCTCGCTCCTGTCGTAAGAGAAGCCCGTCGCGGACCCCCTATGGGTTTGTTCCGCAAGTCTCAGTTATGGGTGCAAAGATAGTGCAAGTCGAGCGCCATGAGAACTTGTTCTCTAATGGCCGAGGCGCAGCCTATCTTATCGAAAGATTTTGCCAGCGAGCGCAATGAGAGCTTGCTCTCAAATTGCCGAGCGCCGCTAAATCTTCTGCAAAGGTATGAAGAATATTTCATACCTCCAAATAAAACAACAAATATTTTTCAACTTTTTTTCGTCTTGCTGAAAATGGCACATAGCATAGCTATGTGAGCTACCGAATAACAGTATGAATATACTTTACAGTTTAGCATATTTTGAAAATCATACTGGGGAGAAGTGCAAAATGAAAACGTAAGAACGTAAGGTGTAAGGATGTAAGGTGGACACGATGACCCACCTTACATCCTTACAACCTTACACCTTACATCCTTACGTTTTTGAAAATGAATCGTGGTCGGGGGTCAAAGAAATAGTATATATAATATTAATATTATATATACTATTTCTTTGAACTCTTTTTCACCCACTTTTCGCCCTGGTTCAAAAACGAAAACGTAAGAATGTAAGGTGTAAGGATGTAAGGTCCAATGGAGTCCCAACAAACTATCTATTGTTTAATGAACTGAGGGTAAACCGCTAAAAACCAATAGTTTATAGGCGATCAAAAAGTTCCACCACCCCTCCTCACCCTCGTTTCTCCTTACATTTTGCTTTCGTTAACAAATCAAGAAATCCTTCTCGCCAACTCTCCCTCTCCTCAAAAAAAACAGGGGGGAAGAGAAGAGAAATCAAAGAAAATGCGTAACTTTGTGGGGTCGAAGACTGCATCGACAAGCTAAAAACAGGGCCGCAGCAGTCGCTACGCCCCAAGAAATCGAAAAGCAAGAAGCTATTAACATCACAAATAGAAGCAAAAAGATATGACATAATGGTAAAAACATAAGAAAGGATAGACGCTGACGCCTGGCTCTTCTGCAGCATTCGAAACCTGCAATTATAAGAAGTGACAAGAAGAAGATGACAGCGAAGCATCTACTCCTCCACGGCGTGGGACCTGCTTGATGGCGTCTTTTTCATACGCCAACATCTTGGTGCATTATTAGTAGGCCCACGCCGATTTTTACCATCTACGACTTTTAAAGCAACAACACTTAAAAGAACTAAGGATTATGGAGAAAGCACTACCTATGAACGAGAATGAAAATCTGCTTTGGGGAAAGTGGAAAGGAACGGGTGTTTCAGAACATCAACGTAGTCGCCTCCTAATCCAACATAGGCTGGAGGAAAGGAAGAAGAAAGAATACGAATGCAACCGAAAAAATGACGAGGATCAGCAAAGGCGGGCCGACATGCAATTACTGCCTTTTACAAAGGAGGAACGAAGGCTTTGGAGGCAGTGGACAAGGCAAGGTATTACAGGAAGGGATCGAAGGAAACTCCTAAAGCACGAAAGGCGAAAGGCACGAAAATTACAAGGCTACCTACAGAAGAGAGAAATCACCAAGAAGAACGAAAGGGAGAAGGCACGAAAATTACAAGGCCACGTACAGGAGAGAGAAATCACCAAGAAGAACGAAAGGGAGAAGGCACGAAAATTACAAGGCCACGTACAGGAGAGAGAAATCACCAAGAAGAACGAAAGAGAGGCCGACATATTTATCGCATGCCTTCTGGGCGTCCCCTTCATTCTCGTTGTCTTGGTAGTCTTCATCTTCATCAGCAAACCTATGATATTGATGTGTATCATTTGGGTAATAGGCATGCTGCTGGCGATGGTGTTTGGCAGATGAATACCATTTTTACCATTTATAGATTCTTTAAACGCAATCGAGAGAATAATGGCACGCAAAAAATATACACAAGAGCAACAAGTGATCGATGTGCTCCGCCAAATAGGTGGATACGCCACGCTGGGCGACCTGTACCGTCTTGTCGATACGAAATCGTGGGCGACCAAGACGCCCAACGAGTCCATCCGGAGAATCGTGCAGCAATCTGAGGAGATCTTCAAAATCCAACCGGGCCTTTGGGCCTTGGAGGATTGTCGCGAGGAAGTGATGCGCAAATTTGACCTTCTGCCCAACGAGAAACAGTGCGAGGAGCAGTTTACGCATGGCTACTATCAAGGATTGATCATCGCCATAGGCAACATGAAACACTACCAAACCTATGTGCCTGCCCAAGACCAAAATCGCAAGTTTCTCGAAAAACCCTTGAAGGATATTTGCACCACCATCCATATTCCCGACTTCTCGTATGAGTATCTGACCGACAGGGCAAGGACGGTAGATGTCATTTGGTTTAACGAGCGCAATATGCCCAACAGTTTCTTTGAAGTAGAGCTCTCCACCGACATCCAAAACTCCGTCGCCAAGTTTTGTGACCTACAAGATTTCCACAGTCGCTTTCTGATCGTTGCGCCAAAAAATCGCAGGGGGCAGTTTGACAAAGTGATGAGCCGAACAGCCTTCAAGGACATCAAAGCGCGCGTTGCCTTCCATAGCTATGAAGACATTTCCAAGCAGTACGAACTCATGTGTATGGCAAGAGCCAGCGAGGGATTTATCTGATTTTTTGTGATCATTTATTAACAATACTGTCACCCGTACAAATCGCTCAAATATTTGATAATTAGACATATACGAATATACAAATAGGATCATTTTGATCACAAATGTCAAACTATGATCTTTTCGGGTTTTCTCAAGTACTTTGCTATACTTTTGCGCCCGAATTATGGAGTATCGCATACAAGTAACTGAAAAATTACAACACATAGAAACCGTTTCAGCGGCCTCGGGAACCGAAGCCGTGGAATTGGTGCGCCAATCGTATAAGGAAGAAAAGATCGTACTCAGTTCTGAACATTTCTCTGACGTAGCATTCGCCGTCGAGCATCAGAAAGCACAAGCCTATTACAAATCGCCCAACCACGATTTCGTCCTTGCCCACGGCGACTGCTTCGAGCTGCTGCGGGCGTTTGACTTCAAGTTTGACATGATCTTTGCCGACCCACCCTATTTTCTCTCCAATGGCGGCATCTCGTTGCAGAGCGGCAAGGTGGTGTGTGTTGACAAGGGCTCGTGGGACAAGGGGAAGTCGCAAGCCGACATGATGTCATTCAACAAGGAGTGGTTGCGCCTCTGTCGCGACAAACTCAAGGACAATGGTACCATTTGGATCAGCGGCACTTACCACAATATTTTTTCCGTGGCCAACTGTCTGACCGAGCTTGGCTACAAGATTCTGAACGTGATCACGTGGCAGAAGACCAATCCTCCTGCCAACATCTCTTGTCGCTTTTTCACCTATTCCACCGAGTTTGTCATTTGGGCAAGAAAGATGCAGAAAGTGCCGCATAAGTTCAACTATGAGTTGATGAAGCGACTCAACGACGGCAAGCAAATGACCGACGTGTGGCGCATGCCGGCTATCGGGCGTTGGGAAAAGACCTGCGGCAAGCACCCTACGCAGAAGCCGCTGCGCCTCTTGGCCCGCATGATCCTTGCCTCGACCGATGAGGGCGACTGGATACTCGATCCCTTCAGCGGCAGCGCCACGACGGGGATAGCCGCCAATCTCTGCGGACGCCGGTTTGCGGACGTGGAGCAAGACGAAGCGTTTTGCCAAATGGGCAGGGCGCGGAGAGAGGAGATAGAAGACCTCGACTGCTACCACTCGCTGGCGAGCCATATCGACGATCTGCAAAAGACAGAAGAGCACGCTATGGCAAGGGAAGCCCTCGACGGTTATCCCCATACGCCCTTTTGATCTCGGCTATCAGCGGTCCAGCGATTGTTTCATTGCAGACAAAAACATCACCCTTCGGGGGGCAAAGGGGTATATGATTAGCTATTTTTGAAAACGACCCATTGCCCATTTTTATCACTCCCGATCCGAGCGATGTAGCCTTTGCAAAAAGAAACATCTATAACAATTCCCCCTGCGCCCAAATCAATTTATATTCACAAATAAAGCTATATAGCCTTAATCATCATCTTTTTGAATAAAATCAGCAACTAATTGCTTTATCGTTTTTTCGGCTTGCTCTATCCCAACAAGCTCTATCAATTTATTATAATCTTCTATTTCATTATCAGTAAACGTCAACACAATTTGGCGTTCTTTACGCCCTGCTATATGAGTGTATCCTTCAGGATGTGCCCAAAAGCAACTAGTACAAAACTCGACATTTTTTATAGACCAATTCGGACAATGCTCGCATGTCCATGACTTAGCTCTATTAGCCGAAGGGCTTAAAAGCATGTAACAATCTATATTTTTCTCACCTTGCTCACCACCAATCTCATAAGGAATTCTATGGTCTACTTGTAACAATCGCTCCTCCATCGGTTGCAAATATACAAAACATATTGCACCATATTTGTCCATCAAAGCTTTCTTTAAAGCTTTCGACAAAGTTGTACGACCAGCAACTTTAGACACTTTATCATCAAGAAATACTGGCATCCCAAACTTATAAGCAGCAATACTTCTTCCATCAGTAGCCTTTACCCTATAAGTAACCAAATTTACACCTCGTTCTCTGACATCTCTTGCTGCACGAGGCGCATGCTCATAACCATATTTTCCCTTTAACTCTTCAGTTGTTATAAAACCATATTTTAATATATGTTGAATCACTGTAGAAGGACGCTTTTCCGTTATGGCATTCAACTTATTTATTATTGCCTTTGGATATTTCATACAACTTCTTCAAACAAGAGCTTTTGTTGACAAACAGGATGTGTCATTTTTTGCAATTTATCACTCAAATAAAGAGCCTCATAGGTAACCTCTTTTCGTCCGAGTAATACACTTTGGCTAGACAACCCAGCGTTCAACAACACTTTACGTAGGCCTAAATTTTCAGGTAAGTCTATGCCATATTGTTTCTCACCACATTGTCCATCATAACTAATCATAAAATCTATTCCCCGACTATTCAATTCGTCAACAGCACCAACAAAATCATCAAATTCAATACCCGCATAATATCTATTATCATGAGAGCTACAAACTCCCTGATATGGCGGATCCATATAAACCAAGTCGCCAGGAACTGCTTGTTTTAGTATTTCTCTATAATCTAAAGAAGAAAATGTTGTTTTCCCCTTCAAATAACTAGATATTTGGTATACATTTTTGGCTAACGTGGTAGGAGAAGTACCCTTTCTCCGTTTGTCTGGGGACTGGTTAAACATGCCTGTCGAGCTATACCTAACAGAACCCTTCACACATCGAGCTAACAAATAAAGCATATTGGCAGCAGACTTATCGCCCGCATTAAATTCATCCCTCACCTTATAAAAATGCGCAACGCTTCCACCTTCGAAGACTAACTGTTCATTCCAAACTTTTGAATATTCCGCAACAAGTACATCTGGAGTTTCTATTGCTTCACGCAATATTCCCACCAAAGGGGCATTTAAGTCATTTAAGCTATATTGATTTGCCCGTTGCTGCTTTGATACAGCTATAGTGATAGCTGCCATACCTGCAAAAGGCTCAATCAGGCGATTAAATTTGCAAGGCATATATTGTAATATCAGAGGTGCCAAATTTCTTTTAGAACCTTGATATTGAACGATATGTGGAACTGTTCTTGTTATCATCCTAATTTCCGCAGCACTATGAGTTAGCATTTTTTACAAGTACCTGAACAACAAAGCTGCTCAGGATTATGCCATGTCAGATTTTTCACCTACCTTAGTGCTGCAAAAAAGCATAGCAAAAACTCCGAATGACATGGCAAAAGTACAAATAAAATCCGAGAAAGTCACTTCTTTTGGAGGCTTTTTTCCAATCATGGAGCAATTTGATGCTCTTTTAGCTCAAACCATAGACTCCACCTTGGGGATGAGATGCAAATGGTACGGCCTTTGTTTTCAAGTTACAAAAGTTTCCCACCCCAAAATAATGGGGCAAAAATAACAGTTTCTCAATAAAAAGTTGTATCTTTGTAATCGCTAAAACACAATGAAGAAACGATTTAGAGAGTAACTGTTATGGATGCAAAATTAAGCAATTTTTCGGAGTTGTCCAACATCTTAAGTGTTAAAAGTTCATTGCGAACCAATTTGATGGCACTTTTCACCCGTTTTGGGCTTGGGCATCTGCTTTGCAGGATGTCATTGGAGAAACAGGCGGGCGTTCCCGCCGTCCAGCTCATATTGTCTCTCTGCCTTTTCCGTATAGCAGGTGAAAGCATACACTCCATGTACAAGAAGTCATATTATGACCTCCTGAACACTGGTCACAATTGCTATTATCGCATGCTACGCCGGGCCACTATGGACTGGCGCAAGCTTCTTTTGGGCATGGCTCTTCGTTTTTGGCAATCCTTCGCAAGGAACATGCCGAAGTCTCTTCGGACAACACAAGTTACATTTTTGACGACACTACGTTGGAGAAAACCGGTTATGGCATAGAGCAAATTAGCCGCGTCTTTGACCATGTGCAAGGAAAATGCGTCCTTGGTTTTAAGTTATTGGTATGCGCATTCTTTGATGGAAAGAGCACCATTCCAATAGACATGTCCCTCCATTGTGAGAAAGGCAAGAAGAAGGACTACGGTCTCACTGCGAAGCAACGTAAGCATCGTTTTTCCAAAAAACGCAAGAAAGAAGACCCCAACTCCACAAGACTCAGAGAGTCAACGCAGTCGAAGCTTCATGTTGCCGTGGAAATGCTAAGGCGCGCATGGGCTCACAAGAGTTTGCGTGCCAAGTATGTGCTCTGTGACAGCTGGTTCACCTGCGAGTACTTTATCAGCGAGGTTCTCAAGCTCGGCAAGGGCGCCTTGCACCTTGTCGGACTGGCAAAGATGGGCAACACCAAGTACTCTGTGTATGGGAAGTTGCACAATGCCATGGAACTAATAGCGCAATACGAAGGCAATCCTCAATTTTGTCATAACTGTAGGCGATACAAATGCCACTATATCGCATTGAGAGGAAAACTGGGTGGTCAATCTGTACGCATATTCCTTATAAGATATGGTAGAAATCAACGATGGAATATATTGTTGAGCACAGATCTTATGTATGTCTTTCGTCAGAGCCTTTGAGGTTTACCAAATACGTTGGAACATAGAGGTTCTGAACAAAGAATGCAAGCAATACCTAGGTCTCGGAACATGTGCGGGTAGGGACTTCGATGAGCAGATTGCCGACTGCACCCTCTGTTTCCTCACATATATAACCATGAGCATAGAGAAGAGATTCTCAGAATACGAGACCATGGGTGAACTGTTTACGAATATGGGGGAAGACCTCATGGCATTGACTCTTTGGAAGCGGGTGTTAGCTTGCATAAAACGGCTTTTGGAGGTCCTCTGCGAACATCTTGGGGTTACCATTGACGAACTGGAAGAGAGCCTAATCAACGATGACGAAGCCGCGTCTGCTTACCTTGTCATGGCTAAAGCTCTGGAAGATAGAGAACGAGCGAAAAGGACTGCATGAAACCTTTTTTAGGTAAGAGTTAAATCCCCATATTTGCAGGGATTTACACGGTATTACATCTGCATAAGCCTTGTTTTATAGGGCTGGGAAACTTTAGTCAAGTTAGTCTCCGTCCCGGCAAAATGAATCAAGACATCACGAAGGCATGTGTTGAACATTTATACTGACAACCATGCTTACGCCAGGTTGTTCCATGCAGGCTTTGGCTAAAGCCTGTCCTTTCTGGTTAAACTAGCGTATTACCTCAAGTCGCTTTGTGGGGTAAGGGGGTTTTGTGTCTGAGACGTTTCTGCTGCACAAGAACATGTGCGACAAGATGATTGTTTCTCGCTTTGCAAGCAAAAACGCCCTAAGTCCTATTAGTTGCGGATTTGAGGCAAACATCTTTATGGCGAGCAAGCGAGTGCATTTCGCTTTGCAGCATTTCCTAACCCATTAAAACCATAAAAAGCCACACGTTTCTGTTGCTTTTTCTAAAAATTGTTTTATCTTTGATTTTTAAATCAAGGCGTCCGCACCTCAGCGACCGAATCGCGCTTTTTGTGTTTGCCCTATCCTTTTGGCGCTTGCAGGCGGCGGAATCTTAGCGCTGCAAGTGTAGGCCTATAACTCGTTTAAAATAATAGCAAAACAACTACCTAAGCAGCCATGAAGAATAAAATGACCGCTACGGGCGAGATGAAAATCGCCTCGGAAGAAGACTTGCTCACGCTCGACGCGAGCACAAGTGAGAACATTTACCGTCCCTTCACGCCCGAGGACTTTCGGGACTTTGAGACGGAGACCATCCACGTGCGCGAGGTAGCGCAACGGGCCATCGACGAGACCCAATGGGACACAGGAGAGCCAGGGACCGTTTTCAAAGTCCTCCACCACACCAATTGTATCCTGAGAGCGCGGCTGGCGAATTACCGCAATCTGCTCAAGAAGCTTCGCGCCAGGGCCTACGTCACCCTCTACAACATCTACGATGCGCAGGTGGAGCAACTGTGGCACCAACTGAGCCCCACGCTTACGGAGTTTGTGGCCTTGGGGAAGAAGACTCAAACTAACCTCATGGAGCAGGCCGAATCCTGCCCTGCCTCCGTCTTTATGAAGATTGTGAGAGCAAGCGACCCACAGGAGGAGCCCGGCATGATGCCCGCCGACTACGAAGGCCTCAAAAGCCTGGCCGTGGATCGGATGACGGAGAGCATGAGGTTTGTGATCAGCATTGCCGAGGAGATAGAGATGTGGATCACGGATTTGTGTCGCACGCGGAAGGTTCGTAGCGCGCCCGAGGAGGCCATCATCTGCCGCTACCTCCAAAAGGAGTATGAGGAAACACGACAAGACGCTCACCTCGCACGGGTGGAGAAGCGCCACTGGCATTATTTGGACGACCGAAAGGCGGAGGCCGACATGAGAATGCTGCAACGCCTGCTGGACCGCACGGAGGAACAATATGAGCGCTGCCCTATCTGCAAGCTATGGGCCGACTGGGGCTACCCGCAAGAGGAGGATACGGAGGCTTTTGCCCACGAACTGAGCCAGCGCGCGTTTGAGAAAGAAGACTTTGAGAGGCTTTTCATGTACCAGGCCGAGCACCGCATGCTGACCGAGAAAATCAGCAAGCGTAACGCCTACGAGAACCACAGCGATTCGTTCTTTGCTCCCTGGGTCGATCCCAGCAAGGTGGAGGAGTTTTTAAAAACCTGGATATTGGTGAATGTCAAAAAACAAGAACAATGGTATATTGTATGGTGTTTGATGAAATATTCGTTCGACATGATACGGGAAAATCAGGATAAAAACGATTTTGCAGAACGCATGGAAAGCATGTTCAAGGACGTAGAAGTAAAGTGTGTGGTAAATTCGTTTAGGCGACAGGAGCACAAATTGAACCATAACAAGCACTTTTCCAAGTGGTTTAAAGACACAGATCCGGATTATCCTATAGCGGAAAGTCTTTTTCGAAAATTGAAATTGAAAGATCGCTACCGTAGATAGCAGCGTTTCGGGAGTTTTACCAAGGTTTTACCAACGCTTGGTAAAATCTTGGTAATTTTCGCTATTTTGCACCCTAAAAGGTAAATACTTTTTACTGTTTTTTCTGTTATTTTCATCATCCACCTTGCTTTTACCCTTAATTCCGCAACACTATTATCAATTAAACTTTTTAAGTACCTGAGCA
>OLFR01000417.1_pt1 | contig 10122 bp, 9 predicted proteins | sample 1608971 | NCBI WGS metagenome assembly OLFR01 (sample SAMN02674970, study PRJEB24791) | human gut metagenome, SKBSTL043 | isolation source: stool | host: Homo sapiens | place: USA | reverse complement strand
GGTGTCGAACGAATCCTCCGCAGGGTACGGGATGAACTCCTCGGACGAATAATACTCGCGCGTTCGGCGTCGGCGCGGGGGTTCGTCCGCATTCATGCGGCGGCGGCAGGGCGCGGCTTCGTTTTCCTCCGGCGTATACGCCCGGTCAGCCCGGCGTCGGCGCGGCGTCTGCTCACTCATGGGGCTGCCTCCCTTTCGTATGCGTCGCACAGGGACTTTGCGTCGCCCTGCGCGCGGATTCTGCCGTGCTCCAGCCAAATCACGCGGTCGCAGAGTTCGCGAATCTGGCTTAAATTATGGCTGACGAACAGCACTGTCGCGCCGCCGGACATGAGCTCAAGCATCCGCGCGCGGCTCTTGCGCTGGAAGCGCTCGTCGCCGACGGCAAGAATTTCATCCACAATCAGAATATCAGGCTGAACGACGGTGGCGATGGAGAACGCCAGCCGCGCGAGCATTCCGGACGAGTACGTTTTCAGCGGGCGGTCGATGAAACGATCGAGTTCGCTGTATGCAATGATTTCCGGCGCTTTGTCGTGCAGAAAATCCTTCGGGTAGCCAAGAATTGCGCCGTTGAGGAAGATGTTCTCCCGCCCGGTGAGTTCCGCGTCGAAGCCGCTGCCGAGTTCGAGCATGGGGACGAGCGTGCCTTGCAGGGTGACGCTGCCGCTGGTGGGCGGGTAAATGCCGCTGATGATTTTGAGCAGGGTGGATTTTCCCGCGCCGTTATGGCCAATCAGCCCGGTGACACTGCCCTTTTTGGCGGTGAAGGATACATCATCGAGGGCGCGGAAGGTGGTGGTATGCGTCTGGCGGTGGAGGGCGTCGACGACAAACTCCTTGAGGTTGGTGGTGCGGTTCTGGTCGATGCGGAAATCCATCGTAATGTGGCGGGCTTCTACCAAGGGGATTCACCTCCTTGCAATCTTCTTTCCTTTTATTTTATTTGCGGGGAGCAAAGTTGACTTCTTTATCAATACTGGTCTTTATTGCGGCAACCAGAGGGCAATGAGAACAGACGAAGTCTGCGGTCGCCCTCTGGAAGCCTTCGCCCGTCGCCTCCCATGCAACGGGTTTGTTAGCGAAAGTCTTTCATAAGGATGATATAATTCTCCATCAACCAAGAAAAATCCTCTTGCCAAATGCAAAACTGACAGAAATTCCTTTCTGCTTCCGCCCCTTGACGGGAGGGCGCGGGTGGGCTATACTTATCCCATATGGAAAAGGGGAGGAATCTGGATGGAAATCATTGCACGAATCGAAAACGGCTTTCGGGAGAAATTCGGCGTACCGCGGCAGTCGGGGCTTGTGCCGGAGGTGATTTCCCGCGTCGTGATGGCGGAAAAGTACAGCGTCCGCGAGGCGTTCCGCGGCATTGAGGATTACTCCCACCTGTGGCTGCTCTGGGAGTTCGACCGCGCGCAGCAGGATGATTGGCGGCCGACTGTGCGTCCGCCGCGGCTGGGCGGCAATACCCGATTGGGCGTGTTCGCGACGCGCTCGCCGTTCCGCCCGAACCGCATCGGTCTGACGGTTGTCCGCTTGATTCGCATGGAGGAGGAGAACGGGCGCATCACGCTCGTCGTCTCCGGCGCGGATTTGATGGACGGCACGCCAATTGTGGACATCAAGCCGTACCTGCCGTATGTGGACAGCGTGCCGGACGCGGTCGGCGGGTTCACCGAGCAGACCGAACGCCATCGCCTGACGGTGGATTTTCCGGAGAAGCTAAAAAAGTACGTTCCCAAGCAGAATCTGCCCGCCGTGATGGGCTTGCTCGCGCAAGACCCGCGCCCGGCGTATCAGCATGACGGAAAGCGCGTGTACGGCGTGCCGTATGGTGAGGTGGATATTCGCTTTGTCGTCGAGGGCGACACGCTGACGGTGGTGGAGGTCGTGCCATACACGGAAAAGGAGCAGGAAAAGTGAATACGAATCGCTGGATGCAGGAGGTCAATGCGCGGTTTCCGGTGCGCAAAAGCAAGGTACAAAAGGCGCAGGAAATGGGCTATGCGGCGAGGATGGAGGAAAACAAGGCAATCTGCACGAACCGCAATATCGTCGTGGGCGATGTGGACAAGGCGAAAGTGCTTGTTACGGCGCATTACGACACGCCCGCAACCGTCGGGCTGCCGAATGTCATGCTGCCCATGAATCGCCCGATGTTCTACCTCGTTCAGGCACTGATTGCGCTGGTGATGGTGGTGTTCATCTTCGTACCGACGGGGATTGTGGAAAAGCTCACGGGCAGCATCTTCTGCACGGAAGCGACGCTGATTGGGCTGTACTGCCTGATGATGTATCTGCTGCTGGCGGGCGTGCCGAATCCGCACAACGTCAATGACAACACGTCGGGCGTGTGCGGGGTGCTGGCGCTGATGGAATCGTTCGCGGCGGAAAAGCCGGAGGAGATTGCGTTCGTGCTGTTCGACAACGAGGAGAAGGGGCTGCTCGGCGCATCGGGGCTGGCGAAAGCGCACAAGCAGGCGGCAAAAGAGACACTTGTGCTGAACATGGACTGCATCGGCGTGGGGGAAGCCATGCTGATGCTTGTGCCGAAAGCGGCACGGGAGAAGTATCCGGCACTGGGCGAGACGACGCGGAAAAGCAGCGGCATTCCGGTCGTCCTTGGCAACATGGAGAAGTGCAATTTCTCCTCCGACCAGAAGCACTTCAAGCTCGGCGTGGGTATCTGCGCCTGCCGCAAGAAAAAGCATGTAGGCTGGTACTGCAGCAAAATTCATACCAGACATGACACGACGTACGACGAAATCACCCTGCAGGGCGTGGCGGACACGGTGGAAGCCGTCCTCCGGCAGGTCGTCGGGAAGGAGCAAGCATGACCATACGCGAAGAAATCGACGCGCAGTTCCCCATCCGCAAAACGACGGCGCAGAAGCGGGCGTTCGAGAAGTGGGTGATGGCGAAGATGCGCGAAATGGGGTATCGCCCCTATGTGGACGGCATGAACCGAAAGGACAAGCTGCGCCACCGCAACATCGTCGCCGGCGACCCTCAAAATGCCGAACTGCTCATCAGCGCCCACTACGATACGGCGGCGACCATCGGCGTGCCCGATTTGCGCATTCCCCGGAATTTTCCAGTATATATTCTATCACAGGGCGCGGTGCTGCTGGGAATGCTGCTGATTTCCCTGCTGATTGGCACGGCAGTCGGGCTGGCGACGAAGAGCGGCGATTGGCTGATTCTGACGTTCTTTTTCGCCTATCTGGCGCTGATGCTGCTGATGATGTTCGGCGCGGCGAACAAGCATAACGTCAATGACAACACATCCGGCATTGCTGCCCTGCTGGAGACGATGCAGCGCCTGTCCCCTGAAGCGCGCGAAAAGACGGCGTTCATCCTCTTTGATCATCAGGAGACGGGCAGCCGCGGCGCAAAGAGCTACGGCGCACAGCACGTCGAAGTGCAGACGATGAAGCTGCTTGTCGACCTCAACTGCGTTGGGGATGGCGACACGTTTGTCATCAGCGCCCCGAAAATGGCGCAGGATAAGCCGGAATACGCCGCCGTCCGCGAATCCCTCGAAGAAAACGCGATGGCATCCGGCGTGTCGACGCAGTTCTTCGGGCGCGCGGGTGTGCAAGGCGCGGGCGATTATCGGCGGTTCGTGTGCGGGGTGGGCGTATCGGCATACCACCACAGCGCGGGGGTGGGACTCATCACCGGGCGCATCCACACTTCCCGCGATACCGTCTGCCGACAGGAAAATTTGGACTATCTCGCCAAAAGTCTCGCCGACGCGGCTCAAAAAATGAATGATTTGTAACAATTTGCCGAACAAGCGGCATTTTTCAGCGCTTTTGCTTTGCAATTTGTACCGGAATATGCTACAATAGTGAATAGAAAGGCTCCCTGTTGGCGAGACTGGAAGAGGAGGAAGCAGCATGCTGCCGAAAGTTTCCAAGGGATTCCGTGCCATTTTTGTCGCGGTGATGTGTGTGGTGTGCGTGGCGCTGTGTGTGCTGGCGGTTCGGCTGGCGCAGCAGGGCGAGCAGCTTCGGCTGACGCAATTGCAGCTGGATGCAAGTCTGGCGCGGTTGAAGCTCCAGCAGACGCAGCGCGCGCAAATCGACGTTGACCTGCCGGAAACGCTGACGCAATTGCAGGCGGTGCAGCCCGAAGCGGATGCAGCGTCCGCGCGCGAGCAGGAACTCCGCGCCCAGCGCAAGGCGCTTCGTAGCGAGAATGCGGAATTAGCGGCGCAGGCGGAAACGCTCACGCAGCAGCTCGCTCTCCTTCGGACCCCGGACAGTGAGCTGATCGGAGAGGTGGAGACGCTGCAAAAGACGCTTTCATCCCTTCAGGCGCAGGTGGACGCCGCACGGCAGCTCCTTGGGCAGGCAGAGGAGTGAGCCTATTCCCCAATTCACTTGCGCTATCTGCTTGCGCATTCGCATTTGGGAATAGTATACCAGCCGCATTTATTCACAGCCTGAGATTCGACTGACAAAGCAAGGAGGAAGTTCCCATGTCCGAAAACAAGTCCCAGACACCGGCACAGAACACGCCGGAAAACAGCGAGAAGAAGAAAGTCTCCCTGTTTGCACTCATCGTCGTGCTGGTCGTGGCGGTCATCGTGATGGTCGCGCTGTTCGTGCGGTCGAATAACCTGTCCAGTCAGCTGGATGAGGTCAACGGTCAGCTGGCCGCCAGCAACACCGAACTCCAGCAGACCATTGCCGACAAGGAGACGGCGCAGGCGGAACTGACCACCGCGCAGAATGACCTCCGCGAAGCGCAGCTGGTGCTGGAAGAATCCACCGCAAAGGTGGCGGAACTGGAAGCCCAGCTGGTTGTGCTGAACGACGAAAACGAAGCGAACAAGGCGCAGGTGGAAACGCTGACCGCTGAACTGGACACCGCAAAGGCGAATCAGGCGGCGGCGCAGGGCTACCTCGACAACGTGTCCGCCCAGCTGGATGAGCTGATGCAGAACCTTGGCTTGGCGCAGAGCGCGCTGAACGGCGAAGCGACGGAAGAACCCGCCGCTGAGCCGGATGTGACGGAAGAGCCCGCTGTCGAGCCCGCTGCGACGGAAGAACCCACTGTCGAGCCCGCTGTGACGGAAGAACCCGCCGCCGAACCCGAAGCGACGGAAGAACCCGCTGTCGAGCCCGCTGTGACGGAAGAACCCGCTGTTGAACCCGCTGCGACGGAAGAACCCGCTGTCGAGCCCGCTGTGACGGAAGAACCCGCTGTCGAGCCCGCTGTGACGGAAGAACCCACCGCCGAACCCGAAGCGACGGAAGAACCCACCGCCGAACCCGAGGCGACGGAAGAACCCGCCGCCGAACCCGACGCGACGGAAAAACCCGCCGCCGAACCCGACGCGACGGAAGAACCCGCCGCTGAACCCGAAGCAACGGAAGAACCCGCTGCTGAAGGAAGAGTTCTTACCACCACCATCACGTCTATGCTGCCGGACGAATACACGCTTGATGTTGAACTGCATCTGGATGCGAACAATGTGGTGACGGAGTTGAAGCTGACGCTGGAAAATGAAGTCGAAGGTCTGACGCAGGAAATGCTGGACGCCTTCGCGGAGCAGTTCGTCGGCAAGCAGCTGCCGGTTGTCCTGCACGCGGATGCGGATGAGACGACTGCGGAAGAGCAGATTGTCGAAGGCATGGAGAATCAGCTGGAGAACAGCCGCAGCATCGTTGAGATGCTGAACAAGCTGGCAGAGCAGTAATTCCCTGACACATCGCGCCGCCCCGCTGATTGAATATGGTCAAGCGGAGCGGCGCTTTTTTGCACTTGTGTTCCTTTTCAATCAATGGTATAATAGAAGTGGACGTGTATGTCCGAGCAGATATATCAACGATCGACGACCAATGGAGGCTGCACATGAAAAAATGGTTTTGCGCGCTGGGCATGATGCTGGCGCTGCTGATGTCCGTCGCGCTGGCGGACGGTGTGAAAGTCACCTTTGCCGAGAAAAACGGGCAAATCAACGGCGGCTATGATTATACGATGAAGCTGAACGTGTCGCCCGCAAGCGACAAAGACCTGACGGTTTCCCTGACCTGCGACGGGCTGGACGGCGCGTATTCCGTGGTCATCCCGGCAGGGCAGAAGAGTACCATGCTGACCGTTCCGACGCAGGTGATGGAGGAACGCGGCAAGGTCGTTTTTGAACTGCAGAGCGGCGACGGCTACACCGGTGCAGGCAAGCACACGCTGACCATCCAGCGCCTGCCGAACGTGCAGTTCTATCTGGGCATCAACTTTGGCACGGTGGGCAAGAAGATGAGCGTCCGCATGACGGTGACGAATTCATCCACCATCGTCAAGGGCAACAACACCTTCCAGCTGCGCGATGACAAGGGTACAGTGCTGGCGGAAGCGAAGTGGTCGAATCCGAGCGGCGACATGAGCTTCTCCATCACCCCAACCGCTGATATGGAGGGATACACTCGCCTGAGCGTGTGGCTGGGCGATCGCTGTGTGGCGGATGGCGGTTACCTGACCGTCGTTGCGAAGGGACAGCGCGCCGTCAAGAACGTGGAGACGGAGCGGAAACTTGTCGGCATCGGCATGGACTGCGGTTTCGGCGGCAAGAACACCGATCAGGTGCTGGAAGTGCTGGCGAAGCACAACACGAATATCACCTTCTTCATGACGGGCTATTTCGTCCGCACGTTCCCGGAGGAATCCAAGCGCGTGCTGGCGGCGGGCAATGAAATCGGCGACCACACGAACACGCATCCGCAGCTGACGAAGGAACGGCCATACAGCATGATGCGCCAAATCGTTTTTCCGGCGGAGACCATGGCGGAAACGCTGGGCGTCTCGCCGCGCCTGATGCGCCCGCCGTATGGCGACGTGAACAGCAACGTCATCAGCGTTTCGCGCGCGGAAGGCATGGAGTGCGTGCTGTGGAACATGAGCACGAAGGATTCCATCGGCAAATACACGGTGGAAGAGTGCATCAAGAACGGTACGACGCGCGCCAAGCTCGCGCCCGGCAATATTTTGCTCTGCCATCTCGACGCGAATCACAGCTGGGAAATTCTTGATGCTGTCCTGACTTACTACGAGGAGCAGGGTTACACCGTTCTGCCGATTTCTGCGCTGATTTACGCTACGGGCGGCTCGCTGCCCCCGATGCCCTCCACCCGCGAGGCACTGCTCTACACCGACGACTACTGGCCGAACTGGCTGGCAGAACGCGGCATTGAGATTGAGTCGAAGGAATAAGCAAGCAGGCTGTCCGAGAAAAACGGGCAGCCTGTTTTGCAAAAGGTGGAATGCCGATGCACATCACTGACTGGAAAGAGAATTTTATCTCGAAGATGATTACGCGCGGGCGCGATTACTGGCGTGCCGGGGCAGTGAAAAATCTGCACTGCACGCAGGAGAAAATCACTGCTGATGTGGAAGGCACGTGGCTGTATCGGGTTGAGATTACGCTGGCAGGCGATGCCGTGGCAACTCTGTCCTGCACCTGCCCTTTTGCGAAAGAGGGCGCAAACTGCAAGCATATGGCGGCGGTTCTCTTTGCGGCGACCCATCTGCCGGAAGCGGAATTGCCCGCGCCGGAGTGGGAGAAGAAGCTGAACAGCCTGTCCGCTGAAACGCTTCGGGATTTTCTTCGTCCGCTGCTGAAAAAGGACGAAGCACTCCGAAATCGGCTGATGCTGTGCAAGGGAGACGAACCTGTCCGTGCGGATGAACGCCGCCTCAATTGGCAGCGCACCCTGACGCAGACGCTTCACGCCGCCGAACGCTATTCCGAAAACGAGTATGACGAATACGCGGAATATGACGAAGAAGAATATGACGAAGAAGAGGAATCACCCGTTCAGGAACTGCTGGAGCTGATGGATGCGGAATTGGCTGATTTGCTGACGCCGGGACATGCGATGCTGGCGTTTGAACTCGTTTGCGACACGGCAATGATGTTTGAATCCGCCGATGAAATTCTTGAACAGGAGGATATCGAAGCCGCTTGCCGCGATGCATGGATGCGGATTCTTGCCATCGCAGCACCCGCCCAGCAGTCGGCAATGTACGAGTGGTTCGCCGCTGCATTCCGGACGTGGCAGCCGATGCCGTATTTCACCGCGCCGCTGGCGTTCTTGTTTTCGTATCCGTGGGACGAAGCAATTCATCAGCGGAATCTTGCGCTGCTGGACGAGAAAATTGCCGAATGGAAGCCGAATGCGCAGGAACGCGGTGGAGGCGCGATGGTGAACCTGCTGAATCAGCGTGAAAAAACGATGCAGCAGCTGCACGCTTCGCAGGAGGACATCATCAGCTTCTGGCATTCGCATTGGGATGTGCCGTATGCGCATGACCGGACACTGAAAACGCTGATGGCGGCGGAAAAGTGGACGGAAGCCATCGAGCAGGTCAAGGCGGATTTGCAGACGTTCGCCGGGGAATATATGCCATGCAAGCAGCGCCGCGAACAGCTGATTTTACTCTATCAGCGCGCGAATCGGCCTGACCTTGCGCAGCGGGAGATTCGGCAGTACATTGAGCAGTACAATCAGTACAGCATGGAGCAGATTGATGCGCTTCGAGCGACGCTTCCCGCCGATGCGTGGCGCGACGAGGCGGAACGTTTGCTGAAACTGCCGACGACAAGCACCATTCGACTGCCCCTGCTGGCATCCATTGAACAGTGGGAGCAGCTGCTCCAGCGGATTCAGCAACATGGCAATTTTGAGGGACTGTGTACCTATTTTGACCCGCTGATGGCATGGGATTCCGCCCGCACGCTGGCACTCTACCGCGACATGGTGAATCGCGCTATGCAAGGTGCTTCGTCGCGCGCCACCTACTGCGAGATCATCCAGCGGCTGGAACGCATGAAAGGCACCGACGAGGGAAGACAGATAATTGCTGACCTTGCTGTACAGTGGCGCAGGGACTACAAACGCAAGTGCGCACTGCTGGACGAATTGCAGAAAGCAGGATACTGACAAAAAACAGACTGTCCGGGCAAAACGCTCGAACAGCCTGTTTTTTGTCTGCTGCTTACTCCGCCGGGAACAGGAATCCCGCCGTCATTTCCAGATGGTTTTCGCCCGCGTAGTCCGGGAAAACCTCATGCATCTTCGCGATGAAATCCGCCGTGAACGCTGCCGGTCGTAAGCGTCACGGTGGCGCAGGTCGGGGTGCTCACTTCCGCCAGCGCAGCGGACAGCAGCAGCAAAATCATCACCAGCAGGGAAATCAGTTTCCTCATGGGTTCCTCCAAGGTGGGTCGTTCGGGAAAAGGGTTATCTTGTAAAGAATACACCATTTCTGATATGGGCGCAAGTACGCACTTTTTATTAGAGAGGCACTTTGGGTGACTGGGGAAGGATTCGCTGCGAGGGCAAAAGAAAAGCACCGATTCTATCGAACCGATGCTAATCTGGCGGAGAGTTAGGGATTTGAACCCTAGGTGGGGTATAAGCCCACACACGATTTCCAGTCGTGCGCCCTACACGAACAAGTGTTTGCAAACTGCCGAAGTATCGGGGAGGTGGTCGGCGTAAAGGTCGGCAGTGAGGGCAAACGAAGCGTGACCAAGACACCCCTGCACGAGCTTCACGGGTTCGCCGCCGAGAACGGCGGCAGTCGCCACCGAGTGGCGCAAGCCGTGGAGGGTCACAGGCGGCAGAGAAAGCCGCTGCGTGACGCTGTGATGGTCTGTGTACACCTTGTGCATACTTCCCTCGTAGAAGAGCCCGGAGAGCGTCAGAGGGCGCATTCTGATGCAATCAAGCACGTTGTCAGGCAAAGCAATGCGCCTGTACGAGTGTTTCGACTTCAAGGGATGCAGTTCGCGGCTATCGCCGCGCTGGTGCTGTACTGTCAAAATGCCATCGGCAGACAAGTCAGCGCGAGAAGCTGCGAGGGCTTCGCCGCGCCGAAGACCGCAACAGCAGAGCAGAAGCACAGTAGCGGAATCCATCAGCGCCGCCGCGTCCATGTAGCGGAGCAGTTCGGGCAGGGTCAGCACCACCGCTTTTTGTGCATGGTGTACAACCTGTGGGCATGTGTCCTCGTCAAGGACACAATCTGTCAGGTGCAGCTTGCGCGCAACGAGAAGCGCACGGGAAAGCATTACACGATCAAGCTGGGCGGAACGCGGATGCGTGC
>OLFR01000370.1_pt1 | contig 10882 bp, 8 predicted proteins | sample 1608971 | NCBI WGS metagenome assembly OLFR01 (sample SAMN02674970, study PRJEB24791) | human gut metagenome, SKBSTL043 | isolation source: stool | host: Homo sapiens | place: USA | reverse complement strand
GGCGAACCAACTGCTCGGACGCGACTACATCCTGCTCGTCATGGGACAGGGACTGTCCCTGTTCGGCAGCATGATGCTGCGGTTCGCCATGTCGATGTGGGTGCTGGACGAAACCGGCTCAGCCACCATCTTCGCCTCGGTGCTGGCCATCTCCATCGTGCCGACCATCCTGCCCTCCCCGTTCGGAGGCGTGCTGGCCGATCGCGTCAACCGCCGCACCATCATGGTGGCGCTCGACGCCATCTCCGCCGTGCTCGTGCTGGCGAGCGCCATCGTCTTCGCCACCACGGGCTTCCATATCGTAGCCATCGCCACCATGCAGGTGCTGCTCGCCGTACTCGGCGCCTTCGAAACCCCGACCGTGCAGGCCGCACTCCCCCAGATGTTCCGGCAGTACGGCCCGGCCACCATGCGCCAAGGCATGGCCGTGATCAATCAGGTCCAACAACTAAGCAGTCTGCTGCCGAGCTTCCTCGGCGGCGTGCTGTATGCGATGTTCGGCATCCGTCTCATGATGATCATCGCCATCGCAAGCTTCGCCGGCGCAGCCGCGCTCGAATGCTTCATCCGCCTCGGCGCCCCGGATCGCGGCGACGAGGAGCTGCCCACCCCACTTGAAGATTTCAAGGCAGGCGTGCGATTCCTCATCAAGGACCGGCCGAACGTGTTCAGACTGCTGTTGTTCGCGGCGGCGCTCAACTTTGCGCTTATCGGCTATTCCGGCGTCGGCTTCCCGTACACGATTCGTACAGTGCTCGGCTTCGACGCCACTGTCTACGGCATCGCCGACGGCCTGATCGGTGTTTCCGGCGTGGCGGGCGCATTCATCGCCGGCCTGTTCGCCGCCAAGCTCACGATGCGCTGGCTGCCGGGGCTGATGGCGACGCTTACGCTGGCCATGGTCCCACAGGGTATTGTGTTCCTGCTGCCGGTCGACGCATGGACCAAACTCGTGGTGCTGATCGTATTCACCTGCGGCACGATGGTCGCCAGTTGCTTCACGAATCTCATCGCCGTGCCCGCCATCCAGCTCAGTACGCCCGAGGCAATGGCCGGCAAAGTGATGTCCATGGCCGCGGCCGTGAGCATGTGTGCCCAGCCGCTCGGCCAGATGGTGTACGGCTGGGCCTACGACCAAATGCCGGTCGCCATCGTGCTGTTCATCACCACCGCCCTGTTCGCCGTGCTCACCGTGCTGATGGTTCCGCTCGCCAAGCAGTTCGAGGACTGACGATCGGCGCGCACGCCACATCCTGCCGCCCGGCCATAATTGAATCACCGCACGAAAAGGCACGAAAAGGCACGAAAGAGGTACCTATGGCCACGCTCAACCCCCAATCATTGGTCACGTTGTGGCAAATCGAACAGTATGGTTCGTTCTCCGCCACGGCCAAGGCCACGGGTTGGTCGCAGCCGGCCATCAGCCAGCAGATCAAAAAGCTGGAGGCACAGTGCGGTTCGACTCTGGTGCAACGCACCTCGCATGGTGTGGAACTCACCGCCACCGGTTCGATGCTCGCCCGCCACGGCGAGGCCATCGCCGATCGACTGGAGCGGGCGGCCCGTGAAGTCGAGGATTATCGGCATCATCGGTTTGATCACCTGCATTTGGTGGCCCCACCGTCAATCTGCTCTACTATCGCGGCCCGTACCGTGGTCAAGCTCAGTATGTTCACGGACATCGAGCTGAGCCTGATTCAGATGGAGCCGCCGGAGGCGATCGGTCTGATTTCCCAAGGCAAGGCCGATGCCGCCGCCGTGTTCCGGTACAGCAGCATCCCGAACTTCCTGCACATCGGCGACGATCTGACCTTCCAGTCGCTGGGTTACGATCCGATGCGACTGCTGGTGCGCCGCTCCAGCGACATCGCCAAACGATTCGAGGAGACCGGCGAACCCGTGCCGCTGTCCGCCGCCAAAGACGAGCATTGGATCGCCGGCTGCCCCACCTGCCGCGCAAATTTGGTGAAACTGGCCACCCGTGCCGGATTCAAGCCGGATATCCGCCACTGCACGGATGATTACTGGGCCACGCAGAACCTGGTCGAGGTTGGTATGGGCGTCTCGCTGGTGCCGGCGCTCGATACGCATATCAACTTGCAGGGCGATCTGGTGGCCTGTCCCATTGCCGACGATTTTGCGGCGCGCGAGGTCGGCATCGTGACTCGTGCCGGCGACCATCGTCCCGCGCTCGGTTCATTGCTCGAAGAGCTCGAGCGCACGTCACTCAAATATTTGAGTGCCAAGTAGTCGCACAGCGATAAGCAAGCTTGCGAGCGCCATCACGATTTCGGGGAGCCAGACCGTTGAGCGGCCCTTCTGCACCGGGAACAATGGCATGTTATGAGCATGAACAACATTCCCCAGTCAACGACTGTGAGCAACGCAACCGCCGGCGCCTCTTGCTTTGATGCCAATCACATCGACGTGACGACCATCGAGGATCTGGAGCAGGTCGGTTCGGATAAATGGACCCGTTACCCCGGCTGCATCGGCGCATTCATCGCCGAGATGGATTACGGTCTGGCACCATGCGTGGCCGAAGCCATCGAAGAGGCCACTGAACGTGGCGCGCTCGGCTACATTCCCGACCCATGGAAGAAGGAGGTCGCCCGCTCGTGCGCCGCATGGCAGCGCCGCTACGGCTGGGAGGTGGATCCAACGTGCATCCGCCCGGTGCCGGACGTGCTGGAGGCGTTCGAAGTGTTCCTGCGCGAGATCGTGCGCGCCGGCAACTCCATCGTGGTGCCGACTCCGGCCTATATGCCGTTCCTGAGCGTGCCGCGCCTGTATGGCGTGGAGGTCCTTGAGATTCCGATGCTGTGCGAGGGCGCCGGCGAGAGCAGCGGGCGCAATGATGAATGGCTGTTCGATTTCGACGCCATTGAGCAGGCGTTCGCGAACGGCTGCCATGCCTTCGTGCTGTGCAACCCGCACAACCCGATCGGCAAGGTATTGACGCGCGAAGAAATGCTGCGATTGTCCGATCTGGCCGCCAAGTACGACGTGCGTATATTCTCCGATGAGATTCACGCGCCGTTCGTCTACCAAGGCCACACGCATGTGCCATTCGCCTCAATCAACCGGCAGACGGCCATGCAGGCTTTCACCTCCACTTCAGCCTCGAAGTCGTTCAACATTCCCGGCACCAAGTGCGCGCAGGTGATTCTCACCAATCCGGACGATCTGGAACTATGGATGAGGAACGCGGAATGGTCCGAGCACCAGACGGCCACCATCGGTGCCATAGCCACCACTGCGGCCTATGACGGCGGCGCGGCATGGTTCGAGGGCGTGATGGCATATATCGAGCGCAATATCGCGCTGGTCAACGAGCAGATGCGCACGAGATTCGCCAAGGTGCGCTATGTGGAGCCGCAGGGCACGTATATCGCGTGGCTGGATTTCTCGCCACTGGGCATCGATGACCCGGCCGACTATTTCTTCAAGAAGGCCAACGTGGCGTTGACGGACGGCCGTGAATGCGGCGAGGTCGGGCGCGGATGCGTACGCATGAACTTCGCCATGCCCTACCCGCTACTGGAGGAATGCTTCGACCGCATGGCCGCCGCGCTCGAGGCGGACGGGCTGTTGTAGAAAATTGTGGCTCCCCTCAGAGAGGGGAGCCGAGGAACGGCCGAATTAATCGAAGTCGGCGCCGAGGGCTTCGAGTTTGCCGCGGAAGTCGGCGTAGCCTCGGTCGATCAGGCTGATGCCGTGCACGTCCGAGGGGCCTGACGCGGCCAAGGCCGCGATCAGATGGCTGAACCCACCACGCAGGTCCGGCACGTCAATGTCGCGTCCGGTCAGCGGGGTCGGTCCGAAGATCACGGCGGAATGCTTGTAGTTGCGCTGCCGGAAACGGCACGGCAGCGAGCCCAGGCACTCGCGGTACAACTGGATGGTGGCACCCATCTCGACCAGCGGCTTGGTGAAGCCGAAACGGTTCTCGTACACGGTCTCGTGCACGATCGACAGGCCGTTGGCCTGGGTCAGGGCCACCACGAGCGGCTGCTGCCAGTCGGTCATGAACCCGGGATGCACGTCCGTCTCGATCGCCACGGGCTTCAAGTCCCCGCCCGGATGCCAGAAACGAATGCCCTTGTCCGTCACCTCGAATTTGCCGCCCACCTTGCGGAACACGTTGAGGAACGTGATCATCTCCGGCTGGGTGGCACCCTTGACGAAAATGTCACCGTGCGTGGCGAGCGCGGCGGACGCCCAGGACGCCGCCTCGATGCGATCCGTCAGCGACGTGTGCGTGTACCCCTGCAGTTCCTTGACACCCTCGATGCGGAAGGTGCGATCAACGTCCACAGAAATGATTGCACCCATCTTCTGCAGCACGCACACCAGATCCATGATCTCCGGCTCAGTGGCCGCGCCCGATAGTTCGGTCTTGCCCTCGGCCAGCACGGCCGCCAGTAAAGTCTGCTCGGTGGCGCCCACCGACGGGTAGGGCAGGTGGATCTTCGCGCCGTGCAGGCCGTTGGGCGCGGTGATGTGGATGCCGTCCTTGTGTTCCTTGTCCACGTTCGCGCCGAGTTTGCGCAAGGTTTCCAGATGGAAGTCAATCGGACGTCCGCCAATCGCGCAGCCGCCCAACGCGGGAATGAACGCTTCACCCAAACGGTGCACGAGCGGGCCGGAAAACAGGATCGGGATGCGCGACGAACCGGACAGTGTATCCACGTCGGCCACATCGGCCAGCTGCACACGCGAGGCGTCGATGGCCACAATGCCGTTCGCACCGTCCACATCCACGTCCACGCCGTGCAGACGTAGCAAATCGGACACCACATGCACGTCACGAATCTCCGGCACGTTCTTCAGCACCGACTTGCCCGGTGCCAGCAACGCGGCGACCATCGCCTTGCTCACGAAGTTCTTCGCGCCACGCACCTTGATCGTGCCATTCAAAGGCTTGCCGCCCTCGACATGCAACACGTCATCCGGATTCTCAGCCACGCCACTCTCCTCAATCAATCAAGATTCAAAAAATGCTACCGTCCAGTTTGCCATAAGCCATGTGCCGACTCCGTGAAATGCACCCCAGCCGAACTTTGATCACCGTGCACAACGGATCCCATACCCCCCGGTCGAATCAAACCGATAACGTGATCTTTCTCACATTTGCCGCCACGGCGTTCTCCATACTTCTACGCTACGATTCAGGGCAATGGCATCAGACGCCATGGCCACAAGCAAAGGAGCATTCATGACCACAGTCGCCGTCATCGGCTGCACGCACGCCGGCACGTTCGCCACCACCTCGATTCTCGCCGAGCACCCCGATTGGACCGTCCATGTTTTCGAGCGCAACGGTACGCTGTCCTTCCTCTCCTGCGGCATCGCCCTGTGGGTGGGCGACCACGTATCCGACCCGAAGAAAATGTTCTACTCCTCCCCTGCCGCTCTGGCCGAAGCCGGCGCGACCATGCATATGCGCACCGACGTGACGTCCGTGGACCTCGACGCCAGAACCCTCACCTACCGCGCGCTGGACGAGGCCGGAGACCCCGCCGAACAGACCCTCGCTTTCGACAAACTGGTCGTGACCACCGGCTCGCGCCCGGTCATCCCGCCGATCCCCGGCATCGACAGCCCGCATGTGCTGCTGTGCAAGAACTGGGATCACGCCATCGCCATCAAGGAAAAGGCGAAAACCGCCAAGTCGGCAGTGGTGATCGGGTCGGGCTATATCGGCGCGGAAATCGCCGAGCAGTTCAGCGTCACCGGCGTCAAGACCACGCTGGTCGACGGCCTTGATCGCCCGCTGGCCAATAATTTCGATAAGACCATCACCGATCAGGTGGCGGCCGCGTTCGAGGAGCACGGCGTCACGCTCGCGCTCGGCCAGAAGGTGGTCGAGTTCCGCGACAATGACGACGACACCGTCACTGTGGTCACCGAAAAGGGCGAGTACACGGCCGAAATGGCGATTCTGGCCGTCGGCTTCCTGCCGAACACCGACCTGCTCAAGGGCAAGGTGGACATGCTGCCGAACGGCGCGATCGTGGTCGACGACTACATGCAGGCGTCCGCGCCGGGCGTGTACGCCGCCGGCGACTCCGCCACCGTGTTCTACAACCCCACCGGCCAGCACGATTACATTCCGCTGGCCACCAACGCGGTGCGCCAGGGCCTGCTGGTGGGCCGCAACATCGAGACGCCGACCGTGAAGTACATGGGCACGCAGGCCACGTCCGCCGTGCAGCTGTACGATCTCTCGCTCGCCGCCTCCGGCCTGACCCGCGCCGGTGCCGAACGCCGCGGGCTCACGGTCCGCGAGACCTCGCTCACCGAGGATTATCGCCCGGACTTCATGCTCACCACCACCCCAGTCACGTCGATTCTGACCTGGGACCCGGAAACCCGCAAGGTCAAGGGCGGCCAGTTCTGTTCCAAGGCCGATATCTCCGGCGCGGCAAACGTGATTTCCATGGCGATTCAGGCCGGCTTCACCATCGACCAGCTCGCCAACGTGGACTTCCTGTTCCAGCCGAACTTCGACAAGCCGGTCTACTACGTCGGCGCCGTGGCCATGAAGGCGGCGGCCGAGTAAGACGGCTGTACCCACCGCAAAAAAGAAACCCCGGCGTGATGGGCGCCGGGGAGAGAAAGGAGAGAAGAAGAAAGAGGTTAAGTTATGCAGCTTGTTCGGCCGTGATTACATATAACAGCAACAGGTTCAATGCAACATGGGCACTGTCTGGGAATCGTCTGGGAATCACGGCCCGTACAGGCTGTTGCTTGTTTTTGGAGCCGATTTACCGGCTGGCCTTGATCTTGTGGGCCAGTTCGGCGTCCCACATCGCGCCGGTGGCGGACATCACCGAGTCCGCGCCGGCGTCACGGTACGCCTGGTAGTCGGCGGGCGAGACCACGCCGCCGACGCCGTTGATCGCGAAATCGAGCCCGAGCTTTTCACGAATCGCGGCCAGACGGGCGACCATGTCGAGGCCGGCGCCACGAATCGCATTGCCGCACACGCCTGAGCGATCGCGGCCCGCGCCGGGCAGGGCCTGATTGCCATTGGCATCGACCAGTTTGGCGGAAATCGTATTGATGGTGCTGAAGCCCTGCACGGTGCCGTGGCCCACGGTGGAACGCACCATAAGCCCCAGAGCGTCGTCGCTGGGGATGTAGGCGAGCTTGACCATCAGCGGGATGTCGCCGATCTCCTGCTTCACGGCCTCGGTGATGCGGCCCACGAGCAGCGGATTGTGGCATAGCAGGCGGTTGTGGCCCTCGTTGGGGCAGCTGGTGTTCATCACCATGAGCTTGGCACCGGTCTCCTTGACCAGGCGGGCGGTAGTGGCATGGTCGGCGATGTATTCCTCCTCGCTCATGCCCTCCACACGCGAGCCTTGGAAGCTCGGGACCAGCACTTGACCGGGACCGGCGGCCTCGATGGCGGCGCGCATGTCCGGCTGCCAGGCATCCGGGCTTTGCGAGGGCACGCCGAAGCTATTGGAGATGGAGATCGGAGTCTCGTAATTGGTGTCGGCGAGCACGCCCTCGTCCAGTTCGGCGCTGCCCGGTGTTAGTGAACCGTCCGCCGACTTGGGGTGTACGGCGAGCACGTTCGGGAACGGGTTGCAGCCCCAGGCGCGCGAACGCACGGTTTTGTAGGTCGCCAGATCGAAGCCCATGCGGAAGGCGGCCGTGGTGAAACGGCTGTTGAGCAGCGGGCCTGCGGGAATGCCGAAAGGCAGGTTGACCGGCTGGCCCAAAAAGGTGGCCAAGGCACCCTCGGAGGCACCCTCGCTGGTGGTTCCGGCGGCATCGGCACCGTTGCCATCCTTCAGCGCCTCGGCAAACGCGCCGAACGGCCCTTGCTCATAGTTGTCTTCGTAGCTGCGGCTGACATCGTAAAACGGCTCAAAATCACTCATGCTTCAACGATAAGCCAACCTGCATGCGCACACGCACACTCAACCCATCATCGCGCCGACAAACGAAATAATGGCGAAAGCGGCATTGGCTACCACAAAGATGATGAACGTCGGAGCTGCCCAGCCAAAGTACGTGTCTGGAATACTACGATTCGTACGGTGATATTGGCGCATCTCTTTGCCGTATATCACGAATATGATAATCGATCCGATCACGCCGATCACAGATAGCGACAATGAGAATATCAAATATGCGTTGTCATCAAGATAGTTGCCGGCAAGGGTATCGATGGCGCCGGAAAGAATCGCATTGTTGAAGATGTGCAGTGCAATCGACCAAACCAACGAGTATTCCATGGCCACGAATCCCAGAATCAGGCCAAAGAGGAACGCGAATGTGCCTTGCACTACGTCGTCATGGAACAGGCCGAACACCATTGCCGAGGTGACGATGGCGAAGTTCTTGCCCAACGGCTTGAGCTCCTTCATCAGTACGCCGCGGAACAGTACTTCCTCGCAAATCGGAGCGACCAGCCCAACGTACAGCCACATGCTTACGGTGACGCTGGATTCGGCGATGCTGTCTGACGTGGGAGAGGCAAGATCGGTGCCCAGCTTGGAAAAAGCGACCTGCACCAACATAACGATGCCTTGCATGCCCATGCCCAGCACGATGAACATCAACGCCCAGAGAGGCTGCATGCGCCCGCCGCCATATTGGCTGATGTGGCCAAGCTGATTGGGCTCCCCGTACGAGTCGCGATGCTGGCCACCAAGCCAGAATTCGCAGGTGAAGATGTCACGGTGGCGCATGAGCAGCAGAAATCCGAACGCGACGAACACCGATATCAGGCTGATGATGCCATCCCACTGCACGCCGGACAAATCGCTCGCGGTTATTACGCCGACGATAATGGTGGCGACCATTGCGCCCAAGAGCATCATGCCTTCATAGGCGAGAGTCAGTCCCATTACACGATTGACCACCTTGCGACGCCACGTGCGCCATACACGGCGAGGATCGATCGGCATGACCACGGGCATTGCTGCGGGCATCGTGGCAGGCATTGCGTTGGGCATTGTGACTGGCATTGCCGGAGCCGTTTGCACGAATGGTTGCGGCGCAGCGGAATAGGGTTGTGGCGCGTAGCCCACTGGTTGAGCGTAGTACGGATGAGCGAGGGGCTGTGGAGCCGACTGTTGCGCCGGGTATGGGGAATAGGCGGATTGCGCCGGATACGTCGGCTGCGTGGGATACATCGGCTGGGCAGGATACGTAGGTTGGACGGGATATGTCGGGTATACGAGCTGCGCGGCGTATTGTGCAGGCTGCACAGCAGGTATTGCGGCTTGCGGCACAGGTTGTGAAACACCTTGTGAAACAATCCGTGGAACACCCCGTGAAACATCTTGTGGAGGTAGCGGTTGTGCCCATGCCTCCGGCTGACCCGCATATTGCGGCTGCATACTCGGCCCAGGCTGAACATACTGTGGCGTCTGTGGCATCGGCGTCTGTGACTGTGCCGCAGACTGCGGTGCCGGTCGAGGTGGCAACGGTTGCGCTGACAGCGATTGCGCCGGAGCCGTATCGGAATCGTTCGACGGATTCATGCCATTCATGGTCATGATGCTCAACCTAACCGTCATTACTGGATGAATCGTGATTATGCAACCAATATGGCTACTTAGTGGGACGCGCAAATGGTCAAGATTGGGGTACTTTTAAAGTTGCTCCAGTTACTAACCATGTAACTAAACCAACTACTAACACTGTTAAGCCAGCTAACAAGCCAAGTCAACCAGTACACGTAAATACAAACAATAATGTAAACAATAACTGGACTAAGCAAAACGGTGTATTTATTACCGGTGGAGCAATTAACTTAAGAACAGGTGCAAGCACCAATAGTAAGGTAATTGCATTATTACCAACCAATACTGAAATTAAATACGATGCTTACCGTACTGAAGGTCAATATACCTGGTTAAGACAACCACGTGCAAATGGCCAATACGGTTACTTAGTAGGACGTAACAACGGCAATGCATGGGGCACTTTCAAAGCAGGTTCTGCTAAGGCTACAACTCCTGTTGTTCACCAAAATACTCAAAAAGTAGTAGCTACAACTAACAATAATGCTACTTGGACTAAGCAAAACGGTACTTTCATTACCGGTGGCGCAATCAATTTGAGAACAGGTGCAAGTACCAAGAGTCCAATTATTGAAACTTTACCAATCAACACTGTAATTAAGTATGATGCTTACTACCGTGCTGGTAAATATGTATGGTTAAGACAACCACGTGCCAACGGTCAATACGGCTATTTAGTAGGTCGTTTAAACAACCAAGCATGGGGAACTTACAGATAGTTTTCAAAAATAAATGAATAACTTGAAAAGACATGATCCGAATAGGAATCATGTCTTTTTTGTCTTATAATAAATTATGAAAAAAGTATGGAGGACATAGTTTTGATTTATACAGTAACTTTAGATCCTAGCGAAAGTGTAGTAGGTAAGGGAATTAATATTTCACTTGTTTTAAAGAAATTAGGTATTGAATCGATTGCAACTGGTATTGTGAATCATAAAAACGTAGAACAAGTTGCAGAAGAACTTGATAAAGCAGAGATTGAAAATCAATTTATTGAACAAAAGCGTGGAATTAAGATCACCGCTAAAAATCAACAAAAGTTATTAGATTATTTGAAAGTCTTAAAAGCCGGCGACATTTTAGTTATTGCCGGTGGTTTTGCCAAAGGAATTGATCCAGTTTACTTAACCGATCTTGCTAAAGTAGCTGATAAAAAGGCAGCAGGCTTAGTAGTGGATGTTCCTTATGAAAACGTACTTGATATCTTACCAATGAATCCTTTATTGATTAAGCCAAATGAAACGGAATTAAAGCATTGGTTTGAAAAAGATAATCAAAAGGTAACTACGAAGGAATTAATTAATATGGCGCATGACTTAGTAGTTAAG
>OLFR01000367.1_pt1 | contig 10932 bp, 8 predicted proteins | sample 1608971 | NCBI WGS metagenome assembly OLFR01 (sample SAMN02674970, study PRJEB24791) | human gut metagenome, SKBSTL043 | isolation source: stool | host: Homo sapiens | place: USA | reverse complement strand
ACTGATCCGGTAATGAAATAGTTGTTGTATCCCCAGATTTGGCTGAATCTGGAACTGAGAAATCGAATTTAAATTCAGTGGCAAAGCGTCCTTCAATACTATTAGTGGTTAACTTGGAATTGCTAATAGTAATATCAATACTAGAAGATGGGCCTCTCACACCTTCATTGTTTCCAAGCTCATTGGATGCTTTTTGGCTGACTTTATTTTCATTTTTCGTAACATTTTGTGGAATATCATTAGTTTTTGCAGAACTGGCAAACTTTGATTTGGAACTTTGTGCTTGATCGATGCTAGGTAAGTCACCCTTACTTTGACTGCTAGCTACAGATGGTGTCCCATTTATATTAGTGGCAGCCATAGTTTGAATTGGGGCTGCAAAAATTCCGCCTACAATTATCAACAAAGATAGAAACGTTCGAATTCTTTTCATTTTTCCTCTCCTTAGAACACGCTTTGTATACAAAACCATCTACTTATCTATACTATCCACCACTCCCCTTCTTGGCGTTAATACCTTTTTGGTCTTTTGCCTACTCAATTAATACAGGGAAATTACTAAGTAGACAACGAAAAAAGAAAACCCTGATACTGACGAGGATTTCCAGTGTAGAGTCTCATAAACGGTACCCTAACTAGATGCAGTTAAATAACTGTTCAGGATTCCCCACCAGGAATAATGGGATATTGAACCACGAGTTTTTAGACCGTCCTGTTTCTACAAACCTCATTATACTCAAAACTTGTTGTACCGCCAAGATCAAATCTCTAGCCAGAGCTGAAAAGAGTTACCTGTTGGTAGCTCGCAAATTCACAAACAAACACATGCTGCTGAATTACGAAGTCACCGTGACTAATGGACATCTCATAATTCAGCTGGATTCTATCATAGTTATTTCTTAAGTAAATAGTGGTGATTAGATGAACTACGATATTTCCTACGCATTAGGAAGGGAACGAGATTCACGTCAGTCAGGCGGCCTCTATGATTGGTCACAAGTTGAGTTTTCTTATAACAGTAACCACATGGAAGGTTCCACGATTACGCGGAACCAGACCGCCCAGATATATTCGACCGGGAATTACGTTGCGGACAAAGATTAGCTTATTCGCGCTGATGATCAAGTGGCTATAATCAAACCAACCTTCCAGACAACTTTTTCCACCAGTCAAGAGGATAACAGCACTAAGAAATCAAGAACAAAATTTACGAATCGGATTGATTCTTAACCACTGAGGGTCCCCAGAATCCGTGGTTAAGACGAAAACAGCGGGCGACTTACGCAATATCTGCGTTAACCGTCCGCTTTTATTTCTCTACTAAATACGGTACATGCCTGGCCCATGGTAAAACCATAATGTCTAGCGAATACGTTGCGCGTGGACCGTTAAGCTTGAAGATATAGTTGGGTGCTTTTTAGTTAGGCGCGGTCAACCTTCTGGCTCACCTTGGAGGCAGGGGTGACTTCGAGCGGGTCCCGCCAGAAGGCAAGGGCCGCGATGGCGTTGATGATATAGTAAACATACTTACCAATGTTAGCGAAGTTGCCCTGAATTCCGGCCTTCGCTAACTGAATAAAGTCGTAAAGGACCCAGAACTTCCACTGCATTTCAAACTTCATGGCGTTGAGGACGTTAGCACCCAGGCTCAAGCCAAAGGCGATAACGGTGATCCAGAAGAGGGGATCAGTAAGGCCGTTCGTCCAGCCAATGTAGTTGGTTCCAAACGAGAAGAGCAAGGATAGGATGAACATGCCGATGATGGTGAGCACCCCTTTAGCGCCCGTCATTGGCTTGGAGCTCTTGTACTTCTCAGTCCGCTTCCAGTGTTCGATCGCCACCGTGTAGATGATGAAGGTCACTGGGTAAGTGATGACGGCTGCCTGGTTTCCCAGAATGTAATCAATCGTCCCGGAAAGCACCACGTTCGCGATCCCAACCACGTTCCCCAGGTTATTCATTCGGCCGGTCAGCCGAGTTGAATAAATCGAGAGAATCGAATTGATAATCGAGATGATTCCAAAGGGAACGAAGACCGTCCAGTGGCCCCAATGCGTGACGTCAGCGAGGGTTTCGGTTAGGTAACCAGAAGCAATTGAGATGGCAACGACAATCAGAACCCCAAGCAAATCAAAACTCTTCGACTTCGCAATCTTCTGTAACATAAAAGTTACCTCCTTTTGTTTTTAACGTGGCGTTACTTCGAGCTGAGGTATTTCGGATGCAACCCACGAAGAATAGGGGAATAAAGTGATTCCCCTATTGGTAGTTAGTGATAGCACACACAATTATAAATGTCAATTTTCGATGAAAAATGAATTAGAATTAACAATTGGTGGTGTTGGGAACGAGAGTGTCAAGAATGTTGTGTAAAAAAGGAAACTTCGCCCGCATGAATTGGCAATTCTAAAACATCGAATCAAGCGTGTCGTGACAGTCCTTGAATCCCCGATGTGCTCGATTCTCAAATTTATCGTTGTACTCCATCACTTGCGTCATGATAAAGCGATCGAGGGCCCCTTCGTTTGGGAACTGCTCTTTACGTCGGACCATCTTCTTCAGACTCTTATTGAACGACTCAATTAGGCTCGTCGAGTAGATGGTCTGACGGATCGCAGTTGGAAAACTGAAGAACGTGAATAGCTCCTCCATTTGGACTAGATTCTTGATTCGACGCTTATAACTGGACTCCCACTTAGCACTGAAAGCCGCCAATCGTTCTTTGGCGGCTTGTAGGTTCTCTGCTTGCCGAATAGCCTTAAAGTCGGTGATAATCTCCCTGCGATCGTTTTTGCGAACGTACCCTAAAAGGTTGCGCTCTGCGTGGACCCAGCACCGTTGAAACTTCGCCTGCGGGTAGTTAGCCTCAATCGCAGATTGAAGTCCAACTAAACCGTCGGCGATGAACAACTGAATATCTTTAATCCCCCGTGCGCGTAATCCCTGGAGTAGTTCAGACCAAGCGGCTCCGTTCTCGGTCGGTGCGATACTGTAGTCAAGAACTTCCTTACCGCCGTCACTTCGAATTCCGATCGCTACGTTAACGGCTTCTCGTTCAACGGTACCACGGCGTAACGGAATGTAAGTAGCATCGAGGAACACACAGACGTACTGTGAGTACTTGAATTTGCGCTCGTGGAACTCTTCAACCAGGTGTTCCGTCCGCTTAGTGATGTTTGAAACCGTGGTTGGTGAGTAGTAGTGGCCGTACATTCTCTCAACCATATCAGCGATTTCACGAGTTGTGACGCCCTTGGAGTACATCTTGATGACCATTTCCTCCAGTCCATCAGTCCGACGCACGTAAGGAGGGAAGAGGGCGTTTTGAAACTTGTTTAACCGGTCCCGTGGGATCGTCAGATTAATTTCACCGTACTCAGTGTCGATAGTGCGGGTGTACGTCCCGTTCCGGTAGTTCACGTCGTCTTTTGATCGGTCGATCCGAGTATGTGGTTCGTAGCCTAGCACCGCAGTCAGTTCATTTTGAAGGAACTGATTAGCGGCCACTTCGATTTGACGACGTAAGACTTCATTCAGGGTAATATCTTTGTCTGAAGATAGCGCTGCGATAATATCTTTGTTAAACTGATTCATGGGGAAAGCCTCCGTATTCTGATTGGTTTTTAGCGATTTTAATCATACGGGGAAGGCTTTCCCTTTTTCAATACCCTCAAGGTATCAATTTACACTCCCAACCAGCTTGTAAAGGCAATCTAATAGAAAAGAAAATAGGCGATAAAAAACTGACTTACTCAAGTTATGAGATAAGTCAGTTTTTTTAGTTTTTAGAATTTGAATAAGTCATTAAGAGCTTCGGTCATAGTTGGGTGAGCATAAATTTGGTCACGCAAGTCTTCAGCCTTTAAGTGGTGCTGCATTGCTAAAGTAATGACATTGATAGTTTCGTAAGCTTCTTCAGCGTAAATAGTAGCACCTAAGATTTCGTGGGTTTCTGGGTCAATCAAAGCCTTGTATGAGCCTCTTGGGTTGCCGATGACTTGGGCCTTTGGCACACCAGCTGCAGGCATTGTTAAGACCTTGTAAGCTTTACCTTGGGCCTTTAACTCGCTTTCAGTTAGTCCAGCTGAAGAAATTGCTGGCTTAATGAAGATTGAGTTAGCAAAAACTGGACGATTCTTCTTAGTTCTAGTCTTGTCACCAAAGAGTTGATTGTCCATAATCCGCCAGTCATCAAGCGAGATGTAGGTAAATTGCAAGCTACCGGCAACATCACCCATAGCGTAGATATTAGGAACACTGGTTTCAAGCTTGTCGTTAACAACAATTTCGCCTCTTTGGCCAACTTCAAGACTGGTTTTTTCTAGGTGAAGGGCGGCAGTGGCTGGGTGGCGGCCAACTGACACAAGCATCACGTCTGCTTGCAAGTCCTTAACACCATCTTCGGTTTCAACAGTTAAGTTAAGACCAGCTTCAGTTTCTTCAACCTTGGTCAAAGAAGACTTAAGCATGAAGGTAACGCCATCTGCTTCCATATCAGCCTTAGCTGCCTGAGCAATTTCTGGTTCAAACCGGCCCAAGATACTTGGCATTGGTTCAATTACAGTTACTTTACTGCCAAAGCCAGCGTACATTGAAGCAAATTCAAGTCCGATTGGTCCACCACCTAAAATAACCAGATTCTTAGCAAGTTCTTTTTTAGCAAGCATTTCAGTTGAAGTCAATATCTTATCGTCAATCTTTAGGCCATCAATATTTGGTACATTACTTTCGGCACCAGTATTAATGAAAAGACGGTCGAATGTTAATTCTTCTGTACCTGATTCATCAGTTACCTTGATTATCTTATCATCAATAAATTCAGCACTTGCATCAAGCACAGTTGCCAAGTCTTGGTCTGCTACCTTGTGGTAGTTCTTGTTGCGTAGTTTTGCTGTCATAGCTTCCTTAGTTTCGAAAGCTTCTTCATACTTAACTCCTCTTTGAGAGTTAATTACCAAGTTCTTAGTTGGCAAACATGCGATGTTGATACATGTTCCGCCGTACATCATTGGATCTTTTTCAATCAAAAGCACTTCTTCGCCATGACTTGTCAGGCTCCCTGCCAAAGTCTTACCAGCTTTACCAAAACCAATAATAATATTCTTAAAATGTCTCATACTTAGACTCCTAATCCAAATTCTTACTACTTATTTTTTATCAGTAACATATTTCTTTTACAAAATAGCACGATAGATGTCAGCTGTCTACAATTTTGCTTATAAAAAGTAACTTTCTGTTTTTAATTCAAGACAAACCGTGGGTTTTACCCACACCCACAAGCTGAACCAGCTTGACCGCAATAATGAGAGGAATTTTTTTCCCCCGCTCAAACTCACTCGCCCACTCGCCGTGTGGCAGGAAAGCAAAGTTAGTGTAACTAACTTTGGCTTTCAGCCGTTTCAGTGTGTCGTTTCATTCCGTCAAGAACGGGTAGTATTTTTTTGAAGTCCACAAAAAAATCTCCACACCTAGCACTTGACTACATTCTCACTCCAAGTTCAAAAGACATAACTTAACAGTTGTGAGCTTATTTTTGTACCCTTGATTTTATTAGTTATATAATAGCTCGTATCTTAGGTTCATTAGTAAGGAGTAAAAAAGCATGAAATACGGTTACGCACGAGTTAGCACCAGTGACCAAAAACTCGAAAATCAAATTGACTTGTTAAAGTCAGCTGGCGCAGACAAAATTTTTCAAGAAAAATATACAGGCACGACTACCCAACGACCAGAGTTTCAAAAACTACTTAACGAGTTAAAAGTAAATGATACTTTAATTGTGACTAAATTAGATAGGTTCGCCAGAAACACAACCGAAGCTCTAGAACTCATTCAGAAATTATTTAAGCAAAATATCAAGGTCAACATCTTAAATATGGGAGTAATTGATAATACACCAACTGGCCAGCTCATCTTTACCATTTTTAGTGCCTTTGCTCAATTTGAAAGAGATATGATTGTTACGAGAACACAAGAAGGCAAAATGTATGCAAAAGCCCATGACCCGAATTTTAGAGAGGGTCGCCCCCAAACTTATAGTGATGAACAAATTCAACTGGCTTACGAATTAAGACAGCAAGGTATGACCTATAAGATGATTGAACGCAAAACAGGGATAAGCATTGCCACGCAGAAAAGGCGTTTCAAAAAATTTAAGAAGCTACGAATACGACTATCATCGTCAAAAACTAATTCACAAGATTAATATTTCATAATTTTCTTTGATAGCAGTGTCCGTATTTCGAAGTATCTGTATCTTTGATTCAAAGTCGACAGATTTATTTTAATCTTGATACATTTGTATCTCTTACGTAACAAAAATTAATTTTTTTGAATTTTGTATAGTACACAAAATAAAATATAAAATGGTGATATAATATCTTGTATACAAAATAGAAAGAGAGCAAAAGCTAATATGAACTACATTAACCGCCCTCAATATATGCAATTCCTTGAAGATTTTCGAGATAACGAGGCTATTAAAGTAATTACTGGTATTCGGCGTTCAGGAAAAACCTTTTTGATGAATATGTTTATTCAAAAACTTAAAGGTGATGGTATTCAAGATGATCAAATTATTCACATTAATTTTGAAAATTTTGCTTTTATCAACATTCGTAATGCTAAAGATCTATATGACTATGTCCACCAACATCAAAACCATCATAAAAAAAATTATCTCTTCTTTGACGAAATTCAATACGTTAAAGAGTGGGAAAAGGCCATTAACAGCTTTCGAGTTGATATGGACGCTGATATTTATATCACTGGCTCGAACGCATTCCTATTATCCAGTGAACTTGCTACGCTGTTAACTGGAAGATACGTTCAACTTAAAGTTTATCCATTATCATTCAAGGAATATTATGACTTTAAAAATGGATCCCCAGAAAAGGTCTATCAACTATTTAAAGACTATTTATTAGAGGGGGGATTTCCAGCGGTTGATGTTGCTCCTAATACTAATCTTAAAGACGCTTTAAAACGTGGAATCTTTGATTCGATTATTCTAAGTGACGTTTCTTCGCGTCTAAAAGCTAATAGCGATCAGGCTCTCCTTGCTGTCTGTGACTATTTAATGAGCGAAATTGGCAATCTAGTTTCTGCAACTAAAATTGCTAATACTTTAAGATCCAATGGCTTCAAAATTTCAACATCAACAGTTATTAATTATTTAGACCTATTACAACAGTCCTTTTTATTTTATAAAACAAATCGTTACGACTTACGCGGCAAAAAATGGCTTAGTACCCAGCATAAATACTATTTTGTTGATAATGGCCTACGTAATACTCTGCTTAACAAAGATGCTATCGATAATCTCGGTCACCAATTAGAGAATGTGGTTTACATTGAATTACTTCGTCGTGGCTATTCAATCGATGTTGGTAAGTATAACGATAAAGAAATTGATTTTATTGCCCGCAAAGGATCTACAATTGAGTACTATCAAATTACTCAGCAAATACCAGATGCTAATAAACGTGAGACTGATAACTTACGATTTATTCCGGATGGTTATAAAAAGGTCGTACTTACTCTGAACCAATTTGATGCTGGAGATATTAATGGAATCAATGTTGAATATGTTTTAGATTGGTTGCTTAGGTGAGCCAGAAGGTGACGTATAAGTTTTAAGTAGAATTAGCTTGCATAGTCGCCGAAAATCACTTTATTGGTATCGTTACAACAGACATAAAAAGCACACCATTACGAGATAAAGGCGAGGTGCGTAACATAAATTTGGACAAGAAATTTTAGGACAGGATAAAAGTCTTGCAGGTTATGTAGATAAGTTTGCAGGATTAGCTACCCAAGCGCGAAGACTTGCAGATCAAAGCCAAAATTAAATTTGGTTATAAAAGAAGTCACCGGAACAGATTAAAAAGCCTTCAGAATCTCAAAATGAGGATTCTGAAGGCTTTAATTGTTGGATTAAATTTATGTTCACCGTCGTATTAAACGGCTCTACTGAGAAGTCCTGTTATCGCAAGATTTTCTTTTCTTGTAGTGCATCTCTAATTTGACGAAGGTAAATTTCTTCGTTGCTAGGAGCTGGCGTTTCTTTTTCTGCTTCTTTTTTGATTGTAAATTTATTAACTAATTTCATTAAAATAAATACTACCAGAGCAATAATTAAGAAGTTAATAACGGCATTTAAGAAACTACCATACCTAAAAGTTGCTTCACCAATAGTGAGTTTTAGATTTGAAAGATCAATTTTTCCAATAAATAAACCAATTAATGGATTAATTAAATTCTTAACTAGAGAATTAACAATGGCAGTAAAAGCTGAACCAATAATAACTCCAACAGCTAAGTCCATCATATTGCCACGAGAAATGAATTCTTTAAATTCTTTGACCACTTGCTGACCCCTTTCTAAACAACTTATTGATTATAAACTGTACTAAAGCATAAATCAAATTAGTCAAGAAAAGCTCATAATTTCATTCATATATATTTGGATAAATTAATAAGACCAAGGAAGTGCTAAAGCCTTACAGGTTAAACCAACTTAAATTTTTCATCTTGATTGCTCCAAACTACATTTTTAATTCTTGTGTCTGTTCTTGTTCGGGCTTCTTCATATCTGGGTTTTGTTTGATAAATTTATTAAGTTGCGCTTGGACACGATCACTTAATGATTTGTTATTGTTGTTGGTTGGCTGCTTATTTTCAGAAGTTGTTTCTTGTTTCGTTTCAGCTTTGAGATTATTGCTTTCTTTTTGTTCTTCTTGTAAGCCTAGTTTTTGGGTTAATTCATCAGTAATATCAATCGCCTTTTTGCTGACGATTGAATCTCACTTAATGCATTATGAATTACTTCTTTTCGGTAACATTTTAAAGTCATATAGTTTAACTACATATGTAAGCCAAAATCATCATGCCGGTTTCTCGTTTGATGTTGCCGCTGTTTTCTCGTCATTTCCCATTCGGTTTCTCGTAAACCTTTGGCTTGTTTGCTTCGTCTGCGGTCTGCGCTTCTTGAATACAAGATTCCTAATAATGCGTCACTAAAGGCGATTTCTAGGTAGTGACTAGGGGTAACTTCTTTGTAGTTAAACGGTTCATAGTCTGAAAGTTGACTTTGTCGTTTTTGATCGTCCTGACTTTGGCCATTGGCAATCTCTTGCCGTACTGCCTTAATCCGACTGTCTTTAATTGCTGGGTCATTCTCACATTCCCCTAAGAATAACTGTCTAGTACCGTCATACTTCATTACTCTTTGGAGTTGCTTATTAGTTAAATCATTAAGCGATTTTTCGCCTGTTAAATAAGCTAATCCTTGTTCATGCTCTTCATGGGTAAAGACTACTGGCGGTTCTTTTTGCCATGCCTTAATCGTTTCCAGCTGACAAGCCTTTAAACTCGGATTGTAGTACATCAAAGCGGTATAAACTTGTTCCTGTTTCTCAATCGGTGCTTTATCTATTGGGGTATCTGGGAATGCTTGTTTCAATACCGCTTGATACTGTGTTTGAACAATCTCTTTAACTGCCTTAATTGTCCGCAAGTCCTTAACGGCTTGCTTAATTTGTCCTTGCTCAACTGGACTGTAATTGACTAGAACTCCCCTATTTGCTGTTTCTAAGTCTTCAAGGGAATTACCATGTTTGCTCAAAATCTGGGTTAGCTTTTCCTTATCCCTTGTTTCTTGCTTACTTAACAATTGCCAACTGACATAAGGGCGCTTGGTGAAAGTTAATAATTGACGATTAATCAAATCTTCTCTAATCATCAATAGGCGATCATGTAGTTCTTCACCCTTGAAAACTTTTTGTTCGCTGTTGGTTTCTTTAATTAATTCTTGCCGTTCTGCTGGTGTAATTTCGTCAAGTTTTAGCTCTGGATATAATCTCTCAATTACTCGATTAGTAACCTTTTCTAACAGTTTATCTGCCTTTTCTAGTGACTGACTTTGACGGTTAATTGTTAGTAATTCTTTTCTAACATCTTCCCCAACCGCATGTTTAATAAGAACGCTGTTTTTCCAGTTAAATAACATTCTGCGTTTATCATCTAGACCCTCTAAGCTAACATAAGTTCTAAGCTCATGGCTTAATTCTTTGACTAACCGTTTTTCATTGAAAGAAAAATGCTGACTTAAAGCGTCAAAGTGCTTCTGATTATTAATCTTTTCTTGGTTATTTTGATATTGCTTTTTAGTTCTGTCTTGCTCCTTAACTGCTTCGTTAAATGCTTTTCTTTCTTTGGTTTGACTGTTGTGTCCTTCGTGCTTGGTTGGTGTCTTTTCTATGCCCTGTTCTTCATACGATTTTTCGCTAATTCTTTCTGGCATACCTTTAGCTTGAAATAGGCTATTAACTTCATTTGCCCACGCTGTCCGCCACTCTTCAACTTTTCCCGGTTTATCCCAATCTACTAACCAGATTTTTCTTTGTTTTGGATTGCCATTTTTAGTTAATAATTGTTTGCCATTTTTATCTAAAACATATTGTGTTTTTGACTTTAATCCCCAACTTCCATCTGGATTAAATGGACGATTGGTAAGCATAACATGAGCATGCGGGTTTTCTTCATGGTCGCGGTGAATTGCGACATCTGCTACCATGCCTTTATTGACAAATGTTTCTTGTACAAATTTTGTGATTAAAGTCTTTTGTTCCTCATTAGTTAATTCAACTGGTAGGGCAACGTTGAATTCTTTTGCATAACGTGAATTAGCCTTACGGTCTTTCTTTTCAACCTCGTTCCAAAGTTTCTGCCTGTCATTTGCCCATTTTGGCGCATTTTTAGGGGTCAATATAAAGCTTTCTGGCATAACCGAACGGGCATAAAAATAGCTTCGTCCTTCTTTATCATCAAATAGTTTTTCACCACTTCGATAGGCGGCACTGGCAATTGCGCTCCGGCCTTTACCAGCACTAATATTACTAAAACTCATATGAAAAATTGCCATGTTAGTCA
>OLFR01000363.1_pt1 | contig 11010 bp, 8 predicted proteins | sample 1608971 | NCBI WGS metagenome assembly OLFR01 (sample SAMN02674970, study PRJEB24791) | human gut metagenome, SKBSTL043 | isolation source: stool | host: Homo sapiens | place: USA | reverse complement strand
GCGCCTCCGGGATATGTAGGTTATGAAGAGGGCGGTCAGTTGACCGAGAAGGTCCGCCGTAAGCCCTACTCTGTTGTCTTGTTGGATGAGATCGAGAAAGCGCATCCGGACGTGTTCAACCTGCTGCTGCAAGTCCTGGACGAAGGTCGTCTGACTGACAGTCTTGGCAGACGGATCGACTTTAAGAATACAATTCTGATCATGACGTCTAATATCGGTACACGCCAGTTGAAAGACTTCGGCCGTGGTGTCGGTTTCAGTTCGCAGGCTGCTGGCGAGCCAGATAAGGACTTCTCCCGCAGCGTTATCCAGAAAGCACTGAACAAGGCATTCGCTCCGGAGTTTTTGAACCGTGTGGACGACATCATTATGTTCGATCAATTGGATAAGGAAGCAATCCATAAGATCATTGACATCGAATTGCAAGGTCTTTACAAACGCGTGGCTGGTCTTGGTTATTCTTTGGAACTGACAGACGCCGCCAAAGATTTTGTTGCCACCAAAGGTTATGACATTCAGTTCGGTGCACGTCCGCTGAAGCGTGCCATCCAGAAATATCTGGAAGACGAAATGGCAGAAATGATTATCCGAGCGTCTGTCGGAGAAGGTGATACGATTGTTGTCGACTTCGACAAGGACAAACAGGAGATTGTTACGAATGTAAAGAAAAGCGAGTCTGCTGCCGAAGCTTGATTTTCAAAAATGTGATAGGAGTGCCGCTGTGGTTTTTGCCACAACGGCATTTTTTATGTGATTTGCCATAAATCGAGACTTTTTTCTTAAGTTTGCCTAAACTTTTTATGCTATGACATTCTTCAGATGCCTTTGCTTGCTATTTATTTTATGCTGTTGCAATAGTAAACCGAAAACAGATGCGGGAATGATACGTGTATCAGTTCTGCGTGGTCCTTCCGCCATTGCCTTTGCACACTGGATGAAAGAAACGCCCGTTATCGACGGCAAGCCGCTTTCCGTTCGGATAATCGATTCTCCTGACTTGATGCAAGCTACTCTGATAAAAGGTGAAGCTGATATAGCTGTTTTGCCGATGATCAGTGCTGTCAACCTGTATAATAAAGGCATTCGATATCATCTGGCAGGTTGTCCGATATGGGGTACCCTCTATTTGGTAGGTAGAAGCGACAAAGGTATATCCGGTGAGAACAAATCGGTTTTACATATTTTCGGAGCAGGAACGACACCTGACATTCTTACCCGTCATTATCTCCGGCAACATAAACTTAATTACACGTTGAATTATTCACTCACTACCGCACATGAAATCATGCAGGGACTGTTGGCCGGGAAAGTCGATTATGCCGTTTTAGGAGAACCGTTCTTGAGTATTGCGTTGCGGAAAGACAGCACGTTGCAAATTTTGGCAGACCTAAACAAGCCTGATTCAGCCTCTTTAGGATTTGCCCAGACAGCCATACTCTATGTGCCTACCTTGAAAAAAAGTAAAGAAACGATAGACAGTCTTTTAAATACTTCTTGCCGTTTTGCCGTAGAGCAGCCGGAACAGGCTATTTGTATATTGGAAAAGGAAAACATTTTTACATTTGGCATGTTGACGCCCGAAAGTATCGAACGTTGTAAGATTAACTATAAAACAGTCTCCGAAGCTCAAGAAAATATACTTCACTTCCTGCAACTGATTGAGCAATATGAACCTAAAGCATTGGGAGGCAAAATGCCCGATGAGCAATTCTATAAATAATCCGGAAAATGAAGAAAAGCATCTTTACGATCCTGTCGATTACAATCCTCATATTGGCCTGGCAACTATTGACCATGCTGGTCCGTTTGCCGGAATTGGTTCCGTCCATACCTCACCTATTTAGCACGCTCGTTGCACTTTTCGCATCCGGTTCGTTCTATCAATCAGTCATGGCGACAGTGTTGCGTGGAACCATCGGGATGTCTATATCGTTAATGGCGGCTATGGGAGTTTCTCTCTTGTTCTATAAATGCGAGTGGATTTATGAACTATTTCGTCCGTTACTGGCCATCATGCGTTCCATTCCGGTCATTTCATTTATACTCTTGGCTTTGATTTTCCTGAATGCGGAAAGTATTCCTTTGATAATCGCTTTTCTGACCATGTTCCCACTCCTTACGGAAAACCTGACGAAAGGAATACGAGGACAGAGGAAAGAGTTTTCGATAATGGCTCGTCAATTTAGGATCGGACGCTGGAACAAGCTGACACAGGTGGTCTATCCGCAACTGAAGCCATTCCTATACAGCGGTCTTGCATCTGCTTCGGGCTTTGGTTGGCGTGCTATCATTATGGGAGAGGTACTGGCGCAATGTTCGCCCGGTATAGGCGGGGAAATGAAACAGGCACAAGTTTTTATAGCCGTTCCCGAATTGATCGCATGGACGATTATAGCAATTCTGATCAGTTATCTTTTTGATAGAGGAATCAGCTGGTTGGCGAAGCAACGATTCCCTATACATTACAACAAGCATTGCGGTAAACAACCTGTGCCAAAAGGAAATTGCGATATACGGATTCGTGATATTTCATATCGGTATGGTTCGGATACGGTCCTGTCCCACTTTAGCTATACTTTCGAAAAAGGATTCATATATGGCATAACAGCTCCGTCGGGAACTGGCAAAACGACCTTGTTGAACCTGATAGGAAACATTTTAAAACCCGCACAAGGGGAAATCGAAACAGATTTTAAAACCGGAATAGCTTATGTATTCCAGGAACCCGAATTACTCAGCCAGTTGACAATTGCCGAAAATATCGCCTTACCCTTGGCTGCCTATCTGAAAAAAGAAATTGCTTTCGAACAGGCGATTTCAATATTGCAAAAGATGGAGTTGGACGGCTTTGAGAACCGTTTTCCGAATGAGCTGAGTTTCGGGCAGCAACAACGAGCAGCGATAGCACGTGCCTTGACTTACCCTTCTCCACTCCTGCTCATGGACGAACCTTTTAAAGGTTTAGACGAGGCTTTAAGCCGCCGTATTATCAAGCGTATCCGTGAACGGCAAACAGAGAACGGGCAGACGATTCTCTTCACTTCCCATAATCCCGGAGAACTGCATTTGTTTGCAGATAAGACAGTTCGTTTGGATCAAACCAGCCATTAAGAGACTTTTACCGGTGAGCAAGGGATAGTAAACCAAAAAGTAGACCCTTTGCCTTCCTTCGATTCCACTCCTATTTCCCCTTTCAAGATAGAAATGATTGTCTTGCAGATGGAAAGTCCGAGACCTGTTCCCTGTTTGAACATATCCAACTTGACAAAGCGGTCGAATTTAGGTTGACAAAATTCTTGAATTTAAACGTGAATCGCAAATGTTTAGATAAAGAACTCGCCGGCTGGAGCAAAATAAATACCAAACAATTATCTTTGCGATTCAAATATAAAGAAACAACCCATATGGTAACATCATTTCATGCACTGATTTCCCGTATCCTGAACATTCCTGTCGGACAGGTGGAACGAACCATCGGTCTATTGGGAGAAGGAGCGACAATCCCCTTCATCAGCCGGTACCGCAAAGAGGTGACCGGAGGACTGGATGAAGTCCAGATCGGCAATATCAAAGATCAGTTGGACAAGTTGACCGAACTGAAGAAGAGAAAAGAAAGTATCTTATCCTCCATAGAAGAACAAGGCAAACTGACTCCCGAACTGAAAAAGAGGATCGAGGATTCGTGGGATAGTACCGAAATAGAAGACCTTTATCTGCCTTACAAGCCCAAACGGATCACCAAAGCGGAAATTGCCCGTAAGAAAGGACTCGAACCTCTTGCCAGAATCGTGATGATGCAAAACGAAAGAGACTTGCCAGCCCGCGTGGCAGCCTTTATCAAAGGGGAAGTGAAGAACGCTGAAGAAGCGTTGCAAGGGGCACGCGACATCATCGCTGAATGGGTGAATGAGAACGAAGAGGCCCGCAATGCCGTCCGGAATTCTTTCTCACACACGGCAGTCATCACGTCCAAAGTCATCAAAGGAAAAGAAGAAGAGGGCGCTAAATACCTCGATTATTTCGAATTCAGTGAGACTCTGAACCGTATAAGTTCACATCGTCTGTTGGCCCTGCGCCGAGGTGAAACGGAAGGTATCCTGCGTGTAAGCATTTCTCCCGACACGACGGGCTGCCTGGACCGGTTGAAACGCCGTTTCGTGAAGGGACGGGGCGAAACATCCGACCAAGTATCGATAGCTGTAGACGATTCTTTCAAGCGCCTGCTGAAACCTTCCATCGAAACCGAATTTGCTAATTTGAGCAAGGCAAAAGCCGACGAAGAAGCGATCCGTGTATTTACCGAAAACCTGCGCCAGTTGTTGTTGGCTCCGCCATTGGGACAAAAACGTGTGTTGGGTGTCGATCCCGGTTATCGTACTGGTTGTAAACTGGTTTGCCTCGACGCGCAGGGGGCATTGTTACATAATGAAGCGATCTATCCTCACCCGCCCCAGAACGAAAAAAGCAAAGCGGCTGCCAAAGTGGCACAACTGGTAGCCACATACGCCATCGACGCCATCGCTATCGGGAACGGGACAGCAAGCCGCGAGACGGAACAGTTCATTACCAATATCCGCTATGATCGCAAAGTACAAGTGTTCGTGGTCAGCGAGAACGGAGCATCCATCTATTCCGCATCCAAGATAGCCCGCGACGAGTTTCCCGAATATGACGTGACGGTCCGTGGCGCCGTCAGTATCGGCCGTCGCTTGATGGACCCGCTTGCCGAGTTGGTCAAGATTGATCCGAAAAGCATCGGTGTCGGGCAATACCAGCATGATGTCGAACAGGGTGCCCTGAAAAAGAGCCTCGACCAGACGGTGGAAAGCTGTGTAAACTTAGTCGGCGTGAATGTCAATACGGCAAGCAAGCACCTATTGACCTATATTTCCGGATTGGGTCCGACGTTAGCACAGAACATCGTCGACTACCGAACCGAACACGGACCTTTCCAGTCTCGTCGCGAACTCCTGAAAGTACCCCGCATGGGAGAAAAGGCTTTTGAACAAAGTGCTGGTTTCCTTCGTATCCAAGATGGTAAGAACCCATTGGATAACTCGGCCGTCCATCCGGAAAGTTATCCGATCGTCGAACTGATGGCAAAGGACTTGAAATGTACTGTCATCGAACTGATCAGCAATAAAGAACTGAAGAAAAAGCTCGACTTGAAGAAATACGTCACGGACAAAGTCGGAATGCCGACTTTGTTGGATATTATGGAAGAACTGGATAAGCCGGGACGCGATCCTCGCCAGACCATCCAAGTATTTTCTTTCGATCCAACGGTGAAGACGATCGAAGACCTGAAAGAAGGGCAAGTGCTGCCGGGCATCGTCACCAATATAACGAATTTCGGCTGTTTTGTCGATGTCGGCATCAAGGAGAATGGGCTGGTTCATATTTCCGAATTGGCAGACCGTTTTATCAGTGATCCGACACAAGTCGTCTCGATCCATCAACATGTGAAAGTAAAAGTGTTAAGCGTCGACCTCGTTCGCAAACGGGTTCAGCTTTCTATGAAAGGAATAGAAGAAACAGTTTCTTAATAGCGATGAAAATTAACAAAACAAACGTAGCACGCCTGCTGGACAAAGCCAAAGTGGCTTACCAGCTGGTTCCTTATGAAGTAGATGAAAACGATCTGAGCGCGACGCACGTCGCCGACCAGTTAGGCGAGAATGTCGCGCAGGTATTCAAGACGCTTGTCCTCCACGGCGACAAAAGCGGCTACTTCGTCTGTGTCATTCCCGGCGCCGACGAGGTTGATCTGAAAAAGGCCGCTAAAGTCTCCGGCAACAAAAGTTGTGAAATGATCCCGGTTAAAGAACTCCTCCCCCTCACCGGCTACATCCGTGGCGGCTGCTCCCCCATCGGCATGAAAAAGCATTTCCCGACCTACATCCACCACACCGCCGGACAATTCGATCACATTTATGTCAGTGCCGGACAACGGGGCTTGCAGATACGGATCGCTCCGGAGGATTTGATCCGGGAGGCACGGGCGGAGGTGGCGGATGTCATACGTGAAATATGAATCAATACTGTATATCGAAACGCTTCTACGTTATTTTCAATACGTCCACAAAGATCGTGTTTTTGAATGATTAAGCAAATAAATCTCGAACCCCCGTCACACCCCTGCAAACCCATTTCAAGAAATCCTGAAGCCGTTTCTCACTGTGCAGGGCGGTCTCAAGAAATCTTGAAATGGGTTTGCACCTTTGAAAAGCCGTTTTGAGAAATCTTGAAACGACTTTTCTCCATTCAAAAACGGTTTTAAGATTTCTTGAAGATATTTTTCACCGTTGGAACGGCATTTCAAGGTTTCTTGAAGACTTTTCCGGACAATAAATGCAGAAAGCAATGCTAAATCAATAATTATTGTCTACCTTGCAGAACAATTTAAACATTTAATTCGAATGCCTATGGGAACATACACGAAAATCAAAGTAATCATGCTTTACACACTCAATAACGCCGAGTACCTGGCCTATATGAACTCCGTACTCGCTTTGCTCCCTCCCCCATCGGGCGGCGAGGAAGACCGTCCGGATGAACTCTCTTTGGACGAAGAAGTGCAAGCATCAGGAGCTCCGGACATCGGCCTGTCAAAAGAGTTTGTCAATGCAATGGAAAAGGACGTGCTTGCCCTGGCAGACGTTGTGGATGAAAGCCGTATCTCGCAGGAAACGGAAAAAGCCGAATTACACGAAAAGAATCGGGATAATTTAGTTGTTTACATCACGACACGTATCTCCCGTGCCGGGACATTGCCACTTGAGGCTGAAAGAGATGCAGGAAAATATTTATACAAGGTCATCAAGCCTTATATCGGTATCGCCCGTCTCCCGGTAGCACAGGAAAGTGCCAAGATACAAGGGCTTTTGATCGATTTGAGAAAGGACGAAAACATCTCCTATGTGGAGACGCTCGGACTGGCGGCTTATTTGGACGAACTCGAAAAGGAGAACAACGCCTATATCAGCCTGACGAGCCAACGGACACAGAACCGGGCAGCCAACAAGAAGGAAAGCGGTGCGGTTCTGCGCGAGCGGATCGACGGATATTATGAAGATCTGGTCATGCTAGCACAATCCTACAGCGTTGCCGTACCTTCGGAGGCGGCAACGGCATTTGTCAACAACCTGAACCAACTGATCACCGAAACAACCACCGCCAACAACCAGCGAAAGAAAAGATCAGGGTCAAACGGCAACGGGGCTGACGATTCCGAACGTCCCGGAGAACTGTCTGTTTAAACAAAAAAAGAGCCGAGACTGATAATTTTTACCGATCTCGGCTCTTTTCTTCTTTCTTTAATTTTATACACCTAAGACGATATCAGCATCGATATTCAATTTTCGGCTGATCTCATGAGCAACTTTCAAAGTCGGCTCGCATTTCTTATTTAATCTTTAGAACTTCCGGAACGTATATGTTTTTCCCTCGCGGCTTAAGATCAGTTGCTTGGATTCCAGTTTATCGATTGTATAGGTTTGTTTGGAAGAATTCCAATCGGTATAGGGCAGGAATTTACTGATCGGCCCCGGATTGTTCTCCAATTCCAGCAGCAATGTTTTTTCACCTTCCAACGTGTTGTAGCCATATTGATGGCGGAAAGAGTCGATTTCCGTAACGTACACCTGGTACATAAACAAAGAATGTTCAAAATTAAAATAAACCGTATCGACATTCTGCACGTTACCGCTTGCTTCTACCTTCTGTAATTGCCATTTACCGAACAACTTGGATTCCGTGTCCTTGCTGCACGAGACGAACAGGATCACACAAAATGCTATCAATATATTTCTAACCATACTCTTTTTTCTGCTTAAATCGGACATCAAAGGAAAGGAAATAATTTCAATTTTGTATATTTGTCACCACTTTATTATGTGTTTTTAATTTTACAGACATTCTATGAGACAAATGAAACAATTTGTAATACTGCTTTCAGCTGTATTAGCTTTTTCTTCCTGCGTACACAAAGTGCAGAAGGAACAACAGGAAAAGAGTATCGTGCATACCAATCCCCTTCCCGTAAAGTTTGGTGATCCTTATGTACTGCTGGCTTCGGACGGCATATACTACATGTATGGAACAGGCGGAGGCGCTGTCGACGGCTTCAGTGTGTATTCCTCTCCCGACTTGGCCAACTGGAAAGCCGAAGGACAGGTATTCCGGGGCAATGTTCCGGGATCATGGGGAGTCGCCAACTTCTGGGCGCCGGAGGTGTACGAACGTGGTGGCAAGTTCTATATGCTGTACAGTGCCGACTGGAAAGAAAATCCGACTAACGAATTGGAAAATTTCCGTATCGGAGTGGCCGTTGCAGATAAACCGACAGGACCTTTCAAGGAATTATCCGACAAACCTTTGTTCGATCCGGGCTATCCGGTTATCGACGGGAACCTGATCGACGACGAGGATGGACGGACCTACCTGTATTTTTCCCGTTGTTGCTACAAACATCCGGTGGAAAGCGAAATTGCCGAAAAGGCTAAAAAAGAAGGGAAGTTCGACGAGATAGAGGAAAGCTGGATATATGGCATCGAGGTAAAGCCGGATTTGACAGAAGTGATCGGTGAACCGGTCCTGCTGCTCCGTCCGCCAGTAAAACTGGACGACACACAATCCGAATGGGAAAGCCGCTCCGTTACTTCCGGTGAGATCAACCGCCGTTGGACGGAAGGCCCTTATACGATGAAAAAAGGCGATACCTACTATATGATGTATTCGGCCAACTATTATAAAGGAAAGAATTATGCTGTCGGCTATGCAACAGCAAAAAGTCCGCTCGGCCCGTTTGTCAAATCGAACGATAATCCTGTGCTACAAAAGAATGTGGAGCAGGGAGGCATCGTTACCGGTACGGGGCATAACAGCGTGACCTGGTCGAAAGACGGCAAGCAGATGTATTGCGTTTATCACGGTTACACTCAGAAAACAGGAAACGAGCGAGTTGTCTTTATCGACAAGATGGGAATCGATGAGAACGGCAAGCTCTATGTGGACGGACCGAACGCGGAGTAAATTGAAAATTAAGAATTAAAAATTAAGAATTAAAAAATATCATCGACCGTAATTTTTTAATTCTTAATTTTTAATTCTTAATTTACAAAGTTCCCTTTGTACTCGGCAGTTCATACCTGTAGATGTCGCGGCGGATAGCCATCTTGATGGAGCGGGCCAAAGCCTTGAAGATTCCTTCTATCTTATGATGCTCGTTTGTGCCTTCCGCTTTAATGTTCAGGTTCATGCGGGCGGCATCGCTCAGGCTTTTAAAGAAATGCAAGAACATTTCGGTCGGCATATCCCCTACTTTCTCACGGTGAAAGGCTGCATCCCAGACTAACCAGGGACGTCCGCCGAAATCAAGCGCCACACTGCACAGACAATCGTCCATCGGCAGGCAGTAACCGTAGCGTTCGATCCCCCTCTTGTCGCCTAAAGCCTTTAACAAAGCTTCTCCAAGCGCAATAGCCGTATCCTCTATCGTATGATGTTCGTCTACTTCCAGATCCCCTTTCACCCGTACCGTCAAATCGATACCCGAATGTTTTCCGATCTGGTCGAGCATATGGTCGAAGAAGCCGAGACCGGTGGAAATCTCCGTCCGCCCATGTCCGTCCAGGTTCACTTCCACAAAAATATCCGTCTCCTTTGTCGTACGTCGGATAGTGGCCCGGCGTTCTCCGGCAAAAAGATATTCCGTGATCCGGTCCCAATCGTCTGTAATCAGGACGGGAGAAATAGCCGTATTCTCCGTGAGCAACTGTCGCGCCTCGACGTCATCCGGACGAAGCCATATCCCTTTTGCCCCTAAATTGGCTGCCAGCTGCATATCCGTCAGCCGATCACCTATCACATAACTGTTTGCCAGGTCATATTCGCCGGACAGATAGCGGCCTAACATACCTGTACGGGGTTTCCGGTTCGGAGAGTTTTCTTCCGGAAAAGAACGGTCGATCAGGATATCGTCGAAACGGATCCCCTCGCCTTCCAAGGTCTTCAACATCTTGTCGTGTGCCGGCCAGAAAGTGTCTTCTGGAAAGGAATCCGTACCCAAACCGTCCTGGTTCGTCACCATCACAAACTCGAAATCCAACTGTTTACGGATAAAGTACAGGTTACGGAATACCTTCGGATAAAACACTAACTTCTCCAAGCTGTCCAACTGATAGTCCACCGGCGGCTCTATCACAAGCGTTCCGTCCCGGTCTATAAATAAGGCTCTTTTCATTTCATAAATCTTTACATTTTTTTAAGCGCTTCGAGCAAAGCATCGTTTTCATCCGACTTGCCGACCGTGATGCGAAGGCAGCCGTTACACATGGTCACATTTGTCCGGTTACGGACGATAATACCCTGTCTGACCAGATTTTTATAGATCGTATCGGCATTCGTCACTTCGACCAGGATAAAATTTGCATCCGTAGGATAAATCTTGCGCACGCAGTTCAACTCCGGCAATGCAGCTTGCAGACGAATCCGCTCGGAAAGGATCGAACGAAGCTGTTTTTCCATCTGTTCCTTGTTTTCAAGCATATACAAGGCACGTTCCTGAGTCAGCAGATTTACATTGTACGGATATTTGATCTTATTGAGGATCGCAATGATTTCGGGAGAAGCAAAAGCCATTCCCAACCGGATTCCGGCAGCCCCCCACGCTTTGGACATGGTTTGCAGGACGATCAGATTCGGGAATTTATCCAACTCGCCTAAGAAAGAAGGCTCGATGGAGAAATCGACATAAGCCTCGTCAATCACAACGATCCCCTGGAAAGTATTCAATACTTTGTAAAGGCGGTCACGGCTCAGATTATTTCCCGTCGGGTTGTTGGGAGAACACAGGAATATCACCTTCACCCAGTCGTTTGCCGCTTCCAGAAGGCTGTCGGTATCCAGGTCGAACTTTTCGTCCAGCTTGATCTTCCGGAACTCTACGTTATTGACATTGGCCGCGACTTCATACATGCCGTAGGAAGATCGGAAGAGCGTCGTGTAGGG
>OLFR01000357.1_pt1 | contig 11106 bp, 7 predicted proteins | sample 1608971 | NCBI WGS metagenome assembly OLFR01 (sample SAMN02674970, study PRJEB24791) | human gut metagenome, SKBSTL043 | isolation source: stool | host: Homo sapiens | place: USA | reverse complement strand
GCGGATTATCGGTGGAATAGCCGGCTTCAGCCATGAGTTCCTTGGCTTTGTTCACATCATACGGGTACAGGTCGGTCAAGTCCTCATAGCCCGGGTCCACGGATGGGATCGGCCCGCCGAGCGCATAGTCGACGTTACCGCGCGAAGCGATGATTTCCTCATGGTTGATGCCGTAACGGATTGCCTGACGCACGCGCTTGTCGGCAAGCTTGCTGTTCGCGCAGTTGAAGGCGAGCACGTATTTGTCGCTGCCGTCCGCCGCGGACACCTGATACGTGTTGGTGTCAAGCGATTTGGCGAGCGTGGCGTTCACCGGGGAAAGCACGTCGACTTCGCCGCTTTTCAGCGCGTTGACGGCTGCGTTATCGTCGGTGAGGAATTTGATGATCACGTTTTCGGTTGCGGCCTTGTGTGCGCTTCCCCAATACTTCGGGTTGGCTTTGAGCGCCATTTTGCTGGCGGAATCGAAGGATTCCACCGTGTACGGGCCCGATCCGACGGCTTCGGTTTTCGCGTTGTATTCGGCGTCCTTATCGAACACCAGGCCGGGGCGTCCGGTCAGGTACCACAGCAGGTTGGAATCGGGGGTGCTGAGCGTGAGCTTCACGGTGTCGCTATCGACCGCTTCGGCTTTTTCGAGGCTTTCGACCTGATTGGCGTTGTAATACTGCTGTTCTTTGAGCTGGTTAATGGACCAGGCCACATCTTCGGCGTCCAACGTGTCTCCGTTGGAGAAGTTCATGTTCTCGTTGAGATGGAACGTATACGTTGTGCCGTCGTTAGAAATATCCCAGCTTTTCGCCAGTCCCGGCTGCACTTTGTTGTCGGAATCGCGCGACAGCAGTCCTTCGTACACATTGCCGATCAGCACCTGTTCGATCGCCGATCCGGACTGGTGGCGAATGTCGAGACTTACGGGGGCGAGTTTCAGTCCAATGGTCACGGTGTTGGAGGTGCCATTTTCCGCGGTATCGCTGGATGCGTTGTTGTTACGGAACACGACGACGCCCACAATGATGGCGACCACTGCGATCACTGCAATGATGGCGATGATCCACTTGTTGGGCCCCTTGGATTTCGGTGATTTGGCACGCGCGTTCAAAGTTGCGTCGGTGCTTGCCGAGTTTGCGGGCTGATTGTTGTGTTGTTCGTTCTTCTGTTCGGTTGCGTCGGCTTCGCCGTACGCACCTGAAGATTGCGACATGATTGCTCCTGTTTGATTATGTGTTTGTTCTGGTTGACCGCCTGTACGGGTCGATCACCAAAGTCTGATTCTACAATCCGCCATGCCCGCAGGATTCATCTGACGGCAATGCCGCAATGCCGCATGCCTCAGCCGGTTCGATATATACTTGACGCAGTTTTCGTAAGTCTTGCCAACGTCAAGGGAAGGACAATATCGGCTATGGCGCATATTCTTCTCGGCGTGACCGGCAGCATCGCCGCATTCAAGGCCTGCCATCTCGCCTCCGACTGGAGCAAGCAGGGACATGAGGTTCGCGTGGCCATGACCGCGGCCGCGCAGGAGTTCGTCACCCCGTTGACGTTCAGCTCGCTCACGCATACGCAGACGCGCACGTCCATGTTCGCAGCACAGCGCAATGACGGCGATGTTGCGCATACGCCATCCGATCCGCTGCATATCAATCACGTGGATGATGCGAAATGGGCGGACATGCTCGTCATCGCTCCTGCGAGCGCCGATATCATTGCGAAAATCGCATGCGGCATTGCCGACGACCAGCTGACAAGTACCGTGCTTGCCTATAGCGAGGGACCGAAAATCCTATGCCCTGCCATGAACGTGCATATGTATGAGAATGCCGTGACGCAACGCAATCTCAATGCCTGCCGTGAACTCGGATGGACCATTGTGGAGCCGGGATCCGGTATGCTTGCCTGCCAGGATGTTGGCAAGGGGCGCATGGAGGAGCCTGCTGCGATCGAAGCTGCCGTAGCTGATCTGCTGCGTGCGAACCAGCCCGCAGAAACGTTGCCATTGCACGGATTGCATGTGCTCGTCACCGCCGGCCCCACACAGGAGCCACTTGATCCCGTGCGCTACCTCACCAATCATTCCACTGGAAAAATGGGCTATGCGATCGCCGAGCAGGCACGCGATATGGGCGCGGATGTGACGCTGGTATCCGGCCCTGTCACATTGAGCGCTCCCCGCGGCATTGATACGGTTCACGTCACCACCGCGCAGCAAATGTTCAACGCGGTGCAAGAGCATTTCACGCAGGCCGATTTGACGATTATGGCCGCTGCCGTCGGCGATTTCCGCCCGATTGAGCAGTCTTCGGAGAAAATCAAGAAGAACGGGCGCGTCAATATCGATCTGCGGCTCACTTCGAATCCCGATATTCTCGCATGGGCAGGCGCGCATAAAACCGCCGGTCAAACCTTGTGCGGTTTCGCCATGGAAACGCAGGATCTTGAATCGAACGCAGCGAAAAAACTCACATCCAAGCATTGTTCCATGCTGGTGGCCAACAATCTCAACACTCCCGGCGCCGGATTCGCGGTGGATACGAATGTGGTGACCGTGCTGAAACCCGGCGAAACCACCGACGAACCGATCATCGAGCATTGGAACAAGATGAGCAAGCAGGAATTGGCGGAACGCATCCTCACCGAATTGGCAGCGTTGCGCAATACCGAATCCGCTGAATCGCAAGCATCGTAACTATCAACCAACATCACAGGAAATAGCGTCAATACAGCAATCGTAAGGAGAATTCGACATGCTTCTGGTCGCAGTCGACATCGGCAACACCAATGTGGTGATCGGCTTTCTCGATGACGGGCATATCGCCGGCACGTATCGCATCACCACGAAGGCGAACCACACGTCGGATGAATATGGCCTGATGATCACGCAATTCCTGCGGCTGAGCGGCTATGCGCCGGGCGATGTGGACGATGTGATCATCACGTCGGTGGTGCCGAAGGTCATGCATTCGTTCCGTGCCAGCATTGTGAAATTCCTCAATATCGATCCGATGATTGTTGGACCGGGAGTCAAAACCGGCATCAATATTCGCATGGACAATCCGCAGAATATGGGCGCGGACTGCATTGCCGACTGTGCGGGAGCCTACTACGAGTATGGCGGGCCGATTCTGGTGGCGGATTTCGGCACGGCCACCACATTCAACTATGTGACCGCCGATGCGTCGGTGATTTGCGGGCTCATCACCACCGGCATTCGCACAGGCGCGGCCGCCTTGTGGGATGCCACGGCCCAGTTGCCGGAAGTGGAGATAACGCGCCCCTCGTCGATTCTGGCGAAAAGCACCAAGCCAGCCATGCAGGCCGGCCTGTATTACAACTTCCTTGGCGGCATCGAACGTACGATCGCGCAATTCCATCGTGAAATCGACGAGGATTTCCGCGTGGTTGCGACGGGCGGATTAAGCCGCGTGTTCGCCGACGATACCGACATGATCGACATTTACGACCCTGATCTGATTTTCAAAGGCATGCTGCATATTTACGAACGCAATATTCGACAATAACTTTTCGTCAACATACAATCTCAATATATAAAAATAATGACTGTCTTGAATTCAAAAGAAAAACAAGACAGCCATCATTATTTTTACAACTATAGCAAATAATTAACTATTTACTGAATAGTAAAGCCCTGATTGGCTCCGTATTCCTTCAAATCCTTCTGCCACAGCGCAATACCGCTTTTCAATTTGAGACGATCAGCGGAATCAGTTTCCTTCAACGCGTCGCCGATGGCGGATTTGTCGGACACTTTGCCACCGGCCGCGATGATATTCAGCCTGTCCTGCTCTTTGCGCAACCGGCTCGACCATTTGTAGGCCTTGCCTACGGTAGTGCGGAAGTCGCTTCGCGCATACACTTCAAACGGCAGATACTGGTAACCGGTCGACACGTTTTCCGCGGCTTGGGAAAGCACGCGATTGTATTCCTGACCGCCGAAATACGGGATTTCAATGCCACGTTCGTCGGTCACGGTGGTTTTGCGCAGGAATTCCCGATCAGACAACGTGATGTTATCGGCGGGGAACGCACCGCCGTCCACACGGGCTTTGATGCCTTCCGCGTTATGGCATGCGTATTCGATGAAACGATATGACGCTTCGGGCTTGCGCGAACGCTGCAACACAGCCAGCGCCGAACCGCCGTTTTCCGACGTGGTATAACTGCCATCCGGCGTGGGCATCTGTGCCACACGCCACAAACCCGCGGTTCCGGGAAGGTTCGACATGAGCAGCGACGGCAGCCAAGCACCGGAGAACATGGAGGCGATCTTCCCCTCCCCCACGGCTTCCTTCCACCCATCGGACCATGTGGTCAGATTGGTGGCGACCAAACCTTCGTCGATCATTTTCTGCCAGAATTCGGTGAAGGTTCTCGTACCCTCATCGTCGGTGAGGTTGATCGTCACGTTTTTGCCGTCGTTGGAGGTGGAGAACGGACGGCCTCCGGCAAGCCAGATCATCGTGTCGTAGAAGCTGGCGTCACCCGAATCGGCTGCGATGTACACGCCGATGCCTTTCAGCTTTTTGGCCGCCTCGTAATAGTCGTCCCACGTGCGAATCTTGGAGGCATCGATGCCTACCTGCTCGAACACGCTGTCGTTGTAGAAGAACGCCATTGGACCGGAATCCATGGGAAGGCCGTACACGCGGCCGTTCAGCTGCACCGAAGCCCACGTACCGGGCGTGTAGAAATCGCCGTAGCCTTCCGTACGCCCGGTGATCGCCACCAGCTGGCCGCTTACCGCGTACTGGCGCAACGCATAGTATTCCAATTGCACCACGTCGGGAATGCCGTAACCGTCTTGAATGGCGTTGTTGAGATTGTCGTAACCGCTTGTGTTCTTCCAAATAACGTGGATGTCGGGGTTTTCCTTTTCGAAGCTGGCAATGACCTGTTTCATGCTCGGTTCCCACGACCACACGGTGATTTCGGTGCGGGAATCGACGTTGGCTCCGCAAGCGGCCGCACTGACTGCCATAATGGCCGCACAGCAGATGGCGATGAGTCGTTTCACCAGTTTCAAGCCGATTCCTTCCGTTTGATGTTCCCACACGAAAACGTACGTACAGACATACGCATTCGAGTGTACGTCAGTCACCCGAAAGCCAGCGTACAATCCTCCAATCTCTTCGATTCAGCCACGCAATCCACTGATAGCTCAAAAAAGCGTCCGCCGATTGACAATCCCTCAATCCACAGACGCTCATATTTACCGATTCCACTATGGAATCATGCAGCTACTTCACGGTGTAGCCCTGCTGAGATGCATAATCCTTGATATTCTTTTCCCAAGCCTGAACACCTTCAGCAAGGGTGACGGACTTGTCGGTATATGCACCACCGGCATCATCGCTATATACGCCACGCGCATAAACCTCGAACGGCAGGAACTTGTAGCCAGTCGAAACATTGGCCGCAGCCTTGGCGAGCTCCTCATTGAACTTCTGACCACCGAAGTATTCGTGCGCATTGCCATCGGAATCAGTCAGAGAGGTCATGTTCAGGAAGTCATCAGAAGCGAGAGTGTCGTTATCGGCAGGGAATGCGCCGCCAGCGACGCGAGTCTTGATGCCTTCGGCATTGTGGCACGCATATTCAGCGAACTTGTATGCAGCTTCGGCCTTGGCCTTGTCATCCGTCTTGACCATCGCCAGCGAAGAACCACCGTTCTCGGAATTGGTTTCAGATCCATCCGGAGTCGGCATCTGAGCAACACGCCACTTCCCCTCACCGTCAGGAGCACCGGAAAGCAAGTTGTACGGCATCCAAGCACCGGTCAGCAGCGAAGCGATAGAGCCGTCATTCAAACTCTTGTTCCAATCATCACTCCAGCCTGCGGTCTTGGTATCGATAAGATCATCATCAATCATCTTCTGCCAGAAATCAACAAAAGTCTTGACCTTGGAATCATTGCTGAGGTTGATGGTGACGGACTGTCCATCGGAACCAGTGGAGAACGGCGTCGCGCCCGCCAGCCATGTCATGGAATCGAAGAAGCCAGCATCACCAGAATCGGACGTAATGTAGGACCCTGTTGCGCGAACCTTCTTGGCAGCATCGTAGAACTCATCCCACGTCCTCACCCGAGTCGGATCGACCCCGGCCTTATCAAACACATCCTTGTTATAGAACCATGCCATCGGTCCGGAATCCATCGGCAGTGCATACACACCGCCATTAAGTTTCACAGAAGCCCACGTGCCCGGCGTATAGAAATCCGAGAACTTGTCCGCACCAAACTGACTCAGGTCTTCAATCTCTCCACGAACCTGATATTCGGGAAGTGCATAATACTCAATCTGCACCAAATCTGGCGCACCTTTACCTGCAGAAAGCGCATTGTTCAAAGCCGTGTATTCGGTCTTGTTCGTGCCGGCATTGGTCACCTTAACAGTGATGTCCGGATTGGCCTTTTCAAAATCCTTCACGGTACGCGGCAAAGTGGAATCCCAAGACCATACCGTAATTTCAGTCTTACCACCCTCTGTCACCCCCGAAGAACTCGAATTCGAGGAACTCCCGCAGGCTGCGACACTAGTCAGCATCGCAGCAGCAGCAACCAGAGCGATTGTTTTCTTGGATGCAGTGAACTTCATCGTTCTTCCTTCCTTTAAATATGGCCGACCTCCTACATCGACCAACATTATCGGCTATGAATCATTCATTGACGCTTCCGACAGTCATGAGGATAACACAAAAGTTATGTTTACGCAAACAAATAGGCAAATCGTTGATTTTACAGTATTTCTTTAGTTACCTAGCATATTTTGTTTAGCTACGCAAACACGATATGATTGCATACTAGACGTATGCATATCCGTCGAAGCTCGCGCAACGCAGACATTTCATCAGACCACTCATCGAAAGGAACGGCATGACTTCCGGAACCAGCACAATCACAGTGCAAAAAAACAGCGCAATTGCCGATATACCACCCCGCATTTTCGGATCATTTGTAGAACATCTTGGACGTTGTGTCTACGGAGGCATTTATGAGCCAAGTCACCCCACAGCCGACGAAAACGGATTCCGCCAAGACGTCATCAATCTAGTCAAAGAACTTGGTGTGACCTGCGTGCGTTACCCCGGCGGCAATTTCGTCTCTGCCTACAATTGGGAGGATGGCACAGGGCCACGGGGACAACGCCCAATACGACGAGATCTCGCATGGCACAGCACCGAAACCAATGAAGTCGGTATCGACGATTTCTACCGATGGAGCAAGAAGACCGGTACCGAAATCATGCTTGCCGTCAATATGGGCACCCGAGGATTGAAGGCCGCACTGGAAGAGTTGGAATACGTCAACGGAGCGCCCGGCACCGAGCTTGCCGATCGCCGCGTACGTAACGGAATCACCGAACCAATGGACATCAAAATGTGGTGCATCGGCAATGAAATGGATGGCCCTTGGCAGGTGGGACATATGAGCCCTGACGAGTATGCCGCAGCCGTGGACCGAGTCGCACACGCCATGAAACTCGCGGAATCAGGCTTGGAACTCGTGGCCTGCGGCTCCTCCAGCGCCCATATGCCAACGTTTGGATCCTGGGAACGCAGCGTGCTTACCAAAGCGTACGACAATCTCGATTTCGTCTCCTGCCATGCCTACTACTACGAACGTGGGGCAAAATCGTTGCAAGATTATCTGGCAAGTTCACAAGACATGCAAACGTTCATCTCCACCGTGGCGGCATGTGCAGACGAAGCCAAAAATGCCCACACAGGCGATCATGATATAGCACTGTCATTTGATGAGTGGGGCGTCTGGTACTCCGACGTCTGGAATCAGCAGGAAGCTGAATGGAAAGCCCAATCAGGCAAGGATCTTCATCATGAGTCATGGCCGAAAGCACCGCGTCTGCTCGAAGATATCTACAATGCAGCCGATGCAGTGGTAGAAGGGTCGCTGATGATCACTCTGCTTAAGCACTGCGACCGAGTGCGTTCTGCCTCGCGCGCGCAGTTGGTCAATGTGATTGCGCCAATCATGGCCGAAAAGAACGGTCCCGCATGGCGTCAAACTGTCTTCTATCCGTTTGCCGAAGCCGCACAACACGCCCATGGCATTGCCTACAGTCCAGTCATCGACTCTCCCAACGTAGAGACTGAATCTTTCGGCTTGGTCAATGCCCTTGATTCAGTAATCACTTGGGACGAAACGAATCATTCCGGTCTTCTGCTTATGGTGAATCGCGACGCATCCGACGCACATAAGGTTACGGCTTCTCTGTCTCAACTGCCGTATTTCGACATATCCGACTTCCATATAGACAAGGCCATTATTCTGCATGACGACAATCCATATCAGCGTAATTCCGCAGACGACCCAACCGCAGTGACACCCCAAGAGCTTCATGCAACAATCGACAATGGATCAGTTCACTGCACTTTGCCAGCAATCAGTTGGGCTGCAGTGGAATTCCACGCCTAGTTTTTATTCGAATAGTATAAATTAAATGGGTGTCGGCAGATTGACAATCATCAACCTGCCGACACCCATAATGTTGCGATTATTTGCTTGCTGTCCGCTTACTGCTTAGTGACGATCACGCCGTTCGGTTTAATCGAGGCCGTTTCGCCGTCCACGTCCGCGAACGAGGAGACCACGACTTCGCCTTCCACCGGAACCCGGACCGTCTCATGCGTGCGGTTGAACGAGAACACGAACCTCGAACCGTCCGCGCCCTCACGTTCGACGTGCAGCACTCGGCCGTCGTTTCCGCCCGCTTCGGCCATGCCGAGCGAATCAAGAATTTCCGGCAGGCTCAACGCGATGCCGTCCCGCCCGAGGCGCGCGCCCACGTACACGCTGCGACCTTCGCCGAACGTGTGCGCGACGAACTGGTCAAGCTGCTGCTGTCCGATCGCCCGCGCGCAGGTATCGAAGCGCTGGTCGATTCCGGTCTTGCCGATATCGTCTTCCCGGAAATTCCGGCATTGCAGCTCGAAATCGACGAACATCATCGTCATAAGGACGTGTTCGAGCACACCATGATCGTCATTGATCGTGCGGTTGCCCTCGAAACCGGCCCGGACGGCCCTGTGCCGGCACCGGATCTGACGTTGCGTTTGGCCGCGCTGATGCACGATATCGGCAAGCCGAAGACGCGTCGTTTCGAATCGGGTGGCAAGGTGAGCTTCCATCATCATGATGCGGTCGGCGCGAAAATGACCCGCAAGCGCCTTAAGGCATTGCATTTCGACCATCATATGGTCGAGGACGTCAGCGAGCTGGTCAATCTGCACTTGCGCTTCCACGGCTACGTGGAGGAGCCGTGGACGGATTCCGCGGTCCGCCGTTACGTCAAGGATGCGGGTCCGCTGTATGAGCGCCTGAACCGCCTTACGCGTGCCGACGCGACCACGCAGAACAAGCGCAAGGCCATGGTGTTCTCGTCGGCGATGGACGAGATGGAACAGCGCGTGCGCGATCTGAAGGAGAAGGAGGATTTCGACGCGATCCGCCCTGATCTGAACGGTGACGAAATCATGCAGCTGCTCGGCATTGCCCCGGGACCGCTGGTTGGCAAGGCGTACAAGCACATGCTGGAATATCGCCTCGATAACGGCCCGGTCGAGCGTGATGTCGCTGTTGCCGAGTTGAACCGTTGGTATGAGGAACAGCAGGCCGAGTAGTCTGCTTGCTGACCTCACGATTTGGATTCTATGACCTCACGATTCGATTTTTCGGGCAAAAATAGAATCGTGAGGTCAGTCGGTTTCGAAAAGTGCGGTTTCGGGGGTATTCTCTGGAGGATTTCGCCCGCGATTTAACCCACGAATATAAGAATTGACCTCACGATCTTGATTTTCAGTGAAAAATCGAAATCGTGAGGTCAATCCGAAAATCTGCAAATCAAAAAATCTGCAAATCACACGGCGTCGTGTTCGGGGGCCTTCTGTACGTCGGTCATCTTGTCGACGGTAACGCATCCCTCGAAGCTGTCGATCTCCTTGCCGGCGGTCGGCACCTTCTTCTGATTCTGCAGATTGTCGAAAGTCGCGCCAACCACAACGTCGATCAGCATATCCTCACGATCGTCCATCACCATCGTCGCGTCGGTGAAGTTGCTGTTCACCGTGTACGCCTGATTGATGGCGTTCTTGCCGAAGATGATCATCGTGCGTTCCACTTTGGAGCTGGTGTAGTTGCCGGCTGCCTGGGTGTTGAACTCGCGGTTCTGCAACGCGCTGCTGACGGCTTGCGCGAAGCCGGCGAATTCAGTGCCGTTGAGCACGCGCACGGTGATGTTGCGGTTTTCCACGTACTTGCCTTTGCTGCCGTCCTGTTCCTGTGCTGCGCAAGGGGCCTGCTGGCCGTAATTCGGCTGTACCGCGGCCGACTTGACATTGCCCAATCCTCCAACATGGAAGAAGAACAGCAGGGAAATCACCAATGCGATCGTCAAAATGGTGCCGGTGATGGTGAACACCACCTTTTGACGGCGGCGAATGTACTGTTTGCGCGCGGCGCGCTCGTCGTTAGCCTGAGTCATGTACGAGTCCTTCTCCAAAAATCGGTTGACTTCAACCTTACTGTTACGCGATGATATGCACAATCGGATGGGCCGGTGCCTTGGTGGCGATGATGCGGTCGACGCAACGGCTTTGTTGCCATGCCGACTGCACGGCGCGTGCCGCATCGTCGGTTGGCACGAATGCGATTACGGAAGGGCCGGATCCGGAGACGAACGCCTGCTTGGCGCCTGCCTGCAACGCTTCGTCGATCGCCTGTCCGCTGCGTGGATGCAGTGAGATCGACGCCTGTTGCAGATGATTGTTGTCGGTTGCGCCGGCGCCGATTTGGTCGAACATGGCATACACTTCCGGCGTGCGCAGTTCCGCCTGATACGCGCCGACCAGCAGACGGCCTGCAAAGCCCTGATCCGTCAGTTCCAGCACGGCGTCGCTGTTTTCGCTGAGTTGTTCGATCTGCTCGCCGAAGCCGGTGCCTCGCGCATAGCCTCCGGTCAGGCAGAACGGCATATCCGCGCCCAATGTGGCGGCAACCTGTTGCAACCGTTCAATGGACCAATCAAGATTCCATAGCGTGTTCAATGCCAGAATCGTCGCCGCCGCATC
>OLFR01000327.1_pt1 | contig 11744 bp, 10 predicted proteins | sample 1608971 | NCBI WGS metagenome assembly OLFR01 (sample SAMN02674970, study PRJEB24791) | human gut metagenome, SKBSTL043 | isolation source: stool | host: Homo sapiens | place: USA | reverse complement strand
CAGGGGTGAGATTCCCGTGGGCTGCTGCCAGCAGCCGTCCGTTGGCTCATTTTTTATTTTGTGAAAGGGGGATATTTTTGAAAGAACAAAATTTGATACGTTATAGCATTCAGCTTGCTTTTTTGAAGCAGCTGATGGAAAGAAAGCTCATAACCGATAGAGAGTATTCCCTTATCAAACAGCGCTTAATGAAAGATTATCGTGTGGTTTCCGAACTATCCTCTTGATTTTGTGTCGCATTGGCGTTATGATTAACGCAATGAAAGGAACACATTCAACAAGGAGGTCAAGCATGAAAGATGTTGAAGTCATTAAAGCGCGAAACACGCTCTCTCCACGAGCGCGCACAAACTTTGAAAAAAGGCTGCGCGTAGCCGCCTATTGTCGTGTCAGCACCGATACCGAAGATCAGCTGAACAGCTACAAGTCGCAGGTCGAATACTATACCGAACTTATAAAAAGTAAGCCGGAATGGTCTTTGGCAGGCATCTATGCTGATGAAGCTATCACAGGTACGCAGGTGAAAAAGCGCGAGGATTTCCAGCGGTTAATCAACGACTGTATGAACGGTGACGTGGACATGGTGCTTACCAAATCCATTTCGCGGTTTGCACGAAACACGCTTGACACTCTGAAATATGTTCGGATGCTCAAAGATAAAGGTGTGGCTGTGTTTTTTGAAGAAGAAAACATCAACACCCTTACTATGGACGGCGAACTGCTCCTTGTGATTTTAAGTTCTGTTGCACAGCAGGAAGTCGAAAATATTTCTGCGAATGTCAAAAAGGGCTTGAAGATGAAAATGCAGCGCGGTGAGCTGGTCGGTTTTCAGGGCTGTTTAGGCTATGACTACAATCCAGAGGACAAAACCCTCACCGTCAACGAAGAAGAAGCGGCTGTTGTCCGTTACATTTTTCAGCGATACACGGAGGGTGCCGGTGGTTCGGTTATTGCCAAAGAACTTGAAAACTTAGGTTATAAAACCAAACGCGGCAGTCCCAAATGGGCGGACAGTACCGTAATCGGCATTATCAAAAACGAAAAATACAAAGGCGACATTTTGTTAGGAAAGACATTCACCGTTGACCCTATTTCAAAACGGCGTCTGTACAACTTCGGCGAGGAAGATCAATTTTATATTCGTGAGCACCACGAGCCCATTATTTCGGAAGAAGTCTTTGAAGCCGCACAGGAAATTTTGCGGCGGCGTGCAAAGCCCCGCAGCCTTAATGTAGACGGCAAACGTGAAAAGTTCAGCCGGAAATACGCTTTTAGCTGCATGATAGAATGTGGTTTCTGTGGTGGCACCCTGACAAGGAGGAGTTGGCATAGCAGTTCACAATATAATAAAGCAATCTGGCAATGTGTCGTTTCCACCAAAAAAGGAAAAAAGTTCTGCCCGGAGAGCAAGGGTGTTGACGAAAGAACGATTGAACGGGCTTTTGTAGAATCCTATCGCCTCTTGTGCCAGAACAACAAGGATGTTCTGGACGAGTTTATGAAACGGACGGAAGAAGCCCTTTCCGAAAGCAACGCGGGCAAGCGTCTTGCAAAAGCTGAAAAGGACATTCACGCTCTGGAAGTCAAGAAAAACAAGCTGGTTGATATGCGTCTTGAAGATACCATTGACAAGGAGACCTACGACCGAAAGTATTTAGACCTGTCCAGCCAGATTGAGCAGTTGCAGAAAGAGTGTGAAAGCCTGCAAGATGCAGCCGAAACCGAAACTACCATGCGCAAGCGTGTCGCCATGTTCCGACAGACACTTGAACAGAATGAGGTTCTGGACACCTTTGACCGACATATTTTTGAAAGTATAGTTGAAAAAGTAATCGTGGGCGGTTATGATAGTGATGGGAACAAAGACCCCTACATGATTGTCTTTGTCTACAAGACCGGGTTCAAGAACAGCGTGGACGGCAAGAATTTCAAGCCGCTTCGCAAGAATAGCAAGGAGAACCACTCCCCTGCTGTTTTGTGTTCCCATGCTTCTAACGAGGCTGAATCCATGTGTTCCGATTCTAGCGACGACACATTGTGAGGTTGTGAGTTGTTATACCAAAACGATGTAACAAATGCAACCCTCAAGCCATTGCGAAGCGGTTCTCCTTTTGACCAAACTCAATGTCGAGCGACACATCGAAGTGGACGTCAGCATGGATGAACTGGATGTTACTGCCGCAGAGAGCAAGGCGACTTACAACGAGATTCAGGATTATGTGTGGGAGCACTATCAACTCAAGGTTTCTAATCTCTTTATTGCACAGGTGAAGCAGAAACACGGCATTATTGAGCGAGAGAATTACCATAAAGCAAAAAACGAAAATACAAAGCAGCCCCAGTGTCCGAAGGAAAAAGAGGATGCGATTGTGGAAGCATTGCGGCATTTTCAGATGATTTGATACGCAATCACCCCAGAGAGAATAGCCTCTTGTGCGTTCTCTCTGGGGTGATTTTTGCGTTATGCTACTTCCGGGTAGCGCATATATACATACTCGTAGATTTTCTTCTGGTAGGTCTGGATATCGCTTACATCATAGCTATTGGGAAGTTCTTGCCAAAGGGTATTGCGAATCAGGTTATCCACAATCGCCTTAGTTTCCTGCTTGTCCGTCCAATGGTCGAGTTTGGCAATCTGCTGTTTGATTTTTGTCAACAAGTCCACAGACACCTTCTTGATCGTTTCAATTTCCTGCTTCGTGAGGTTCTCCGAAAACAGCAAATCGTACACTGAAAGTTCCTCATCGCTGGAAAAGCCCTCACGCACATAGCGCTGCTGCTCCGTGTCCAGTGAACTTGCAAGCTCCATCAGATCCATGAAAGTTTTCTCAATGGTTGCCCGGTTCTGCTCCGCATTGTAGGCATCGATAATCTCCTGATATCGGTCATAATAATCAATGCGCTGCGGGTTTGCAAACAGCATCTTTGACAACTGCTGATTCACCAGTTCATCCAGATCGCGCAGCAAAAGGTTCTTCCGCCGGGTGTGGGCGAACTCCCGGCTCAGCAGCTCAAAATCAATTTTGCTGATGTCAAACTGCCGGGAAGGTACAGCCTCCTGATCCGGCTTTTCCACATGGATGTACTCGTTGACGATGCTGTTGATTTGCACCATCAGGTCGGTATTGTCCGCGTGTTTCCGCTTCTGCTGCAAGCCCTCGTAGATGGCGAGAATTGCGTTTTTCCGGGCGCGCACGGCATCGTCCACATCGTCACGGTCTGCGTAGCGGAACAGCCGCGCCAGTTCAGACGCATAGGTCTGGAAGGTTTTCTTGGTTTCCAACGTCTCGCACATCGCGTTGACTGCATCCTGTACAAGGCTCATCTTTTCAAAGTCTTGTGCATCCACCAGTTCCTGCAGCCGGAACCCGTGTTCTGCCAGAAAGCCGTCCGTTTTTCCGATGACCGTGCGGATGCGCTGGATCAGCTCCGTTTTATCCACCGTTGGGTCAATGCCCGCCGGGCTGTTCTTGCTGACCGTATAATCTGCCAGAGCCTTGCGCAGCGCCTTTACGATACCAATATAGTCCACGATCAGGCCGTTGCTCTTGCCCTCCGAAACACGGTTTGCACGAGCAATCGTCTGCATCAGGGTATGGGCTTTCAACGGCTTGTCCAGATACAGACAGGACAGACACTTTACATCAAAGCCCGTCAGCCACATGGCACAGACGAACACCACCCGGAACGGATTCTTGCTGTCCTTGAATTCTTTATCCAGCTCTCGTTTTTCCATTTTGGCACGGTGCGGCAGAATATCCAGTCCCCACTTTTTGAAGGTCTGCACCTCGTTCTGCTCCGGACTGATCACCACTGCCATTTCGGTTTCTTTCATCCATGCCAGTTTGCGGGCAAGCTCCTGTGCTTCCTGCTGGGTCACTGTGCCCTGCCGGGCTTCCAGTTCCCTGATCTTTGCCCGCCAGTATTCCTGCACATAGTTGTACATCCGCACACAGGTGACCTTATTCAGGCAGACGAACATCGCCTTGCCGCTGGTCCAAAGGTCAGAGTAATGCTCCACAAAGTCCTTTGCAATGGAACGCAGCCGTTCATCTGCGGTGAGAATATGGATCTCCTTGGCAAACTCGCGTTCCAGCTTTTCCTCCTGCGAAGGATCAAGGTCGGCTGCTTCAATGGCATCCAGGATCCGCCCGGTGATCTCCGGCTTGTCCAACTGGGCGATCTTATCCGCACGGTTCTCATAATACAGCGGCACCGTTGCGCCGTCCTCCACCGCCCGCTTGAAATCATACACCGACAGATACCCGCCAAAGGTGCGCTCGGTAATATGGTCATCCGCCAGCAGCGGTGTACCGGTAAAGCCGATGCGGGATGCCGTGGGCAGCAGGTGCATCATGTTGTCTGCAAAAATGCCGTACTGGCTGCGGTGGGCTTCATCCGACAAAATCAGAATGTCGTGATCCGGGTAGATGGGCGGCTCCTTGGGCAGATTGAACTTCTGGATCAGGGTAAACACAAAGCTGGGGTTGCCCTGCAGCTTTGTTACAAGGTCTGTACCGCTGGATGCAATGAACTGTGAAGCCTTTGTCTTGCCCAGCAGACCGCAGTTTTCAAAGGTATCGCTGATCTGCCGGTTCAGCTCGTCACGGTCGGTCAGTACCACAATGGTGGGCGAGCCTGCAAACTTGCGCCGGATCTTCTGCGCCAGAAATACCATCGAATAACTCTTGCCAGACCCCTGCGTGTGCCAGAACACACCCAGCCTGCCGTCTTTCAGCTTGCGGTTCTCGTAAGCACTGACGGCCTCGTTGACGCCGAGATACTGGTGGTTGCGGGCCAGAATCTTGGTGGTGCGCCCACCGGAATGGTCGTAAAGGATGAAGTTTTCCAGCAGATCGAGGAAAGTCTTTTTCTCGCAGATGCCCCGCAGCATGGTTTCCAGCTCCACTCTGCCTGCATCGCTTTCTTTCAGACGCTTCCACTCGTGGAAAAACTCGTACTTGCTGCCAAGCGTGCCCACCTTGGCTTCCAATCCATTGGACAGCATAAGGAAGGCATTGTAATAGAACAGCTGCGGAATGGTATCGAGATAATTTCGGTAATTGTCTATGTAGGTGTTCTGCACATCCACGGTAGGCTTTTTCAGCTCGATGAACAGCAGCGGAATGCCATTGACAAAGCCCACGATGTCCGTTCTGCAGCGGTACAGCTGCGAGTGGATCTTCATCTCTTTTACGGCGAGGAAGTGGTTGTTTTCCGGGTTTTTGAAGTCGATCACCGCCGCGCTTCGGATTTCGGTGCGGCCATCCGGCCGCTTGACCGTCACCGGGATGCCATCCCGCAGCAGAAAATACTTTTCCTCGTTGATCTGCATCAGGGATGCGGTGGAAACGTGTGCCGTGAATTTCTTCTGCACCTCGTCCAGCTGGTTCGGGGTGAGCCACGGGTTCAAACGCAAAAGCGCCTGCCGAAAATACCGGGTCAGCAGCACTTCCCCATAGCTGGTGCGGCCCAACGTCCCGTCCGGCCCCAGCTTTTCGGAGTTGTAAGCCATCACGACCTCCCAGCCCAGAACATTTTGCAGCAGGTTGCCTGCACTGTTCTGAACAAGGACATTTTCGGAGTATTCGCGGCTCATTTCCTATTCCTCCTATTACAATAAATCCGGCAGAGATGGATCACAACGTTTCGCATTTGTATGTGCTAATATCTTTCCAACTTGTGTAATATCATACGACATTGGTATAGAATTCCACCACTTATGTATTTTTTCCAGCGGTTCAAAGGAATCCCACATATCCATAAAGTTTTTATTCACTTTTTTTTGCAGTTCATCATCTTTTTCGTACATATACCAGATTCTAATAAAAACATCTTTTTCATCTGGTCTAATTTTATGGATTCCATTTTTGTCTGTAAGAATCATCTTTTCGATATAATCTTTATTCGGCACATCAAGTCTAACATATCCATCTAGCAAAATGTTATCTCTTAATCCGCGCTCTCCAATTTGTATCGACTTCAACAATTCAATTGCGGTTTTATAATTGTCCGATTCCTTTCGTATTCCAACGCACGCATACCCATCTAGCACTCTTGTATAGTACTCTTCGAATTTTTTCAATTTGATATTGCTTGTCAACCGTATAGCCCCTAAAATATCCAAATGTTCCATCCAATCTATGCCTTCTGGCAAATCCGCATATTCCAATTTGCTATAGATTTCAGATAACACATACATCCCTTGCATTACATCGCCCAAGCTTGGTCCAATGGTTTCGACAGTATTCATTATTGTCAATGCACATAAAGCAGTATTATCAATCAAATCTACAATTTCTGTTGCTTTCAAAACTCCAGCACGATTTTTTCTATTATCACCTTTTTGCACATGGTATACTAGCAATTCAGTTAGCAAGTCATAATCTGCTTCACGCTCACTTGCAGCTGCTTCCTGCTCTGCTTTTACAAGAAGTCTCTGAAATGCCGGGTCTGAGAATGACTCAATCATCCCATCCACTTGACTAATTCTAGGTAGAATGCAATTTTCCAATTTTGCAATTCTTTCATTTGCTGTTTCTCTTGCTTCTTCAGTACACTCTTTTATCGCAACAGGAATCAAATCATTAACAATTTTTTTCACTTGTTCTTCTGTTGGGCCGCTGTTATTTATAATAGTAACATTCGTTGCCTGTATCTGCTGACTTCCCTCACCGGCCTGCTGGGTCTGCTTGTTAATGTCCACGTTTTATCCCTCCAATCTGTACCTGTTCTGCGTTATCGCCGGCCTTTTGACTCTGCTGGAAGTTGTTTTTTATCTTTCCTCCATCTTTGGAAACATCTTCATTTTCCAGTGTAAACTCCTGTCGCTGTTTAACAGTGTCTCCGCCAGTCTGTTTCTGTTTAACGTTTTTATGTACGCCTATCTTATATCCAACCACTCCACCAATCAAGGCTCCTACGATTAAAGAAAATATCGTCGAACCAATCCCATCAAATACCCATGTCATCCAATCTTGCATCATTACACCTCCACTGTTCCATTTATTAGCTTCGAAAGCAATCTGTTTCGTGCTTGTGTTAATGCCCGCTGTTCTTTATAAAGTACTTCCTGTTTCTCGGACATCCCTATTGTACATCTTTGATATTTTTCAATCAGCTGTCTATTCGGAAGAAAAATTTTTATTTTTTGTATAGAAGTATTTGTCAACTGTGGTTGTGCCGAACCTGTGCACAATTTTTTGAAATCCGTATTTGAAAATAACTGGAAGGTAAATTCATTTTTTATAAAAACATTTTTATCATTTCGACGCGCAATGAACGAATTGTTTGTTACATAACTTTGTTTATGATGTGTTCTACGAACATCTCCACTTCCATTTCCTCTGCTGGTAACTAACGTCACATAATCATCACAGTTTTTCTCATTGTAATATCCAATCACACCACTGGCTCCATACACTGGATATTGTCCTACCTTTGTAATCTTGCTAGTCGGAAGATTTTTTCCATATTTTATATCGAACACATCATAAATTGAGCTAATTCTCCACCCCTCCGGTACTCCGTCCACAATTTTCGTGTTTTCATGCCCCGGAAAGCGCAAATCCACAAACCACTCTTTATAAAGCCGCCGGGCTGCTTCTTCCAGCAATTTGATTTGTTTCTGGTTGTTTTCAATCAGGTCATCATAGGCAGAGAGAATATCTGCAATGCGGCATTGTTCTTTATATTCTGGAATACAGAACTTGATGGTTGACAGCTTTTTCCATGAAAGATTATCCTGTGCTGTTCCCTGAGAAATTTGTTTACAATCACGTTGCAGTCTATCAAAACAGTATTTTATGAATCTAGTGTTTGCAACTCCTTCAAACGGAACAAACCCCATAATACTATCTGGGAAACAGGCCGGGAACGCCAAAACGCCCGTATCAGCAATATTGGCAGCTATCGTTATACATAACGTTCCTTTGTCCCACAATTTACTTTGTGCCAACCCACTCTCATTATATGTGTCAGAGTATTTTGTAATATAATAATCTGCATTTTTTACATCAGCTGTTTGAATAAACGGATATTTGCCCCCAAAAAGTTTAGGATCATTTCTAGGCCGATGCTTCGACTTTCCTCGCGATACCGTGCCCAACTGGTCAAGCGTCTTATATTCCCACTTCATACCCCCATCTCCTCCAGATTCTTCGAGATGGTTTCCATCAGGCGGTTGGACTCTGCCTGCAATTCCAGCAGTTCCTTGTGGATTTCTTTCATCCTCTGGGCAAAATCCACGCCGTCATCCTCCACGGGTGCAACGCCCACATAGGCACCGGGCGTCAGGGATGCGCCTTTCTCGTTGAGGATGGTGTCGCGGCTGGCCACCTTGCACAGACCGGGAATGTCCTGATAAACGCCCTCGCCAAACTTTTCGGTGAGCCAGACGGCCTCCTTGGCAACGGTCAGCTTCTCGCTGAGGGCTTCCAGCGCCTTGTCGAACTTTTCCTGCGTAGCTTTGCGCTCTTTACGGGGTGCTGCCTCCACAGCGGCTTTGGCTTCTTCCCGCTTGGCCTGCACGTTTTGTTCCATTGCAGCCTGAATCTCTGCAAAGGGGCGGTCGTCTGCCAGCTCTGCGTGATACTCTGTCAGAAGCGCCTTGTACTTGTCCACCTCGCCGCGATAGAGCCAGACAATGGCGTCGAGGTTCTTCAACTGCCAGTCGCTCCACTCGTTCGCTCCACTCGTTCTGGGTGCGGTCCACCACGGTATAATAGTTGCGGGCGTCGATGAACAATACGGTGTCCAGCAGATGCTCCGGCTTGCCCTTATCCAAAAACCACAGCGAACAGGGCAGGCTCTTGGTGTAGAAGAAGTTGTTGCCCACGCTCATCATCACGTCCACATGGCCGGTCTGGATGAGTTTTTCACGGATGTCCTTGTCTTTGCCCTGACTGTCGGTAGCCGAGGACGCCATCACAAAACCCGCACGGCCATGCTCGTTCAGGTAGGAGTAGAAATAGGACACCCACAGATAATTTGCGTTGCCGATCTCCTTGGCCTTGTTCACGCCGGGCAGGCCAAAGGGCAGCCGCCCGGCACTCTGCGCCGACTCCGACTTGACCTTGTCCACGTTAAACGGCGGATTTGCCATCACATAGTCGCAGCAGCCGTTCAGGTTGTGGGCATCGTGATAGAAAGTATTGGCTTCATCGCCGGACTTGATCACGCCGGTCAGACCATGCACAGCCATATTCATCAGGCAGAGCTTGGCATTGTACTCCACCTTTTCCTGTCCGTAAAACGTCATGGTGTTGTTGGCGATCATGCCCGCATGGTTTACAAAGTCGCCGGTCTGCACAAACATACCGCCGCTGCCGCAAGCCGGGTCCAGCAGAACGCCGTGGGCCGGCTCCAGCACATTGACAATCATCTTCACCAGCGATTTCGGCGTAAAGAACACGCCGTCGTCCTGTGCCACATTCTTGGCAAACTTATTCAAAAAGTACTCGTAGATACGGCCGATCACATCGCCGCCCACATCGTCCAACGCATCATTGTTGAAGATTCGCAGTAGTTCCCCCAGCAGTTCATCCGAGAAGATGGTATAGTCCTTCGGCAGAACGCCCTGCAGCTGTTCGCTCTGCTGCTCCACCAGTTCCATGGCGTTGTTCACCACTTCGCCCAGACTGTTCAGCGGGTTACCCTCGATACCGGTCAGCCCCTGCTCCGGGATGTTGGCGGGCAAATTGACTAAGTAATTGTACTGCGCCTCCTTGGGCAGAAACAGTGCACTCTTCTCGGCAAAGTCGCTTTGTTCCACCGGCAGCACCCGGCCACCGCGCATGGGACGGTCTTTCAGGATCTCCTGCTCTACCAGTTTGAAGCGGCTGTACGCATACCGCAGAAAAATCAGTCCCAGTACCGGCATACAGTATTGGTTCGAGGTGAGTTTAGAGCCTGCACGCAGCAGATCTGCCGACTCCCACAGGTCAGCTTCCAGTTTTTTGACGTTCACATTATTTGCCACGAGGGAGTTCCTCCTGTTGTTTGGATTTTCATTTTCTATTGTATCACATTTTTCTACAATGTTCATCTTTAATCATTGCTATTTTCTTTTTTGACTGGAAAAAGTTGTTTACCAATGGCTGACAATGTGTTAGAACCATATACTTCCTCATTTGGAGACGCTAATCCTGCATCCAACGGATGTAGTTCAAGGGTTTGGGTGTTCCCAACAAGTATTTTGCAACGCAAAAGAAGCAGATGTATATACGTCTGCATTGCTTGCAGGTGCTATGAAGCCTCTCAAGGTGCTTTCCAAATTTGAAAATTATTTTCTAATCAGGACCATCAGCTTTCAAGTTCACCTTGAAGCGGGCGGTTATTTTTTGCCCAGGAGGTTTTTGCGTTTGCATCCACAGACCAATTAAGCAAAGTCAATAGCACGTGTGGCTGATAAGAACAAAATCAAACGGTTTGTGTTCAGTATTCACTGCTTATAACTCTGCCATCGCTTACACCAAGTAAAGAACAAGGGCAGTGAAAGATGCCAAATTCAAATTTTTCGCATACCAAATAAGGCCCTGTGTTTGTTTCAGGGCTTGAATCTCTCAAAAACTTCAGGCTGCTTTTACAAATCCCTGTTCAACAGCATGCTGCTCTGGCGTTTTCAGTTCGAAGGGCTTCTGGTCACGCAAGACTGCAAAGATTATAAAGACCAGTTTGTGCATTGATGCTATCAGGGCGACTGCTGCCTGTTGGAAAGCGGAAAAATTGACGCGCCCGAACTGATGATCGAGGAGGTGCGGGACGAGATACTGTACAGCCATAACCTACGGCACAAGGACTGCATTCCGCTCACGCAAGAGGAGTTTGAGCAGAAGCTCGCAGACCGAAATGAGATCCAGTCATACCGGATGAAGCCATTCCAGCAAAGCGGGCACGACTGTTATCTGGTCATGCAGTTGCAACAGGATGCAGACCCTGCGCTCCGATTTGCCGCCATGCGCTATCTGAATAAGCAGAACATCGCTCCGTCCATTGAGAATTATGAGATCCTATACCGGGGCAATCTCCCGGAGGGAAAGCGCAGCGTTCCGCAAGCGGAGCTGCTGGAACAACTGTACCAGAAATTCAACTGCGCCCGCCCTCTGGATTACCATGGGCACAGCCTGTCGGTCAGCGATGTGATCATGCTGAATCAGAATGGGAAAATATCGGCGCATTATGTGGACAGCATCGGCTTCAAGGAACTGCCGGGGTTTCTGGATAAAAAGCCGGAACGCACCTCTGTTTTGCAAAATCTCAGGGAGAAGTGCGATGCCCCGGAGTGTAATCCCACCGGATGCCGGAAAGCGAGGGCTGACCATGAACTTTGACCATGAGGAATTCATGTTGATGATGCTCTACAACACCGGCACCCGGCTGGGGCTTATCCACGAGTTGCGGCTCATGCAGTGCTACCTGATGCCGGATGAAACCGCCCTGCGGGAGTTGTCGGATGGTGTTATCGAAAAACTGAAACTGCTGACCGATGCAGAGTTTGCCGAACTGGAATTTCCCCCGGACTGACTTTTGCCGCCTACGGGCGGCGTACATAAAGTATTTTGTTCTTCCAAAAGATATGCTATAATCAAATTAGACAAAATTCCTCTCTTCAAGCGATTTCTCCGCAATTTTCCTGTGGCTCTGCTCGTATCAAAAATAAGGGACTGAATTTTAATTGTCAGAACGGAGAAACCATTATGGCAATCTTTGAAAAGACCATCCGAAACAAAAACTTTGACAAGCTG
>OLFR01000303.1_pt1 | contig 12375 bp, 5 predicted proteins | sample 1608971 | NCBI WGS metagenome assembly OLFR01 (sample SAMN02674970, study PRJEB24791) | human gut metagenome, SKBSTL043 | isolation source: stool | host: Homo sapiens | place: USA | reverse complement strand
AACAAGGCGACCAAGAACAAGGTCACCGATTTGGGTAACGATCTGCTGGCCTACTTGGGCAAGTCCTTCTACAACGACCCATACTTCAAGGGTTCGTTCGACAATGTGAACGTGTGGAACCGCGCGCTCACTGCTCAGGAAGTCGAGAAGACCAGCCCGATTGCTCTGCAGGGTATTTCTGTGGGCACTGTGCCGTCCGACCCGAACTCGCTGCGTGGCACTGACGACCACTCTCAGGTCCGTTCCACCCTCGACTGGTCCACGAAGACCGTCACCACCGTGCTCAACCGCCGTGGCGGCGCGACCAAGGTGCCCGTCAAGGTGTCTGTCAACCGTAGCGACGACTCCATCAAGCTCACCCTTGATGGTCAGGCGTTCACCAATGGTGGTACGGCCGACCTGGCTAAGGACCGTACTTTGGTCGTTGATTTGGGCGACGGTGCGCCGCAGACCTGGACGCTGAAGAAGGTCACCGTGGGCAACAACCCGGTACTGCCCGGCCAGTACGCCGACCCGGACATCGACTACTTCGACGGCAAGTTCTGGATCTACCCGACCACCGACGGCTTCTCCGGCTGGAGCGGCAACTACTTCCATGCGTTCAGCTCCACCGACTTGGTGAACTGGACCGACGAGGGCGTGATCCTCGATGTCAATAAGGACCACCAGCCGACCACCGATGGCGATGAGAACACCGCCATCTCCCCGTGGTCCGTGGGCTCCGCGTGGGCGCCGACCATCGAGAAGAAGAACGGCAAGTACTACTTCTACTACTGCGCGAAGTTGCCGAACGGTACATCCGCCATCGGCGTCGCCGTGGCCGACAACCCGGCCGGCCCGTACAAGGCCGCCGACCAACCGCTGGTCACTCGCACGATGGAAGGCGTCACCGTTGGACAGGCCATCGACCCGTCCATCTTCACCGACCCGAACACCGGCAAGTCGTACATCCTGTACGGCAACGGTTCGCCCGCCATCGCCGAACTCAACGACGACATGGTGAGCATCAAGGCCGGTACGGTGAAGAAGCTCAACGGTCTGAACGGCTTCCGCGAGTCCGTGGTCGTCGCCTACCGCGACGGCAAGTACCACTGGACCTGGTCGTGCGACGACGCCAACTCCCCGAACTACCATGTGAGGTACGGCGTCTCCGATTCCATCGACGGCACCATCACCTACAAGGGTGTGCTGCTGCAGAAGGATTCCTCCAAGAACCTGCAAGGTACCGCGCACCAGTCCGACGTGCATGTGACCGACGCGGACGGCAACGACCGTTGGCTCATGGCCTACCATCGCCACTACACGCCGCTCGGCGTGTTCACCTCCGGCCTCGGCTACCACCGTGAAACCGCCATCGACGAGATCACCTTCGACGCGGACGGCCTGATGCAGACCATTCACCCGACCGACGAAGGCGTGTCCATTGAGATGGCCGATACGACGGCGCTTGATGGCGCGATTGGAGCGGCCGACAAGCTCGGCACCGATGGCTCTGCTTACACCGAGGCCAGCTGGAAGGCATTCGAGGATGCGCTCGCCGCAGCCAAGACGGCCAAGCAGACCTTCCTTGACTCCGGCCTGTCTCAGGCTGATGTCGATGCCGCCGCCAAGGCCCTGACCGACGCGCAGAATGCGTTGGAGGAGAGCCAGCCCGAGCCGGAGCACCCGGCCGCAGGCACGATCCTCTCCATCGCCGTGACCGCGCAGCCCGCCAAGGCCGAGTACAAGGTTGGTGAAGCGCTCGACGTTGCCGGTCTGGTCGTCACCGCGACCGTGGCCGATGGCAACGGCGGCTCCACCACCCGTGAGCTCGCCGCCGATGAGTACGAGCTGCTCGGCTTCGACTCCTCGAAGGCCTCCGACAAGGTGACCGTGACCGTGCAGTCTGTGGCCGATTCGACCAAGACCGCCACGTTCACCGTGAAGGTCGTTGCCGACGAGACGCCGACTCCGGATCCCGATCTGGCCACTGAGGAAGAGCTCAAGCAGCTCGAAGACGCCATTGCCAAGGCCGAAGCCGAGAAGCTGAACCAGGACGATTACACCGCCGATTCGTGGAAGGCCTACGCCGATGCGCTGGCCCAAGCGAAGAAGGTGCTCGCCAAGGAGAACGCCACCTCCACCGAGGTCCAGGATGCGATTCGTCACCTGACCGAGGCCCGCAAGGCCCTCGTGAAGGTCTCCGCTGATGGCAAGAAGCCGGGTGCCGTCATCTCCGACACTGGTGCCGCCGTCTTCGGCGTGGCTGGTACCGTGGTGGTCCTCGCCGCCGCCGGTATCGCCCTGACCATCTGGCGCAAGCGCCGTATCTGACCCCTCATTTGCAAAAAACTCTCACTGACGTTGAGTCAGTGAGAGTTTTTTGCAATAGGGGGGTGTTCCTATGTTTTTGTCAACTCCTTGGGGAGTTGACGTGTCGGGATTCCGGTTGGCTGTCGTGGGCGCGCTTCGCCCTGCCGGTGGCGTCCGGCGTCCTTTCCCGTGTGGCCCGGTTCAGGCTACGAGGGCTGGTTCCTGGTAGAGGGTTCCGTTTTTGAGCATGCTGTAGATCACGTCGCAGCGCCGACGCGCGAGGCAGATGATGGCGGCGTTGTGGTGTTTGCCCTGTTCGCGTTTGCGCTTGTAATAGGCCACGGAGGGCGGGTGTTTGGTGGATGCGACGAACGCGGTCTGCCACAGCGCGTTCTTGAGGCGTTTGTTGCCCCGCCTGGAGGGCCGTTCGCCTTTGATGCTGGTGCCGGATTGGCCGGTGACGGGCGATATGCCCGCGTAGGCGGCCAGATGGGCGGACGATTTGAAGTTGGCGATGTCGCCGCCGATGCCGAGCAGGATGTTGCTTGCGGTCCTGACGCCTATCCCGGGCATCGACGTCAGGACCGTGAGAAGAGGGTGGTCCTCCAGGAGCTTCTCGACCTGGCGGCCGACCTCGCGCCGCCGGTCCCTGATCGTCTTGATGTCGTGGGCGATGGAGGGGATGATGGTCTCGGCCATGAGGGTGCCGGGCACGGTGACGGTCTGCTCGCCGATCGCCTTGAACATGTCGTCGATGATGCGGCCGGCGCGAAGCCCGTTGGACTTGGCCCAGTCCTTCACGTCCTCGATCCCGGCCCGTTTCACGCCCATGGGCCCGCCGTATCGTTCGAGCAGCGCGAGCGTCGCGTCGCGCGTGATTCTCTCGCCCTTGAGCGCGCGTTCGAACGCGGGGTGGGTCTGCAGCAGCAGGCTCCGCAGGCGGTTGACGTGGCGGGTGGATTCGTGGGCGAGGTCCTCGTCGTGGCCGGCGAGCAGCTTCAGGGCGGCGAGGGTCTCGTCATCCGGGCCCGCGTCCCTGAGCGTCTCGGGCAGCTTGAGCGCGGCCCACGCGATCACATGCGCGTCCCTGCGGTCGGTCTTCGCGTCCCCGGGCAGCAGCTGCGCGGTCCTGCGCATGGCCGTGCCGGGAAGGTAGGCAACCGCGATCCCCATGTTCCGCGCCACCGTCAGGGGCAGGGAGCCGATGGTGTTGGGCTGGTCCACGACCAGCAGCACACGGCCATGCTTGGAGAGCTTGCCCAGCATCGTGCGGATGGCCTTCTCGTCCTGTTTCAACGGCTTGTCGTACAGGGTGTTCCCGTCATGGTCGAGGGCGTGCGCGTGGTGCGCGCTCTTGCCCACGTCCAGGCCGACCCACACGTCGATGTCGTCCGGGGTCATCATCGTTCCTCCCGTCATGAAGGTTTTCCGGTCGCCGCGGGCTCGGAGGAGTCCGGACGCCCGCGCCGCACCCACATTACGACGAGACCTGCGCCATGCGCCCCTGAAGCGTCCGTGTAGCCGGCCTGGTTCCTATCAGCGGTCATCGGGCGTCCCCGTTCCCGGCGACAACACCCCCGGATCATCGACGACAGGGCAGGAAAGTCATACCGGAACCGGCGACCCGGCCCCGACCATCGGGGCCTACCAAACATGGTAATGGGCTTATCTCTTCGCCTGAGTGAGCTGGTAGGCGGCGAAGAGGATGGCCAGCCAGATCACGCCGGCGATGACGGCGATGCGGTAGCTGGTGGAGAAGCACATCAGCACCACGACCAGCGCCAGGAACGCCAGCACCACCCACGGGGTCACCTTGGCAAACGGCAGTTTGAAGTGAATCGCGTCCAGTGCCTCCTGGCCGCTCAGACCGGCCAGCTCGGAATCCTCGGGAGCGCCGCCCGCGGCGACCACCTTACGGAACTTCATTTCGGTGAGCATGATCATCGTCCAGTTGATGATGCCGGCAATGGTGGCAATCGACATCAGGTAGTTGAACGCGAACTCAGGCCACACGAACACCACGACCACGGCGATGGCGGTGATCGCGGCGGACGTCAGCACGCCGGCCACTGGCACGCCGCGCGAGTTGAGCTTGCCCAAGTAAGCGGGCGCATTGCCCTGCTTGGCCAGCGAGTACAACATGCGGGAGTTGGCGTACAGGCCGGAGTTGTAGACGCTCATCACAGCGGTCAGGCACACGAAGTTCAAAATACCGGCAGCCGCGTGAATGCCCACGGAATCGAAGATCTGCACGAACGGGCTGGACTTGCCATCGATGGTGTTCCACGGCACTACGGCCATGATCACACCCAGAGCGCCGATGTAGAACACGAGGATTCGCCAAATAATATCATTGGTGGCGCGCGGAATCGTGGTCTTCGGATCCTCGGTTTCGCCGGCGGTGATGCCGATGAGCTCGGTGCCGCCGAAGCTGAACATCACCACAACCAGTGCCATCAGCAGGCCGGTCCAGGAACCGTCGGAATTCTGCCCCATCAGGCCGTTCGGGAAGAAGCCGTTACCCACGGTGAACCAGTTCGCGAAGCTTGCGCGCACGCCGGATGCGGTGGGCAGGACAAAGATGATGACGGCCAGGCCGCCGATAATCATGGCGATCACGGCCACAATCTTGATGATGGCGAACCAGAACTCGAACTCACCGAATTTAGAGACGCCCAGCAGGTTGGCGGCGCAGATGATCACCAAGAACACGGCCGCCGACACCCATGTCGGAATCGCCGGGAACCAGTAGTTCACAAACGAACCCACCACTGATAGCTCCACCATCGAGACGAGGATGTAGTTGAACCAGTAGTTCCAGCCGGAAATAAAGCCGGCGCGCTTGGACCAGTAGCGGGTGGCATAGTAGCTGAACGCGCCCGCCTTCGGATCCTCAACGGACATTTCAGACAGTGCACGCACAATCGCGAAAATCGCGAGGCCGCCAACCAAGTAGGCGAGCAGAATCGAGGGTCCGGCCAGCGCGATGGATTCACTGGAACCATAGAACAGGCCGGTTCCGATGGCGCCGCCCAGCGCAATCAGCTGGATGTGGCGGTTTTTCAATGACTTGCGCAGCGTGGCCGGCACCGGCACGTCGTCGGTTTCGCGCGGCTTCTTAGGCGCATCAGTAGTACTCATTGTGCTCTTCTCTCACATTTCTTGGGTTTGGCGCACGCGGGGCTTGCCGTGATGCGCAACGTTCGTTATTCTATGCCGCCGTATCGTCTCAGAAATGGTCAATCGTCTATTTGTGCGCTATTGCAAGCGCGGGCGTGGGCGCGGCCGGTGAGCAGGCGAAGCTATAGCGAGCGATGCTTATGAAACCGCACGCTTCACTGAGTTCACTGAATTCACTGTGCTCACTGCGTGGCAGGCATACACATGGTGAAGATGGTGTGGGACACCGATTCGGGAGAGGCCGCGAGATCGGTGGCGAGCCAGTATTGCAAAAGCCCAATGCTGCCGGACACGGCGAATCGCATACGCATCTGCGCCTCGGCTGGGTAACCCGCCGAAGATTGCAACTGTTCGCCTACACCGCGCTGGCTGTAAATCAATCCCAGCAGCTGCTGCTGGAAACCGATATCCGCTTTCGGGCTCATCAGCACTTGGAGATGATTGCGATTGTCGGCAATGTACTGGCAGATGCGCTCAATAACATGCTCGATGCCGGCAGGATCTGGCTGGGCGAGTAGCTGTTCGAGTGCGGTGGTGACCCAGGCCATGGTTTCGTCTTCAATGTCGTGCAGCAGTTCCTCGATGCTCGCATAATGCGCGTAAAACGTGGAACGATTCACATCGGCCCGCTCGCACAACGCTTTAACGGTGATGGAGCCGAGCGGCTGATCGCGCAGCAACTCGATAAGCGCGTCCTGCATGGCACGTCTCGTGTAGCGGGTGCGGCGGCTTTCCGTCAATTCTTTGGCCATGGCATTCTCCCCAAGTTCCGACAACTCACAATCCAACTGTTGGTTGCAGAACCGACACAGTGTTGTTTTACTTGAGTATAGCAAGGGAACGCAGGTGGCATTGCGAATGGAGCGGGCCGTGGTGGGAACTGTTGGAGGTGCGTGATGGCATATATCGAATTCGATCATGTGGTCAAGGAATACCCCTCCGGCAGCAGCGTGATTCGGGCGCTCGATGAGGCGAGCTTTACCGCCGATCAAGGCGAGTTAAGCGTCATCCTCGGCCAGTCAGGCGCAGGCAAGACCACGGCGTTGAACATTCTGGGCGGCATGGATACCGCGACTTCAGGCCGCGTCATTGTGGGCGATCGCGACATCACCGGATTGCGTAAGCGCGATTTGGTGACCTACCGGCGCAACGACATCGGCTTTGTCTTCCAGTTCTACAATCTTGTGCCGAACCTGACCGCGCTGGAGAACGTGGAACTTGCCTCACAGATTTGCCCCGATCATTTCGACCCGGCGGAAACCCTGTACAAGGTCGGACTGGGGGAGCGCATGGGGAATTTCCCGGCACAACTGTCCGGCGGCGAACAACAGCGTGTATCCATCGCCCGCGCGATTGCCAAAAAGCCGAAGCTGTTGTTGTGCGATGAGCCGACCGGTGCGCTCGATTACGAGACCGGCAAGGAAGTGCTGCAGTTGCTGCAGGATATTTGCCAAACACAAGGCATGACCGTAATGATCATCACGCATAATTCCGCGCTTGCACCGATGGCTCACAAAGTGATTCGCTTCCGCTCCGGCAAGGTGACCAGCGAGGAGGTCAACGCAACGCCGCGGCCCATCGCCGATATCGAATGGTAGGTGATTGGCGATGCTCACTGCAAGACACTCTGTGAAACGCCCCGTGAAACAAGCGAGGCGATTCGTGAAACAACCTGTGAAACATTCTGTGAAACGGCGGAACCTCGACGATAGCGGCGGTCGAGGAGCGGGCGTTTCTGCGGTATTTGCCAAAGATACGTTGCGTTGCTGGCTGCGCAGCTGGAAGAGGTTCGTCTCGATCGCCGTCATCACGCTGCTTGGCGTGGCCGTGCTGACCGGCATCTACGCCGGATGCCGCGATGCTTTTCTGGCGGCCGGTCGTTTTTACGATCAGCAGGGACTGCATGACCTGCAGGTGCTATCCACATACGGCCTGACCGATGATGATGCAACGGCACTGCGCCGAATCGACGGTGTGCAAACCGTGCAGCCCGAACGTTCTCAGACGGTGACCACGTTGGTGGACGGCACCAAGAAAACCGTGACCATGCAGGAAATCGGTACCGAAGGGCTTGATCAGCCGTACATACGGCAGGGCAAACTGCCGAACAAGGCCGGCGAAGTGGCGGTTACGCAGCAATTCCTGAACGATAGCGGACTCAAGATTGGCGGCACCATTACTGTGACGCCACAAGACACTTCTTCATCCGTCATATCGGTAGCGGCCACGGAGACTGACGATTCCAATAATGCCGATACGGTAGGTGTCGCCGCCAATGCCTCGGCATCCGATGCGAAGTCCGCCGCCAATACGGACGCCGACGCCGAGCAATCCCCGCAGTTCCCCACGAAACTCACCATCACCGGCGTCGTACTTGACCCGCGCGACCTCAACGATCCAGACGGCTATTCGGGCATGACCTCCTTCCGGTCCACCTCATCCGAGGACTATACGTTCTTTGCACCCAGCGACGGCGTGACCGGCAATATATACACTGCGATATCGGTTGCCGTCACTGGTGCGTCCGATTTTGACACGTTTTCCGATGCCTACGATGAAGCCGTCAAAACCGTGGCCGACCGTATCGAACATCAGATACAGACCACACGCCAGAAAGCCCGTCGTCAACAGATCGTCTCCAGCGCGCAGCGCAAACTGGATGATGCCAAAGACGAGGCCAACGAGCAGCTGGACGAAGCCCAGAAGCAGATCGACGACAACTGGGCCGAGCTGGAAGCCAACAAAACGACATTGCAAGATAGCCGTACCGAATTGGAGAACAACAGGACAACCATTACCGATGGCGAACGGCAGCTCGCCGATGGACGTGCGCAGATTGCATCGGCCCGTCAACAGATCGCGCAAGGTCGCCAGCAGATAGCCGAAGCGCGCACCCAGCTCGAATCGGGCAAAGCGCAGCTCACCTCGGCTCGCAAACAGCTCGATGCGGCGCAAACGGAACTGACTGCCAATCGCACGAAAATCGAACAGGGCATTACCCAAATCGACCAAGGCGTGGCACAAATTGATCAGATGCTGTCCATGATTCAACAGGCCGACAATCTACTGGCGCAACTTGACCCGAATATCGACTTCAACTCACCCACATGGCAGGCCATCAAGCAACTGCTCGCGCGCCTTGGCATTACCCTGCCTGAAGTGCCGTCAATCAGTGAGCTGCGGCAACAGCTGGCCGCCAAGCAAACGGAACTGCAAACGCAGCGAGACAGTCTGACCCAGCAGAAAGCCGATTTGCAGCGCACATTAAACGAAACCATTGCCCCCGCACAATCCACCTTGGACCAGCAGAACGCGCAACTGACCGCCAAGGAACAGGAAGCGGCTGCAGGAGAGGCACAGCTCAATACCAAATCCGCGGAACTCGAAGCGAATGCCGCAACCCTCGAAACCCAGTCGGCGCAACTTGAAGCGCAGGCCGCCCAACTGGCCAGCGGCAAGCAGCAGCTCGAAGAAGGCGAGCGGCAGCTGGAAGAAGGCGAACAACAGCTCGCGGACGGCAAGGCGAAACTGGATGATGCGCAGTCTGAACTCGATGCGAAGCGAAGCGAAGCGGAAAGCGAATTCGCCAAGCAGCAACGGCGCATCGACGATGTGGCCAACGCACGTTGGTATGTGCAGACACGCGCTTCGATCGACGGATTCAGCTCGCTCAAATCAGACGTCAGTTCCATCGAATCCATCGGCCGCGCATTCCCGATTGTGTTCCTGCTGGTCGCCGTGCTCATGAGCCTGACCACCATGACCCGCATGGTCGAGGAAGACCGCGGACTTATCGGCACCTACCTTGGACTCGGCTATGGCGGACTCGCCGTGTCCAGCCGGTATCTGCTGTTCGCGTTGCTCGCCTGCTTGGTCGGCGGCGGCATCGGTCTGCTGGTCGGATTCCTTGGCATCCCGGCATTCCTGCTGGTGGTGATTGAGGGACTGTATATATTGCCCGGTGTGCGACTCGAATACGACTGGTTGTACGGTTCGGCCGGCATCGTGCTGTTCGTGGTCGGCGTGGGCGTGGCCACCGCGCTCGCCTGTCGCGAGGAGATACGGCACACGCCCGCCGCGTTGATGCGGCCGAAGGCACCGAAAGCGGGCGCTCGCATATTGCTGGAGCGGATTCGCCCGGTATGGAGCCGGCTGAACTTCCTCGGCAAAGTCACCGCGCGCAATATCTTCCGATTCAAGTCGCGCTTGATTATGACCGTGGGTGGCGTGGCCGGTTGCACAGCGTTGATTATCTGCGGATTTGCGATTAATGACACCGTCGACACGATTGGCGTCAAACAATACGAGCAGATCTACCAGTACGACCTGATGGTCGTGGCCAATGACGATGACGCCACCGCGATGCGCAAGCAGGTGGCACAAGATGGCCAAACCACCGAAACGCTGAATCTGCGCGTGGATAGTGGCGAGATGAGCAATGCGGCGCAGGAAAGCGAAACCGTGCAGCTGATGACCGTGCCCAACGATTCGCTGAATATCTTGAACGATATGGTCACGCTGGAACAAGCTGGCGATGATGGATGGTTTGGGCTGCCCAATATCTTCGGCAAAGCGGGTGGCGGCACTGTAGCGCTGGACGATAGTGGCGTGATTGTATCGCAGTCCGCCGCCAACTCGCTGAATATTCATGCCGGCGACACCGTCACGCTGGGCAATGGCGGTAGCAGCCGGGCCAAGGTGCAGGTCACGGCCGTGACGCGCAATCTTATTGGCTCTGATGTGTACATCAGTGAGCGACTGTACGACCAGAAGTTTGCGGCCGACGGTGTGACGTCTTCGGCTTCGGGAGATGGCACTGCCTCGACCTTGACGTGGAACGCGATGCTCGCCAAGCTGAAAGGTTCCGAGACCGAACAGGCCGAATATGCGGATCGGTTGGGCGAGGAATCGTCGGTGCTCAAGGCCGTGAGCTGTGCGCATCTGGCCGCCACGTTTAAGTTCGATTTGATGGGTGCCGTGGTGGCGCTGATTGTGGGGCTCGCCGGCGGCCTGGCGCTGGTGGTGCTGTTTACGTTGGCCAATACGAACGTGTCCGAACGCATCCGCGAGATGGCCACACTGAAGGTGCTGGGCTTCTATGACCGCGAGGTGCACAACTACGTGAACCGCGAGATGATGATATTGACCGGTATGGGTGTGGTGGTTGGTCTGCCGCTTGGCAGGTGGATAGGCGGATTACTGACTGCTGCGTTGAATATGCCGTCGCTGTATTTCGAAGTGGAAGTGCACTGGTACAGCTATGCGATTGCCGTGGTGGCGACGCTGGCGTTCGCGCTGCTGGTGCAGCTGTTCACCAACCCAGTGCTCGATCGCGTAGACCCGGTCAGCTCGCTCAAGTCCGTGGAATAGAGGTAGAAGTTCAATTTGGTGTTGATGAATTGAACTTTTTGGCGGAATATTTACAGTATCATCGCATGTATTCTTGAGCTGAGCGGTTTTCGTGACATATTTCGGTGATACAGTTTGAACTTGTTTTGAACGAGTATCGCGTCTGGTGCGTAACAATCGGGCGGCAGAGAAGAGAAATGAAATCAGTATGGCCGATACGAATGTGAATGGTGGTACACGGCAGGCTACGGGCAAACTCAAGTCTGTCGAAAGCCTGGACCAGACCAACGAGATGGAGCGTGGCCTGAGCAATCGCCACGTGCAGTTCATCGCCATTGGCGGCACCATCGGCACCGGCTTGTTCCTGGGTTCGGGCAAGTCGCTGGCACTGACCGGCCCCTCGATCGTCTTCGTGTATATCCTGGTCGGCGTCATCATGTTCTTCCTGATGCGCGCCATCGGCGAGATGATGTACCGCGACCCCAGCCAGCACACCTTCATCAATTTCATCACCCGTTACCTTGGCAACGGGTGGGGGCATTTCGCCGGCTGGACGTATTGGGCCGCGCTCGTGCTGCTGGGCATGACCGAGATCACGGCCGTCTCCACGTACTTCATCACCTTCTTCGACACGTTCGGCATCGACCTGACCCATTGGAAATGGCTGATTGAACTGTGCTTCCTGGTGTCGCTGGTGTCCGTCAACCTGATCGCCGTCAAGGTGTTCGGCGAGGTGGAATTCTGGTTCTCGATGATCAAGATCACGCTGATTTGCGCGATGATCGTCACCGCCGTGGTCATGATCGTGATCGGCTACCATTACCCGGCCGCGCGGATTCATGGCGTGGATCATGTGAGTCCGGCGGGCCACGCCGGACTCGACAACCTGTTCGCCGGCTTCTCGTTCGCCCCGAACGGCTGGATGGCCTTCCTCATGAGCTTCCAGATGGTGTTCTTCGCCTATGAGCTGCTCGAGTTCGTGGGCGTCACCGTCTCCGAGACCAAGAATCCTCGTGAGGTGCTGCCCAAAGCCGTCAACGAGATCATCGTGCGTGTGCTCATCTTCTACGTGGGCGCGCTCGTGGCCATCATGTGCATCGTGCCGTGGACCTCGTTCAAGCCGAACGAGGACGGCTCCTTTGCCTCCCCGTTCATTATGGTGTTCCAGTACGCCGGGCTGAATTGGGCGTCCGCGCTGGTGTTCTTCGTGGTGATTACCGCCGCATCTTCCGCGCTGAACTCGCTGCTGTACTCGGCTGGCCGCCACCTGTACCAGCTGTCCGAGGTGTCGCCGAACCCGATGCTGAACAAGCTCGGCAAGGTGTCCGATCGCAAGGTGCCGGCCCGCGCCATCCTGGTGTCCGCGGCGCTGATACTGCTGTCGCCGATCGTCAACGCCATCCCCGGTGTGTCCGGAGCGTTCGTGCTGTTCTCGTCCGCCAGCTCCGCGGTGTTCCTGTTCATCTACATCCTGACGCTGATGGCACACCGCAAGTACCGTCGCTCCGCTGATTTCATTCCGGACGGGTTCGTCATGCCCGCTTGGAAGGTGCT
>OLFR01000296.1_pt1 | contig 12516 bp, 5 predicted proteins | sample 1608971 | NCBI WGS metagenome assembly OLFR01 (sample SAMN02674970, study PRJEB24791) | human gut metagenome, SKBSTL043 | isolation source: stool | host: Homo sapiens | place: USA | reverse complement strand
CGATCCGGCCGTCGTTGAGGACGAAAGCCTCCGGGTTATGCCCTTTCCCTATCGTGTCTTGGATGGTGAAAGGCCCGTGCAGGCGATCGCCGGTCGCATGATAAACGGTTGAATTGGGCCATTCCATATGCCCTTTGGGAGCGCTTTCCGGCCATCCGCATACGAACAGGTGGTATTTCCGGTCCGGCGTTTGCAGGATGTTGCCTCCCCAGAAGGAGATATCGGGACGTTCGATACCGTTATCGATATACCGGGGGCGTACGCTGTCCGCTCCCCACGTGTCCCCGGAGAGCGTACCTTCTGGCATTGCTTCGAAACGGTCCATGTAGCGTCCGCCTGTAATGAGGTGCTTCCATTCTGCCGGCCGTTCTCTTTCCGTGATTTGGGCGATGAGTGGCAGGGGAGCCAAACAGGCTGTTGCTAACAGTAATTTCAATTTTTGTATGTTCATATGCTTCTGTATATACGATATTTGCCCAGCAACGATTGTTACAAGGCAAATATAGCAGTCTTTCTTCACATAGTTAGTAAATGGATTCGGGTTTTTCCCGCGAACTTGATTGTCCGGCAGTCAGAAACTGGGCGATGACATCAGGAGACGTATGCGGTGCGGGATTGAAGGCACCGGATTTCATATATTCCACGAGGCTGTGGAGTAACTGTTTCTTTTCGGGGCTTCTGGCTTGCTCGCGAAGCAGATCCATGCTGCACATGATCAATTTCCCGTTCAGGCAGTTTGTCTCGAACAAATTGGCCAGACGACGGTTGTTGGCGAAGTTGTCCACACATTCGACGAGGGGAGTCACTTCGGTATACAAGCTGTCGATGCAAAGAGTCTTCGACTCTGTTGTGAGCCGCCACCATTGCCAGTCCGTATGCCCTTCGGTCGGGAAGTGGGCGAATGCCGGATGGGCAGGATCGAGCAGCAACCCCATTGTCCCGGCTTGCTTGGGGAAATGCACCGGACTCCAGAAAACAGGGACGAACTTCCCTTCCAGTCCTTTCAATGATTCATTCTTTTCAAAGTCAATGACAGGAGTGGTTTTCATCCGGGCAGAAGCGACATGGTCTTCCAGGCGGTTGATAATATCGCTCATTTCCGTAAAATAGGAAAAGCCTTTAAACTGCCTCAACACTTCCACTGCTTCCGACATCGTTTTCAGGTCTTGTTCGTTCAGCGGAGTTTGTGTAATGCTGTATTCCGGATCTTCGTATTTATAGTATTTATTTTCGTACACCACAATCGGAGCGTTATAACCCAGCTTCTCGCTGCGCATCATCTGTATATCCATTTGTACGGTACGTTTGCTTATGCCTTTATCGATGCCTTCGTATTCATAAAGAGCATCCGAGCAAGCATCTACCAAATCTTCCAACGTCCAGCGTCGATAAGGATTACGCAGACAGTTATCAATTGTTTTATAACGGATTAAGGCATTTCTATTTGCTGGCATAAGTAGAAGAATAAAGATTGGCTTCAAAAGTAGAAAAATAAATTCAGGAAAACAAAGAGGTTACAGGTCTTTATTCTTGTAATATCTCCATAAACAGGTATATTTTTCTGTTACATTTCTTTTTTTCTTTTCGATTAATTCGATTTTAAGTCTTTATTAATTCGATTTTGTGGAGTTTATTAATGGATTCCTCTTTATTTTGCCGAAAAATAATTTTCAGCTATGAGGAACTCAATTGTATATTTTTGCTTGTTGGTTTGTTGTATTACTGTAAGGGCAGAAGAACTAAAACTTTGGTATAGTCATCCGGCTGAAGAATGGGTGGAGGCTTTACCTTTGGGAAATTCCCGTTTGGGAGCTATGATATATGGCAATCCGTTCGAAGAGGAGATACAGTTAAATGAAGAAACAGTTTGGGGAGGCAGTCCATATAGGAATGATAATCCGGAAGCTTACGGCGTTTTGTCCGAAGTGCGAAAGCTTATTTTTGCAGGAAGAGAGATTACCGCAGAAAAGTTATGGAAAGAACATGCTTTTACCAAACAGAATGGGATGCCTTATCAAACTGTCGGTAGCTTGAAGTTGCACTTTCCCGGTCATGAAAAGTATACCGATTATTACCGGGATTTAAACATTGAGAATGCGGTGGCTACTGTTTCTTATAAAGTGGGAGATGTGACCTATACACGTACTTTATTTACTTCTTTGGCAGATAACGCCTTAATTATACATTTGGAGGCGGACCGACCTCATTCTATCGCATTCGAAGCATCTTATAGCACACCGTTTGAAGAAAGTGCTGTAATTGCGAGCAAGAACCGATTGACTTTATCTGCAAAAGCTTCTGCACACGAAGAGGTTCCGGCTGCCATTCGTTTGGAGAGTCAGGCGCGTATAAAAACTTCCGGTGGTAAGGTTGAGAGTGATAACGGAAAATTGATAGTGACGGAAGCGGATGTGGTGACTATTTATGTTTCGGCAGCTACTAATTTTGTGAATTATCAGGATGTCTCTGCCAATGAGAGTAAAAGGGTGGACGTGATATTGAATCAAGTTGGAAAAAAGTCATATAGACAACTTTTGGACAGCCATATCGGGAAGTATCAACAACAGTTCGGAAGGGTTAAACTAGACCTGGGACATTCACTTGCTTCACAAAAAGAAACTCCGGTCCGTCTGAAAGAATTTCGTGAAGGAAAAGATCCTGCTTTAGTCACACTCATGTTCCAGTTTGGACGTTACTTGCTTATCTCGTCTTCGCAGCCCGGAGGGCAACCTGCCAATTTGCAGGGAATATGGAATCAACATCTTTTGGCTCCGTGGGACGGAAAATACACAATAAATATCAATACTGAGATGAATTATTGGCCGGCTGAAATAACTAACTTGCCGGAAACACATGAGCCGTTGTTCAGGCTAGTGAATGAGCTCGCTGAAACAGGTAAAAAAACAGCGCAGACTATGTACCATTGCAATGGTTGGGTGGCTCATCATAATACTGACATATGGAGAGCGACAGGACCGGTGGACGGCCCTTTTTACGGGACATGGCCGAATGGAGGAGCCTGGTTAAGCCAGCATTTGTGGCAACATTATCTTTATACCGGAGATAAGGACTTCCTGATTAAGAATTATCCGGTATTGAAAGGAGCTGCTGACTTCTATATGGATTTCTTGGTGGAACATCCTCAGTATCATTGGCTGGTGACTATTCCATCTATATCTCCTGAACAAGGAGCGCCAGGAAAGGAAACAAGCTTGACAGCCGGCTGTACAATGGATAATCAAATTGTATTTGACGTGTTGAGTAATACTCTGCAAGCTGCAAAGATTGTAGGAGAAGATATAGTTTATCAGGATAGAGTTAAAAAAGTACTGGATCGTTTGCCGCCGATGCAAATAGGTAAGTATAACCAATTGCAGGAGTGGTTGGAGGATGTGGATGATCCCCAAAGTGATCATCGGCATGTATCTCATTTGTATGGCTTGTATCCAAGTAATCAAATATCCCCATATGCGCATCCTGGGTTATTTCAGGCTGCCAAACGTTCGCTGCTCTATCGGGGGGATATGGCGACGGGATGGTCTATCGGTTGGAAGATTAATTTATGGGCACGTCTTTTAGACGGCGATCATGCCTATAAAATTATAGGGAATATGCTTAACCTGGTGGAAGAGGGGAATCCGGACGGCCGGACCTATCCTAACTTGTTTGATGCACACCCTCCTTTTCAGATAGATGGTAACTTTGGTTTTACGGCAGGAGTTGCGGAAATGCTGCTTCAAAGTCATGATAATGCTTTGCATCTGTTACCGGCTTTGCCAACAGCTTGGCAGAAGGGGCATATATCTGGTTTGGTGGCTCGTGGCGCTTTTGAGGTTGATATGAGTTGGGAAGGAGGAGAACTGTTGGCTGCTACTATTTTATCCCGTATCGGAGGTAATTTACGTATCCGAACCTATGTACCTCTTGAGGGGGAAGGATTGAAAGAAGCGGAAGGCGAGAACTCCAATCCTTTCATGAGCAGTGCTGATATAAAAGAGCCTTTGCTGGCATCGGAATTGTGTCCGCAATATCCTATGCTGTATAAGGTTTATGAATATGATATAGTGACAAAAGCAGGAGGTGAATATATCATCCGAAGAAAAAGATAATATAACGTGAAAAACAAAGGTATATGGTAAAAAGATTTAATTGGTTAGTTTTTTGTCTATTGTTTTCAGTAGGTATGATGGCAAAAAGCGGGGGTAGGCAATATAACTCTTACAAAGGGTTAGTGATGGCCGGTTACCAGGGGTGGTTCAATGCCCCTGGTGACGGTTCCGGCCGTGGATGGCATCATTATAATGGTAGTAACGGTTTCCGTCCCGGTTCTTGTTCTGTGGATTTCTGGCCGGAAGTGTCGGAATATAAGAAACTTTATAAGACGGAGTTTACTTTTGCAGACGGCAAACCGGCATCTGTTTTCTCTTCTTATGACGAGTCTACGGTTGATCTTCATTTTAAATGGATGAAACAGTATGGACTGGATGGAGTGTTTATGCAACGTTTTGTAGCAGAGATTCGGAACGAGAGTGGTTTGAAACATTTTAATAAAGTGCTAAATTCGGCAATGAAATCGGCAAATAAGTACGAACGCGCTATCTGTGTGATGTATGATTTGAGTGGAATGCAGCTGGGAGAAGAAAAACTATTATTAAAAGATATTGATGAAATAGCAAAGCGTTATTCATTGAAAGATCATGCAAAAAATCCCTCATATTTGTATCATAACGGAAAACCGTTGGTTACAGTATGGGGAGTAGGATTTAATGATAACCGCAGTTATGGGTTGAATGAAGCTGAATATATTATTGATGGTCTGAAATCTCAGGGGTTCAGTGTTATGCTCGGAGTGCCTACTCAATGGCGCAAGCTGGAAGGGGATACGGAATCAGATCCACGCTTGCATGAACTAATCAGAAAATGTGATATTCTGATGCCTTGGTTTGTGGGGCGCTATAATGAAACGACCTATCCCAAGTATCAGAAACTGGTGGAAGAGGATATTCAGTGGGCTAAAAAGAATTTAGTCGATTATGCTCCTTTAGTTTATCCGGGTTTTTCATGGGGAAATATGAAAGGGAAAGAACATAATTCGTTTATTCCCCGTAATAAAGGCTCTTTTCTTTGGAAACAGCTGATGGGGGCTATTCGTGCAGGTGCTGAAATGATTTATGTAGCTATGTTTGATGAGATAGACGAAGGGACAGCCATCTTTAAGTGTGCCAAGAAAGTTCCGGTAGGAGAAAGTCTGTTTGTCCCTTTGGAAGAAGAAGTGGAAAGCGATCATTATTTGAAACTGGTTGGTGAAGCCGGCAAGGTGTTGCGTAAGGAAAAGGCGGTAGCGTTTGATGCCAGTTTGAATCCTGTAGCTCCGAATCCTTTTATCCGGCATATGTATACAGCTGACCCTTCCGCACATGTATGGGCAGACGGGCGGCTGTATGTATATGCTTCACATGATATTGCTCCTCCACGTGGCTGTGACTTAATGGACCGTTATCATGTTTTTTCTACTGACGATATGGTGCATTGGACAGATCATGGTGAGATATTAAATTCCTCCCAAGTGCCGTGGGGACGTAAAGAAGGAGGATTTATGTGGGCGCCGGATTGTGCTTATAAGAACGGAACTTACTATTTTTACTTTCCGCATCCGAGTGAAACGAATTGGGACAATAGCTGGAAGATAGGAGTGGCCACGAGTTGTAGACCGGCTGAAGGATTTGAAGTCAAAGGTTATATTGAAGGAATGGATCCATTGATTGATCCTTGTGTTTTTGTAGATGATAACGGACAGGCGTATATTTATAATGGTGGCGGTGGTATCTGTAAAGGTGGCAAACTGAAAGACAATATGATGGAACTGGATGGACTGATGCAGCCGATGGAAGGATTGGAAGACTTCCATGAGGCAACCTGGGTACATAAATATAATGGTAAATATTATTTGTCTTATTCCGACAATCATGATGAAAATTGGAATGACGGCGTGAAAGGAGACAACAGGATGCGATATGCTGTCAGTGATTCGCCATTGGGACCTTGGGAGTCGAAAGGTATTTATATGGAACCGACGGATAGTTATACCAACCACGGCTCAATTGTGGAGTTTAAAGGGCAATGGTATTCTTTTTATCATAATAGTGCGTTGTCCGGTCACGATTGGCTTCGTTCTATTTGCGTGGATAAGTTATACTACAATCCGGACGGAACAATACAGATTGTAAAACAGACAAAATAAGAGAGTAAATTCAGTTAGAAAGTAATAATTATATAAACCATAAAAAACATGAAGAACAAATTAAAGTGGATGATGGCTGTGGGTATGTTATCATGCTCGGTAGCAATGGCCCAACAGCAAAGTGATATCATGTCTGTGTCTGCTTCAACAAACGTGGAGAATGCAGCTTTGGCTTTTGATAAAAATATGAAAACGATGTGGACGTTGCCTTCTCAGGCTTTGAAGTCCGGGCAGTGGTTGATGTTTACTATCCAGCAGCCTGGAGACGTTTACGAACTGGAGCTTCAGATGCAGGGAATTAATAAAAAGGAATTGAAAGACGCATTGGATATCTTTGTCACTTACGACCCGATGAATCTCGGAAATCCGATAAGCTACCAGATACTTGGAAATGAAAAACAGATGAAAGTCAAGTTTGCCGCTCCTAAATACGGTGCTCACGTAAAACTGGACTTTAAACCGAGTAAATTGGATAAACCTTTTTCTTTAAAGGAGATATCAGTGCTTGTGGCAGAGAAAGTGTTGAAGGATAATAAAGGAGAAGTAACTGATCGTCGCTATATGGATGCGTCACTTCCGGTAGAAGAACGCGTTGAAAGTTTGTTGGCTGTGATGACTCCGGAAGACAAAATGGAACTGATCCGTGAAGGTTGGGGGATTCCCGGAATACCTCATTTGTATGTGCCGCCCATTACGAAAGTGGAAGCTGTGCATGGTTTTTCTTATGGTAGTGGTGCCACTATATTCCCTCAAGCTTTGGCAATGGGGGCTACCTGGAATCGGAAGTTGACGGAAGAAGTAGCGATGGTAATTGGAGACGAAACAGTAGTTGCTAATACAAAACAGGCATGGTCGCCGGTATTGGACGTTGCACAGGATGCCCGTTGGGGACGTTGTGAAGAAACATTTGGTGAAGACCCGGTATTGGTGTCACAAATAGGTGGTGCATGGATAAAAGGGTATCAATCCAGAGGACTGTTTACTACTCCGAAACATTTTGGCGGACATGGTGCTCCTTTGGGTGGACGTGACTCACATGATATCGGTTTGTCGGAACGTGAAATGCGTGAAGTACATTTGGTTCCATTCCGTCACGTCGTTCGCAACTACGATTGTCAGTCTCTGATGATGGCTTACTCTGATTATATGGGTATTCCTGTTGCCGGAAGTACGGAATTGCTTCAGCAGATTTTGCGTCAGGAGTGGGGATTCAATGGTTTTATTGTCAGTGACTGTGGGGCTATTGGTAACCTGACTGCCCGTAAGCATTATACAGCAAAAGACAAGATAGAAGCTGCTAATCAGGCGTTGGCTGCTGGCATTGCTACTAACTGTGGTGATACTTACAATGATAAAGAGGTGATTCAAGCCGCTAAAGACGGGCGTATCAATATGGTAAACTTGGATAATGTATGTCGTACTATGCTGGCCACTATGTTTCGTAATGAACTTTTTGAGAAAAAACCTTGTAAACCGCTGGATTGGAATAAGATTTATCCGGGTTGGAATTCGGACAGACATAGAGAAATGGCACGTCAGGCTGCCCGGGAATCAATTGTAATGTTGGAGAATAAAGATAATTTGCTGCCTTTGTCGAAGACGTTGAAAACAATTGCCGTACTAGGTCCCGGAGCGGACGATCTTCAACCGGGCGACTATACTCCAAAATTGCAACCTGGACAATTAAAATCTGTATTGAGCGGAATTAAGGCTGCTGTGGGCAAACAGACTAAAGTGCTTTACGAACAGGGATGTGACTTTACTACTCCGGACGCAACGAACATTCCGAAGGCGGTGAAAGCAGCTTCTCAGTCGGATGTGGTGGTAATGGTGTTAGGAGATTGTTCTACCAGTGAGGCTACCAATAATGTGCGTAAGACGTGTGGAGAAAATAACGATTGGGCAACTTTGATTTTACCGGGTAAACAACAAGAATTGTTGGAAGCTGTTTGTGCTACCGGCAAGCCGGTGGTCCTGATTCTTCAAGCAGGCCGTCCTTATGATCTTCTGAAAGCTTCGGAAATGTGCAAAGCTATTCTGGTAAACTGGCTGCCGGGACAAGAAGGTGGTCCGGCAACAGCAGATGTTTTGTTTGGCGATTATAATCCGGGCGGTCGTTTACCGATGACTTTTCCGCGTCATGTAGGACAACTTCCCCTATATTATAATTTTAAGACTTCAGGACGTCGTTATGAATATGTAGATATGGAGTTTTATCCTCTTTATCGTTTCGGGTATGGACTGAGCTATACTTCATTTGAATATTCGGACCTGAAGATACAGGAGAAGTCGAATGGAAATGTGATGGTACAGGCCACAGTGAAGAATGTAGGAGGTTGTGCTGGTGATGAAGTGGCACAGTTGTATATTACAGATATGTATGCTAGTGTGAAGACCCGTGTGATGGAACTGAAAGATTTTACCCGTATTCATTTACAACCGGGAGAATCGAAAAACGTTTCTTTTGAATTGACTCCATATGACATCTCACTGCTGAACGACCGTATGGACAGAGTAGTGGAGAAAGGAGAATTCAAAGTTATGGTAGGTGGAATGAGTCCCGATTATGTTGCGAAAGACAGGATCAAAGATAGTGTTGGTTACAGTGACAACAAGAAAGGTGTTACGGGAATGCTTGACTACACTCACGAATTTGGTGCAGACTTTACTCTTGCCGTATCTAAGGTAGAGGAAAATCTGACGAACAATCAGAAGACTGTATGGATAAGCGTAAAGAATGTCGGAACGTTGATGGATACAGGTAAGGTGGAAATGTTTGTGGACGGAAAGAAGGCTGGTGATGTCGTTCACTACGAACTGGCTCCTGGAGAAGAGAAGTTGATTCCTTTCAATTTGAACAAGGATAATGATAAATCGGTTGCTTTTACCACCAAATATAAGATGTTACCTATTTGAGAATGAGAGTATATTTATTTGTTTGTAAGTTGTGCAGCATATTATTCTGCTGCACTTCTTTATTTGCAGCAGAAAAGGACGAACGCGAAGTGTATATGCACTTTATTATGAACGGACAGAGTTTATCTACAGGACACCAGTCTTATCCGGTAATTTCTACAAAGAATTTGAAAGGAAATTATATGTTGGGCAATCAGGTCTGGATAAATTACGGCAATATGCTTGAAGAACGGTTTGAACCGTTGGTGGGTAATATTTCTGTAGCATTCCGAAATGAAAAGTTTTTCAAGAGTCGGTCGGCAGGTACTATTGCAGAGTGTCCTTTGTTGGGTGCTGTGAATCATATCCGGTTGAAACACCCTCGAATGGATAAGATTCTGGCTACCTCGGTAGGAGTTAGCGGAGCAAGCGTGGAGGAACTCTCCAAAGAGTCGGAAACCCGTACTTATTATAATGACTTCCGGACTTCATTGGAATTAGCCTCGAATGTAGCCGGCAGTATGAATGGGAAAATGTATTGTCCTGTTATCTTTTGGATGCAAGGTGAATTTAATTATGATCCGAATCCGGAAAAGGGATTGCGTGCCAATGTGCCGAATACTACGGATAAGCAGGAGTATAAGCGACTGCTTATACAATTGAAAGATAATATGCAGAATGATATTCTGAAACAATACGGTCAACAGGAGAAACCGGTATTTATCACTTACCAGACCGGCGCGCAATATATGCGTGATACGCTTGCTATTTCTATGGCACAACTTGAAGCGTCTAATGAGTATGCTGATATCATTTGTGCAGGCCCCATTTATCCGATGACAGACCGTGGCGGACATTTGGATGCTAATGGCTATCGCTGGTTTGGGGAAATGTTGGGAAAGGTCTACTATCAGACAAAGGTGCAGGGCAAGACCTTTAAACCTTTGCAACCTACCGAGATTATGAGAGAGAAGCTTCCCAATCAGGTGCGTATCAAATATCATGTACCGGTTCCGCCTTTGGTATTTGATGTTCATCTGTTGCCTAAAATCCGAGATTATGGTTTTGAAGTATATTTGGGCAGTTACCGCCAGGAGAATCGGCAGACTGTCACAAATGTTGAGATAGACGGGGAAGATGTCGTGCTGAGTTGCCAGCAACCGCTGCAGGGGGATGTCATTGTGGTGTATGCAGGCACAAACTCATTTATTGAGGAATATCAGGGAGGAAAAGACAGATTGCAGGGACATGGAAATTTGCGTGACAGTGATTCGTATAAGGCTTTTTTTAACTATCTAGATTTGGATGAGAAAAATAAGGACGGTTCTTTCATCTATCCGCGTGATGACTCTGAAACGACACTGCGACCGGAGTATGAACCAGAAGACAGGAGCGGGAAGGTGATATACGGAAAGAAATATCCGTTATATAACTTCAGTGTAGGATTTTTTTACAAGATTCCGACAGGTAAAGATAAAATAGGTATTTCCATGTAGGGAAGAATCATAGTTGTAAAACTGAAAATATGAAAGAAATACATAAGTTTGTATTGGCGGGCGTTCTGTGCGGAGCGTCTTGTCTTTTTACATATGCACAGGAATTGTACAAGAACGAGAATGCTCCTGTGCACGAACGGGTGGCAGATTTGCTTTCCCGGCTCACGGTGGAAGAAAAGATCAGTTTGCTGCGTGCTACTTCGCCTGGTATTCCTCGTTTGGGCATTGATAAATATTATCATGGAAATGAGGCGCTCCATGGAGTTGTCCGTCCGGGGCGCTTTACCGTTTTTCCGCAAGCTATTGGATTGGCGGCGACTTGGAATCCGGTGTTGCAGCAAAAAGTGGCTACTGTCATTTCTGATGAAGCGCGTGCCCGTTGGAATGAATTGGATCAGGGAAGAAATCAGAAAGAGCAATTTAGCGATGTATTGACTTTCTGGTCACCTACTGTGAATATGGCGCGTGATCCTCGTTGGGGACGTACTCCGGAAACTTATGGTGAAGATCCTTTTCTGAGTGGGGTGATGGGAACAGCTTTTGTAAAAGGGTTGCAAGGAGAAGATCCCCGTTATTTGAAAATCGTTTCTACTCCCAAGCATTTCGTAGCCAATAACGAGGAACACAACCGTTTTATCTGCAATCCGCAAATATCTGAAAAACAATTGCGTGAATATTATTTCCCGGCTTTCGAAATGTGTGTAAAGAAAGGGAAAGCTGCTTCTATCATGACTGCTTATAACGCATTGAACGATGTGCCTTGCACGTTGAATGCCTGGCTATTGCAAAAAGTACTTCGTCAGGACTGGGGATTCCGAGGATATGTAGTTTCTGACTGTGGGGGACCTTCTTTACTGGTTAATGCCCATAAATATGTGAAAACAAAAGAAACAGCTGCTACCTTGTCAATCAAAGCCGGACTGGATTTGGAATGCGGTGATGACGTGTATGACGAATATCTGCTGAACGCCTACAAGCAATATATGGTATCAGATGCTGATATTGATTCTGCGGCTTGTCATGTGTTGGCAGCCCGTATGAAATTGGGAATGTTTGACAGTAAGGAACGTAATCCGTATGCCCGGATTTCTCCATCGGTCATTGGCTCGAAAGATCATCAACAGGTAGCTTTGGACGCTGCTCGTGAATGTATCGTTCTATTGAAGAATCAGAAAAATATGCTTCCATTGAATGTCGACAAGTTGAAATCAATTGCAGTGGTAGGTATTAATGCTGGTACGTGTGAATTCGGGGATTATAGCGGTGCGCCGGTGATAGAGCCTGTCTCTGTCCTACAAGGCATTAAAAATAGGGTAGGTGAGAAAGTGAAAGTTGTTTATGCTCCTTGGAAATCGGCTGCTGACGGTCTGGAACTTATTCAGGGGGAGAATTTCCCGGAAGGATTGACTGCTGAATATTTTAATAATACTCGTTTGGAAGGTATACCGAAAGTGCGTAAGGAAGGTTGGATTAATTTTGAACCTGCCAATCAGGCACCGGATCCGTTTCTTCCCAAATCTCCTCTTTCCATTCGTTGGACGGGTAAGTTGAAACCAACTATTTCCGGTCGTTATACATTCAGTTTTACTTCGGATGACGGCTGCCGTTTGCGTATTAACGACCAACTGCTGATTGATGCATGGAATGGACATTCTGTGGCTATTGACTCTGTCTCCATTGAACTGGAAGCAGGGAAAGAATATCAGTTACAGGCAGAATATTATGATAATCGCGATTATGCTATCGCAAAACTGCAATGGAAAGTTCCGCAAGCAGGAAAAGCTACCCGCCTCGATTTGTATGGAGAAGCCGGGAAAGCAGTTAGCGAGTGTGAAACGGTGGTTGCTGTGATGGGAATCAATAAGTCAATCGAACGTGAAGGGC
>OLFR01000287.1_pt1 | contig 12705 bp, 8 predicted proteins | sample 1608971 | NCBI WGS metagenome assembly OLFR01 (sample SAMN02674970, study PRJEB24791) | human gut metagenome, SKBSTL043 | isolation source: stool | host: Homo sapiens | place: USA | reverse complement strand
TCTTCCGATCTTATCGGCCACTTCCACGGAACCGTCGCTGTGCAACGTCACAACGATATGATTGCAGACTCCCGCAAGAGCCTCATCGACGGAATTATCGATGATCTCCCACAGGCAGTGCATCAGACCTTGGCTATCGGTGGTGCCGATATACATGCCCGGGCGCTTGCGCACCGCGTCAAGACCTTCAAGCACGGTAAGACTACCTGCGCCGTAATTGTCCTTGTCTTTCGCCATTTTCCTCATTCTGACTTGCAGTTTTGCTTCGGTTTTCATCCATAAGAACGTCTTGTAGACGTAAGAAGTCGAGAAATTCGATATTCTTACCGAATTTCTCGACTTCATTCACCTCTTGTTTCAATCACTGATCAAGGAAGTCACGCAGCGTCTGCGAGCGAGACGGGTGACGCAACTTCGACATGGTCTTCGACTCGATCTGGCGAATACGCTCACGGGTAACGCCATACACGCGGCCAATGTCGTCGAGCGTCTTGGGCTGGCCATCTTCCAAGCCATAACGCATCTTGATCACGCCAGCCTCACGCGGAGACAGCGTTTCAAGCACCTGCTTGAACTGCTCCTGCAACAGCGAGAAGGCGACGGCATCGGACGGTGCGATGGCGTCGGTGTCTTCGATCAGATCGCCGAACTCGGAATCGCCATCCTCACCCAACGGCGTATGCAAGGAAATCGGCTCACGGCCGTACTTCTGCACTTCCTGCACCTTCTCGACAGGCATGTCGAGCTCGCGTGCAAGCTCATCCGGCGTGGGTTCGCGGCCAAGATCCTGCAGCATCTGACGCTGCACACGAGACAGCTTGTTGATCACTTCGACCATGTGCACCGGCACGCGAATGGTACGCGCCTGGTCAGCCATGGCTCGGGTGATGGCCTGACGAATCCACCACGTGGCATAGGTGGAGAACTTAAAGCCCTTCTTCCAGTCGAACTTCTCGACGGCGCGAATCAAACCGAGGTTGCCTTCCTGAATCAAATCCAAGAACAGCATGCCACGGCCGGTGTAACGCTTAGCCAACGAAACCACAAGTCGCAGATTGGCTTCCAGCAGGTGGTCCTTGGCACGTCTGCCATCGTTCGCAGCCCACTTGAGCTCACGCTTGCGCTTGAAGTCCATCTGGTCGGATTCGGTGTCCAGCAGGTGCTGGGCATACAGACCGGCTTCGATACGCTCGGACAGATCGACTTCCTGTTCCGCATTCAGCAGGCTCACGCGGCCGATCTGCTTCAGGTAATCCTTGACCGGATCAGCAGTCGCACCCGCCGCAATCACACGACGCTTCGGATTGCCGGATGGGGTCAGATTCTCATCATCATCGTCATCACGCACCACGAAAGCGCCCTTTTCCTTAGGCTCTTCCGGCTTTTTGCGTTCTTCCTCATCCTCGTCGTCATCATCTTCAGGTTCGGATTCCTCGTCGTCGTCGAGGTCATCCTCGTCATCCGAATCGACGTCATCGAGATCGGCGTCGAAATCGTCAAGATCGGCGTCGTCTACCTGAGCGTCCTCATCGTCAAGTGCATCATCCTCGAGCGACTCCTCCTTCTTGGCAGGGGCGCTCTTCTTCGCGGTAGTCTTGCGAGGGGTCTTCGTTGCGGTGGTTTTCTTCGCCGCACTCTTCTTCGTGGAGGCCTTGCGCGTGGCGGCTTTCTTCGTGGAGGTGGTCTTTTCGGTCAGATCAGCCTGTTCCATGCTTGCCGTCGTTTCCTTGGTGGCCAAACTTATCCTCCTATTGATCCCGCCGGAAGCGTATACCATATGGACCCACTTCTGGCAAGGGCAAATCGTCAACTATGTGAGTAAACCATCTTGCAAGGACGATTATTCCCGCATAATGAGGCCTTCACGCGCAAGTCACGCCACTTTACGGCGTGTTGCCTTATGTTTCCGACGTCCAGGCAGGACCAATACGTCGTTCAACCGCCGAGCATACAATCGCCGCCAGCGAACATTGATCATCTATCGCGAGCGCGCTGATGGCTGATGCCATGGCTCCTTCCCGGCCCATCCACCACATGATGTAGCTGATCACGGCGAACGGCTGCGCCCGATATGTCTTCGGAATCATATCGATAATGTCGAACAGCATGTTGATCGCCTGATCGCAACGTTTCATATCGGGTCTGGCTAGGGGATCACGGAATGAATCGCTGAGCAGCTGTTCCAGACGCTGCGCATTACGAGACAGCTTGGGTCTTTCGGCGAAACTCATGAGAAAGTCTCGGTCGGCGTATCGTTCGTCAACGATGGCGGAAATGAGAAATACGTCACGAATGGACAGCATCCGATTGATGCCCACCGTAGTCCGCATGATCATATTCCGGTCAAGACCGCATTCGGCATGGAATTCGCCTTCCGAATGGGAAACGCTCTCGTCCGATGCCTGCGCAAGCGCGTCCATCCATATGAAAAGCGGTTCACGAATGAACGAACGCACTGTTTCGCCCACGCCGTCGGATCTGCAATCCCTTTCGAATCGGCTGATGGCTTCTTCCATTTCAGTCCCGGTGATGCGTCCGGTTTTGTTGGTTGTCATTATTCTGCCCTCCTTGGCATGGTCTATCGGCTTCCTCGCTCGCCGCTTATATGGCACTATGCCCGATGAGCCGATGCGATGCCGCTTTTTTCGAGGCCTGTGGTCGGAGGATGGCTTCTTCGGCGTTTCGCAAAATGATTTCGGTACCGCAACTATTGCAATCATTGAGATTTGGTCTTGTCGAATGCCTGTGGATAACTGTTGGTATGACTAGCTCCTCCGATTTGGAACAGATTGAATCACGCATTGTTTCGTTGGTGAAGGATTTCGCATTCCTTCATGCGGACGATTCGGTTGCCTCCTCTTGCAGGCCTATTGCCGACATGGTCGCCAAGCAGGCGGTCACGTCAAGTGAGGGTGGCAAGCGGCTTCGCGCCTTGCTGACGTTGGATTCGTTCCGCGCATTCGCTTCGGAGGATGTGCGAGAACGTGATTTCGACGCGCTGCTTGATTTAGCGTGCGCGGTGGAAGTGTTCCAGACCGGTGCGCTGGTGCATGATGACATCATCGATGATTCCGATCTGCGCCGTGGCAAGCCGTCTGCGCATCGCGCATTCTCCACTGGTACGCATAGCGAGGCCATCGGCCATGGCTTGGGCATCATGCTCGGCGACATGTTGGCCACGGCAAGCGTGGACATCGCGGACAAGGCAGCTTCCAAGCTCACTCATGGTTCCGATGTGGTCGCGGCATTGCTCAACATGCACCGCGAGGTCGAAGTCGGTCAAGTACTCGATTTGGCCGTAGAGCTCAATCCGTTGGACGATCCAGACGAACTGGTGGAAGCTTCATTGAACGTATTCCGCTGGAAAACCGCCAGCTACACCACCATTGCCCCACTGGAATTCGGCATGCTTGCCGCGGGTATAGGCAAAGACGATGCGAGGAAGCAGGCATTGGCAGTCGGCTTGCCTCTTGGATTGGCCTTCCAGCTTGCAGACGATCTTCTGGATGTTGTCGGTTCGAGCAGCAATACGGGCAAGCCCGTTGGAGGAGATATCCGCGAAGGCAAGCGCACGGTGCTTCTAGCCGACGCCATCAACACGGCGAACGACACGCAGCGGCGAGAGCTCATCGACATGTGGGAGGCCGATTCGCGTTCCGAAACTCAAGTAAAACGCGCCATTGAACTATTTGAGCAAACAGGAGCCATCGAACGTTCCCGCGGTAGAATCGCGGATTTGTGGAATGAATCGAAAACAGCTATCGAAACATTGAGCCTTTCCGAATACCACGAGTCACTGCTCATCGAGGCCTGCTCACGTTTCGTGCCAAGTATTCACGTCCAAACACGCGCGTGACACGCGACCTGCGTGTTTTCCAACCAACATCCGGACAGGACGCGCGTTCGTTGCACAATCCGCAAACCTCTGCTTGTAGACTACAAGTGGGAACACGTTCGAACGTGAGTTGTTTTGAAGAAGGAACCGTAGCGATCAACCATGAGTGAAGCTCCACACGCCCCTGAAGGTCAGGTCATCGAGGGCCGGTATCGGGTCGTCAGCAGAATCGCCGATGGCGGCATGGCCACGGTGTACCAAGCGGTAGACGAACGTCTGGAGCGCACGGTCGCCATCAAAATCATGCATACCCAGCTGGCGCAGGGACCGCACCGGGACCAGTTCGTGGAACGATTCCATCGTGAAGCCCGTTCGGCCGCGGCCATTGCCAATCCGCATATCGTGCAGGTGTATGACACCGGCGAATTCGACGGTCTCGATTATCTCGTCATGGAGTATGTTCACGGCGTGAACCTGCGTTACGAAATGAACCAGCAGGGTACGTTCAGCGTTCGAGAGACGTTACGCATTATTGGCGAGACATTGGATGGCCTCGCTTCCGCACATCGTGCGGGCGTGGTGCATCGCGACATCAAGCCGGAAAACATCTTGCTTAACGACCGTGGCCATGTGCAGATCACCGATTTCGGCTTGGCTAAAACGGTATCGCAGGCCACACTCTCCTCCACCGGCATACTGCTGGGAACAGCAGCATATCTAGCACCGGAAATGATTGAGAAGAATCAAGCCACACCTCAGGGGGATTTGTATTCCGTGGGCATCATGGCTTGGGAGATGCTCGCCGGCAACGTGCCATTCACTTCAGATAATCCAGTAACACTGGTATTCAAGCATGTTCACGAGGATGTGCCAAGCATTGCCACCGCTTGCAAAGGCATCAATGAAGGCGTGGCCGCATTCCTTGCCCATCTCACGGCTCGCGCGGTCGAGGCTCGTCCAGCAGACGCATCCGTTGCGTTAACCGAGCTGCAGCGTCTGCAATCGACGCTTGCGGTCAGCGATTGGCAGTATCGTCTTCCCCCGGTAGACGTCAGCGCTTCCGACAGTGCCGCGCCCGCAAATAACGGTGCGCCAACCAATGTCGGCAATCCTGTTCCTCCCGCTCCCCCGGCACCGCCGACGCAGCAATTCGATGATCGCACACGCAAGCTGGACAGGGTCAAGACGAACGCAACAACCGTCATGCCGGTGCAGCAACAGAACATCGATCCAGAAGCGACGACACGTTTCTCGCTGCCGGCAGACGGCATCGTCAATAGCCTTGACAATGCCGTCGACAGCGCTGCATCGCAATCCCCCATCGCGCAAAGCGACGAATCCGGCAATACTCCAAACAGCAAATCCGCGAAAAAGCGTCGCACACCGCTCATCGTCGCAGGCGTGGTGGCGCTGCTGCTTGCATGTGGCGCCGGCGGTTGGGCATGGTGGTACTATCAGGGCCCCGGCAGCTATTGGACCATGCCCCAGCCGGATGGTATGACATGCGACGCGTCCGCAGCATGCCCCATCACCAATGTGAAGTGGAGCGACTACGAGAGTCTGCTCAAGATTTCCGATATCGAATATGAGGTGTCGGAAGAGTATAGCGATTCCGTGGAGGAAGGCAATATCATCTCCACCGACCCGGCGAATGTCGGCGATCGCGGCAGCAAGCGTCGTAGCCAGAAAGTCAAGGTCGTGGTCTCCAAGGGAGTCCGGCAGGCGACGGTTCCCGCCGATATTCTCGACGCGACCAGCGCATCCGGCAAGGATCCAATCAACGCACTGAAGAAGGCTGGATTCGATAATGTCGAGCAGACCGCGGCTTCTGATGACACGTATTCCATTGACGTGCCTCAAGGGGCGTTGCTGTCGTTAAGTGTGGATCCCGGCGCCACATTGCCGCATAATACGACGATCACCGTCACGGTGTCGCAGGGGCCAAAGCCAGTCACTATGCCCGATATCGTCGGCAAGACGAAGGACGAGGCACAGCAGGCGCTGGATGATCTTAGACTCACCACCAATTGGACGGAATCCTTCGACGACAAGATTCCACAGGGGCAGGTGATTTCCGCTTCCGTCAACAACGGTGATACGTTGCATTGGGGAGACAGCGTCGACGTAGTGGTTTCCAAAGGACCGGAAACCATAACCCTGCCGAATTATGTGGGGCAGAAAGCCTCTGACGCCAAAGCCGCATTGGAAAAACTCGGATTCACGGTCAAGGTAAGTTCGCAGCTCACGTTGGATTCCAATCAAGACAAGAAGGTCGCTTCGCAGGATCCGGTAGGTGGCACCGAAGTGCGTCTTCGCGACGAGAACGGCATACCAACCACCATCACATTGAAGATGTATTCCTCACTGTTCTAAAAGTGCATTACCTGCTTTGCCAAACATCATGGTATAGGCATAAGGAAAGCCCCGGCTCGTGTAGTGTCGTGCCGGGGCTTTTCTCTTTGGTTTCTCAGCTGTTCGCCTGTTCGGCGGCTTTCTGCGCCTTAAGCTGTTCCTTGACTTTCTGAGCGTATTCGTTCACGTATTCCTGACCGCTCATCTTCTGAATTTCCATGGTCACGCGATCAGTCAGCGTGCGCAAATCGTCGTGCGTGATCTGGTCGGCGGGCTTCTTCTCCACGGCAATCGGTTTGCCGTAGATCACTGTGGTCTTGCCCTTACCAGGAATAATCTGACCGGGCTTCTGCAACTCGCGAGATCCGATAATGGCGGACGGAACGATTGGGCATCCGGTTTCAAAAGCAAGTCGCGCAGCTCCGGTATGACCTTTATAGAGGCGACCGTCAGGGCTACGCGTGCCCTCAATATGAATGCCGAACAGGTGGCCGTCTTCGAGGATTTCACGCGCGTGGTTCAATGCGCCAAGCGATTTCGACCCACCGGAACGATCCACGGGGAACACGCCAACCGAAGTGAACCACCACTTCTTGAACTTGCCTTTGATGCCCTTGCCTTCGAAATACTCGGCTTTGCCCATGAAATGAATCATGCGCGGACAAGTCAGCGGCAACAGCGCGTCATCGATGACGGCAAGATGATTGGCTGCGATAATGGCACCGCCTTCGCGCGGAATGTTTTCAAGTCCCTTGGCAGTCGGTCCCATGCGGTGGATGGCGATCGGTCCCAGGCCTTTGACGAAAAACCAGTAGAGCATTTTTCACGATCCTCCTAGCGGATGGCCATCCGCTTGATTACAGTTATCAGTATGACTGACCTCAACAATAGCAATGCCGATGAAGAACGCCCAAATGCCGCGCCGAATGGTGGCGAAGGGGCTTCTTCAAATGCGGACGATTTGGATGCCGCATGGGCTGAATTCGCAAGTTCGCATGCCGACGATTTGCAGGCCGTGGAGCATTCTCGTAGCGCGAAACGTTTTGAAAAGCATGCGCAGCGCCGTGAGAAGGAGGCGTTGCTTTCGATTCAGGATTTGGATCAGGGCACGTTCACTGATGACACTCCGCAAGGTCGTGGACCGCGCGATTTCACTGGTTCCAGCTGGTTGGACACCGATAGTGTAATGGATCGTTACGGTGATGATTTCACTCCTCCGAATCCCTCCATCGGTCATGTCAAGATATCGAAGTTGGTGTTTTGGGTGCTTTTGATCGCTGGTGTCGCCGGTATCATCGCATCTGCGTTCATGCCTGCTTTGGCTGGGATTTTGGGATCGATTTTCGGTGTGTGCGCGTTGATTGGCGCTGCTGGATTGATCGTACAGCACAAGGGACATACACAAACCCGCCGCGATGTTTTCGATGATGGAGCTCGCGTATAGCAACATATGGAGAAGACTGCATCAGCTACGTCTTTTGTGCTCTTCTCTGTGATATTTGTCGCTGCGATACGTATAAGGCGTGTCTCGTCGTTGAGTGTTTTGACGAGACACGCCTTATACGTTCTTATGATCTGCCATTTCGCCGAATATCAAGCTTTCTTGGACTGGGCGGCGGTGATCCACTGGTCAAGCAGTGCCGAGGCCTTGCCTGAATCAACGGTTTCTTCGGCAATGGCATAGGCCGCTTTGAATCGTTCAGTCAGGCTGGCATCAGCTGGCACCTGATGGCCGTCCGCAACAATCGCGGATGCCGCGTTGAGCAGGGCGGTAGTGCGGAAAGGAACGTCTTTGCCTGCAAGGAAATCACGGAACAGCTGAGCGTTGAGCTCCGGCTCTCCACCCTTTAAGTCAGCCACCGTCACCTTGTCGAGACCAAGCTCCACAGTCGGATCGAATTCACTCTCAGTGACTTTGCCGTTGCTGAACTCCCAGATGGACACCGGACCAGTCGGAGCCATTTCGTCAAGTCCCTCGCTTGACGTGTACACCATGCCGGTCTGTCCGTTAGCCGCATATACCGCAGCCATGATCGGGCTCATTGCGCGATTGGCACAGCCCACCGCCATGTGCTTCGGCGAGGCCGGATTGGTCAGAGGTCCAAGAACGTTGAATACGCATGGCATGCCGAGCGCCGCACGGACAGGTCCCACGAAGCGCATTGCCGGATGGAATGTGCGTGCGAAAGCGAATGCGATGCCGCATTCGTTGCCGACCTCAGCAACCTGTTCCGGTTCCAGATCGAGCGGCAGTCCCAGCGCCTCGAAGCAATCGGCAGTGCCGCACTTGGAAGAGGCTGCACGATTGCCGTGCTTCACGACTTTCGCTCCGGCTGCGGCAGCCACCACCGCGCCCATGGAGGACAGATTCACCGTCGCGGCACCGTCTCCACCGGTACCGACGATATCGGTGGTCTCACCGTCGATATCAAGTTTGATGGCATGGGAGACCATGGCCTTGGCCGCTCCACGCACCTCATCCGGAGTCAAGCCAAGCTGCTGCTGGGTTGCCAGAACCGCACCGACGGCCGCCGGATTAGCGTTGCCGTTCATGAGGTCATCGACGAACCACTCGGATTCCTCGGCACTCAGATGGTCCCCTCCGACCAGCTTGGTGAGGATCGACTTCCATGTGATTTCAGCCATGATGCCCTCCTTGACGCTTCAGCATGTCACGTTGTTGATACGATATCGCCGCCATTGTAACCGTTCTACATTTCATGGTTTTTCAACGTCCATATCACGAACAGGTAATTGCAGAAAAGCGCTCATCATAAACAACACAGACATTTTCAATATCTATCTTCCGCATATCGGGCAACGAGCATGAAACAAAAAGGCGGTCTGCGAAAAATCCGCAAACCGCCTTCATTATGCGCGAATCATCAGAGCATCACACGATATGTCACTGTTCGTTCTGTCCGTGGCACATCTTGTACTTACGACCGGAACCGCACGGGCACTGGGCGTTCTTGCCAGTTCCCGGGAAGGTGCGGCCATCCGCCCACGGAGAGCGCAATTCCTCGCTCTTCGGGCGCTTATTGGCAGGAACCTTGCCCTCAGCATGGCTGATCGGCTGCATGCCTACGATGCCAGGCTCATTCTTCTGTTCTTCGGCCAGTTCGTCGATGACGGTCTTCTCGGCCTCATCGTCGGTTTCCGGCTCGGCAGGAGCGGTTTCACCGGTCGGCTGCGCTTCGCTATCCAGGCCCATCACCGCTTCGGCTGCGTTCACGGCCTCTTCCTCATCGGATTCGGTTTCGGCGTCTTCGGTGGTGGCGACACGATCGATGTCAACGTGGAACAGCAGCTGGATGGTCTCCTCCTTGATTGCTTCAATCATGGAGTTGTACATCTGATAGCCTTCGCGCTGGTATTCGACCAGCGGATCGCGCTGACCCATACCACGCAGACCGATGCCGTCCTTGAGATAATCCATCTCATACAGGTGTTCGCGCCACTTGCGGTCAAGAACCGCGAGCACGACACGACGTTCCAGCTGACGCAGACCCTCTTCACCAAGCTTGGCTTCGAAGTCGGCATACTGGTCCTTTGCGTCGGAAACGATAAGCTCCTGCAGGGCTACGATGGCCTTGTCTCCCTTGAGCTTGGAGACAGCGTCCTTGGCGGCTTCCGGATCGACGGCAATCGGGTACACGGCGTTCAGAGCCTTGAACAGGCCTTCCCAATCCCAATCCTTCGGCTTGTCAGAACCCTTGTTGGCGCCCTTGATGTAGCTCAATACCGTATCGTCGATGAACTTGAGGATATCCTCGTGGATGTCTTCGCCCTTGAGCACAGCCTGACGCTCGGCGTAGATGACGGTGCGCTGCTTGTTCATCACGTCATCGTACTTGAGCACGTTCTTACGGATTTCGAAGTTGCGGGATTCCACGGCCTTCTGTGCGGTGCGCACGCCCTTGGAAACGCTCTTCGCTTCGATCGGCTCGCCTTCCGGCATGCCCTTGGCCATAACGCGGGCCACGAGCTGGGTGTTGAACAGACGCATCAGATCGTCTTCGAGCGACAGGTAGAAACGGGACTCGCCCGGATCGCCCTGACGTCCGGAACGGCCGCGCAGCTGGTTGTCGATACGACGGGATTCGTGACGCTCGGTACCAAGCACGTACAGGCCGCCGAGTTCAACGACCTCTTCATGCTCGTCCTTGACCTGCTCCTTGATTTCGGCCAAGGTGCCCGGCCAACGCTTCTCGTACTCGTCCGGAGTGTCATCCGGAGAATAGCCTTCGGACTTGAGCTTCGCATCGGCGAGGAACTCGACGTTGCCGCCGAGCATGATATCGGTACCACGGCCTGCCATGTTGGTAGCCACAGTGACGGCGCCCTTACGGCCCGCGACGGCCACGACGGCGGCTTCCTTGTCATGCTGCTTCGCGTTCAGCACCTGGTGGGGAATGTTGGCAACGTCAAGCAGGGACGACACGATTTCGGAGGATTCCACGGAAGCGGTACCCAGCAGCACCGGCTGGCCCTTCTTGTGGCGCTTGGCAACATCGCGCACGATGGCGGCAAGCTTCTCCTTCTTGGTACGGAAGATCAAATCGTCCTTGTCTTCGCGAATCATCGGCTTGTTGGTCGGAATCGGGAGCACGCCCAGCTTATAGGTGCCCATGAACTCCGCGGCCTCGGTTTCTGCGGTACCGGTCATGCCCGACAGCTTGTCGTACATGCGGAAGTAGTTCTGCAGGGTGATGGTGGCGAAGGTCTGGTTCTCAGCCTTGACTTCCACGTTTTCCTTGGCTTCGATTGCCTGGTGCAGACCTTCGTTGTAACGGCGTCCCGGCAGGATACGGCCGGTGTGTTCGTCGACGATGAGCACTTCACCGCCAGTCACCACGTAGTCGCGGTCGCGCAGGAACAGTTCCTTGGCCTTGATGGCGTTGTTGAGGTAGCCGATCAGGGCGGTGTTGGCCGGCTCATACAGGTTGTCGATGCCGAGGAAGTCCTCGACCTTGGTGATGCCCGGGTCCAGGATGCCGACGACCTTCTTCTTCTCGTCGACGTCGTAGTCCTCGTCGCGGGTGAGCTTCAGCACCAGCTTGGCGAACTGACGGTACCAGCGGGTCACGTCGCCTTCGGCCGGGCCGGAGATGATAAGCGGGGTACGGGCCTCATCGATGAGGATGGAATCGACCTCATCGACGATGGCGTAGTGGTGACCGCGCTGCACGAGGTCGGCCTTCTCCCATGCCATGTTGTCACGCAGGTAGTCGAAGCCGAACTCGTTGTTGGTGCCGTAGGTGATGTCAGCGTTGTACTGCTTGCGGCGCTCCGGCGGCTTCTGCTCGGTGATGATGCAGCCGACGTTCATGCCGAGGAAACGGTAGATACGGCCCATCAGCTCGCTCTGGTAGCTGGCGAGGTAGTCGTTGACGGTGACCACGTGCACGCCCTTGCCTTCGAGAGCGTTCAGATAGGTGGGCAGGGTGGCGACCAGGGTCTTGCCTTCACCGGTCTTCATTTCGGCGATGTTGCCCCAGTGCAGGGCAGCACCGCCCATGAGCTGCACGTCGAAGTGACGCTGGCCAAGGGTGCGCTTGGAGACCTCGCGCACGGTGGCGAACGCCTCGGGCATGATCTCGTCCAGGCTCTTGCCGTTTTCGATTTCCTGCTTGAACTTCGGGGTTTGGGCCTTCAGATCCTCGTCAGAGAGGGCGGAGATCTCGTCCTCAAGAGCGTTCACGGCCTTGGCCACGTTCTCCAGCTTCTTGAGCTGGTGGCCTTCACCCATTCGCAGGGCTTTGTCAATAATATCGACCACTGGGTTCTCCCTTGACTGATAAGTGGTGGTGTCCGCGTACCAGAATAGCGCCTCGCACCGTCAGCAGTCGAATTTTTCGACCTTTTTACGAAAAAATGGACCGCCTCCATATTGGAAGCGGTCCATGCGGTATCAGCTGATCGTGTCAGCAGCCCTTACCCTCAGGCTTTCTTGACATTCTCCGGAGTATCGATTTCGAACACGCCGTAGCTCCAACCGTGACGGTGGTAGACGACGGACGGGCGTCCGGTCTCCTTGTTCACGAACAGGAAGAAGTCGTGTCCGATCAGTTCCATCTCGTACAGCGCCTCGTCGATGCTCATAGGCTCGGCGATGTGCAGCTTGCGACGGATGACAATCGGCGTATCCCCAACCTGGACCTCCACGGATTCGCCAGGGCCAAGATCGGAGGCGACCGCAGCCTGTGGGCTGTTGTTCGGCTCTTCCTCCGGCTCCTCCGGCTCGGGCTCCGGGGCGATAACACCCAGATCCACCGGGACCGGGTTCGCGTAACCACGACGGTGATCCTTGCGACGGTCACGAGTACGACGCAGACGCAGCGTCAACTTATCCAGCGCCATGTCCAGCGCACTGAATTCATCGGTGCTGGAAGCCTCCGCACGCACCACGGTACGTCCGGCGATAACGGTGATTTCCACGCGCTTGGCGGTATCGGCCTGACGCGGGTTGCCCTCATGGGTCAGCACGATCTGCGCGCGCTGAGCATCCGGGGCGA
>OLFR01000251.1_pt1 | contig 13757 bp, 9 predicted proteins | sample 1608971 | NCBI WGS metagenome assembly OLFR01 (sample SAMN02674970, study PRJEB24791) | human gut metagenome, SKBSTL043 | isolation source: stool | host: Homo sapiens | place: USA | reverse complement strand
CGACAATGTGTTCGCCATCTGCACTATGGATTGCGGCGAATACAACAACATTCATCCGGTTGATAAACGTACACCGGGCGAGCGTCTAGGCAATTGTGCGCTTCGCCAAGTGTATGGTATGAGCCGTATTCCGGTGTATGGGCCGACTGTGCTGGGTTTCCGCTGCGACGAAGGCGGCCGCGTACGCCTGTTCTTCCGGTACGCGCACGGCCTGCATTTCAGCGGTACTGCGCCCGACAGTTTTGGTGACGAGTTCGCCAAGAGCCTGCCTTCGCTGGTGCGTCTGCCGGAACGTTCCGGTTTCGAGCTTGCCGGTGCCGATGGTGTGTTCCATCCGGCCTACGCCGCGATTTTCGTGGATTGCGATATTGACGATCTGGTCAACGCAAAGGTCAACGTGGTCGATTACAACGCCACGGAATTCGGTATTCCGATCAACAGCCGCAGTATCGGCACGATTACGTTGGCCACGCCGGAAGTGCCAGCGCCGGTGATGATGCGCTACGCATGGCGTAGCTGGGGTCCGGCACCGTTGTTTAATGACAATAATCTGCCTGCTCACCCATTCAAGCTGGACCTGACCGATCACACCGACTCTGATCACGCTGAATAATCACGTTAGATAGTTGCGTTGAACGGCTGCGTCACATGATTGTCGATAGTTGACGATGAATAGCGTGCGATTGCTGTGCTTATAGTGTGCTGCAATCGCACGCTTTATATTGCGATTGAAGTCCTGCTGATCGCACGTCAGTCAAATACGAATCAAATACCAGTCAAATAAAAAATCGTTGAAAAATCAACGTTTCTGCGATTTATGCCACCAAAATCGCAGAAACGAATCAAATAAAATGCGCTGCACTGCGAGCGCATAGGCTATTGCCAGAGGTCCGGGCCGAATGATTCCAGGTATGCGGTCAGTTCGGCGGCCATCTGTTCGTCTTCCGGAACGCGCGGATGGCCATCCGTGCCGCAACCATTGCGTGAATACAAGAAATGTTTTACGTGAAACTCGCCCTCAGTGCCGCGGCCGTTGCCGTGGAAGATGGCGTGGAACTTACCGCCACAGCCAAGAGCTACGTGCGCGACCTGTTCTGCATGGCAGATAAGGTCGACGCGAAGGCTTCGGTGGCCGAGGGCATGGTCTCGCTGCTTCCGGGCGAAAGCGTCGTGCTGCATATCGCCACTGCCGATGCCGCAGCGCTTGCCGCTCCGGGTGCGTTCGCAGCCGCCAACGTGCCGCGTTCCGCCAACGATCCGAAGCGCGAATGGTGAGCTTCCGCGAGTACGCCGTCTACTGAAGCGGTAGAAGAGTGGATAGAGGACTACTGAAATTTCAGTTGACGTGTTCGGTTGAGTAAAAACATAAGTTGAAGCGCCGCCAACCTTAAGAAACGAAAGTGTTGTGAACGCTGACTTTTCAAGAGGTTGGTCGGCGCTTTTACTGTACGATGTAGATGAACCGTTTAAGTTGCGATTTAAGTTAAGAAGAAGGACACGGACATGCCTATTCAAAAAAGCAAGGTGACGATTTTTGACGTTGCCAAGGCTTCGGGAGTCTCTAGTAGCGCCGTTTCGTATGCGCTCAACGGCAAGTCTGGTGTTTCCGATGTGACTCGAGACAAAGTGTTGAAGGTCGCACACGAACTGGGATGGAAGCCGAATGGCGCGGCACAGGCGCTGGCCAAGGCGAAGACGCAGCGCGTGGGTCTAGCGCTGGGTTACGACCCGAAGCTGCTTTCCGTCGAATCCTACATGATGGAACTTATTTCCGGTCTTGGCGCCGAGCTGGAAAAATACGATTATTCTCTGCTGGTACGCATGGCCGTGGGTGAGGACGCGAAGCTTTCGATCATCGATGATTGGATTGCTACTGGCAACGTCGACGCCATGCTGCTCGTCAATGTCGAGCTTGGAGACCCTTGCGTTGCCTTGCTTGAGGAGCATGAGGAGATGCCGGTGCTTGCCATTGCCGATGCCTCCGTGGTCGGCAATCTGCCGAGTCTGTCAAGCGCCGACGCCGATGCCGTGCGCCGAGCGGTGCGATACCTGTATGATCTCGGGCATCGTCAGATCGCCCGCGTCGGCGGTCCCGAATCGCTTGCGCACTCGTATATTCGCGATTCCGCCTTTGCGGACGTCGCTTCCGAGCTGGGCATGCGTTATCGTTGCCTGCACACCGACTACACGCCGGAAACCGGTCGCGAGGCCACGAAGCGCCTGCTGGCGTTCTCTGAGCATCCGACGGCGATCATCTACGACAATGATGTGATGGCGTTGGCTGGCCTTGGCGTGGCAGCTTCGCAAGGCATCAAAGTACCGGAGGAAATCTCCATCATGTCGTGGGATGATTCCCTCATGTGCACCGCGGCGTATCCGAACCTGACCGCCATGGGCCGTGACGTGGTCGATACCGGTAAGCAGGCCGCCGGATTGCTGCTCAAGCTGATCGGCGGCGAGCGTGTGGGGCATCTGATGGAAGGGCCGTACGAATTGCGTGCCCGCGCTTCGACCGGTCCCGCTCCGGCAGCGGAATAAGATGCGATGATGAGTTAATGCGATGATGAATTAAAAAATTGCGATTGCGCATTTGCTGCGCCCCGACAAGGGCAGGATGAAAGCGAGCAGCGAGCCGATCGCGGCGATCGCCGCAAGGGTTACGCCATACAGGATTGCGACGGTGTTGCCGGACTGCTTCGACAGGTACCACAGGTCGAACGGCGCGAGTCCCCAGAACAGCCCGGGAATCGCGGATTGGAAATCAAAATCTGAAATCTGAAATCGTAATCTGAAATCAAAAAGCGCCCGTGCCCCTCGCTTGAGGCATGGGCGCATTGTTGCCTTACGACTTCAGGCGCGCTTCTGTGTGATCTGATAGGCGGCGAACAGCACGACCAGCCAAATCACGCCGGCGACCACTGCGATGCGATAGCTTGCGGAGAAGCACATCAGCACCACGACCAGCAGCATGAACGCGATCACCACATACGGCGTCACCTTGGCGAACGGCAGCTTGAACGCAAGTTTGTCAAGTGCTTCCTGGCCCTTCAATCCCTTTAAATCATTCGGACCGTCGCCGGCGGCGACAACGCGACGGAACTTAATTTCCGTAATCATGATCATGATCCAATTAATCGCAGCGGCAATCGTGGCAATCGACATCAAATAATTGAACGCGAAATCAGGCCACACGAACACCACCACCACGGCGATCGCAATGATGATGGCCGACGTGATCACACCCCCGACCGGAACGCCGCGCTTGTTCAGGCGGCCCAGATACGCGGGCGCATTGCCCTGCTTCGCCAACGAATACAGCATGCGCGAGTTCGCGTACAGGCCGGAGTTGTACACGCTCATCACGGCGGTCAAGCACACGAAATTCAGAATGCCGGCGGCCGCATGCACGCCCACCGAGTCGAAAATCTGCACGAACGGGCTGGAATTGCCGTCGATCGTGCTCCACGGCACCACGGCCATAATCACGCCGAGCGCGCAGATGTAGAAGACGAGAATACGCCAGATGATGCCGTTCGTGGCCTTCGGAATGGTGGTGCGCGGATTCTCGGTTTCGCCGGCGGTGATGCCGATGAGTTCGGTGCCGCCGAAGCTGAACATCACCACGACCAGCGCCATCAGCAGGCCGGTCCACGTGCCGTCCGCATTGCGAGACATCAGGCCATGCGGCAGGAATCCGCCGTCAACGGTAAACCAGTTGGCGAACGACGCGCGAATGCCCGAAGCGGTCGGCACATTCGCGATGATCACATACAAACCGCCGAAAATCATGGCAAGCACGGCCACGATCTTGATGATGGCGAACCAGAATTCAAATTCGCCGAACTTGTTCACGCCCATAAGATTCAGCGCCGCGATGGCCACCAGGAACACCGCCGCCGACACCCACTTCGGAATGTTCGGGAACCAGTAATTCACGAACGAGCCAACCACGGCCAACTCCACCATGGCCACGAGCACGTAGTTGAACCAGTAATTCCAGCCGGAAATAAAGCCGGCTCGCTTCGACCAGTACTGCGTGGCGTAATAGCTGAACGCGCCCGCCTTCGGATCCTCGACCGCCATTTCGGACAGGGCGCGCACGATCAGGAAAATCGCCAGACCGCCGATCAGATAGGCGAGCAGAATGGCCGGGCCCGCCAGCTGAATCGACTCGCTGGAACCATAGAACAGGCCGGTGCCGATCGCGCCGCCCAATGCGATCAATTGAATATGACGATTCTTCAAAGACTTGCGCAGCGTCGGCGGAACCGGCACATCGTCGGTTTCGCGCGGTTTCTTCGCAACGGTTGCGTCGCTCATGAATGCTTCCTCTTCTTGGGTGCCTCGGCAATATTCGGCAAATTCGGCAAAAGTTTGCGATCTTGGCGATGTTGCGTTCGGCAGTAGTGGTAGGTGACGCGCCTATGGTTTTTGGTATGGCGCGTCTTCCCCGATTGTAGCTGTAGCGCGTGGATTCGGTTTCATAGTGTTCAATAGTTCGATAGTTCAATAAAATGAAGGTTTTGGGAGCAATGGTTGGTGCTGCTTGAGCGCTACGGGCTGGAGGTCGTCATGGCATTCATCAAAGACATGGTGCGTATGTGGTTGCATGCGTGGAAGCGATTCATCTCCATCGCACTGATCTCGTTGCTGGGCGTCGCCGTGCTTACGGGCATTTACGCGGGTTGCCGAGACGCTTTTCTTGCGACGGATCGTTTTTTCGACACCCAAGGATTGCACGACATTCAGGTGTTGTCGACGGCCGGATTGACCGATGACGATATTGCCGCGCTCCGTAAGATTTCCGGTGTCGCGAAAGTGCAGGGCGAACGTTCGCAAACCGTGACCGTCGATCTGAACGGCAAAAAAACCGTGACCATGCAGGAGATCGGCACGAACGGCATTGACCAGCCGTATTTGCAAAGCGGACGCATGCCGGAGAAGTCCGGTGAGATCGCGGTGACGCGCAAATTCATCAAGGATTCCGGATATAAAAAGGGCGACCATATTACGGTGACACCGCAGGATTCGGCGTCTTCTTCTGTGTCCGATTCTGCAGAATCGGACACGCAGGATGGCAAACGTGCCGCACGGGTGACCGATTCTGGTGAATCGGACAATCAGGCACCGAGCTTCCCCACCGAACTGACTATTGTGGGCGTGGTGCTTGACCCGCAGGATCTCACCAATCCAGACGGCTATTCGGGTACGAACGCATTCCGTTCCTCCGCCACCAGCGACTACACGTTCTTTGCGCCGTCCGACGGTGTGACCGGCAGCATGTACACGGCCGTCACCATTCTCGTGAAAGGCACCGCCGACAAGGACTCGTTCAGTGACGTGTACGACGACACCGTCAGCGAAGTAGCTGACCGCATCGACGGCACGGTGCGAACCAATCGCCAGAAAGCGCGTCATCAGGAACTACTCGACGCTGGAACCAAACAAATCGACGAGGCGAAAGCGCAAACCGACAAACAGTTCGCCGCAGCGCAACAGCAGATCGACAGCAATCGCAGCCAGCTCAATCAGCAAATCGACCAAATCGTCAATATGCAGGCGGGCGCGGCTGCAGGATCCCTCGACGAAACAACCCGTGAAACACTACGTGAAACGGTAATTGCCGCAAGCCCGCAATTAGCGGAAGCCAAAGCGCAACTCGACCAGGCACAATCGAAATTGGACCAGCAGAAAAAAGACACCGAACGGACACTGCAATCCAAGCAAAACGAGCTGGAAGACAGCATTCCGCAAGTGCGTTGGTATGTGCAGGACCGGTCGCAAATCGGCGGATTCAGCTCGCTGAAATCTGATCTGGAATCCATCCAATCGCTGGGCAACGCATTCCCGATCGTGTTCTTGCTCGTGGCGGTGATGATGAGTCTGACCGCCATGGCGCGCATGGTCGAAGAGGATCGCGGGCTGATCGGCACATACATAGGGCTCGGCTACGGGCGTCTTGCGGTCGCCTCACGATACCTGTTGTTCGCGCTGTTCGCCTGCCTGATCGGCGGTGGACTCGGCCTGATCGCAGGCTTCCTTGGCATTCCGGCGTTCCTGCTCGTCGTATTGCGAGGCTTGTATGTGATGCCGGACGTACGCTTGGCATACGACTGGCTGTACGGAACGGCCGGAGTCGCGCTGTTCGTGGTCGGCGTGCTTGCCGCAACCGTGTATGCGTGCGCGCAGGAAATGCGACAGAAGCCGGCCAGTCTCATGCGTCCGAAAGCGCCGCGTGCAGGATCGCGCATTCTACTGGAGCGTATCAAGCCGTTGTGGAATCGCATGAGCTTCCTCGGCAAAGTCACGGCGCGCAACATTTTCCGTTTCAAATCGCGTCTGATCATGACGGTCGGCGGCGTGGCCGGCTGCACCGCGCTGATTGTGTGCGGACTTGCGATCAACGACACCGTTGCCGCATTGGGCGCGAAACAGTATCAGGACGTGTATCAGTACGATTTGATGGTGGTCGCGAACGATGATGACGCTGATGCGATGCGGCAGAAAGTCGCTTCGGATGGTCGCGTCACGTCGAGCATGGACGTGCGCGTTGAATCGGGTGATTTGACCGGCGATTCGGGGAGCGAAAGCATTCAGCTGGTTGCCGTGCCCGACAGTGAACGCAGCGAGTTCGGCAAGATGGTCACGTTGCAGCCGGTGCGCTCCAGTTGGGTGGATGGTGCGGCCGATACGGTAAGTCTGGGCGACGACGGCGTGATCGTATCGCAGTCCGCGGCAAGCGCGATGGGCGTCAAAGCGGGCGGTATGGTAACGCTGACCAACGGTGACGATATGCAGGCCGAAGCGCATGTCAGCGCGGTGATCCGCAGTGTGATCGGATCGGACGTGTATGTGAGCGAAACCTATTATCGCCAGCTGTTCGATACTGCTGCATCCGGCACGTCTTCCGCATCTTCCGCGTCCGATTCTGGAGAATCGGACAATCAAAACGGCGAATCCGGTACCTCGAATGGCGCATCGTCAAACGGCCAACAATTGGTGTGGAACGCCATGTATGCGAAGCTCAAAGGTTCAGGCGAATCCCAGGCCGCCTATGCGGAAAAGCTGGAAGACGACGATGCGGTCATGAAAGCCGTGAGCTGCGCGCACATGGCGGAAAGCTTCAAATTCGATCTGATGGGTGCGGTGGTCGCGCTGATCGTGGCGCTCGCGGGCGGGCTCGCGCTCGTGGTGTTGTTCACGCTCGCCAACACCAACGTGTCAGAACGTGAACGCGAGATGGCCACGCTCAAGGTGCTCGGATTCTTCGACAAAGAGGTTCACCACTATGTGAACCGTGAAATGATGGTGCTCACCATGATGGGCGTGGTGCTGGGCTTGCCTCTCGGCCGTTTCGTCGGCGGATTGCTGACGGCTGCGTTGAATATGCCCGCACTGTATTTCGAAGTGGAATGCACGCCGTTGAGTTATGTGATTGCGGCCGGCGCGACCATGGCTTTCGCGCTGCTCGTGCAGTTGTTCGTGAATCCGGTGTTGGATCGTATCGACCCGATTAGTTCGCTCAAATCCGTCGAATAGGCGCATGTCTGAATGTCCGATTCTCCAGAATCGGACAAGTAATGCGGCGAAAGTGCCCTGTGGTTGTCCGTTTCTCCAGAATCGGACACTTAGAGTGCCGGAAAGGCTCGGATTCGCGTTTCAGTTCTTCGGATAACGGTAGTTGTGTGGCAGTTGCGTGGTGATCTGCGGGTCCAGGCCGAGTTCCTTCAACTGCCGGTCGATTTCGCGGCGCGCACGTTTCACAAGTTCGGCTCGATATTCATCGCCATGTCCGGCATTGCTATGTGCCGCATCGCCATGTCCCATCGTTCCCATCTTCTCCAGTGCGTCCAATGTTTCCGCCATACGCTTGAGCCGGTCCTGATGGTGCAGCAGCGCACGCACCTGCGCATGTTCGTGCACGATCGTCCGCCAATCGGATGGTGTGTGTGCAATCTCCCGAACCGCGGTGACCGGATGTACGTCGGCCACCTGATATGTGATCGAGCCAAGCAGCGGCATTAGGAACACCGTAATCGCGCCGGCTGCGACCAGTGTTGACGCGGTGTCGCCTTGCATGGTGCCGACCTTCACCGCCAGTGACGTGACGGCGACGATGATCGGCAGCGCGGTCGTGCAATACAGCGCTACGGTGACGCGATGATGCGATGACAGCGGATTCTCGCGTTTGTCGAGCGATAGCGCAACATATACGGGCACCGCGCGAATCAGCATGAGCATTACGATGAACGCGACGAGCAGCGCGGGTCGGCCTGCCACGGCGCGCACGTTGATCGCGGCTCCTGACACCACGAAAAACACAGGAATAAGGAATCCGTAGCCGACGCCTTCCAGTTTCATTTCCAGCGACTTGCTGCCGTCGGGGATGATGTAACGCAGGATGAAGCCTGCGGCGAACGCGCCGAGTACCGCGTCAAGTTCGAACAGTGCAGAAATGGTGACAAGGAAGATGAGCAGGAATGTGGTCAGTCGCATGAGCGTTTGCGATGACGTGTTCGCGTTTTCCGTAAGGAAACGGTACAGGCGATGGCCGGTTTTCAGTGCTTTCGTGGGTAGCATTGCGCACAGTAGACAGATGGTAAGGAACGCGCCGAGCACGAGCATGGTCTGCCAGCCGGTTCGGGTGGATAGCAGGATGGCCATGGCAAGGATTGGTCCGAGTTCGCCCCACGTTCCGTACGAGATGATGGCGTCGCCGATGGGGGTGCCTTCGAGGTTGCGTTCCTTGAGAATCGGCATGAGTGTGCCGAGAGCGGTGGTGGTAAGTGCTATTACCGTGGCGATGCCGTTGATGCCTTGCTTTGCGAAGAATGGAAGCAGGGTCACGACGAGTCCGGCGAGCCCCAAGGTGATGATCCATGTGACAAGGCCGACTTTGCCTTGATGTCCGGCGAGTCGTTTCGGGTCGATTTCATAGCCGGCGAGCAGGAATAGGAACGCCATGCCGAGCTCGCTCAAGAGTTTCACGGCGTCGTTCACCTCGATTACGCCCAGTCCGTACGGACCGAGTGCGGCTCCGGTGACGAGCAGCAGCACAGTTTGTGGAATGAACCTTCCTGGAATCAGCTGCGCCACAATCGGGCTGACGGCCGCCACCGCCATGATGATAGTCAATGAAACGAGCTCTTGCGTCATGTTTCTAGCCTAGTGAGTCTGCATGACGGTGTTCGAGGACGTGATGCCCCATGATGAGCCAAAGGGCACTCTGGGGCAAGGTTAAGTTTTTGTAAATTTTATGGGGGGGGGGGGAAATTCTATGAGCGTTACTATCTGTGCAAAATGGCGGAACTGTTTTGTTTTGAAGATGGAACTCCTTCTTTTCATTGGGGGAAGGGTGGGCTTTATTCGAGGGTTTTAACGAGGGTGCCAATGGGAAAGCTCCGATACGATTCTGAACCAAGCTGTTTAGGCAATATAGGGGGAGGGAAGAATGGTTGATGGAAAATTCACCGCAAAGGAGCGCGCGTATTTGGCCAGCCTTCCCGCAGTGGAAAGCGTGAGCGCGTCGCATATCCGGTATGCCGACAGTTTCCGCATCGAAGTCATGTGCAGATACAATGCGGGCGAATCGCCGGCCGCCATCTTCCGCGAGGCGGGTCTCGACCCGAAACTCATCGGATACAAACGCATTGAGCGGTGCATTGCACGCTGGAAAAAGCAGGAGGAACGAGACCGCCGCAACAGCAAGCGGGTGGACCGCGACGACCTGCGCGTCATTCGGCATCATGATCTTATGCGCGATGATGCGCAATCGTCGGCAACGGAATCGCAGGATGCGCTTTCGAAGCTCGCCCAAGCGCAACTCATCATCAACCAATGCGACGAATTGATCGCGAAACAGGCGTTGCGCATCGACGAACTGGAACGTGTGCTGCGAAAGCTTGTCGGGTGACGGCACGGTTGCGTGAGATGGAGGAAACGGCGGAATGGCATGACGGTCGTTGGCCGTCATCTGAAGAGGCTCCGATGGGTGGTCGACTTTCGTTGGAAAGTCGCTTTCCGTCGTTCGAAGAGGCGATTGACGTTGCCGACGAAATGCGTCAACGACGTCACGCTCGCGGCAAAACGCTGGCGATGCGTGCGATTGCGGCGCTGTTGATTGTCGCTGCGATCTGTATTGGCGGTTTTCCGGCGATGTTGCAGTATCGGTCGGCGCGTGATCTGTCGGGAACGTCGGTAAGATCCGCGCAGACGGTTGCGGGCTGGCCGTATCCGCAGGCGGATGACGCGTTCGCCGCGGCCCAGGACTATAACAAGCGGCTTGCGGAATCCGGACAGCCGATTTTGGGTGAGGCGAAGGATCCGTTCGCTGATGTGCGCGGCGGATCGCGTGCCAGTGTGTCCGATTCTGGTGAATCGGACAATCAGAGTGGTGCGGGTACAGGCGCGGACGCCGGTTCCGCGGACGCTGGTTCCGCAAGCGCCAGTTCGGCGGACGCGGAGTACCGGAGTCTGTTGGATTCCGGCGGTGGCGTGATGGGTACGATTCGCATTCCGAAAATTTCCGTGAGACTGCCGATCTACCATGGTACTTCCGAATCGGCGCTTGCTTCGGGCGCGGGCCACCTGTACGGCAGCAGTTTGCCGGTCGGCGGCAAGAGCACGCATGCGGTGCTCACCGGGCATCGTGGACTGGTCGAGGCGGCCATGTTCACGCGGCTTGATGAAATGCGTGTCGGCGACTACTTCTACATCGAAGTGATGGGTCGAACGTTCGGCTATCAGGTGGACCGTATCACGGTGATCGAGCCGAACGACACGTCGCAGCTGAAAATCGTGCCTGGTGAGGATCGCGTGACCCTGATGACCTGCACGCCATATGGCGTCAACACGCACCGTCTGCTGGTTTCGGCCACACGTTCCGCCATTCCAGATGAGATTCCCGCCGAAAACGACGCGGTGAAGGATGCCCGCGCGATTGGTGCGATCACAGGTATTGCGACTCTCGTAGTGGGCGCGTTGTTGGTTTGGTTGCGACGCAAGCCGTGGCATATTCGCAGGCATGCTGCTTGGTGGCCGAAGCGTGGCTGATTCGGTTACATTTGCGTGAATAATCGCGCTTTTCGCACGTTTTTCCTTTTGTGATGTCGGGTGATTGCGCCGTAGGAAATGTGTTGCAGGGATTTTGTTGTTGCGCTGTTGCCAAACCCCGACTTTCCCGCACGTAGGGTGTGCGCGCGATTGTTTGATTTCCTTTAGTTTTCAGGGTTGAAGCAGTGTCGGATTGCTCCAGGCGAGTCAGTGGCGCGATTCGATGAGAGACGTGAATTAAGGGGATGCATATGAGACATGCGCACAACGAGGCAAAGCCGAGGGGAAGCTTTGTTCAACGCATGGTTGCGGCGCTCGCTGCGATTGCCATGCTTGGCGGCTTGGGTTACGTCACCACGTCTTCCGCCATTGCGGAAGACGACCAGAATCCTTCCGGTGACACTTCCACCTTGCAGCCTGCGAATAGTAAAATCATTGCCAAAATCGAAGGTGGAGACGGTGATCAGTATGCGTTGCATTTGACTGCGTCCGGCGATAGTTCGTCGTCCACGGTTATGACCGCGGTGCCTGCCGATATTGTGCTGGTGCTTGACAAGTCCGGCAGTATGAAAAACAGCAACCGTGACACGAATGCGAAAAACGCTGCCACGGCCTTGGCGAGTAAGCTTCTGACGGCCGCGAATGCCGCTCTTCCGGCTGAGCAGCAAGTACAGATGGCGGTGGTGACGTTCAGCGACAGGGCGCGAACAACTTCGCAGTTCACGACTTCCCCTGGCGCTATCGGCACGGCCGTCAGTGCGTGGCCAAATGGCGGAACCAACTGGGAAGACGCCCTGAAAACAGCGAACGATCTGTCGTCGGGACGTTCCGGTGTGCAGAAGCATATCGTCTTCCTGTCTGACGGCAATCCGACCTTCAGAATCACATCCTATTCCGGATGCTTCAAGTGGAGTGGGTTCGGTCAGGGATGGGAAAGCCATCCTGAATACGGGACACAGGCGGAGTGCGAGGCTAACAATAAGTGGTTGGACCAGTCCTACCAGTGGAAAACCGACCCGGACGGCTCGGACGGAAACATCCACGGCGAGGGCGATGACGATAGCTACGGCTACAACTATGCGGCCGCTCTGTCGGAAGCCAACGAACGCGGGAACGCAGCCCTGTATGTGGTGAAGGTTTCGGCCGACGCCAATAAGATGAGCGACCTAGCCAAAGAAGCGAACGCCGTCACCGGCAAGGAATACGACGGAACGTCCGCGGAAAATCTGACGAAGGCATTCGAACAGATCTACAACACCATCACCACAACCGCGAAAATCAGAGCGTATTCCATCACCGACACCCTGTCTCAATGGGTCGATCCGGTCGATTTCGCCGATGTGGCAAACGGCACCGATATCACGCGATATGTGACGGTAACCAACAATGGCACAACCGTAAGTGGATATACGGCCGTCTACAACGTCGACGACAACGGCAATCGCACGATTACCGTGACATTCAACAATGGGAACGGCATGATCGTCGACAAAAACGAAACCATCGACGTTTCCTTCAAGGTAAAACCAAGCGACGCCGCATATGCGGATTACGCAAGCAAGCAGCAATACCCGGACACGGGAGAAGCCAATACCGGCAATGAATCCGCAGGAAAGCAAGGATACTTCTCCAATGCCGGAGCGCATCTGAACTACTGCGTGGTCACGTCCGTTAACGACCAGGAATCGGAATGCACCCAACAGACGCTCGACTATGCCAAACCGGTCGTGCAAGTCAGACTTGGCCAAATCACCATCAACAAGGTGTGGTCCGACGGTGCGAGCAAGCATGCGAGCGACGCGGTGACGGTCCAATTGCAGCGCACGAAGACCGGGGAAGCGGCCGCACAGGCTGAAAAAGTAGGCGATCCAATCACGTTGAACGCGTCGAATAATTGGACGGCCACGATCGGCAGATTGCAGCCCGGATACACCTACAGCGTGGCTGAAACGTCGGAAGACAGCCGCTACGCGGTCTCCTACCAGTATGGCAATGCTGCGAGCAACGCGACCGGCGTGGACCTCACCAAAGCCATGGTCTGGCAGAGTGACGGCAACGGCGGCAACATGACGGCCACATTGACCAACACGTTGAAGAGCGCGACGCTATCCAATGTGATCACCGTGCAGAAAATCCTAGAGGGGCGCGACTGGAAGGCAGGCGATTCGTTCGATTTCGAACTGACCGCAGACGGCGACGCGCCGCTGCCGGCCGATTGCGCGCAACAGGCGCAACAGTCGTGCAAGGTGACGGTCGCCTATGATGCTGATTCCCCGGATAGCCAGCATTCCGCAACGTTCGGTGACATCACCTACAACGCTGGAAAAGCCGACTACACGTACACCATTACGGAAGGCAACGGCAATATCGCAGCCCTGCACTATTCGGGCGCGAAATACCAGATTGTGGTCGCCGTTACCGAAACGAACGGCGCATGGACGGCTTCGGTGAAATCCGTGACGAAACTGCTCGACGACAACGGCAAGAACGTTTCCGAATCGCAGAAAATCGGCGATTCGATCGCATTCACCAATACGTATGTGGCGGTGTCGGCGTTGCCGTTGACGGGCGGAACCACGGATCGTCAATGGCTGCTGGTTGGCGGCTCGATCGGCGGACTCGCAGTACTGCTGGTTGGCGCGGCTGGCGTCTGGAACAGCAGGAAGCGTCTCGTCTGAGACGGTTCCTCGGGCTGGACTGCCCTA
>OLFR01000213.1_pt1 | contig 15296 bp, 10 predicted proteins | sample 1608971 | NCBI WGS metagenome assembly OLFR01 (sample SAMN02674970, study PRJEB24791) | human gut metagenome, SKBSTL043 | isolation source: stool | host: Homo sapiens | place: USA | reverse complement strand
TCTACACTCTTTCCCTACACGACGCTCTTCCGATCTGCAGGGTCTTCCATAAGTTGCTGCACGCCTTCCTGTGCATGGAATGCGATTGCGGCCGCAATGCACAACGCACAGATTATGGCCAGAATGGTGAGTCTGGCTGGTTTTCTGATGCCGTCTTTTGGCTGGCTGCCGGTGGCTGCCTGATGCTTTGATTGCTTCGATGTCATGATTGCCTGATTTCGTTCCCCTGTTGCCTGCCACTTTTACTGAAAAGTAGCGACTGCCTTGTGTTCCTGCCTTGTATTGTGTCTGTGGTCGCGTCTCGCTGCGGCAAGCGTTTATAGCACCGGTCCGATGATGCGCCACGGTGCGTTCGTGCCTTCCTCGGCGCTGTCCGGCTGCTCGTTTTCGTTGTTGCCCAACGATTCGTAGATATTGCCGTTCCAGATCACCTTGTCGCCTTGCTTGTACAGTACGTCTGGCTCCCACGTGGGGTAGGCCTGCTGCGAGGAATTCCAGCTGGCATTGTCGAAGTCGACGAGCGTGCCCGGCGTGCCTCGGAATCCTGACCCCAATGTGGTGGCGAATTCGCCGTCCGTCTGTTTCATGCCGCTGCAGAACGTTTTGAGCGTGTTGGTGTTCGTATAGTTTTCGCCGCATTGCTGGTCGCGGTTCAGCGACCACATGCTTAAGTGGCCCAGGCTTGTTTCCAGTGCGAACGTGTTGATTTCGCGCGCATTGTCGAGCGTGAAATACTCGTTTTTGGTATCGTTCTGGCCGATGAGCACGGTGGCTCCCAACAGCTCCCAGATCTGATGGTCGCTGAAGAGTTTGCCGCGACTGTACAGCAACGTTTTGTATTGCGCGTGGGCCGCGTTCAGCGAACTTTTGATCAGCATGGATTGCGTGATCGACGTGGACGCCACGTTGAAATCCATGGTCATGAGATTTACGGTGGATAGCGTCACGCCGGCATCCAGAAACGCGTTCACGGTTTGCATTCCTTGCGTTGTAAGACCTTTCGCGTCGGCCGGAAGCGTCAAACTGATGATCAGATCGTGACTGGTATCGTCTTTCCCTTTGTTTTTGGCTTTTTCGTTGGCGATGAGTTTTGCCACGGCTTGCGCTCGCCGGGTTGCGGTTTCGCTGTACCCGTCGAGATTCGAGTTTTCGATGTCGAAGTCGAGCGAGGTGATGTGATAGCGGTCGATCACCTGCTGGTATGCGTCGGCAAGGGAATCGACGTCGGAACATGCGCTGGCAAGTTCGGTGCCGTTCTGCCCGCCGAAGCTGACGGTTACCGTGCGATCGGTTTTGTAGGTTTGCGCGATACGGCTGTCGAGATCGAGCGTGGAAGCCGCTTCGTCGAGCGTGTAGTAGCCGCCCCAGCTGGGCTGGCAGCCGTCGCCGGCGGTGACGAAACCGAGGGACACATTCCGGTAGACGTTGCCCACTTTGGATTCAAACTCGTATGAGGGTGTCGCGGTCACGTCCACATAGCCGCCGAACCAGGGTTCCGGCAATTTCTTAGCCGCCGTTCGCGTGAACGTGATCCACGACCATGTGCCGGCCGCGACGAGCGCGATGCACAGTATCGCTATGAACAGTCGGAGGAAGGAAAATCGTCTTCCTGGAAACAGGGGTTTCATCATTCCCTTTCGAAATCGTCAGGTCACCAATGCTGATGGGGACATTGGGGCGTCTAGCAGGCTGTGTCCCGCTAGGCTTCAGTGCATATGCGGGGGATTTTACGGGGGATTAAGCTTTCCTCTCGTGCGCTGTTTTTCTTATATCTCGCTTACAGTTAGGGAGTGTAGTCTGTGGCTAGTACGACGATTTCAACAGTGATGTATGGTTTATGCAGGTGAGGCAGCGCTGATAAGGCAAAGGGGTATATGGTGGCAAAAATAGGGGATTTTGACGGCGATGACCGCAGGCACCAGTGGGGTGCTGAAACCTCCACGCAACCGCTTGCGATCATGCATGCCAAGCCTTCGCCAACGCGCGTTGTGCGTGGTTACGTTGCCATCATCTGCACGGTTGTTTCATGGCTGATCTACATGATCACGATGATTCTGTCGTTGTTCGTCAACAATCCTTCACTCACGTTACGTTTCGTGGTTGAAGGCGTGCTGTACATGACGATTGTGACCACGCTGATTTTCAGCGCGCTCGTCTACTTGACCACACGGCAAGGGGCGCTATACCGTTTCATCCGGCATGAACGCGTGCCTCGGGCGATGCTCGACGACCATTTCGCACACAACTACGATAAGGGAATCACAGTGCTGATTCCTTCGTACGTGGAACAGCCGAAAGTCGTCGAAAAAACGATCTGGTCGGCGGCATTGCAGGAATTTCCCGACCTTGCAGTCGTACTCCTAATCGACGATCCTCCGCATCCTAACAATGACGAAGCGCGAGCGATTCTCAAAGCAAGCCGCGAACTCATGCCGAAAGTATTGGCCGAATTGGCGGCACCTGCGGAACGTTTCACCAAAGCGCGCGACGAAACCGTTGCGGCGCTCGCCGATCAGATGGACGCAAGGCGTAGTGTGGTCGCACGCTGTGCGGAAGACTATCGTGCGGCCGCGCAATGGTTGGAGCATAAGGCCGACACATGGCTGGTCGAAGATCATACCGACGATTTCTTCTGCGACCAGGTATTGCGCGGTCTTGCACGCGACCTGCGTTTGACGGAACAGGCGTTGAACGAATCGATCACCCTGCAGCAGCATGTCGACGCGAATCGCATTCTGCAACTGTACGAACGTTTGGTACGCATTTTCACCGCAAAAGGATGGTCGTTCGAACGCAAGCTGTATGCGTCGACCTCCCGTGAAGGCAACAAAGCCATGAATCTGAATTCGTTCATCGGATTGATGGGGCACTCGCTCAAGCGCGTGGAAACGTCGGACGGGGTGATTCTGCGTGACGTGCGCGAGGGAGAATCTCCCGATTTCGTGATGCGCAATTCCGAATACGTGCTGACGTTGGACGCCGATTCCATGCTGTTGCGCGACTACTGCCTGCGCTTGGTGTACCAGATGGAACAGCCCGGCAATGAGCGCGTGGCCGTGATCCAAACCCCGTATTCCTCGTATCGTGGCGCGCCGACGCGAATCGAACGCATCGCGGCCGCCACCACCGACATTCAGCACATGCTGCATCAGGGCATGACCTACTATGACGCCACGTTCTGGGTAGGTGCGAACGCGGTGATCCGCAAGGCCGCGCTCGACGATATCTGCGTGGTGTCGACTGAGGGCACGCGCACGGTGAAAACGTATATTCAGGATCGCACGGTGATCGAGGACACCGAATCCAGTATCGATTTGGGTTATTTCGGCTGGCATTTGGTCAACTATCCGGAGCGGTTGAGCTATAGTGCCACCCCGCCTGATTTCGGTTCGTTGGTGGTGCAGCGGCGGCGTTGGGCGAATGGCGGTCTGCTGATCATCGGCAAATTCTTCCGTATTGTGCACGCGCGGCATCAGCAGGGCAATGATGTGAAGCTGGGTGAGTGGGCGCTGCGCGTGAACTATATGGCGTCCATCGCATGGTCGAGTTTCGGCCTGATGTTCCTCTTGGCATATCCGTTCGACCAGCGGTTGCTGAGCCCGTGGGTGGTGCTCGCGTCGCTGCCGTATTTCTCCACCATGTCGAGCGATTTGAAACGCAACGGGTATAAACGTTCCGATATTTTCCGTATTTACGGCTTCAACATCGTGCTGTTGACGGTGAATCTTTCCGGCACGCTCAAGTCGATTCAGCAGGGCATGACGAACACGAAGATTCCGTTCGCGCGTACGCCGAAAGTCAATAATCGTACCGCTTCTCCGGCATTGTATGTGACGATGCCGTGGGTGATCATCATTTACTCGTGCATGGTGTTCTACGCCGATACGCTTTCGCACAATTGGGGCAACGCGGTGTTCGCCGGTTTCAATGCGATCGTGACGTTCTGGGCGTTGACCGCGTATATCGGCATCTGGCATTCCGTGCAAGACATGGTGGTTGGTCTGGTCCGTTGGTTCTTCGTGCCGATCAAGGAGCCTCAGCAGGAGGCGGCCCGCAAGAAGGCCTCTTGGCGTGACGCCCTCTACTTCGGCGACCGCCAAATGATCTACGAGTCCCGCCCGCTGTAGCGCGTGCTTGCGCGTGTACTCGCGCGTTGGTTGTAGCGACTTGCCGACAAGTCATTTTCGGTATGTCATGGTTGTTTTGTGTATGACAAAGGGATTAGACTGTTTCCTGTTTCGGCTCGATTTCATGTTTGGTTTTGCCGGGCGATGCTGTTTATGGGGTTTAAGGGTTTGCATGGCAGGTATTAAAGACGTAGCGGCGAAGGCCGGAGTCTCCATCAGCACCGTTTCGTATGTGATGAGCGGTAAGCGTTCGATTGGCGAAGAGACTAAGAAGAAAGTGCTGAAAGCGGCTCAGGAGCTTGGCTATCAGCCTAATCTTCAGGCGCGTTCGTTGCGCGGCGAGCCGACGAGGGTGCTTGCGTTGAGTTCCCCGGTGCATGAATATACCGATTATTCCAACTATGCGTCGTTCTTCTTCGCGTTGGCAACGCGTGCGAGGCGTTACAACTACGATATTTTGCTGCTGATGCATGAGTATGGTGACCGTGAGTTGACTCGTATCGCTCAGAGCGGCATGGTTGATGGGATTCTGCTGCTTGACGTGTTGATGAATGATGCCCGTGCGGAAGTCGCGAAGATGCTTGATGTTCCGGTGGTTTCCGTTGGATATCCGGCTAATTCCGAGGCTGTGTATTCGGTTGATCTTGATTTCGAACGCATGGGACGCGAAGCGATCGAGAAGGCCGCCGCGTTGGGACATGAGCATGTGCTGGTCATTGGCACGAGCGGTTTCGCATATGAGGATGGCTCCAATTATCTTGTTCGTTTTCGCGATGCTGCAGTGAAGCGCGGCGCTGATTTGGGTGTAGAGGTCGTGTTCATGACGTCTACCGGTTCCGGCATGGCGGATGTGAATCTGCTGTTGGATTCCGCTTTTGCGAAATATCCTGACATTACTGCAATTTTCGATCAGAATAACGCTTCGCATGTGAATAATCTGCTGTTTGCATTGCATGAGCGCGGATTAAGTGTGCCTGAGGATATTTCTTTGCTGTGCTGCTGCTCTCAAGGATTGCAGCAGCTTCCGCAGACGGTTGATGAAATGCCGATGAATCCGCAGAAGGTCTGTTCTCGTGCGGTGGATTTGATGATGGAGATTCTTGATGGTCGCCGTCATGATGTCGGTGCCGTTGAATTGGTGCTCGGTGAATATCATGCGCATGGCACTATGGTGCCTCGTAAGGCGTAGCCGTATCGGAGACGAAAAATGACAAAATCGAATATTCCGCAGGTTTGATTTTTGGGATGTTCTTCTGTGAACGCTCACATAGTTAAGTGAGTTGAATAAATATCGAAACGATTGTCGAAATCAATCGAAATGATTTGATAACAATGTTTGCAATAGCTATTTTTAACTACATGAGCCTTTCGAATCGTTTCGAAACTCATTTCAGTAACGGCGCTGAAAAGAAAAGGAGAAAACAATGAAGTCAACTCGTAAACTGGTTGCTGCAGGACTTGCTGTCGCGACTATGTTTGGCACACTCGGACTGGCAGGCTGCGGTTCCAGCGGAGACGCCGCGCAGGAGGAGAATCCAACCTCCATCAAGATCTGGCATTACGAGGAAGATAACGGCGCTCAGGGCAAGGCTTGGGCCAAGGCGATGGAAATCTTCGAAGAGGAGACCGGTGTCAAGGTCGAATTCGAAAAGAAGTCCTTCGAACAGATCCGTCAGAACGCCTCTCAGATCCTCAACTCCGACGAAGCTCCGGACGTTATGGAATACAACAAGGGCAACGCCACCGCAGGCCTACTGGCAAGCCAGGGGCTGCTGACCAATCTCAACGATTACGTCAGCAAGTACAAGTGGGACAAAAAGGTCAACGGAACGCTGGGCGATACCGGTAAGTACAACGAGCAGGGCATCATGGGCTCCGGCGACTGGTACGGCATCACGAACTATGGTGAAGACATCGTGATGTATTACAACACAGACATGTTCGACAAGTACGGCATCGAAATCCCGACCACACTTGACGAACTCGAATCCGCCATGCAGAAGTTCGTCGATGCAGGCGTGACCCCGCTTTCCGAAGGCGTTGCCGAATACCCGCTGCAGCACCTGTGGTGGCAGCTGGTACTGTCCAAGGCCGACGATTCCTTCGTCAAGGCATACGAAATGTATGACGGCGATGTCGATTGGCAGGGCGAGGCAACCACTTATGCCACCAAGACCATCAAGGATTGGATCGACAAGGGCTACATTTCCAAGGATTGCACCGGCACCAAGGCTGAAGACGCAGGCCAGGCATTCATGAACGGCACCTACCCGATGTTCTTCTCCGGCACCTGGTGGTTCGGCCGCTTCCAAAGCGACATGACCGACGCCAACTGGACCTTCGCCACCTTCCCTGAAACCGACAAGGTCGTAGGCTCCTCTGGCAACATCTGGGTTATTCCTGAAAACTCCAAGAAGAAGGACCTCGCGGCAAAGTTCATCGACATCACCCTGAGCGACGAAGTGCAGAACCTCATGGGCAACTCCGGTGGCCTGCCGATCGCGGCCGATCCTGACCAGATCACCGACGAGAAGACCAAGGAACTCATCACCTCGTTCAACAGTGTGCTCGAGAAGGATGCGTTGGGCTTCTACCCGGATTGGCCGACCTCCACCTTCTACGATGAGCTCAACTCCTCGCTGCAGGAGCTGGTCAACGGCACTTCCGACGTGAAGACCGTGCTCAATCAGATGAAGGACAACTACGACAAGGGCGTTGAGGCCGCGGGCGTCAAGCAGTCCTAACGATCCAAGAGCAAGCTCTTCCTAAAGAAACAACTCGAATGGGGTGTCGTTGTTTCGCTGATGGCGGCACCCCTATTTGATCGCAAGTTTTCCAAAAACCATGCAGGGCGGGCGCAAGCCTACCCAAAAATCGCACAACCGGGCGATGAAGCCCATCTATCGCAACACAACGAATGTGCCTGCGACACCGTGCAATCAGCGACCCAACAACCGACATTGGGAAGTGAATCATATTATGAAAGCATCTGCAAAGAACAATAAGCGCGGGCAGCAGTCAACCGCGCGTGAGAAGGGAATGTCCCGAATCCCGGGCAATCCTTCAGGCCGATTCTGGCTCTACCTGATCCCAGGTTTCGTAATGCTGCTATGGATTATCGTGATCCCTGCGGTGTGGAACATCTACCTGAGCTTCACCAACTACCGTGGCATCAAGCCGCCGACATGGGCTGGACTCTCCAACTGGGCCCGTCTGATGAAGGACACCACATTCTGGGTTTCCTTCCGTAACTCGATTTGGATGATCATCGCCATGGTTGTCATTCCGATTCTGCTCGGTCTGATTCTTTCGTCGCTCGTGTTCGACGTGGTGCAGAAGAAGTTCGGACCGAAAGTCGCATCCACCATGCGTGCCGTCTACTACTTCCCGCAGCTGCTGCCGATCGCGGTCGCCTCGCTGGTGATGGGCTGGATTTTCCGCCCGGAAAACGGCGCATTGAACGCGCTGTTGGAAAACATCGGTTTGGGAGCTCTGCAACATGATTGGCTTGGCAAACCCGACACGGCATTGATCTTCCTGATGCTCATCATGATCTGGATTCAGGTGGGCTATCCGCTGGTCATCTTCATGTCTGGTCTGCAGCGCGTCGATCCGGAACTCTACGAAGCGGCAAGCCTTGACGGCGCAAACTGGTGGCAGCGCTTCCTCGCCATCACTCTGCCGGCCATCAAGCCGGAAATCTTCGTGGTGGCCCTGACCTGCACCATCGCCGCGCTGAAGGTGTTCGGTCCGGTGTACATGCTGACCAAGGGCGGTCCGGGTACCAGCACCATGGTGCCGTCGTACTACTCGTATGTGCAGTTCTTCCAGTCCCAGCAGGTCGGCTATGGCGCTGCGATCGCTACGGCACTGACTGTGGTGATCATTGTCGTCGCCGTGATTTTCACCAACCTTCAGGAGAAGGTTGCGAAGGAAGATGAGGAGTAAACGATCATGACTTCCGCAACTAGCTCTGCAACAAGCGCAAAGATTCCTGTGCACGTCAAGAAGAACCGTACGGTCGGCGATTGGATGATTCTCGCACTGCTCATCGTGGGCGGCCTGGTCATGCTGTTCCCGTTCATCGTGCTGCTGCTCAACGCCTTCAAGACCACGGCCGACTACAATTCCTCCGGCCCACTGTCATGGCCGAGCGAATTCAGCACCGACGGTCTGATGAAGTTCTGGAACCGCGTCAACTATCCGGAAAAGCTATGGAACAGCATCTGGACGTCCGGCCTGGTGGCGGTGCTCGCCGTGATCCTGTCGATGTTCAACGCATTCGCCTTGGGCATTGGCCGAGTCAAGGGCCGCCGTTGGATCGTGCTGCTCATCATGCTTGCCAACATGCTCCCACAGGAAGCCATGCTGTACCCGCTGTACATTATGTTCAAGAACATCGGCCTATACAACTCTCCGTGGGCGATCGTCATCATCTTCACCGTGATCCAAAGCGCGTTCGGCACATACCTGCTTTCCTCCGTCTACGGAACGTTTCCGAAGTCGATCCTGGAAGCGGCGGCCATCGACGGCGCAAGCCGTTGGACCATCTTCCGTAAGATCGTCTTCCCGATTTCCAAACCGACACTGAGCGTCATGCTGGTGTTCTTCTTCATCTGGACGTGGAACGAATACATGATCCCAATGGCATTCCTGATCGACAATTCGACGCAGACCATCCCGATCGCAGTCAGCTCGCTGACCGGCGATCGCCTGATGGACGTGACCACTACCGCAGCTGCGTCGCTGATCAGCATCGTGCCGACGCTCATCTTCTACTTGATCTTCCAGCGCACCCTGTCCCGCGGCATTACCGCAGGTGCAGTCAAGTAATCATCTTTCAACCATTGAGGAGTACAACATGAAGTTCACCAACGGCTACTGGATGCTTCGAGACGGCGTCGACGCTCTGTACGCGCGAGAAGCATACGAGCTCAACATCAACGAAGACAACGAAAGCCTGAACGTGCTGGCGCCCACTTCCGTGGTGCGTGGCCGTTACGATACGCTGAATCTTCCGACGTTCAACATCGACATCACCACTCCTGCGGAAGGCGTGATCCGCGTGACCGCCGGCCATTGGCAGGGTGCGACGGAATATCCGGGATTCCCGCTCAACGCCGACGAACCGGGCGGTCGTGAATACGTGCACGCCGTGGCGGAAGGCAATGGCGACGGCGAAGTGGGCGAAAACGGCGCCAGCGTTTCGTTGACGACCGGAGGACTGACCGCAAAAGTGGTCAAGGGATCGCCATGGAATCTGACGTTCAGCGGCGAAGACGGCACCGTGCTTACTGAAGCAAGCGGCAAATCCCTTGGTCGTTTCGGCCTGAACAGGCTTTCCAACGTCACCGCGCAGCCGGTCGGCGAATTCGGCGTGACCATGGACGGCTCGGCATACGACGAATCCGACGTGTTCACCGGCATCCAGCTGCACTTGGGCGTGGGCGAAAACGTGTACGGCTTCGGCGAGCGCTTCGGCGCGTACGTGAAGAACGGTCAGACCATCGATATTTGGAATGAGGATGGCGGTACCGCTTCGGAGCAGGGGTACAAGGATATTCCGTTCTACATGACTTCCAACGGTTATGGCGTGCTGGTGAATAATCGTGGGCATGTGTCGTTCGAGGTTGGTTCTGAGAATACGGAGGCCGTGCAGTTCTCTGTTCCGGGTGAAACCATTGATTTCTGTGTGATTTATGGTCCGACTCCTAAGCAGATTCTCGATCGTTATACTAAGCTGGTTGGGCGTCCGGCGAATGTGCCTGCGTGGAGTTATGGCTTGTGGCTGACCACGTCGTTCACCACCAAGTATGACGAGAAGACTATTAATTCCTTCATTGATGGCATGGCTGAACGTGATATTCCGTTGAGCGCGTTCCATTATGACTGCTATTGGATGCGTGAGTTCCATTGGACTGATTTCGAGTGGGATAAGCGTTTCTTCGGTGATATTGAGTCCACGCTCAAGCGTCTTCATGAAGACAAGGGATTGCATATTTGCGCTTGGATCAACCCGTATATTGGTCAGCGCGGTTCCATGTTCAAGGAAGGCAAGGAGAAGGGCTATCTGGTCAAGAAGGCCAATGGTGAGATTTGGCAGACTGATTTCTGGCAGGCTGGCATGGGATTGGTGGACTTCACGAATCCGGAAGCCCGCGAATGGTTCAAGGGCAAGGTTAAGAAGCTGCTGAGCCAGGGTGTAGATGCCATCAAGACTGATTTCGGTGAGCGTATTCCACGCGACGTGGTGTGGTATGACGGTTCTCCGAAGCTTTCGATGCATAACTGGTACACGCAGCTGTACAACCAGGCCGTGTTTGAGGCTATCGAGGAAACGTACGGCAAGGGTAATGCCTGCCTGTATGCGCGTTCGGCGACGGTTGGCGGCCAGCAGCAGCCGGTGCATTGGGGTGGCGATTGCGAATCCACGTTCAATGGCATGGCTCAGTCGTTGCGTGCGGGCTTGTCGATCACCAGCTCTGGCTTTGGTTTCTGGAGCCATGATATCGGCGGCTTCGAGGGTGCGTATCCTGATCCGGCGGTGTACAAGCGTTGGGTTGCGTTTGGTCTGCTTGGCTCGCATTCCCGTATGCATGGCTCTACGGTGTATCGCGTGCCGTGGCTGTTCGATGAGGAGGATGAGAAGAACGGTGTGGTGAATGCGCCTGGCCAGACCGCTGTGGATGTGGCTCGTACGTTCACCAAGCTGAAGCTTTCGCTGATGCCGTACGTGTATCAGACTGGTCTGCAGCCTCACCTGAACGGCACTCCGGTGATGCGTTCGATGTTCGTGGAATTCCCGGATGATCCGACGTGCCGCACGCTGGACCGCCAGTACATGTTCGGTCCGGATCTGCTGGTGGCTCCGGTGTTCACCTATTCCGGTGACGTCGAATATTATCTGCCGGCGGGAACGTGGACCAACTGGTTCACTGGCGAGCAGGTTTCCAGTGAGCATGGACTGTGGCGTCGCGAACGTCACGGCTTCGACACGTTGCCGCTGTGGGTGCGCGATGGCAGTGTGCTGGTTACCAAGCCGGGCGCTAAGAAGCCGGATTACGAGTATGGCAAGGATGCGTTGGTGTCGGTGTTCCTCGATCAGGGCGATGCCGCTGAAGCGGTGGTTTCGGAGATTGGCGGGTCGTCGGTGGTGTTCAACGCTCGTCGTACCGATGGCGGCATTGAAGTGTCCAGCTCCGACGGCCGCGCCTTCACCGCACGACTTGGCTTCGGCGACATCGTCGATGCTCCGGAAGGCAAAGCGGTACTGAAGTAATTTCCTGGTTAAGCGGCATGCGTGCCGTATTCCCTGAAAGTGGCTCTTGAATGATCTCTTTCTCATTCGAGAGCCGCTTTTTGCATTGAACTTCCGCGAGGCAAGGGCGTGGGTGCCGTAAAGTATCAGGAAAAGGGACGCCGATGACTCAACATAACGATTGGAGCGCTATGCAGCAAAGCTTATATCACGATATGCAGGTCGATTCGTCGGGTGCGTTCGCCGCGCGCAGTCCGCTGGACTCGCTGGCGGTTGCGGCACCAGGGCGCACACGTTGCGTGAACGCCGAGAATCCCACGGGCGGCAAGGGCGCTGCGGCCACTGCAGCCAGTGCACTTGGCCCGTCGCGCAAGGGCAGTCCGTGCATTCAAACCGTGAAAGCGGGGGAGAGCGTCACACTGATGGACGTGGATGGCCCGGGCGTGATCCGCCATATTTGGATGACCGTCACCGACCGAACCTCCCCGACCGGTCCGAACGTGCTTCGCAACCTGATCCTGGAATTCTATTGGGATGGCGAGGAGACCCCGTCCGTGCAATGCCCGGTCGGCGACTTCTTCTGCTGCGGCCACGCGCAGGCCTGCCGAGTCAATTCGATGCCGGTGGTGGTCGTGCCCAATCGCGGTTTCAACTGCTACTTCTCCATGCCGTTTGAACATGCGCGCATCGTGCTTCGCAACGATCATAATGAAGACGTTCCCGCGTTCTTCTACCAGATCGATTACACCGAATATGACGCGCTTCCGGCAGACACCATGCGTTTCCATGCGCAGTGGCGTCGCGAGCGCGTCACCGAACTGGCCCGCGACTATGTGGTGCTCGACGGCGTGCATGGTCGTGGCGCGTATATCGGCACGTATTTGGCGCTCACCGCGTTGGAAAGCCGCTGGTGGGGCGAGGGTGAAGTCAAGATGTACATCGATGGGGACGACCAGTATCCCACGTGGTGCAGCACCGGTGCCGAGGATTATTTCGGTGGCGCGTGGAGTTTCGCCGATTTCGACGAGCATGGGCGTATGCATGAGCAGACGTTCTGTGCGCCGTACGTCGGTTTCCCGTTCTATTCGCAGCGTCTCGCCTCGCATCGCGAGAGCGCGTATTGGGATGTGAATACGCCGGTGACCCGCGGATTGTATCGCTGGCACATTCCCGATCCGATTTATTTCGAACATGATTTGCGTGTGGAATGGCAGCAGATCGGTACTGAGGAGGGCGGCAATTTCGAGCGTCAGGACGACGTCGCTTCCGTCGCGTACTGGTATCAGCTCGAGCCGCATACACCGTTCGATCCGATTGGCGATCGTCGCTTCCGTCAGCCCCGCTGAATTGCTGTCTGCACAACCCGCAAAATCGGGCCGATTCAAGAGTTGTGCAGACAGCAATCGGCCCATTTATACCCCTGAGCTTGCGATTTCCAGTCTTTCCGGTCGGTTCGGGGGTATTTTTCTGTCTGCGCGACTTGCGTTCTGCGTCTGCACAACCCGGGTTTTTAACCCGATTTTATGGGTTGTGCAGATGCAGGGTGCGGGTTGCGCAGGCGGGAAACGTGACTAGATGGGGTTAGATGTCACGGCGTCTGCTGCGCTGATTATCGTGCGAACGTTCTGCGCATCCAAGAGACAGCCAGCTGCGGCCAGATCTGGATACTCGGTTCAATGCCGTTGACGCCCTGCCATGCGGTTTCCGCAGTGCCCAACGACAGTCCATGCCCGCCTTGCGGGAATAGGTGCGCTTCGATGCTGACTCCGGCTTTCTTGCAAGCGTCGATCAGCATCAGTGTGTTTTCGTATGGCACGGTTTCGTCGGGAACGGTATGCCATGCGAAAACCGGCGGTGTTTTGGCGTCGATATGACGTTCGATCGACACGGATTCAAGTGCTTGTGAATCGTTGCGGCGTTCACCAAGCAGCGAATCGAAACTGCCGCGATGGGCGAGCGGGCCAGACGTGATCACCGGATAGGCGAGCATCAAACCATTCGGACGCACCGCATCCGGATCGTAACCATGAGCGACAAGAACATCGTCGCTGGTGGAGGTGGCGAGATTCGCAGCAAGATGACCACCTGCGGAAAAGCCAATCACGGCAATCGCATCCGGATCGACATGCCACTCGGCGGCATGCTCATGAATCATCGTCATCGCATCGGCAGCTTCCAACAGCGCAACTGGAAAAACGGAAGGCTTCACCGAATATCGCAGCACAAAAGCGTTGAAACCGGCCGCAAGAAATTGCATCGCAATCGGCTCCGCCTCACGATCCGACGTCATTTCGTAACCGCCGCCCGGAATCACAAGCACAGACGGACGCACACGGTCGGGAACGACTTCTTCGCTGTTATCAAGGCAATATCCGACGAATTTCGCTGCGCTGCCGTCGATGCCGGAGATTTCATATTCGAAATGTTTCATATATCCATCATAGGTGGAACACGGCGCACGTTATGCAGGAACTATTTGGTCCCGCTATTTTTCTTACCTTGTGATCCGTGGACGCAAATTGTGCAGTCGGGAGAGTGTGTCCTACTCGAGCAGCCAGTCGAGGATGTTGCGGTGTCGAATGTCTTGGTAGTCGCCGAGCCCGATGGTATCCAAGGTGAGCTGTGTGACGTAGAGGAGACCTCCATATGTGAGATACCGGTCGAACAGCGCATTGTCATTTGCTGTCGGTTGCAATGCATTTCGGTATTCCGAGAAAGACGACGGCAGCATCTTGAGCTCGACATATCGTCCGGTGAAATGGATGATTTTGCGTTTTTTCAGAATCGTCCAGTGAAATGGATGATTTTTGCGGAGTGGGTGAGTGATATGGACGTGCGATTGGGCAAATCGGAAGTAATGTTGCGATCATTCGACGGAATTCACGAATGTGTATGGCCGCTCACATGTCTGATACATTTTTCTCAGCTAATTGGCAGGAACACGTATCATTCCTCCAAGACTCGGGCGCTTATATAGAACATGTCAGCAGTTACGGCGGCTGGCGAGGTTCCTGAAGAACCCCATAACTGAACCCTTCTTCTCTCTTCTCTCTCAGCCGGCGGCCCTTCTCTCCGCCGGCTTTCTTCTTTTCTGAACACGATGCATGCGATTCGTGCGATTCGCGATTTATGTTTCGCGATTTTGCCGAAAAGAGTTGCAAGACAAACGGCCGACCATGCGTGAGTAATGCATGGTCGGCCGTTTGTGATGCTGGTGATTATGCGTGGTCGCGTGCAGGCATTCGTGATTCAGCAGCGCTCGTACGAGAACCTGCGCAGGCGTTCGAAGCATTCCACGCTTTCGTCAAGCCATGGCATGCCGATCACGAACACGTGGCCGAGCGTTTCGTGGCGGCGTGGCTTCGGGTCGAACAGTTCGAAATCGGCTCCCTTGCGGGCCAGTGCGGCAGCAAGCGCCAGATTGTCGGCCTCGAGGAAATCGTCGCCGCAGGTCACGATGAACAGTGGCGGCAGGTTGACGTTGAACGCCAGGCCTTCGGCGGTGAGGAACTTCGGGTCGGCGGCTTCGATGCCGTCGAAGAATTCGACGCCCAGCATCTGTTCGAGTCCGGTGCGGCGATTCGGATCGTAGCCTACGGTCAGTTCGCTTCCCATGGTTTCCAACGATGCGGAACTGTAGGCACCGCACACCGGAGCGGCACCGGCGAAACCAATGCCCGAAGGCTCATCCACGCCGAATGCGGCCGCGGCTTCGGCATTGTTTTCAATCGCCAACGTCAGCATGGTCAACGCGCCGCCTGCCGAATCGCCGGTGAGGAACACGGCGTTCGGATTAACCGGATAATCAGTCAAATGCGCCTTGATCCAACGCAATGCCGCCTGAACGTCCGCCAGCTGACCCCTCAAATCGGTTTGCGGGAGATCGGAAGAGCACACGTCTGAACTCCAGT
>OLFR01000205.1_pt1 | contig 16078 bp, 14 predicted proteins | sample 1608971 | NCBI WGS metagenome assembly OLFR01 (sample SAMN02674970, study PRJEB24791) | human gut metagenome, SKBSTL043 | isolation source: stool | host: Homo sapiens | place: USA | reverse complement strand
TAGAACAAATATGTAACATTTCATAAACACTAAGAGCCATTGCAACCCCTATAACAATTTTATAAAAAATACCCCCAAAAATGACTGCTGGAACTACAATTGCAATCAAGATTTTCTTCCCTTTAGCCATGGCTGGCTTGGCTGGTTTCGCAGCCTTACCATCTGAGATAAACTGATGGATGGTTGACACATCATAACCTGAAGACTTACCAAGTAGGAATTCCTCAGGAAGAGGTTGACGTCCAACATAGGTTTTAAAAGCCTTCATCCAGATGGCTTGTGCTTCTTTAGAAGCAGCCTCTGAATTTTCTTCAGCTTGAGATACTGGTGTAAGCTCCTCAGTTTCTAAAGGAGTCGTTTCCTCTTCATCACCAAGCGGTACATCTTCAAACACTTCCTCGGCAACGTCATACTCATCCACTTCTTCTGTTGGTTCAGAAGGAGTGGCTTCTTGGTCCAAGCCCATTGCCGCAATGCCTTTAATAGCCTTTAAGTCAAAGTCTGCTTTCTGGCCTTCTTCAATCTCCAAAGCATGGGGCGGACGACCAACTGCCTTTTCAAATAAATCAATCCACTTTTCTTTTGTTGCCATAAAGACTCCTATAAACTTGCTTTTTCAAAAATCGTCAGAGGTTTACTTAGAATAGAAGACCTACTGTAAATGATGACATGATAGCAAATACGATTGCAAACAAGATTGACAAAATCACACCATTCAAAAGTGCTGCCAAAATCATTTGATAGAACTTATCAGCCTTCCACGCTGTTGTTACAGGAACAATTGTAAAGAGGTTAGCAAGTGCAAATAAGAAGTAAACAACATAGAACAAGAATCCTGGGAAGGCAACAAGTCCAATAGCTCCCAACAAGATTGTTACGAGCAAGATTGGCAAGGCCAATGATGTCAAGCGACCAAAACGGTCAAAGCTATTCAAGAAAGTAGTCTCAGGATCACGGAAGATGGCCTTACGTGTTACAAATCCTGCCAAGATAAAGGCAAAGATAAAGAGGAAGGCAGCTAGGATGCTTGCAAAGAAGGCTCCAAAACCAATGCTAGATGTATGACTTGAAATTGAAGATGAGTAACTATCTGTTCCATAAGAACCAAACATACTAGACAGTACATTTGTGGTTGACACAATTGAGTTAACCACTTTACGTGCCATAGCGCTCAAAATTGCAAAGGATGCAAGTCCAGTGAAGAGTGACAAGAAGATATAGTTAAGCCAACCATTGTGTTTACCATAATCTGTCATGTCAGCTGGACGACGCCATGCATTAAGCAACCATGTCCAGTAGTTTTTGAAAGTTGTCGCAAATGCTGATGGTTGTGCTGGAACAACTACGGCTTGGCCATTGATAAATTGAACGTTTTGACCTGGTTGAAGAGGTTGACCGTTAGCAAAAGCTGCTTGTTGACCAGCTTGAGCATTGGCAAAACCAGCTTGTGGTTGTGCTGCCTGATTTGGCACTCCTTGTACTGGAGCAGCTTGAGCACCCGCAAAGGTTGGTTGTGCTTGGGCTGCCTGAGCATTTGCAAAAGGAGCTTGCGCTGGCGCGTCTTGTGCACTCGCAAAAGTCGGCTGTGGTTGTGCTTCTTGGGCACCAGCGAAAGTTGGCTGTGGTTGTGCCTCTTGAGCTGGTGTTTCTTGAGCATTAGCGAAAGCTGGTTGCGCTGGCGCTTCTTGTACTGGAGCAGTTTCTACTGCTGGGGCGTCATCTTGGAACTCACCAGCTGCAAGTGCTGCTGCAATTTCTTCTTCAGTCGCTGAACGACCGTTGATGGCTTCAAAAAAGTCTAACCAATCTGCTTTAGTCATAATAATCTCCTTAAAAATACATAGAATGACTTTATTTTATCACAAATAAAGCCATTAATAAATGTCATTTTTATTAGAAAAAGGCTTGGAGCAAACTGTCCAAACCTTTAATCTTCTTATTTATTTCTTTGTAGAGATTTTTGAATCTGACGATCCAGCTCACGTTTAATGTGTGGTTCTGGTGCAAATCGCTCTTCCCAGTCACTTGGTTTAAGAATTTTGTGGGTCACAGGATCAAAATGAGCCTTGCCATCTGGGAAAATTTTCCCCATATTAGCCTCATGAACCGTATCAAAGAAAGGCTTAGGATCGACCCCCATAAGGACAAATGAACCATAGGTCAAGTAAAGCAAGTCAGTCAAAGCATCCACCTGACCAACCATCGTTGACTCTGAGTGCTCTTTAGAACTAACTTTGAGGGCTGCCTTATCAAGAGCAGCATGCAAATCCAGAACAGCCTGACCAAAGACACGCTTGTCCCCACCTGATGAAGCATATATAAACTCGACAATTTCTTCCAACTTGAAGTCCGAACGGTGACTAGCTTCCTCAATACCGTAAACACGAGGCATGTCGGTAGTTGAACCATCCATCAAATGGTGGAAATCCTTAACCTTGTTGAAGTTATCATCATCACTGGTAAATGAATTTTCTGTCTCAAAGTGAATCAAACCGTAGTGTGATAAGGCTTTGGCAATCCCATTCTGGTTATTAGTGTCAGTGACATGGGTAGCCTGGTCTTTCAGCTCGTCTTCACCATTACCCATGGCAACACCAATGCCGACGCCAGACAGCATTTCTAGGTCATTTTCCGAATCCCCAAAGGCCATAACCTCACTGAGTTCGAAACCAAAAACCTCACCTAGATGAGCGATACCTTTCAACTTAGATTGGTCCGCTGAAATAATATCGGCTGAATAAGGGCTTGAACGGGTAATCTTCACATGAGGAAACTTTTCTTCAATGTCTTGTGTTTCACCCACCGTCGCTACCATAACCACCTGATAAATAGGCTCACGCATGATAGTCTTAAGAGTCTCAATACTTTGTGGCTTGAAACGACGAATCAAAGACTTGAAACTACGTTCCACCATCTTAGCCCAGGACTTAGGGACAATACGGCTAACGATTTGCCCAAACTTACTCGTCCCCATACTAATAATATTGGAACCAACAAGACCTGTGCTAGTCCCTAGAGAAATCTCTCTACGGTGCTTGGTGGCATAGCGAATCAAGTTGTAGACTGTTGATTTAGGGAGCTGATTTTGATACAGGACCTTGTCATGAGTCAAAATATATTGACCATTATAAGTGACTGCAAAATCCAGACCCAGATTGTCCATGAAAGGCTGAACAAATCCTGGACCACGACCTGTTGCCAAACCAACTAAGATACCATCTTCCTTCATTTGACTGATGGCTTTTTTGGTTGAACTAGACACGCGTTTTCGGTCATTTAGAAAAGTCCCATCAATATCAAAAAAGACTGCTTTAATGGCCACAGAGCTCCCCTCCTTCTCACATTTTATGCTAAAATAAATTATAACACATAATACAATGGTGAGTAATATAAATGAAAAAAAAAATCCTAGTCCTTCACACTGGAGGAACAATTTCCATGTCAGCGGATAATGATGGCAAGGTCAGCCAAAACGCTGATAATCCCATGAACCATGTGGGACTTGATTTAGACAATTTAGAACTAACCGTTCTCGATTTTCTTAATATCCCTAGCCCACATATCACACCCTACCACATGCTGGATATTTACAAAAAAATCAAGAAAACAGCTGGGCAATATGATGGTGTGGTCATCACCCACGGAACAGATACTCTGGAAGAGACAGCCTACTTCCTAGACACCATGGCCGTCCCTGAGATTCCAATCGTTCTAACTGGTGCCATGCGTTCGTCAAACGAGCTAGGAAGCGACGGTGTCTATAACTATCTCTCAGCCCTACGCGTTGCTAGCGACGACAAGGCCACTGACAAAGGAATCCTGGTCGTTATGAATGATGAAATCCATGCAGCCAAGTATGTGACTAAGACCCATACCACAAACGTGGCAACCTTCCACACGCCAACCCATGGTCCACTAGGCATCATCATGAAGCATGATATCCTCTGGTTCAAAACTGCTGAGCCTCGTGTTCGCTTTGATTTGGAACAAATTACAGGAACAGTACCAATCATAAAAGCCTATGCAGGGATGGGGATTGGAGATGGTATCATCAGTCTCCTGGATCCGGAGAAGATTGACGGTGTCGTCATCGAAGCCCTGGGTGCTGGAAACCTCCCACCACTAGCTGCAGGAGAAATCACAAAGCTTATGGACAAAGGAGTCCCTGTTGTACTCGTGTCCCGCTGTTTCAACGGTATCGCCGAACCTGTCTACGCCTATGAAGGCGGGGGAGTCAAACTCCAAGAAGCTGGCGTTATGTTTGTTAAAGAACTCAATGCACCAAAAGCTCGCCTCAAACTCCTCATCGCACTCAGTGCCGGACTCAAAGGTCAAGAATTGAAAGACTATATCGAGGGATAGAACATGAAACTTAGTATTGAAGCAACCGATAAATTGGAAAATAAAGATTTCCACTATGAGCTGACAGTCTCAAAAACACATATCGCCATGGTCTGTGGTACCGTGCTAGCCAGTTTAGCCCTGGTCGCATGGTTGAAGAAAAAATAAAAAAAGCTTGAAGCATCATCACTAGAAAGGTGACTGAACTGCTTCAGGCTTTTAGTTTTCTTCGTCAGGTCTATATTCAAGAATATCTCCTGGTTGGCAATCTAATTCCTTACAAATGGCGTCCAGTGTTGTAAAACGGATTGCCTTGGCCTTGCCTGTCTTAAGAACCGAGAGATTGGCTGGAGTAATACCAATACGTTCTGCTAGCTCACCCGAACGCATCTTCTTCTTGGCAAGTTCAACGTCCAAATTGACAATAATCATAAGCCCCTCCTAAATCGTATACTCATTTTCCTCAGCAATGGCATTAGCCTTAGTCAAAATCATAGCGACAGCATAGAGGACAAAGCTAACTAGCAAATAACTGATATTAAAGAAACTATAACTCTGGTTGCCTGTTCCAAATGTAAAGATACCATTATTGATAAAGGTCCCAAGGACTAGCAAATGCGCTGACCAACGAACCAACTTAGCATTTTTAGCGATGAAAATATCAGAACGATAAAGGTTAATCAGAAAGGCACGTAGGCACAACAAGAAACCTATGTTGACTACCATACGAAGGAAATCAATGATTGCTGTAAAAATTGTCAGACTAGGGCCCTTGCTTGTTACAGTAACTCCTGAGCCGAGAAGCATACGCAAACCTTGTTGTAAGAGTCCTTCATGACCGCTCAAGATAAAGGCATCATTAAGAATGGTAATAACAAGACTTAAAAAGCCCGCAAAAAGGAGGACATTAACGAACAGGAGAACACTACGCAGACGTTTTTGTTCTTGTGTCTCCTGACGATTTTTAGCACTTTTGGCAGATCTCCAACCATAATAACTAGAGCCAGCCAAGGCTAGGATGATTAAAAAATAAAATAAGATAGTTGTCATGTGTTACCTCGATTGTAAATTCATTTGATTTCTTTGAGCATAGACTAGAAAAAGCCAAGGTGCCTCTAGGAGGCCTTGACCTCATTCTAAATCATTAGCTAACTATTAACAGTATCAATTATATCGAATATCAATATAAAATACTAGTTTATAGATAAGATTTTATTACTTTTCAACTAAGATACATTCAATTATTTGACAGCTGTTTGTCCCTTACGAAGACGGATAGCATCACAAGCTAGAGAGACCAAGAAGAGCCAAACTGATGTGCTGAAGTCCATTACTAGGTGATCTGTCGTTCCCAACTGCAAGAAGATATTCAAGGCTGATGGCACAAAGGTTAGAAGGGCAGCCTTTTTCAAGAAAAGAGAGAAATCTTCTGTCCAAAGTGCCTTCCAAGTAAAGTCTTTAAGCTCTTTACGAAGGAGCCAAATCAAGGCAAGATAGAAGGCAAATTGTAGCTCTGCGACCAGCCAGTAACCCCAACCAGAAAGGTATTGAACCTCTGCACCTGGGAAAAGATTGGCCACATTCACAAAAGGAAGAATAAGTAAAGCAAGCATTGCAAGACCGTAGATTGCCATAAGAAGAATAAGAAGAGCGTTGATGATTGGTTTAAGTGTTTTCATGATAGGTTTTTCCTTTGTTAAATAGTTTTAGTAAATAATTTCTCTTTTTCGCGAATAAGATTGTCTTTATCGAAAATTTATTATCGTTTATCGATGAATATATATTACACTCTTTATTTCTCCTTGTCAACACATTTTTATCGTTTTTCGATATTTTTTTATCTAAATTTAAAAACCAGTCAAGAAAATCTCAACTGGTTAGCTTACTTATGTTAATCGCCTAGACTGGTCATGCTTCCGTCTAGACTTTTTATAATTTTAAGAAGAGGGATTCTACGTTATGAAAAAAAGGAAAAAGGGATTTTGGAAAATGAGGGATGAAAGTTGTAGAATATGGGTAAATTTAGCCTCTTCCTAGCATCAATACTAGTTTTGATAAACCTTAAAGTCTTGAGGATCCTTTTGGAAATTTGGGTTGTAGGTTACTTTAATTTTTACAGTCATTGTTATTTCCTCCTTTTTAGGAATGGTTTGGCCTAGCCAAAACGTTTTATTATCAAAACCTATCTCGTTTTGATGGTTTTATTATAGGTGTCCTAACTTAAAGAAAGCTTGTAATAAGCTTGAAGGAAACTTAAAACTCTCAGTGAGTTTACTGAGAGTTTTTCTGTCTAAAGCATGGATAAAATAATTCCCAGGACTAGAGCCACCCAAACAGCATAGCGAATTGTCGCATGATAGCGGTAACTTTCAATAACCTTGGGTAGCTTTGTAAAGAGATAGGCAATGTAGGCAACTATGGAAAGAAAATACCCTTTAAAATTCCAGGACGAGCCTAAGATACTAAAATCTTCGAATAGGGGCACAAGCATCAGTACAGCCGTAAGCATGCACCAGACTGGTAAAAGCGTTCTTTCCTTTTGATGCTGTATATGGATAATCAGCTGAGCTATAAAACCCGCGACGTACATAATCAGTAATACCGAACAAACTAGAGAGATAAGAAGTGAATAAAGATATAGGGTATGAAAGTCTGTCTTTCCTTCTATCAGCTTTGCCAATTCGGTAATAAACCAAATCAAGATGAAGGCGAAAAAATAAAATATAAGACCTAACATCATAAGAAAAATCGAATTTTTAACCGTTTCTTTTTCATGGTTTTCCTCCTTAATCAAACTCGCCTTGGCTTCTCAAATGAGCTCCTAGCACCTGCCAATCAGGATTCTCACGCCAAGGGGTCAGATACAATTTGGCTAGCCTCCCGTCTGGCTTCCTCTAAGATATTGTAGTCTTCCACAATATCAGCCACTTGAAATTCAGGAATTCCTGACTGACGTGTTCCAAAGATTTCTCCTGAACCACGCATTTTAAGGTCCTCTTCGGCTAGAACAAAACCATCTGTAGTCTCACACATGGCCTGCATGCGTTTTTTCCCGGTATCATTTTTAGGATTAGCCACCAAAACACAGTAGGACTGCTTATCGCCACGACCTACACGCCCTCGAAGCTGGTGAAGCTGGCTAAGTCCAAAACGATCCGCATCCATAATGACCATAACTGTAGCATTTGGCACGTTAACACCTACTTCGATAACTGTGGTTGATACTAAAATCTGAGATTTTCTGTCCTTGAAATCTTGCATAATTTGGTCTTTTTCATCATTTTTCATACGACCGTGCATCAGAGCTACTGTAGCTGAATCCCCAAAGAACTCTGTGAGTTCCTGATGAAGAGCCACCGCATTTTTCAAATCGAGAGCCTCAGACTCTTCAATCAAAGGTGAAATAAAATAGACCTGAGCATCTTTTTCCAACTCGCCCTTGATCCAAGTCAGTACGGTATCTAGTTGCTCATGTTTAACCCAACGGGTAATAATGGGCTTACGCCCAGCTGGCATCTGGTCAATGATAGATACATCCATCTCCCCAAAGGCAGTGATTGCCAAGGTCCTAGGAATAGGTGTTGCCGTCATCATGAGGACATCAGGATTGTCACCCTTCTCACGGAAAATACGACGTTGATTAACTCCAAATCGGTGCTGTTCATCAGTAATGACTAGCCCAAGACTATGATAAGTCACTGCATCTTGAATCAACGAGTGGGTTCCCACAATCATCTGAGCCTCCCCAGACTCGATTTTGGAAAGGGCTACTTTCTTATCCGCCGCCTTCATTCCAGAAGTTAGGAGCACTACCTCTAACTCAGGAAAAAGGCCCTGTAAACTCTGATAATGCTGCTCTGCTAAGATTTCCGTCGGTACCATGAGGGCAGACTGAAATCCTGCCGTATAAGCCCCATACATAGCCAAGCTAGCGATAACTGTTTTCCCTGAGCCCACATCTCCTTGCAAGAGACGGTTCATATGAGCCCCAGATTTCATATCAGCTAGGATTTCCGATAAACTACGCTGTTGGGCCTCTGTTAAGGGGAATGGTAATGCTGCAATTTTGGCTTTGATTTTGGCTTTATCGTAAGCAATTGCTAGACCATTGGTTTCGGACTTATTCTCAGCCTTCAGTACCTGTAAGTTCATCTGGAAATAAAAGAGCTCTTCAAACTTGGTCCTACGCAGAGCCTGCTTATATTCAGCCAAATCTCTCGGAGAATGCATGGCACGCACAGCCTCTTGACGTCCCATGAGACGATACTTGTCCATAAGCACCTGTGGGAGACTCTCCTCCAACAAATTCAAGGCCCCACTATCAAAAGCTGCCCTTATAGCCTTTATCAGCTGGGCCTGACTAACGCCCTGGGCCACATGATAGACTGGCTGCATATCGTCCTCAACTTGAGCCAAGACTTTCATGCCAGTCACTGCAGACTTCTTCTGGTCCCATTTGCCAAAAATAGCCACTTCTGCCCCCATCTCAATCTTGTCCACAAGATAAGGCTGGTTGAAGAAACTAATGGCAATCACTGCCTCTCCTTGCTTGATTTTAAAACTCAGACGATTCCGTTTAAAGCCATAATACTGCACATTGGCAGGCGTCACCACTGTTCCCGTAATAACAGCCTTTTCGCCATCCATCAGTTCAAAGATAGACTTACTCTTAAAATCCTCATATCGGAAAGGAAAATAAAGCAAGAGGTCCCCAACCGTGTGTAAATCTAATTTGATAAATTTTTCAGCGGACTTAGGCCCAAAGCCTTTCAAATCCGCAATTGGTGAATCTAGTTGAATCATATCCTCTATCATTTCTATCGTGTTCTTCTTCCCGTGAAAAAGGAAGCCTTATCAGCTATTATAACACATGAAAATGGTCTTCACTAAAACCAAAAAATCCAGCATCAAACTGGATTTCTCTTTTTATTGATATTAGTCATAGCTACGAGGTACACGGTCACTAAGTAAACAAAGAACTTCATAGTTGATAGTACCACGTTTTTCAGCCACCTCTGTCGCAGTAATACTTGCTCCCCCATTTTCACCCATAAGAGTGACAGGAGTTCCTAGGGGATAAACCTTAGGAAGACGAACGGTAATCTGGTCCATAGACACACGCCCAACAATAGGACAAAGCTGTCCATCCACAATAACGTGGAAACCTTGTAAATCTCTGGTCCAACCATCCGCATAGCCAATCGGAATGGTTCCAATAACCTCATCAGCTGTCGTCGTATACGTTGCACCATAACCCACATCTTGACCTGCTGGCAGGGTCTTAACATGAACAAGTGCAGTCTCCAAACTTAAAGCAGGACGAATCCTATATGGAAGGTCTAAAGCACTGCCACTAGGATTGAGACCATAGATGACGACACCCAGACGCACCGCATTAAAGACTGTTTCTGCATGCCAGATGCTTGTCGCAGAGTTGCTAGCGTGTACCAAGCGAGGACGGTCCACCAAGTTATTAACCAAATCCGTGAAGAAGGCCAATTGACGCTTGAATTTACTATCATCTGCCTCATCAGCCGTTGCAAAATGAGTAAAAATACCTTCGACATCCGCACCAAGTGATTTCAGACCAGCAATCAAGTTATCTGCGTCCTCTAGGCTACGCACCCCAATACGGCCCATACCTGAATCAACCTTAATATGACAGGTTAAACCAGTCAAATCAAGCCCTTGATTCTTAGTCATTTCCAACCACTCAAGGGAAGCTATCGTCAGCGTGATGTTTTCTTGAATAGCCAAAGGAACCTCGTCTGGCAAGACTACTCCTAAAATAAGTATCGGTTGTTCCAAGCCAGCTTGACGAAGTTCAAGCGCCTCGTCTAGGTTGGAAACACAAAAACCATCCACCTGCTTAGATACATGCTTGGCCACTTCGACAGCACCATGACCATAAGCATTGGCCTTAACAACTGCAAAAGTCTTTACCTGTTTAGGGATGTGACTAACCACTTGTTCAATATTTTCTGAAATTGCTGATAGATCAACCTTTGCCAAGGTTGGTCGATGTAAACTTGAAATCATAAGCTATCCTCTTCCAACATCTATCTCTTAGTTTTTTTCTAAAATGACACTTGCCTGAACAAAATCACCGCTATGGGAAATCGAGATAAAAACCTTGCCTTCAAAAGGTGATTGGGTCACCACTGGAGCTCCCTTGTCATTGGTCAATATTTCAATATCCTTAAAGCCGACTGCTCCAATACCAGTACCCCAAGCCTTTGAAAATGCTTCCTTACCGGCCCAGCGCCCTGCTAAATAGGACATCTGACGATTACCAGAAAGGGATTCAAAACGCTCCCACTCTTTTGGTGTCAATACCTTTTTTGCAAAGCGTGGATTGCGGTCATAAGCCTTTTTTACAGCTGAAATTTCCTGCAAGTCTATACCATGTCCAAAAATCATAATTATAACGAAAGTCGATTGTGGATTTCACGAATAAGGCTATCTGTCTTATCCCAGCCAAGACATGGATCTGTGATTGATTTACCATAAACTTCAGGTGTGTCTTGACGACCATCCTCAAGGTAAGACTCAATCATAAAGCCACGCACGGTATCCGCGATACGTTCATCCCACTCACGGTTAAGAAGGACTTCACGCACAATACGAACTTGTTCCATGAAGTTTTTACCTGAGTTATCATGGTTTGTATCAACAAGAATAAATGGGTTTTCCAAATTAAATGCACTATACTTGTCCAAAGCCTTAACCAAGTCTTCGTAATGGTAGTTGACAATGTTCTGTCCATTTTCATTGTTGGCACCACGCAAGATAGCGTGAGCGAGTGGGTTACCATCTGTTTTAACTTCAGCGCCATTGTAAAGGAAATGCTGTTGGTTCTGCGCAGCATAGATACCATTAAACATGACATTCAAATTTCCTGACGTTGGGTTCTTCAAACCAATTGGCACATCAATACCTGAAGCCACAAAGCGGTGTTCTTGGTCCTCAACCGAACGTGCTCCAACAGCGTGGTAGCTAAGCAGGTCATCAAAGAAGGAAAGATTTGACGGATAAAGCATCTCATCAGCGATTGGAAGGCCTGTTTCAGTAATAATACGTGACTGAAGATGGCGAACCGCCTTAACTCCAGCAAGAAGGTCTACATCACCCTCTGCGTCTGGTTGGTGGATAAGCCCCTTATAACCATCTCCATTAGTACGTGGTTTGGCTGTATAAACACGCATAACAATAAAGATTTTATCTTTCACTTCTTCCTGAAGTTTGGCCAAACGGTGAGCATAATCAAGGACCGCTTCTTCATTGTCGGATGAACATGGACCAATAACCAAGAGAAGACGTTTGTCCTCACCCTTGATGATTTTTGCCAAAGCCTCATCATTAGCTTGTTTAGTTACTAAAGCGTCTCCCGTAAGAGCGTGTAATTTCCTTACTTCCGCTACATCAATCAGCGGACTATTTTGATGAATTCCCATTTATTTCCCTCTCTTTGTGAAAAGAGAGCGAACCGCTTGGTCATCCAAACGGTTCACTCCCCATATATGGTTTCTGTTACCTTATTATTTTGACAAAGTATCGTGGATTTCACGAATCAATTCTTCTGTCTTATCCCAACCAAGACATGGGTCAGTGATTGATTTACCATAGACATCTGGCGCATCTTGACGGCCATCTTCAAGGTAAGATTCAATCATGAAACCACGTGCAACTTTGTTGATTTTTTCATTCCAATCACGGTTAATCAAGGTTTGACGAACGATACGGATTTGTTCCAAGTAACGTTTACCTGAGTTATCATGGTTTGTATCAATAACGATGAATGGATTTTCAAGGCCCATTTGTTCATAGTGTTCAATTGTTTCAAGCACATCATCATAGTAGAAGTTAGGTACGTTTTTACCATATTCATTCGTTGAACCACGAAGAATAACGTGTGCCAATGGGTTCCCTGGAGTTTCAACTTCTTCACCGTTAAAGAGGAAGTTTTGTTTGTTTTGTGCGGCGTAGATACCGTTAAACATCACGTTAAGGTTCCCTGATGTTGGATTCTTCATACCAGTTGGAACATCAATACCTGACGCAACAAAACGGTGTTGTTGGTCTTCTACAGAACGTGCACCAACGGCAATGTATGACACAAGGTCATCTACCAAAGGAAGATTTTCTGGGTAAAGCATTTCGTCAGCAGTTGTGATACCAGTTTCAGTGATAACACGGTAGTGAAGATTACGCACAGCCTTGATACCATTGATTAGGTTTGGTTTACCTTCAGCATCAGGTTGGTGGACAAGCCCTTTATAACCATCACCATTTGTACGAGGTTTAGCTGTATAAACACGCATAACCATAAAGACTTTATCTTTAACTTCTTCTTGAAGTTTAGCCAAACGGTGAGCATAATCAAGAACAGCTTCTTCATTATCAGATGAACATGGACCAATAACCAAAAGCGTACGGTCATCTTCACCCTTGATGATTGCTTCAAGCTCTTTATCACGAGCTTGTTTCTTGGCAAGGGCTTCACCTGTTAATGTAGTTGATTCTTTAACTGCATCAAAATCAATTTTTTCACTTACTGCTTTAAAAACCATAATAATTACCTATTTTTTTCCTAAAATTGTTTACGACCGTGACAATTTTTAAATTTCTTACCAGAGCCACATGGACAGAAGTCATTACGACCAACCTTACTAAAGTCAATTTCTTGACCATTAGCATCTGCTTGGTGGGCCTGGATATTGCCTGTTGCTGTTGTCGAAACACGTTCATTCACATTTTCACGAGATTGCTCATGAATTTGTGCTTTCATCATTGTACGTGTCACATCATATTCAATTGCCCCAATCATATCTTGGAACATCTTGAACCCTTCAGATTGATACTCAACGATTGGGTTGTTTTGTGCATAACCACGCAAACCAACGGCATTACGTAATTGATCTAGAGCATCGATGTGGTCCGTCCACTTGTTATCAACAACCATCAAAATCAAGACTTTTTGGAATTCACGGATAGCTTCCTCTGAACGCAATTTCTTGATTTGACGATCATAAACATCAGCTGCTAACTCATTCAAGTAAACTTTAATAGCGTCATAATTAACACTACGTTTCGTTACCTCTCCCACTTCTTGTAAATCTTCAAGTGAGATGGCATTCTCAGGAACCAAGGCCTGACGAGCAAAGTTCAAGATACCTTTAAGAGCTTCCTCTTGATCATTGCGGCTGTGACCATCTACTGTACGGTTAATCGTACGCTTAATCATAGCCTTAATCTCAGGTTCAAGGTCACGTTCCGCTGTGATAACATCATAACGCTCAGCGTAGATGATTTCACGTTGTTCACGCATAACGTCATCGTACTGAAGGACTTGTTTACGAGTATCGTAGTTATTTCCTTCGACACGTTTTTGAGCCGCTTCCACTTGGCGTGTCAACATACGTGATTTGATAACAATATCCTCATCATCAGCATTCAAACGTTCCAAGACTTGCTTGATACGATCAGAACCGAAGCGACGCATCAATTCGTCTTCAAGTGAAAGATAGAATTGAGATTCTCCTGGGTCCCCTTGACGTCCCGCACGACCACGCAACTGGTTATCGATACGACGGCTTTCGTGACGCTCTGTACCAATGACACAGAGTCCACCAAGGTCAAGAACCCCTTCACCAAGTTTGATGTCGGTACCACGACCGGCCATGTTGGTCGCAATCGTAACGGCACCACGTTGACCCGCATTCATGATAATATGCGCTTCTTTTTCGTGGTTCTTAGCATTAAGTACTTCATGAGGAATACCTGCTTCAACCAACATCTTAGAAATCAAGTCAGATGTTTCAACGGCAACCGTACCAACAAGGACTGGTTGCCCCTTTTCATAACGACGTTTAACATCTTGTACCACAGCGCGGAATTTAGCATCCAAGGTAGGGTAAAGAAGGTCATCATGGTCAATACGTTGAATTGGACGGTTGGTTGGAATCGGAATGATTCGCATGTTATAAATTTCACGGAATTCATCTTCCTCAGTTTTACCAGTACCAGTCATCCCTGACAATTTCTTGTACATACGGAACATATTTTGGTAAGTGATTGAGGCAGATGTCTTCGTTTCTTCTTGAACTGGCACACCTTCTTTTGCCTCAATGGCTTGGTGGAGTCCATCTGAGAAACGACGACCTTCCATAGTACGACCTGTAAATTGGTCGACGATAAGAATTTCTTGCTCAGGACTTACCACATAGTCGATATCATGCAACATGATGTAGTTGGCACGAAGGGCGTTGTCAATATAGTGAGTCAAGGCAACATTGTCAATATCGTACAAGTTATCCAAGTTGAAGAATTCTTCAGCCTTGTCAATACCTGAGTCATTCAAACCAATCGTTTTCGTTGGAATATCAATAGCATAATCATCTTCTGTTAATGTCTTAACAAAAGCATCCGCACGATGATACAACTGATTAGTTTCTGAACTTACAGGACCTGATACGATCAATGGTGTACGAGCTTCGTCGATAAGAACTGAGTCAACTTCATCGACCAAGGCATAGTTCAATGGACGTTGTACCATGTTTTCCTTACGAACAACCATGTTATCACGAAGATAGTCGAAACCTACCTCTGAGTTGGTTGAATAAGTGATGTCACAGTTATAAGCTTCACGTTTTTCAGCTGGTGATTTGGCTGAAAGGTTAATCCCTACTGACAAACCAAGCCAACTATAAAGCTCACCCATTTCAGTCGCATCACGCTCTGAGAGGTATTCGTTAACGGTGATAACGTGCACACCTTCACCTGAAATAGCATTTAGGTAAACAGGCATTGTCGCAGTCAGGGTTTTCCCTTCCCCTGTACGCATCTCTGGGACGTCACCATGGTGAAGAACGATACCACCCATGATTTGCACACGATATGGGAAAAGTCCAAGGACACGTTTTGCCCCTTCACGAACAACTGCAAATGCCTCTGGCAAGAGTTGGTCTAGGCTTTCTCCGTTTTGATATCGTTTTTTAAATTCTTCTGTTTTTGCCTGAAGTTCTTCATCTGAAAGAGCCGCCATTGCATCAGCATAGCTCTCGACTTTCTTGGCAGTTTTTTCTAGTTTTTTAATTTCGCCCTTATCATTTTCAATGATTTTGCGTAATATATTTGCCATCTTTTTTCCTTTCGACAGTCTTTATCTCCATATTTTACCACAAAAGCCCCCTTTAAACAAGAAATCACTCAAGGATTGACAAAGAAAAAAGCCCTAGTTTAAGGGCTTTCACAATGGATTTGCAAATAAACGAAAACTTTTTTATTAGATTCACTGAAAATATCGACAATAATGCTTTAAAACTACTTCTTAGAGTTCTCTTGGCTCTCTAGGATATCCTCAAAATCATGCAAGAGATTTTCAAAAGCCTGCTCAAAGAAGGCATGGTCGGTGCTACTATAGGCCTTCATTATCATAGGGCTAGCTTCAAAATCAACGTAGAATTGATAGTCCAAGACACCATTTTTCCAGTAAAATTTGATGCTAGGGGAAGCCGTTTTTTCACCGCACATCCCAGGAATGGCCCGTTGTAAGCCATAAATGTGATCTCCATAGTCTTTTAGACGATAGTAAGCTCCCTCAAAATAATAGGATTTGCCGATCTCAATACGCTCAAATAGTGCAGCTAAAACTTTTTCATTACTCATACTTAAGCCTCGTTAGGGTGACTGACAATCATCTCCAATTGTCCATCAATTTCCCAATCTGTCACATCAT
>OLFR01000011.1_pt1 | contig 75399 bp, 62 predicted proteins | sample 1608971 | NCBI WGS metagenome assembly OLFR01 (sample SAMN02674970, study PRJEB24791) | human gut metagenome, SKBSTL043 | isolation source: stool | host: Homo sapiens | place: USA | reverse complement strand
AGTCATTCTTTTGCCTCAGCGCTTGGCGCTCAAGTATAATACCACACACCGGGCCATTTGGCAACCCCTTTTTGCAAGTTTTTTTGACTTTTTTCTTCTTTGGGCCTTTTGCCCAGTTTTTTGTATCAAACTCCACCGGCGTTTGACATCTTCCCGCCCGTGTATCCCCCGCCTCCCGCCGGACTCCTTTCTCCCCTATTATAAGGTAATATAATAAAGGGGATCCCATCTGGGAACCGTATAGAGGACAGCGGATATTACCCTGCGGAAAGGTCCTACTTTTCTTGTGCGGTTTGTCAAGGGGCTTTGACCGAGATTTTGCTCTGAAAATCTTCCCGTAAATTTGTTCAATGCTACAAAACACAAAATGTAGTGGTTCTTCCATTGACATATCACTAAATAGTGATATGATAGTATCAACATCTACAATGCATTCCGCGGGCGCCTCTTGCCAAAAGGGACGCCCGCTCAAATTGCGGCTGTATCGTCAGGAGGAAAATGAATGAAGATCATCAAGCGCAACGGCGCAGAGGTGCCCTTTGATATCACCAAGATCATCACGGCAGTGACCAAGGCCAGCGATTCCGTGGGCGGCAAAAGCCGTCTGACCCGGGAGCAGATCACTCAGATCGCATCGGACGTGACCGACCAGTGCCACGCTCTCAACCGCGCCGTCAGCGTGGAGGAGATCCAGGACATGGTGGAGAACAAGCTGATGGACATCCGTGCCCATGACATTGCCCGCCACTATATCACCTACCGCTATGTACAGAGCCTCAAGCGCCAGACCAATACTACGGATGAGCGCATTCTGAGCCTGATCGAGTGCCAGAACGAAGAAGTCAAGCAGGAGAACGCCAACAAGAACCCCACCGTGAACAGTGTCCAGCGCGACTACATGGCCGGTGAGATCTCCAAGGACCTGACCGCCCGCCTGCTGCTGGACCCGGAGATCGTCAAAGCCCATCAGGAGGGCCTGATCCATTTCCACGATTCGGACTACTTTGCCCAGCACATGCACAACTGCGACCTGGTCAACCTGGAAGACATGCTGCAGAACGGCACCGTCATCTCCGGCACCTATATTGAAAAGCCTCACAGCTTTTCCACCGCCTGCAACATTGCCACCCAGATCATTGCACAGGTGGCCTCCAACCAGTACGGCGGCCAGAGTATCAGCCTGACTCATCTGGCTCCGTTCGTGGATGTTTCCCGCAAGAAGATCGCCGCCGAGGTCGAGGCCGAGATGGAGGGCCTGGATGTTTCCGCCGAGCGGAAAAAAGAGATCGTGGAGCGCCGCCTGCGCAACGAGATCAACCGCGGCGTCCAGACCATCCAGTATCAGGTCGTCACCCTGATGACCACCAACGGTCAGGCTCCGTTCATCACCGTCTTCATGTATCTGGGCGAGGCCCGCAACCCGCAGGAAAAGGCAGACCTGGCCATCATCATCGAAGAGACCATCCGCCAGCGGTATCAGGGCGTCAAGAACGAGGCCGGTGTCTGGATCACTCCCGCGTTCCCCAAGCTGATCTATGTGCTGGAGGAAGACAACATCCGCCCCGGCGCTCCTTATTACTATCTGACTGAGCTGGCCGCCAAGTGCACCGCCAAGCGGATGGTGCCCGACTACATCTCCGAGAAGAAGATGCTGGAGATGAAAGTGGACAAAAACGGCGAGGGCCACTGCTACACCTGCATGGGCTGCCGCAGCTTCCTGACCCCCTATGTGGACCCCGAGACGGGCAAGCCCAAATATTATGGCCGCTTCAATCAGGGCGTCGTCACCATCAACCTGGTGGATGTAGCCCTCTCTTCCGGCGGCAACTTTGATAAGTTCTGGAAGATCTTCGACGAGCGTCTGGCCCTCTGCCACCGTGCACTGCAGGCCCGCCACCAGCGTCTGCTGGGCACCCCCAGCGATGCCGCGCCCATCCTGTGGCAGTACGGCGCACTGGCCCGCCTGAAAAAAGGCGAGAAGATCGACAAGCTGCTGTATGGCGGTTACTCCACCATCAGCCTGGGCTATGCCGGCCTGTATGAGTGCGTGAAGTATATGACGGGCAAGAGCCACACCGACGCCGGTGCCAAACCCTTTGCCCTGAGCGTGATGCAGCACATGAACGACAAGTGCAGCGATTGGAAGAAAGCGGAGAATATAGACTACTCTCTCTACGGCACCCCGCTGGAATCCACCACCTACAAATTCGCCAAGTGCCTGCAGAAGCGGTTCGGCATCGTGCCCGGCATCACCGACAAGAACTATATCACCAACAGCTATCACGTCCACGTCTCGGAGCAGATCGACGCCTTTACCAAGCTGAAATTTGAGAGTGAATTCCAGAAGCTCTCTCCGGGCGGTGCCATCAGCTATGTGGAAGTGCCCAACATGCAGGATAATCTGGAAGCCGTCATGAGCGTGCTGCAGTTCATCTACGACAACATCATGTACGCCGAGCTGAACACCAAGTCCGATTACTGCCAGTGCTGCGGTTACGACGGCGAGATCAAGATCGTGGAGGACGACGGCAAGCTGGTGTGGGAGTGCCCCAAGTGCGGCAACCGTGACCAGAACAAGCTGAATGTTGCCCGCCGCACCTGCGGTTATATCGGCACCCAGTTCTGGAACCAGGGCCGCACCCAGGAGATCAAGGATCGGGTGCTGCACCTGTAAACCTCTCAGTCACGCTTCGCGTGCCAGCCACTCCCCTTTCGGCACTTTCGTGCCACCTCCCCCGGTCGGGGGAGTCTTTCCTAGCAGGGGAGCCCTTGGCAAGCTCCAAAAAGCACAACAAATTGTAAAGCAAAGCAGCGTGCCTTGCTTTCAGGTTTGATATATCATGAATTTTGCTACAATTAAGTATTACGACATTGCCAACGGGCCCGGCGTGCGCACCAGTGTGTTCGTCTCGGGCTGCCGGCACCACTGCCCCGGCTGCTTCAATGAGGTGGCATGGGATTTCGGTTACGGCAAGCCCTTTGATAAGGCCATCCGCAACGAAGTTTTCGCCTCCTGCCAGCCGGACTATATCGCCGGCATCTCCCTGCTGGGCGGCGAGCCCATGGAGCCGGAGAACCAGCGGGAGCTTCTTCCCTTTGTCCGCAACTTCAAGGCCCTCTACCCCAAAAAGACGGTCTGGTGCTACTCCGGCTACACCTGGGAGCAGCTAACCGGGGCGGTCCCCTGCCACGCCCGGTGCGAAGTCACTGACGAGCTGCTGGGCCTGCTGGATGTACTGGTGGACGGCCGCTTTGTGCAGGCCGAGCACGACATCTCCCTCCGCTTCCGGGGCAGCCGGAACCAGCGGCTGCTGGATGTCCCCAAGTCCCTTGCCGCCGGAGAGCCTATCTGGTGGCAGGACGAGCAGGTCTTTTCCACCCATACGATGTAGCCCTCTCAGTCAATGCTCCGCATTGCCAGCTCCTCCTCCCTCTGTCGCTTACGCGGCATCTCCCTCCGGCCGGAGGGAGTCTTTCAAAGGGAGAGCCCTTGGCAAGCTTCAAAAGCACTGCAAAATTGCAATGCAAAGCAGCGTTATAAAAAACGTTCCGTTTTCCACATCCGATGCAGGAATCGTGGAAAACGGAACGTTTTATTTTTAGCGGCTGCTGACGGCCTCCTCGATGGCGGCGAGGAAGATCGTGCCGTAGCGGGCGGCTTTCTTCTCACCCACGCCGGTGATATTGAGCAGCTCGTCGGTGCTGAACGGCTTTTTCTGTACCATCTCCCGGAGGGTGGCATCGCTGAACACGAGATAGGCCGGGATCTTCTGCTTGCTGGCCAGCCGCTTGCGCAGGGCGTAGAGGTCGGCCAGCAGCTTTTCGTCCTCGGCGCTGAGCTCCACGTCCGCCGGGCGGCGGCGGGGCTTTTCAGCCAGACGGCGGGCGCTGGCGGCCGCCCGCTGCTTGGCCTCGGCGGCACGCTGTTCCATCTGCCGGGCAGCCTCCTCTGCCATGAGGCAGTTGGAGCAGTTGCCGCACTTGGCCGGGGCCGCCTCCCCAAAATATTGGAGCATGAACCCCCGCAGGCAGCGGGGCGTGGTGGAGTAAAAGGTCATGTACTTGAGCCGTTCCTCCGCCTTGCGGGCGGCTTCGGCTTTTACATCGGCGGGCAGGCCGTTGTCCGCTTCCCTCTCTTTGTCAATGAAAAAGCGGATGGTCCGCACATCGGTGCCGGAGTAGAGCAGGATGCAGCGGGCCGGTTCGCCGTCCCGCCCGGCACGGCCCGCCTCCTGATAGTAGCTTTCCAAGTCCTTGGGCATGTTGTAGTGGATGACGAACCGGACGTTGGGCTTATCAATACCCATGCCAAAGGCGTTGGTGGCCACCATGATCTGGACACGGTCATAGAGGAAATCGTCCTGGTTCTTCCGGCGGACCTCCGCGTCCAGCTTGGCGTGGTAGGCTGCCGCCCGGATGCCCCGGCTCTGGAGCAGGCGGGCCGTCTCGTCCACCTGTTTGGTGGTGCTGCAATAGACGATGCCCGCATGGTCGCCCTCCCGCAGGACATAATCCAGCAGGACACGGGGCTTCTCGCTGGGCAGGGCACGGCGGGACTCAAAATAGAGGTTGGGGCGGTCAAAGCCTGTCGTCACCTCATAGGGGTCTTTCAGGGCCAGATGGGTGCGGATGTCATCCCGGACGTGGGCCGTGGCGGTGGCCGTGAACGCCCCCACCACCGGGCGGCTGGGCAGGCTGTCCACAAAGGCTTTGATGCGCAGGTAGCTGGGGCGGAAATCCTGCCCCCACTGGCTGATGCAGTGGGCCTCGTCCACCGTGACCATGCTGATGCGTTTTTCCTGCGCAAACCGCTGGAAGCCTGGCATCTCCAGCCGCTCCGGGGCCACATAGATGATCTTATACCATCCCTCCCGGGCCCGGTGGAGCATCAGGGCTTTCTGGTTGTCGGTGAGGCTGTTGTTCAAAAAGGCGGCGGCCACGCCTGCCTGCACCAGGGCCCCCACCTGGTCTTTCATCAGGCTGACCAGCGGCGATACCACAAGGGTGATGCCCGGCAGCAGCAGGGCCGGCACCTGATAGCAGATGGACTTGCCCGCGCCCGTGGGCATCACGGCCAGCACATCCTGCCCGCCCAGCAGCCGCTTCACGATCTCCTCCTGGCCGGGGCGGAAACTGTCGTAGCCGAAAACTTTCTTTAAAATCGAGCGCTGGTCTTCCATCAAACTGTCTCCTTTGTTTCAACACTGAGCTCCAGTATACCACAAAACCGCCCTGAGTTGCGAATTTTCGGTGGGATTTTGTGGTTTTGATAGCTTTTCGTGCGCCAAAATGCTATAATAAGAATACATATCTCCATCTAAAGATTCTTAGCCGCAGCCCGCGTGCTCCGGCTTCCGTGATTAAAAGGAGTACACTATGCAAAAACTCATCAGCTTTGCCGTCCCGTGCTACAACTCGGCGGCCTATATGCGCCACTGCATCGAGACGCTGCTCTCCGCCGGGGAGCAGGCCGAGATCATCCTGGTGGACGATGGTTCCACCAAGGACGACACCCCCGCCATCTGCGACGAGTACGCCGCCAAATATCCCACCATCGTCAAGGCCGTCCATCAGGAGAACGGCGGCCACGGCGAAGGCGTCAACCAGGGCATCCGCAATGCCACCGGCCTGTACTATAAGGTCGTGGACAGCGACGACTGGCTGGACACCGACGCCCTGAAAAAGGTCCTGCACCGCCTGCAGACCCTCGTGGCCCGCGGCACCGCCCCGGACCTGATGATCTGCAACTATGTGTATGAGCATGTGGAGGATGGCACCAGCCATACCGTCCGGTACACCAACGTCTTCCCGAAAGACCGCCTGTTCGACTGGGTGCATGTGGGCCATTTCCGCCCGGACCAGAACCTGCTGATGCACTCGGTCATGTACCGCACCGAGGTGCTGCGTCAGTGCGGCATGGTGCTGCCCAAGCACACGTTCTATGTGGACAACATCTTCGTCTACCAGCCTCTGCCCTATGTCAAGAGCATGTACTATATGGACCTTGACCTCTACCGCTACTTCATCGGCCGGGCTGACCAGAGTGTCAACGAGAGCGTTATGGTCAAGCGGGTAGATCAGCAGCTGCGGGTCACCAAGCACATGATCGACTGCCAGGACCTGGACGCCCTGAAAAACCAGAAGCGTCTGCGGGCCTACATGCTCCACTACCTCTCCATCATGATGGCCATTAGCGACATCTTCCTTCTGCTGGACGGCAGTGCCGAGGCCAGAGAGAAAAAGACCCAGCTCTGGCAGTACCTCAAGGAGCACACCAGCCCCAGCGTGTACCGCGCTGTCCGCCTGAGCCTGGGCGGCATCACCAACCTGCACTTCCCCAAGAGCGATACCGTCATTGTCGGCGGCTACCGCATCGCCCGGAAGATCTTTAAATTCAACTAAACTTCACAGGACAAAAGAGACGGTCCTCTTCCCACCGGAAGAAAACCGTCTCTTTTCTTTTTGCGTTTATTTCAGCACCACTTCGCCGTCCGCGTCGGCGTCCACGGTAAGGGCGGAGCCGGAGGCCAGCGTGCCGTCAATGAGGCGCTCGGCGGCGGGGTCTTCCACGGCCTTGCGGATGACGCGGCGGAGGTCGCGGGCACCGAACTTACCGCCCTGGCTCTTGGTAACCAGCGCCTTGAGGGCTGCCGGGGTATAGCGGTAGGCAATGCCCTTGGCCGCCATGCTGGGCTTGTACTCCTCCAACATGAGGGCTGCAATCCCCTCCAGTGTCTCCTGGCTCAGGGGTTTGAACGCGATGACCTCGTCCACGCGGCCCAGGAATTCCGGCCGCAGGAACTGGGCCAGCGCCTTGCGGGTCTTCTCCTCGCTGCGCTGCTCCTCGCTCTTGTTGAAGCCAAGGCCGCCCGAAGTCTGGTCAGAGCTGCCGGCGTTGGAGGTCATGCAGATCACGGTGTTGGAGAAATCCACGGTCCGGCCCTGGGCATCGTTGATCTTGCCCTCGTCCAGAATCTGCAGCAGGATGTTCATGACATCCGGGTGTGCTTTCTCGATCTCGTCAAACAGCACCACGCTGTAGGGGCGGCGGCGGACTTTCTCGGTCAGCTGGCCGGCCTCCTCGTAGCCCACATAGCCCGGAGGCGAACCGATCATCCGGGAGACAGCGTATTTCTCCATATACTCGCTCATGTCCAGCCGGATCAGGGGGTCCGGGCCGTCAAAGAGCTGGTTTGCCAGCTGCTTGACCAGTTCGGTCTTGCCCACGCCCGTGGGACCCACAAAGATGAAGCTGGCGGGACGGCGGCGGCCCGAGAGGTCGGCGCGGCTCCGCTTGACCGCTTGTGCCACCAGATGGACGGCCTCGTCCTGGCCGATGATCTTTTTCTTGAGCTCTGTTTCGAGGTTTGCCAGCTTGGCGTACTCGGTCTCCTGGATTTTCACCGCCGGGATCCCCGTCCACAGCTCAATGACCTTGGCCACATCGTCCATGGTCACCCGGATCTCACTGGCAGCGGCCTGCTTGGCGGGCAGCTCGCTTTCCAGCTGGGCAATGCGGGTCTTGCGCTCGGCCACCTGCTCATAGTCGATGGGCTCATTGACATCGGCGTTGGCCATATCGGCTTCTTCCTGCTTGAGGGCGTCCAGCTCTTTCCGGGCCTCCAGATACTCGGAGATGACCGGGTGGGCCAGATTGCAGCAGGCGCAGGCCTCGTCCAGCAGGTCGATGGCCTTGTCCGGCAGATAGCGGTCGGTGATATACCGCTCACTGAGGGTGACGGTGGCACTGAGCACATCGGCGGGCACCTGCACATGGTGGTGCTCCTCGTAATAGTGCTTGATGCCGTTCATCACAGCGAGGGTATCGGCCACGCTGGGCTCCTCCACCCGCACGGGCTGGAAACGGCGCTCCAGCGCCTGATCTTTTTCGATATACTTGCGGTACTCGTTGAACGTCGTGGCGCCGATGACCTGAATTTCCCCGCGGGAGAGGGCAGGCTTCAGGATGTTGCCCGCGTTCATGGCACCTTCACTCTCACCGGCCGAGGTGATGGTGTGGATCTCATCAATGAACAGGATGACATTGCCCGCCGCCTTGACCTCGCTCAACAGGCCCTTGACCCGCTGCTCGAACTGGCCGCGGAACTGAGTGCCCGCCACCAGGCTGGTCAGGTCCAGCAGGAAAATCTCCTTGTCTTTCAGGCCCGCCGGCACCTGCCCTTTGGCAATGCGCTCCGCAATGCCCTCGGCAATGGCCGTCTTGCCCACGCCCGCCTCACCGATGAGGCAGGGGTTATTCTTCTGGCGGCGGCTCAGGATCTGGATGGTGCGATAAATTTCGCGGTCACGGCCGATGATATCATCCAGCTTGCCTTCCCGGGCCTTGCGGGTCAGGTTCTCGCAGTAGGTGTCCAAAAACTTGCGGCGGGGCGGCTTCTTGCCGTTTTTATTTCCAGCTTTCTTGTCCCCCTGCTGCTCGTTCTGGCCGTCCTTGACCCCCAGCGGGAACGTGGCGCTGGAGCCGGGCATCAGGTCTTCGTCGCCCTCGTTCTCCGGCTGGCCCATGTTCATCATCATGGAGAACGGGTTGGTCTCGCCGCCCATCTCCTCCATCATGCTCTCCATCCGGTTTTCCATATTGTCCATGTCTTCGTCCGACATGCCGAACTGCTTCATCAGGTCTTCCACCGGCTTGATGTGCAGCTCCCGGGCACAGTGCAGGCAGTACCCCTCATTTTTCATCTGGCCATTCTCCATCCGCTGGACGAAGATGATGGCCGGACGTTTCTGGCATCGATTACAGACCATTGTTCCTCCTATCCAATCCAACCCTTACAGGAACGGGTTGAACACATTGAAAACTTTATAGTAAAGGCTGCTGCTCATAACGGTATCGTTGAGCATCGTCAGGTTGCCGCCCGTGATGACAATGAGTGCCCAGAGCACACACAGCACCAGATAAATGTCCAGCAGGCTGGCAATGCCGCCCGCCGTCCAGCCCAGCCAGCGGTTGACCGTGCCCACCACCGGCAGCTTGTTCACCAGCCCCAGCACCGTGACCAGCAGGCTGACCAGCATCCGCAGCAGGGCGAATGCCACAAAGAACAGCACCAGCGAGATCACCGGCGTCAGCAGCGGGGCCAGCACCTTTTGGACAATGACATCGGCCAGCACCACGGCGTTGTCGCTGAGCACGGCGGAAATGGAGCGCTCGCAGGCCTCCACGATGGAAGCCCGGAAGCTTTCCGGCAGAAAGCCCGCATACCGCTGGGCAATGCCGGAAAGGTCTACCACGCCCCCGGCCGTGATGCTGGCGGCGATCTGGTCGCGGAAGCTGCCCGCAAAGAAGTTCTGGAACACCTGCCCGGCTGCCCAGCCGGAAAAGGCCCGGGCTCCGGTCAGGCTGAACAGGCTCCCCGCCAGCTGCACCACCGAGGCCAGAAAGCCTTTGCGGGCGTAGCGGACGGCCAACAGCAGCCAAACCACCGTGCATATGATATCAAAAAGAAATGACGGATTCTTGAACATAGAGTATTTTCCCTGTTACTTTCTGCCGCAGAGTGCTAATTTCAGGAATGATTCTTTCCTTTTCCTCAACTTGCCTGAGAGGTTTCCGGTGCCGTTACCTGCTGCACCGCGTTGCCGCAGAAGACCAGTGTCTGCTTGGCATCCGCCAGCAAAGCCTGCGGCCGGGCCGTCAGGCTCTGGCTCCACTGGTACTCCCCCGCAGAAGTCAGGCTCTCCACGGTGCTGTCGGTGAGCAGATAGATAAGCTCTCCCCGCCGCACCACCTTGTTGGAGGTGGTCACATTGCCGCTGTACTGAACATTGAGCTCCTTATCCAGCGTCACCAGCTGGCAGACCTGCCCGGAGGCCAGCAGCAGCGCCACATTGCCCGCGCTGTCCACCGAGACATCCCGCAGGGTGCCGCCGCCAAACTCATAGCGGGCACGCTCTCCGCCTGCCGCGTTGTACAGGATGGCCCGGCTGTCGTACACGGCCAGCAGGGTGGTACCGGAAAGCCAGCCCACCCACTGGGGAACACCGCTCTGGCTCCCCACATTGACCGGGTCGCCCTGGGCCAGGGTGACAACATAAAGGTTTGTCTGCATCTGCCCGCCGCCGGCCGTGACGGCAGCAGCCGCCAGCCGGCGGCTGTCCGGCGAGAACGCCATCCGCAGCGGGGTGCCGTCGTTGGAGGTCATGTTCCAGCGGAGCTGCTGCTCCATGGCGGGAGAATACACCAGCAGCTCCGCCATGCTGCTCACATCGTCGGTGACAACAGCCAGCGTGCCGTTATCGGACATGGCGCAGAGGAAGATCTTGTTTTCCAGTTTTTTGGTGTAGAGGTTCTGGGTGCGGCTCTCCACCCGCAGCTCGTTGCCGGAGCGGTTGTAAAGCACAAAACGGGTCTTGCCCGCCGCCAGCGCCGGACGGCCATAGCCGCTCTGGATGCTGTTGAGCCGGGTGCCCGTGCGGGAGTACACCACGCAGCTGTCGCCGCCCAGCTCCACAAAGCCGCCCGTCATGGGCAGCACCTGGGTGGGCTCCATCACGCCGGTCTGCTGGGGCCAGCCGGGGCCCGGCATCAGGGCAATGCGGGTGGTATCCACACAGTCCTTGACCAGCGCCACCGAGCTGCCCACCAGCCCGGTGGTAAACAGCACCACAGCCGTCAGCACCGCCACGATGAGTGCCGTGCGCCGCAGCCGCCGTGCCCGCACCCGGGCGCGGGCCTGCTCCAGATATTCGACCCGCCCGGCCGAAAGCGGCTCGTCACTCTCGGGGCGTTGGCCGCGATGGTTCTTTCTCATTTGGTTGTTCTCCTTGTCCTAAATGGCTTGCCCTCTCCGTCATTGCGATCGCAATGCCACCTCTCCCAAAGTGAGAGGCCTTGGCAATCCACGCAAACTTCATCTCTTTGCCAAGGGCTCCCCCTTTGGGGGAGCTGCCGAACAGCGTGAGGCTGAGAGGGCCAGCCACCTCTCAATCATACTCCACACTCTTCAAAAACAGTCCCTTGGCGGGCAGGGTGGGGCCCGCCTTGTGCCGGTCACGGCTGGCAAGGATGCCCGGGATGGCCTCGGGCTGCATCCGCCCGGCCCCTACTTCGCAGAGGGTCCCGGCCAGGATGCGCACCATGTTGTAGAGGTATCCATCCGCGGTGACGGTGATCTCTACTTCGTCCCCTTTGCGCTCCACTCCGCAGGCCGTGATGGTCCGCACCGTGTCACCGTGGGCGGCAGCGGAAGACCCCGCCGCGCACAGGGCCAGGAAATCGTGTTTGCCCACAAACCGCCGGGCCGCCGTGTTCATTTTGGCCGTGTCCAGCCGCCGGGGCACCCGGGTATAATACTTCTCGTCAAACGGCGAGTCGATGGGACTGTTGTGGATGCGGTAGAGATACGTTTTGGTGTGGGCCGCGTACCGGGCATGGAAATCCTCCGGCACCACCCGCGCCGCCAGCACCCGGATATCCGGCGGCAGGTGCTGGTTGAGGGCCAGCGGCAGCTTTTCCACCGGGATGCGGGTGTCGGCGTGGAAATTGAGCATAAAGCCCAGCGCGTGGACGCCCGCGTCGGTGCGGCTGCACCCCTTGATGTCCGGGCGGCAGCCCAGCACGGCCTCCAGCCCATCCTGAAAGGTCTGGGCCACGCTCCGCCCGTTGGGCTGCACCTGAAACCCGCAGTAGTTGGTGCCATCGTAAGATAATGTAAGCAAATAGTTCATAGTATCATCAGAAATTCGGGAACACCAGCCGGGACGACAGGATGACCACAAAGCAGACGATGCAGACTGCCAGATCAATGTAATCCTGTCTGGTGCAGCGGAGCACTTTCAGGCGGGTGCGGCCGTCACCGCCGCGGTAGCAGCGGCACTCCATGGCCATCGCCAGCTCGTCCGCCCGGCGGAACGCCGAGATGAACAGCGGGATGAGGACGGGCACCAGCGCTTTGATGCGCTCGGTCATCTTTCCGGTGTCCAGCTGGGCACCGCGGGCTTTCTGGGCGTTCATGATCTTGTCCGTCTCCTCGATGAGGGTGGGGATGAAGCGGAGCGCAATGCTCATCATCATGGCCAGCTCGTGCACCGGGAAGTGGATCTTGCCCAGCGGCTTGAGCAGCTGCTCAATGGCATCCGTCAGCACGATGGGGCTGGTGGTGTAAGTCAGCAGGCTGGTGCCCGCGATCAGAGCCATGACGCGCACCGCCATCAGGATGGCGTACTTGACGCCCTCGGCGTAAACGGTCAGGAATCCAATGTGCACCAGCGGCTCCCCCTCACCCGAGACGAAGAAGAGGTTGAGCACTGCCGTGAAGACGACAATGGGTAAAATTGGTTTCAGGCTCTTGAGGATAAGCTTGAACGGGATCTTTGCCACAGCGTACATCCCCACCAGGAACAGGATGGACAATGCCAGTCCCAGCGGGTTGGAAGCCGCGAACAGCAGGATGATATAAGCAATGGTGAGCACCAGCTTGAGCCGGGGGTCAAATTTGTGCACAAGGCTGTTGCCCGGGAAGTGCTGGCCAATGGTGATATCTCTCAGCATCCGGACATGCCCCCTTTCCCGTTCTCCGCATCCCGGGGCAATACAAGAGACTCCCCGGCGTCCCGCCGCGCCTTGGCGGCCAGAATGGTCTTGACCGCATAGGGGATGGTGTACACGTCCGCCGGGACGTCCACTCCCATCTCCCGCAGCTTGAGGAAAATTTTTGTCACCTGGGGCACGCTCAGGCCCAGCTCCAGCAGCTCCGGAGCCCGGGCAAACACGTTCTCCACCGTATCGTACATGGCGATCTTCTTGTTGGACATCACCAGCACCCGGTTGGCGTACTTGGCAATGTCCTCCATGCTGTGGGAGACCAGCAGGACAGTGGTGCCCGTCTTTTTGTGGTACTCTTTCACCTCGCTCAGGATCTCATCCCGGCCCTCGGGGTCCAGGCCCGCGGCGGGCTCGTCCAGCACGAGGATGCGGGGCTTCATGGCCATGACGCCTGCCACGGCCACCCGGCGCTTCTGGCCGCCGGACAGCTCAAAGGGGCTGCGTTCCAAAAGGGCCTCGTCCAGGCCGACAAAGGCGGCTGCTTCGTGCACCCGCTTGTCGATCTCGGCCTCGTCCAGGCCCATGTTCTTGGGGCCAAAGGCGATATCTTTATAGCAGGTCTCCTCAAACAGCTGGTACTCCGGGTACTGGAACACCAGACCGGTGAGGAAACGGAAATCTCTTATTTTTTCGGGCTCGGCCCACAGGTCGCGGCCATCAATATAAATTTTGCCGCTGGTGGGCTTGTTCAGGCCGTTCATGTGGGTAATGAGGGTGCTCTTGCCGGAGCCGGTGGCCCCGATGATGCCCACAAAATCGCCCTCTTCCACGGTAAAGCTCACATCGTCCAGCGCGGTGACCGCATTGGGCATTCCGGGGTTATAGATATAGCTCAGGTGTTCTACCTTGATAATGTCTGCCATCGTTCACCCCTCCTCACTGCAGCAGCTCGTACAGAGCCTGTGCGCATTCGCCCGTGTCAATGATGCCCTCGGGCAGGTCGATGCCTGCCTTGACCAGCTCATCCCGCAGCTCGGCGGCCTGCGGCACGTCCAGATGGAGGGAGCGGACTTTCTCGGTCTGGCTGAACACCTCTTTCGGGGTGCCCTCCAGGACCACTTTGCCCTTGCTCATCACCAGCACCCGGTCGGCCTTGGCAGCTTCTTCCATATAGTGGGTGATGGACACCACGGTGATGCCCATGTTCTTGTTGAGGTAGTGGATGGTCTGCATCACCTGCTCCCGGCCCCGGGGGTCCAGCATGGCGGTGGCTTCGTCCAGAATGAGGCAGTCCGGCCGCATGGCCACGACGCCTGCAATGGCAACGCGCTGCTTCTGGCCGCCGGAAAGGTTGTGGGGTGCCCGCTCCCGGAACTCGTAGATGCCCGCCATCTTCATGGCGTCGTCCACCCGGCGGCGCATCTCCTCGGGCGGAACGCCCAGGTTCTCCAGCGCGAAGGCCACGTCTTCTTCCACCACCGTGGCAACGATCTGGTTGTCCGGGTTCTGGAACACCATGCCCACGGTCTGGCGGATGTCGTAAATTTTGCTCTCGTCGGCGGTGTCCATCCCCTCCACCAGCACAGTGCCTGCCTCCGGCAGGAGGATGGCGTTGAACTGTTTGGCCAGGGTGGATTTGCCGCAGCCGTTGGCACCCAGCACGGCGACGAACTCGCCCCGCTTGACGCTGGCCGAGACCCCGTCCAGCGCGTAGACGGGCTGCTCCGGGTCATAGCGGAACTTTAAATTTTCTGCTGTTAAAATCGTTTCACTCATTTATGTTCTCTTTCTGGTGGTGCGCCCCTCTCAAAGAGGCTGTGCCCCATTCTTAGATTATTTTATAAACTCCCCCAGCCGCCTGCAGCGGCAGCCCTCTCAAAGAGGGAGCCTTTTGGGTCTCTGCCGTCAGAAAGCCTCCCTCACTGAGGGAGGTGGCATCGCGCAGCGATGACGGAAGGAGTATTTATTCTTCCCAGATGGCCGTTGCGCCGCAGGGCACCACGCCGCCGGTGGCCGAGACGGGCAGGCCGATCTCGTCACAGCTGGTCTGCCCGCCAAAACGGGGCACCAGCGTGGTCTTGAGCATGTACTCCATCACGGCGGGCGACAGGCCCGTGGTGTAGCTGTTGACGGCAAAGAAGAGCGGCTTATCGCTCAACACTTCCTCGCACTGGCTGATGAGATCATAGATGCAGTCTTCCAGCTTCCAGATCTCGCCGCCGGGGCCGCGGCCATAGCTGGGCGGGTCCATGATGATGCCGTCGTAGGTGTTGCCCCGGCGCTTTTCCCGGGCCACGAACTTGGCACAGTCGTCCACCAGCCAGCGGATGGGCCGGTCGGCCAGGCCGCTGGCGGCGGCGTTGTCCTTGCCCCAGGCCACGATGCCCTTGGAGGCATCCACATGGCAAACGGTAGCACCCGCCGCCGCGCAGGCCAGTGTGGCACCGCCGGTGTAGCCAAACAGGTTCAGCACTTTTACCGGGCGTCCAGCAGCACGGATCTTTTGGGCGTACCAGGCCCAGTTGACGGCCTGCTCCGGGAAGACGCCGGTGTGCTTGAAGCCGGTGGGGCTCACGATGAGGGTCAGCTTCTCCTCTCCCTCGCCGCAGCTGATCTTCCATTTTTCGGGCAGCCGGCGGCGGTACTCCCACTCGCCGCCGCCCTGGTTGGAGCGGTGGTACACGGCGTCCGCCTTGGCCCACAGGGGGCTCTGCCGGGGCGTTTTCCACACCACCTGCGGGTCCGGCCGGATGAGGATGGTCTCCCCCCATCGCTCCAGCCGGTTGCCGCCGGTAGCATCCAGCAGCTCATAATCTTTCCAGGTATCTGCAGGGCGCATAGCGTTCTCCTTTTTACTGTTTCAGAATTCGTTTGTTGATCTTTTCCGCGATCCGGTCTGCACAGCGGTGGATGGCCTCCAGGTCCTGGCCCTCGACCATGACACGGATCTTGGGCTCGGTGCCGGACACACGGACCAGCACGCGGCCCATGCCCATCAGCTTCTGCTGCTCGTTCTCAATAAAGCCCGCCAGCACTTCGTCCTCTTTATAGGCGGCTTTCTGGGCAGCGTTGGCCGTCACGTTGACCAACACCTGCGGGTACTGGGCGTAAACGCTGTTCAGCTCGCTCATCTTCTTGCCGCTCTCGGCCAGCAGCTTGAGCAGCTTGCCCGCCGTCAGCTCACCGTCGCCGGTGGTGGCGTGGTGGAGCAGGATGACATGGCCGCTCTGCTCGCCGCCGATGGCGTAGCCGTTCTCGCGCATGTTCTCCAGCACATAACGGTCGCCCACGGCGGTCTTCTCGGTGTGGATGCCCTGGCTCTCCATATACTTGATGAAGCCCAGATTGGACATGACCGTCACCACAGCGGTATCGCCGTCCAGACGGCCCTTTTCTTTCATGCTCACGGCCAGCAGGGCAATAACCTTGTCGCCGTCGATCTCATGGCCCAGCTCATCGCAGGCCAGGCAGCGGTCCGCGTCGCCGTCAAAGGCAATGCCGCAGTCAAAGCCGCCCTCCACAACTGCCTTTTCCAGATTGTCCAGATGGGTGCTGCCCACGTCCTTGTTGATGTTGGCACCGTCCGGCGTGATGCCAATGAACGTGCACTTGGCGCCCAGCCGGGGAAACAGCTTCTGTGCCACAGCGGCAGAAGCGCCGTTGGCGCAGTCGATGCAGATGTTCAGGCCGGACAGATCGCCGTTGACCGACTCATACAGGTGGTCCACATAGTCCTGCAGACCGTCCGCCCGGACAGACACCCGGCCCACGGAGGCTCCGGTCGCCAGCGGGATGTCGGCACAGTCGTTGTCAATGTGCTTCTCGATCTCGTTTTCCACATCATCCGGCAGCTTGTAGCCGGTGCCGGCAAAAATCTTGATGCCGTTGAATTCCATCGGGTTGTGAGAGGCCGAGATGACAACACCGGCATCCGCGTTGTATTTCTTGACCAGATAGGCCACAGCGGGGGTGGGCAGCACGCCCAGGCTCTCCACGTCCGCGCCCACGCTGCACAGGCCGGCGGTCAGGGCCGCTTCCAGCATATCGCCGGACTGGCGGGTATCCTTGCCGATGAGGATGCGGGGGCGGTGGCCGGTGCTGCCCGTCAGGACAGCAGCAGCGCCGCGGCCGATCTTCATGGCCATCTCACAGGTCAGGTCCGCACCCGCCACACCGCGGACGCCATCCGTTCCAAAATATTTTCCCATAATCAGTACCTCCATATTTTAAAGCACATACCCTCTCCGTCCTATTCTTGGCTCTCCCTCTGAAAGACTCCCTCCGGCCGGAGGGAGATGTCGCAACGCGACAGAGGGAGGATAAGCTGGCGCGAAGCGCCTGAGAGGGCGAGTCGGTTAAAACAAGCTCTGTTGTCCGTTGTCCTCCGGGCTGCCCGTTTCCGGGGCCTTGAGGCCCAGGTGCTCGTAGGCCAGCCGCGTGGCGCAGCGGCCCCGGGGCGTCCGGGTCAAAAAGCCCATCTGCATCAGGTAGGGCTCGCAGAGATCTTCCAGCGTGACGGCCTCTTCGCCCAGAGCCGCTGCCAGCGTTTCCAGGCCCACCGGGCCGCCGTTGTACATCTCAATGATGGCGCGCAGCAGGCTGCGGTCCAGCTCATCCAGCCCCAGGGCGTCCACGTCCATCCGCTTGAGGCCCATGAGGGAGACATCCCGGTCAATGACGCCGTCTCCCAGCACCGTGGCAAAATCGCGGATGCGCTTCAAAAAGCGGTTGGCCACACGAGGCGTGCCCCGGCTGCACTTGGCCAGCTCATAAGCACCCTCCGGGGTGATGGGCTGGTCGAGGATGCCCGCCGAGCGCTGGATGATGCGGGAAAGCTCATCCGGGCTGTAGAGTTCCAGCTTGAGCAGCACGCCGAAGCGGTCCCGCAGAGGACCGGTGATCTGGCCCGCCCGGGTGGTGGCACCCACCAGCGTGAACCGGGGCAGGTTGATCCGGATGCTCTGGGCGCTGGGGCCCTTGCCGATCATGATGTCCAGCGCATAGTCCTCCAGTGCCGGGTAAAGCACCTCTTCCACCTGCCGGGAGAGGCGGTGGATCTCGTCGATGAAGAGGACATCGCCCTCCTGTAAATTGGTCAGCAGGGCGGCCAGGTCGCCGGGCTTCTCAATGGCCGGGCCGCTGGTGATGCGGATCTGCACTCCCATCTCGTTGGCAATGATGCCCGCCAGTGTCGTCTTGCCCAGGCCCGGAGGGCCGTAGAGCAGGATGTGATCCATGGGCTCGCCCCGCCGCTTGGCGGCTTCCAGATAAATTTTCAGGTTCTGCTTGACCTTTTCCTGCCCGATGTAGTCTTCCAGATGCTGGGGGCGGAGGCTGTTTTCTTCGTTGTCCGCCACCGTCAGCCCGGGCTGCATCATTTTTGCGCCGTACAGCGCGGTTTCGTCCTGCATTGCTTACCTCCTGCCTGCCATGCCCCGGAGTGCCAGCTTGATGATTTCCTCCACGGGCAGTGTCGCATCGATCTTCGAAACGGCCATGGCGGCCTCGCTCTGGCTGTACCCCAGCGAGACCAGCGCGGCAATGGCCTGCCCGGCCCCCTGCGCGGCGGGCGCTGCAGAAGTGGCTCCGGCCACGTCTTCCAGGCTGATGCCATCCACAAAGCCCTTGGCCACCTTGTCTTTCAGTTCCAGCACAATGCGCTGGGCCAGCTTGGGCCCCACACCGGAGGCCGCCTTGAACGCCTTGTGGTCGCCTGCCGAGATGGCCAGCGCCACCCGGTCCGGCTCCATCACGCTCAGGATGGCAAGGCCCACCTTGGGGCCCACGCCCGAAACGGCGGTCAGCATCTCAAAGCAGGCCTGCTGCTCCTCGGTGGCAAAGCCGTAGAGGCTGACATCGTTCTCCGTCACGCTCATCACGGTGTACAGGGTCGTTTCTTTTCCCACGCCGGGCAGCGCCCCGGCCACGCTGGCCGGGCACTGGGCGTAGTAGCCCACCCCGCCGCAGCTGACCACCACCGCGTTCATGGTCTTTTTGATGATTTTTCCGGTTAAGCAATAAATCATAAAGTGTTTTCCCTTTTCGGTCAGCTTCTCCCCTGTCCAACCTCTCCGTCATTGCTTCGCAATGCCACCTCCCCTAGTAGGGGAGGCCTTGGCATAGCGGGTAGCTCTTCCTCTTCGCCAGAGGCTCCCCTACTAGGAAAGACTCCCCCGGCCGGGGGAGGTGGCACGCAAGTGCCGAAAGGGGAACGGCTGTCGAACGAAGTGAGACTGAGAGGTTGTACAAAGGGAAACCTTCCCTTATACACGAATCATAACAATTAAATTGGCCCGACGCCCCGCCGCACGAAACGGTTGAGCTGGTTGCCGTTGGTGTGGCAGAACGTAATGGCCATGGCCAGCGCGTCAGCGGTGTCGTCGGGCTTTGGGACGGCAGGCAGGTGGAGCAGCACCCGGGTCATCTCCTGCACCTGCTTTTTCACGGCCTTGCCGTAGCCTGTCACCGCCTGCTTGACCTGCATGGGGGTGTACTCGTAAATGGGCAGCCCCGCCTGCGCCGCCGCCAGCAAAATGACGCCGCGCGCCTCGGCCACGCCGATGACCGTGGTCTGGTTGTGCTGGTAGAACAGCTTTTCGATGGCCAGCACCTCGGGCTGCGTCCGCTCGATGACCTCTTTGATGCCCGCGTACACCTCGTCCAGCCGCCGCTCAAACGGCACACCCGCGTCGGTGCACACCGCGCCAAAATCCACCGGAGCAAAGCGGTTTCCCGCGTAATCCAGAACGCCCCAGCCCACGATGGCGTAGCCCGGGTCGATACCCAATACTCTCATCCTGCGATACCTTTCCTATTGTAATCATCTTATTATAGCACAGCCGGTAAAAAGGGGCAACGGAAAACCGATGAACTCCCAAAATGCGCCAGCGCCGCCCCCGTTCCACAGCGTGCAGCCACCGGCCGACAGAAATATTTTTACGATTTTGCAAAAAAGTATTGCTTTTTGCCCGGAGCTGTGGTATCATAACTGAGCTGACCTCAGCAAAACAGAATATGGACGGTTAGCTCAGCTGGTAGAGCATCTGCTTGACGTGCAGGAGGTCACAGGTTCGAGTCCTGTACCGTCCACCAAAACAGAAGCCTCTGACGAAAGTCAGGGGCTCTTTTTTGTGTCTGCCGCCAACACACGTTGGAGGTTTGTGGACGGGACAGGACTCGAACAGGGCGGCTCTGACGCGCAGCGGCAGAGGAAGCAATCAGCCCAGCGGGCTGTTGCTTAGCCCGCGGTTCCCAGCGGCTAGGAATGTCTACCAAGGTCGTACGAACCCGGTTCTTTACGAAAAAGGGTTCGGGTACGTTTTTTGTTTATCGGAGGTTTTGAGAAAGGGCTACTCGGCCCATAAGCCGGAATGTGAAAGGATGAGAAGATGACCTTTTTAGAAACAAATCGGCTCAGACTAAGAAATGTAAGTCCTAAAGATGCGATTCAGATGGTTGATTATCGAAATAACGAGCGATGCTCGAAATATCAACGAGGCCAGACGAAAGATTATAAGGATATTGTTGCTTTGATCGAGCGTAATAAAGACAATGCCCTGAATCTCACATCGCCGACTATGATTAGTGTTGCATTAAGAGAAACGGATGTCATGATTGGCGAAATCGTTGTTATGCCCAACGAGGGCACAATTTCTTTAGGGTACACATTTTCTTATAAAGTTCACCGAAGCGGTTACGCCTATGAAGCCTTGTCCTCTTTCATTGAGTATTTACACAAGCACTATCCTCAGTGGGATTTTATCTGTTTTACTGAAAGAGAGAACATTCCAAGTATGAGCCTTTTGAAGAAGCTGGGATATACGAATTTGGGTTATCTGCCGTCAAAGAATTCTCAAGTATTTGGAAAGTGGCTTCGCCAGGACACATTAGAAGAAATCACAAGTGCGGTTCGATAACTCCTGGTTTGTCGCATCCTCAACAGCAGGGTTTGGGGCACCGCACGCCCCAACAAGAAGCTGTTCCAAAGGGGCAAGAAATTTTCAAGAATTGAAAATTTGTGGCCACGGGACGGTTCTTGCACTCACCGTCAGAAGCATCCGCCTTGCGCTCGTAGTCATTTTGTGATACAATGATTCTGACAGGAGGTGTCTCGTATGATGCAGACATTCGTTCGCCCTTCCCGGGATCTGCGCAACCATTACGCCGAAATTTCGGAGATGCTCAAAGATCATGACCATGTGATCATCACGAGTCATGGCCGTGGAGAATCAGTTCTCATCAACATTGAGGACTACGCCAAGTACGAAGAGTTTTTGCACCAGCGATATGTTGCCGAGGCACTTGCCAAGGCAAAGCAGCAGGCGGCTGACCCCGACACGCAATGGGCAGACCACGAAAGCGTATGGGAGACGCTGGGCAAGCAGTATGACATATAAAATTAAATATCTGCCCCTTGCTGTGCAGGACCTGAACGATATCGCCCGGTATCTGTCTGGCTTTTACCCTAAAACAGCCAGCCGTGTACTGAAAGAGCTGCGGGAGAAAATCACAAAATTAGGCGATACCCCGAAAATGTGCGAGGTCTACCACCTTGACCCTGCTTATCGTAGGATGGTCGTTGACCAGTATCTTGTGTTCTACCGCGTCAACGATGAAATAAAGACTGTGGAAGTCCACCGTGTGTTGCGCGGTGCTTGGAATTTGCCACAGTATCTGGAATAAATTCAGATTCGACTGCTGTGGACAATGCTCCACCACAAAAATCCTCAGACTTTCGTCTGAGGATTTTTTGTTTGTGCTGGACGGTACAGGACTCGAACAGGGCCATCACGTTTTCTCTTCCCCTTGGCAAGCTCCATTTTCATGATATAATAAGATGGATCGTATGTCATGTTTCCGCCGAAAGGAGCTTGAACGACTCGACCGGCTGAATACGATCCCGCAATTCCAACTGGATAAAGTCCTTGCATAAGGAAATGATTTTTTATCCATTTCATCCCCTGACAGCGAAAGGAGGCTTCCCATGAACATTCCGGAAATTCTGGTCGCAAATGGAACCGGTATCATCCTTGTGGCCTTTCTGTTCCTCCTCCGCGTCCGGAACAGTGAGACAAAACAGACCGGTGCCGTCCTTTACGATGGAATGTTGGCGGTCACGCTGGTTGCGCTGGTCACCGAGACCATCAGTTTTCTCATTGACGGGCAGCCGTTCCGGGGCTGTCACACGCTCGTTGTCCTTACCAATACCCTCTGCACCGGTTCCACCGTTTTGGTGGGCTTTTTGTGGTGCCTGTTCGTGGATTTCCGTATCTACCGCAGCACCCGGCGGCTGCACCGGAAAATCCTGACGCTGGGCATTCCGCTCCTCCTCGTACAGATTCTCATGGTCATCAATCTGTTCGGCACCGGGCTCATCTTCCACGTTTCGGCAGAAAATGTCTACTCTCGCGGCCCGCTGAATTTTCTCCTTTATGCCACGCTGTTCCTTTACTTTGCCGAGAGTATTTATCGAGTCGCCCGCTCCAAACAGACCGGCATTACCATTGAGTTTTTCCCGGTGTTCTATTTTGTCATCCCCTGCATCCTGGGCACTGTCGTCCAAGGCATATTCTACGGTCTGTCCACAGGCTGGCTGGCCGCAGCGGTCGCGATGGTCTTCATCCACATCCAGCTGCAAAACATCAACACCTTTGTGGACGAGACTTCCGGCCTGTTCAACCGCAAATACATGAACTTCTATCTTGAGAAAGCTCACAAGACGAACCCCCGCCAGCTGTACGGCATCATGATGGACGTGAACGATTTCAAAAAGATCAACGACCGCTACGGCCACTCTATGGGTGACCGGGCCATTCGGGAGATCGGCAAAATCCTTTCCGCCTCCCTGCCGGAGGACGCTGTTGCCATCCGGATGGCAGGCGATGAATTCGTCATCCTGCTGAGCCGCGGCAATGGCAAAATGCTGGAAGATACCCGGGCCGCCATTGAGGATGGCCTGCGCCATTTCAACCAGACCACAACCGCTCCGTTCAAGCTTTCGTTCTCTATGGGCCTGGTCCGGTACAATGGCCGCTCCACCGAGAGCTTCCTCAATGAGCTGGATCAGAAAATGTACGCTGAGAAAAAGGCCTATCATCAGGAGCATCCGCGGTGAACCCGCCGCCGGAAAGGAGCGTTCCCATGCCATCCCCCATCCGGGCCGTGATCTTTGATATGGACGGTGTGCTCATCGACAGCGAACCCGTCTACCTCGGGATGCAGGCCCGCAACCTGCAAACAAAATACCCCTGGGTCACTCTGGAGAGCATGTACCCCACCGTGGGCATGTCCAGCCAGGAGTACCCCCGCTTTATGGCCAGGCTCTGCCGGGTGCCCTTTACCCCGGAGTTTGAAAAAGAGCTGATGCAGGCCGACGAAAACGAGCCCATCCACTTCCCCGATATCCTCCGCCCGGAAGCCCGCCCCATGCTGGAGCAGCTGCGGGCCATGGGCTTGCAGCTGGCGCTGGCCAGTTCCAGCCCCATGAGCAACATCCGGCAGGTGCTGGGCGAGTGCGGGCTAATGGAGTTTTTCCCCGTCATCGTCAGCGGGGAGCAGTTTGAAGCCAGCAAACCCGACCCTGAAATTTATCTCCACACCATGGCGCGGCTTGGCCGCCGCCCGGAGGAATGCCTTATCGTGGAAGACTCCACCTACGGCGTGCAGGCGGGCGCGGCCGCCGGGGGCCTTGTGGCCGCCCTGCGGGACGAGCGCTTCCCCTTTGACCAGAGCGCGGCCCGCTTCCACATCGGGAATCTGAGCGAGATCCCCGCTCTGGCGGCTTCCATCCAGTAATTTCTTTTTGTTTTGATACCGGGAGGCGATTTTTATGAACAAGCGCACCCTCGTGGTGGACCAGCTGTACAATCTGGCTGCCGGGTTCCTGTATGCCCTCAGCATCTGCTACTTTGCCCGCGGCTCAGACTTTGCCCCCGGCGGCATCTCGGGCCTGGCCCTCATCGTCAACTACCTGTGGCACCTGCCCGTGGGCATCACCACACTGGTGTTCAACCTGCCTCTCGTGGCCCTGAGCATCCGCTTTGTGGGCCGGGCCTTTCTGGCAAAGTCGCTGGTGAGCATGGTGTGGTGCACCGTTTTTCAGGATGTCGTCTTTGCCCGGGTGGGCTGCTATACCGGCGACCCGCTGGTGGCAGCCCTGTTTGCAGGCGTCACCTGGGGCTTCGCGCTGGCCCTGCTCTACATGCGGGGCTCTTCCAGCGGCGGCACGGATTTCCTCACCATGTCCATCAAGGTGCTGCGGCCCCACCTCTCCATCGGGGCGGTCACGGGCGGCATTGATCTCGTCGTCATCCTGCTGGGCTGGCCCGTGTTCGGCACGGTGGATTCCGTTCTGTACGGCCTCGTCACCACGGTCATCACCTCGCTGGTCATTGATAAGGTCATGTACGGCAGCTCTTCCAGCAAGATGCTCACCATCATCACCACAAAAGGGCAGGAGATCGCCGACGAGATCTCCCGCGAGTGCGAGCGCGGCTCCACCATGCTCAAGGCCATTGGCACCTACACCAACACCGAGCGGCAGATGCTCCTCTGCGTCTGCGCCCGGCCCCAGGTCTACCGCATCCGCACCGCCGCCTACCGCATCGACCCCGGCTGCATGGTCATGGTCACGGAGGCGGGCGAAGTGTACGGCGAGGGCTTTATTGACCCCGGCAAGACCTCTTCTTTTTTATAACACAAGGAGGCTTTTCTCCATGAACTTTGGTTCTGCTCTGGAACAGGTGCACCGCCGCGCCCCGCTGGTGGACTGCATCACCAACTTTGTCACCGTCAACGATTGCGCCAACATCCTTCTGGCCGTGGGCGGCTCCCCCACCATGGCCTCAGACATCCGGGAAGTGCGGGAGACCGCCGCCGCCGCCAGCGCTCTGCTGTGCAATCTGGGCGCCATCGACAAAGTGGAGTCCATGATTTTGGGCGGGCAGGCGGCCAACCGGGCAGGCAAACCCGTGGTCTTTGACCCTGTGGGCGCCGGCAACACCAGCCTCCGCCGGGCGGAATCGGCCCGGCTGCTGGACGCCGTGCAGTTTGCGGTCATCCGGGGCAATGCGTCGGAGATTCGCGCTCTGGCCCAGCGTCGGGCGGCGGGCAGCGGCGTGGACGTGAGCGACGCCGACCAGATCACGGAGAAGACCCTCCCCCGCACCGTGGCTTCTGCCAGAGCGCTGGCCGTGCAGACCGGGGCCGTGGTGGCCGTTTCCGGCCCCATCGACGTGCTGACGGACGGCAGAGAAACCATTCTGCTCTACAACGGCTGCGCCACCATGTCCCGCGTCACGGGCAGCGGCTGTATGCTCACCGCCCTCATGGGCGCGTTCTGCGGGGCCATGCCCGGCCAGCCCTTTGCAGCGGCCTGCGCGGCGGCGGCGACCATGGGGGTTGCGGGAGAGCTGGCCGAGGCCCGCCGCCTTGCCCACGGCACCGGCAACGCCACGTTCCGCACCGACCTCATTGACGCCGTGTTCAACCTGACCCCCGCCCAGCTGGACGCCTCTGTCCGCTGGGAGTCTTATTCAAAGTAATATTTCGTCATGATACAACAAAACGTCCCGCAGGGTTCAGGCCCTGCGGGACGTTTTTGTGGTTTTGATTCCGTTTCAGCCCCAGCTCACATGGTGAACTGGATGGCGCAGAACGCCGCATAGATGCAGAGCAGCAGCACGCCCTGCACCCGGGAGAGCTTGCCCCGCACCAGCGCCGGGACACACATGAGCACCATGACGGCCAGCATCACGGGCAGGTCCAGCACCAGACTGGAATTGATGCCAAACAGGGTGGAGCTCTGGGGGATGGTGAACGGCGCAATGGTCACGGACGCGCCGCTGACCAGCACCAGATTGAAGACGTTGGCACCCACGATGTTGCCCAGCGAGAGGTCGCTGCAGCCCTTGACAAGGGACGTGATGGCCGTGACCAGCTCGGGCAGCGAGGTGCCCAGGGCCACAAAGGTCAGTGCAATGACGGACTCGGGCACGCCCAGCGCCTGGGCAATGAGGGTGCCGTTGTCCACCAGCAGGTTGGCACCCACGGCGATGAGCACGGCACCCGCCACCAGAAGCACCAGCGTTTTGGTCAGGGTCATTTCTTCCTCGGCAGCCTCTGCTTCGGCCTCAGCCTCAGCGACCGCCGGGGCGTTTTTCATCTGGAGCACGTTGGCCACCATATAGGCCACGAACAGGGCCAGCATGATGAGGCCCATAGGCCGGGTGAACTTGCCAAAGCCGTAGGCTGCCACGCAGTAGATGGCTGCCGCCGCAAAGAAGAACGCCACTGGCATCCCCAGCGTCTTACGGTCCACCTTGCCCGGGCGGACGGCGATGGTAATGGCCGCGATGAGCGCCGCGTTGCAGATGACAGAACCAATGGCGTTGCCGTAGGCGATCTCACCATGGCCGGACACCGCCGACATGGTGGAGACCATCACCTCGGGCAGGGTGGTGCCGATGGACACCACCGTGGCACCAATGAGCAGCTCCGGCAGGTGGAACCGCCGGGCCAGCGCCGAAGCGCCATCTACAAACCAGTCGCCGCCCTTGATCAGGCAGAGCAGGCCGATGATAAATAAAACAACCGGAATCAGCATGGCTTTTCCCTCCTATACAGATACAATGCGAAACGTCTTTTTATCATACCAGATTTTTGATTTTATTGCAATCTTTTGCCCATTTTACCCCCACCCCGCAGAAAATTGTTGCACAGAAGCCGAAAACGATTTCTAGTAAAGAGGAGTTCGAGGTCATCAAGACCCACTGTATGCAGGGTGCCAACATGCTGCGGCGGCTGGAAAACTTTGAGGATGAACCCCTGCTGCAAACCGCCTACGACATCGCCCGCTGGCACCATGAGCGCTGGGATGGCCGGGGCTACCCAGACGGTCTCAAGGGCAATGACATTCCCATCAGCGCGCAGATCGTCTCCCTGGCCGATGTGTACGACGCCCTGACCAGTGAGCGCTGCTACAAAGAGGCGTTCTCCCACGAGACTGCCATGCGGATGATCCTGAACGGAGAATGCGGCGCGTTCAATCCCCTTTTGTTGGAATGCCTCACCGATATCCAAGCCGAGCTTCAGGAAAAGTTGCAAAACATCCCTGTAAATCGTTAAAATTTCACACATGCAAAAAGCAGTGACCTGGTTTGATTGAATGAACAAGGTCGCTGCTTTTGCTTTGCGGAGAAAAAATAGTATTCTGAGCATGTCGGAGAAGAGGTTCTGTCCGCCCCAGCCGTTACGTTTTTGGATCACCCCCGCGTATGCGGGGAAAAGCTGCGCAGAGCAAGCCCGGCGTTTCCATTTACGGGATCACCCCCCGCGTATGCGGGGAAAAGGGGCATCCGGTATCGTATGCGATTTCGTACACGGGATCACCCCCACATGTGCGGGGAAAAGTCCGGCCATAATGGTTTGCAGCTTGGAATACTGGGGATCACCCCCGCGTGTGTGGGGAAAAGTTCAACCTGAAAGAGATGTCCAAGACGCTGCTAGGATCACCCCCGCGTATGCGGGGAAAAGTAAAAGGATGCGGTTTCCTCGCACTGGCAGTAAGGATCACCCCCGCGTGTGCGGGGAAAAGACGGCATATCAGGCGCAAGCCGGGTGTAATCAAGGATCACCCCCGCGTATGCGGGGAAAAGTGGAGAATACGGTGGAAAAACACACAGACCACAGGATCACCCCCGCGTATGCGGGGAAAAGCTATGCCCCGGCTTTTTCTTTTCCCATTTTGGAGGATCACCCCCGCGTATGCGGGGAAAAGAGGTTGATGGTTTTGGTTTTTTTTGCGGTCTTGGGATCACCCCCGCGTATGCGGGGAAAAGCGTGTTCTTGGCCTTAAGGTCTGCGATATCCTGGGATCACCCCCGCGTATGCGGGGAAAAGGCTTATGTTCCGGCAAATTGGGGCTGGCTCAAAGGATCACCCCCGCGTATGCGGGGAAAAGTTGTCCGGGTGTGTATGGCTACGGGTTTACGGGGGATCACCCCCGCGTATGCGGGGAAAAGTTAATCGTTATCCTGTACAAATCCCTGTAAATGGGATCACCCCCGCGTATGCGGGGAAAAGAAGCCGCTCCCCGCCTGCCCTGCGGGGCGGCAAGGATCACCCCCGCGTATGCGGGGAAAAGCCTGTCTGAAACGTCCATCCGGCCCCGGCTTGAGGATCACCCCCGCGTATGCGGGGAAAAGCGCAGGAATGGCTTGCAACGGACAAATCCGTCAGGATCACCCCCGCGTATGCGGGGAAAAGGTAGACGGTGGCCGGAATCGGTCGCGGCAAATGGGATCACCCCCGCGTATGCGGGGAAAAGCCTGTGTGGCCTGTGCCTCTGCCGCTCCCGGCTGGGATCACCCCCGCGTATGCGGGGAAAAGAACGACTGGCAAAGAATCAAAGAAGCGTACACGGGATCACCCCCGCGTATGCGGGGAAAAGAAAAGTTTGCGATGGCAGCCGACATGAAACTCGGGATCACCCCCGCGTATGCGGGGAAAAGATCATTTCGATGTTAAAGGCCAGTTTCGGTGCGGGATCACCCCCGCGTATGCGGGGAAAAGGCACAACGACAGAAACGGACAAGTGACGGAAAAGGATCACCCCCGCGTATGCGGGGAAAAGAGTAGATCGGGACTAAATCTCCCTCGTTCATGGGGATCACCCCCGCGTATGCGGGGAAAAGCCATAGCCCCCGGACGCCCGGCGCCCGGGCTCCGGGATCACCCCCGCGTATGCGGGGAAAAGTGCGCTCTGTGGCGTGCTCTATGACCTCGCCTGTGGATCACCCCCGCGTATGCGGGGAAAAGCACGGCGTGCACGTTTCTTTGATGTGGTCAGCGGGATCACCCCCGCGTATGCGGGGAAAAGCTCGTAAGCCTTGCAGTTTTACCTCCTGCATTGGGATCACCCCCGCGTATGCGGGGAAAAGCACGTTTCACGTCTTTCCAGACGGCCTGCCGTGGGATCACCCCCGCGTATGCGGGGAAAAGGAGCGGGTGAGCCGCTGCGCCTGCTGGTCAGAGGGATCACCCCCGCGTATGCGGGGAAAAGAACCTGGTACATTGCGAACGGTCAGGGTGAGCAGGATCACCCCCGCGTATGCGGGGAAAAGAAAGCCTATAAAGATGGCAAAGAAGAGGGCGAGGGATCACCCCCGCGTATGCGGGGAAAAGAAAAAACACAACATGTGGTGGTGAAACGTCCAGGGATCACCCCCGCGTATGCGGGGAAAAGTTCGCAGCAGTTTTGTTTCCCAATCGGCGGTCAGGATCACCCCCGCGTATGCGGGGAAAAGGCACAGCACCGCCGATACCAGCAGTGCGCTCAGGGATCACCCCCGCGTATGCGGGGAAAAGTACAACAGCCCCTATGACTGTACAGGGCAGGAGGGATCACCCCCGCGTATGCGGGGAAAAGAGACCCAGAAAAAGCTGGAGGAGCATATCCAAGGGATCACCCCCGCGTATGCGGGGAAAAGATGAATACGGCATCCATGAGGACGGCTTCATTGGGATCACCCCCGCGTATGCGGGGAAAAGGATGCTGCCTGGATTGTTGAACAGTGCCGGTGGGGATCACCCCCGCGTATGCGGGGAAAAGCTGGAATGAAAAAGTAGGCGGAAAACCTTACAGGGATCACCCCCGCGTATGCGGGGAAAAGGAGGTTCATGAATTCGGTGTAGCTGCTCGGCAGGGATCACCCCCGCGTATGCGGGGAAAAGCAGCATTCAGAACAGAAAGCTGGAACGATGCAAGGATCACCCCCGCGTATGCGGGGAAAAGGCTTCTGCGGAATTGTAATCCATGGCAATTTGGGGATCACCCCCGCGTATGCGGGGAAAAGACTAAAAAGATCCCATAGATGCGTCGCTTCCGCAATTATTTTACACCCGGTTCATTCAGTTTGCAATAGACCTGCTGCACCAGACGGCAGTCCGGCAGGGCGCGGTGCTCTACTTTATCTGCCAGCTGGAAATGCTGCGCCAATGCCAGAAGTTTGTAGTTTGGTACTCGGGAAAGCCTGCGGCGGGCCAGCTGCATCAGGTCGGTGCAGTGGCTGGCTGGGGCGGGGAGCCCCTGCCGTCGGCAGGCTGCCCGGAGAAACTCCATATCAAACGAAATGTTATGCCCGACGAGCGGGTCATTCCCGATAAACGCCAAAAACTGTTCCAGTGCAGCCCGTTCTTCCATCCCCTGCTGTAAGTCCTCATCCCGGAGGCCGGTCAGCTCTGTGATGACGGCGGGCAGCGGTGTCCCGCACCGGACAAGGAGACTCAGTTCCTCTGCCGGGACTCCATCCCGGACCCGCAGGGCTCCATACTCAATGATCGCATCGGACGCTGCCTGCAGGCCTGTGGTCTCCAGATCAATGACCGTGTAGGTTTCTTTTTTCGGGGTGCGAGGCTTGCCTGCCCGGCGGGCATACTGCTGCTGTGCAGCCTTGCTGAACCCAGGTTTCAGGTCGATCTGATTTTGTTCAGCCTGCGGCAGAGGCCGCCGCATCAGCTTGATGCCGTCAAAATCAACGGCCTCCCAGGTGGTGTTGTGGGTGCGGAAATCCATTCGCTGTTCGCCTGCCGTGGTGAACACCAGCGTCGCCTGCCCGTTTTTCAGGTTCTGGCACACCCGGTCCCACAGAGCGTCCCGCACGCGGCTGCTCACGTTCCCCACATAAACGCCCGTGTTGATCTCGCACAGCCACTTGGACAGGTCGCCCCGCAGCCGGGGCGGGCAGTTGGTCATGGTCAGCACTACGATGGCCCATCCCCCGCTTCCTGATCAAAATAGTTGATGCCATTGGCGACGGTGCCCAATTGATTGTCCCAGAGGTAGACCGCTTCTTCCGCCTCGCTCTGTTCCTCTTTCGTCAGGAGCAGATACCGGATATCGTGCACCATCCGTTCCAGAATGTGGTGCTCCACCATGGCATCCCGCACCCGGCGGCGGACCACAGCGGGCAGGTCTTCCGGGGCCTGCGCTGCCACCTCAAAGGCGATGGGGATGGTCACTTCAGCCTTGTACAGATCAGCCACATCGTACACGAAAGAGCACTCGTGCCCCACATGCACAAACCCAAGACCCGGGGCGCAGCCCAATGCCACGATCACCGCATGGGCCAGACCGTACAGGCAGGCGTGCCCAGCCGAAAGCGCCTGATTGACGGCATCTCCGGCCGCAAAATCCTCTGGGCGGTAGAGCCGCCCGTTCCAGGGCACGCCCGTGCTCTGGGAAGCCTTGCGGTACACCTGCCGCACCCGGCTGCCTTCCCGGCCGCGCAGCTGCTGCATGGTCAGCTTGGAGACATCTTCCTCCGGGAAACGCAGCTGGTACATCTTGCGCACCACTTCCAGATGCTTGCGGGTGTTGGTCACCAGTTCTGCCTGTCGCAGCAGCAGCCGGGAGTGGGTGGTCAGCGGGCGGCCATGGGCGTAGTAACGCACACCGTGCTCGCCCACCCAGACAGCGCCCACGCCCGTGTCGCCCATCAGCTCCATGGCACGGTGAGTCACACGGGTGCCCGGCCCCAGCAGCAGGACGGAAATGCCCGCTGCCGGGATCTGGACCACCCCTTTTTCGTCCGTGACCGTGATGGCTCCATCCTGTCGGCCAAGGGTACAGTGTTCGAGGTACAAAAAGGTCATCCGGTCCCGCACCTGCGGCAGCGCCTGCAGGTCTGGCCGGATCATGCCCGGCATCTCCGCCATGGTCTTATCCTCCACGCATCACGGTCAGCAGGCCAAGGCCGTAGGCTTTGCCCCGGCCCATGCCCTGACACAGCAGGTTCCGGAACGCCTCGGGGTCCGTCACCTGCAAAACGCCCTCATACGTCACCGCCAACAGCGACACCGGGCGGGTGCCGCGCTTGGCAAAGTGGTGCCACTGCACCCGGGTCACGGTAAAGGAATCCTCCGTCAGGGCAAAGCCGTGCTTTGCGGCGCGATCCAACAGCCACTGCTTCTGGTACTGTGTCGTGCAGTGTGCGGCCACGGTTCCCCGCGCTGCGGGTTTTTGGGCGTCTTTGCAGCTTTTGGTGGGGTTGGCCGCCAACCGAAACTGCCAGCGGCTGCCCGGTGTGATCCGCGCCAGCAGCGGATCATAATTCCGGGACTCTGGTGCCGCTCCGGTGCCAAACTGCTCCACAACGCCGGAGAGGTCCGGCATCTCCTCGCTGAGGAGGAGCAGATACAGCTTTTCGCCCAGCCGGTCCAGCCGCCACAACCGACGGCGGCGCTCCCCGGAAAAGGCACTTTCCACCGCGCCATGGAATTTCTGTGGTGCCGCCAGCGCCGTCATGGTGCTGCGGCGGGTGGGGTCAAGCTCTACACGGGATAAATACATCTGCACTTCACCTCACAATTCACAGAATGGGTCATGGGCGGTCGGCTCCGGGGCCCCTACGGGCTGCCGGAGGGAGATCTCCCGGGCCGAGCGGTAACCGTACTGCCGGTGCCGCGGGTCGTAGGAGAGAGGCACATCCCGCTGCGGGACAGCCCCCGGCTCCTGCGGTGCGGCATCCGCCACGATGCGGGTCGGCTTGGGCCCGCCGGGGCAGAGCGCAGGCTCTGCCTGCAAGGCCTCCACAAGGCCCTGCTCCCGCAGGCCCAGGCAGAGCGGCAGGGTGGGCGGGCAGGCACGGCGGCCCAGGTACAGCGGAAACACCGGGTGGGTCAGCGCCTCTGCCAGTTCCTGCAGCAAAGCGGTGTCTTCACTTTCCAGGCCCACCAGAAAAACAGCATCTTCGAGGTAATGGCGGTAGGTGACATAGGAGCGGTCTTTCTCCTCGTTGCGGGCCATGTGGAAATCCACCAACAGCTGGCCCTCCCGCTCCACCCGGACGCCGAACCGCAGCTGCGCCAGCCGGGTCAATGGCTCGGTCTCATCCCGCCGCAGGCCCAGCGCCGCGGCCAGCAGACCGATGACGCCGCTCTTGGTAGGCTCCCGGGCCGTTTTCCGGGTCTCGAATTTGGAATCCGCGCCCCACGCCTGCAAAGGCGCTGCCAGCCGAAGCAACAGTGTTGCCATCATTCCACCTCGTTTCCGGTCAGGTTCTCCTTAACAGCTTCTTCCAGTGCATCCAGCATGGTGTTCAGCGGCTGGGCCGGGGCCAGTGCTTCCAGCCCGGTGCCCACGGTAAAGCTCTCTGCCGGGGCCTCCGCAAAGCTCTGATACAGCTGCTGTGCATAGGCCTGCAACGCGCTCTTGGAGGGCTCTGCGTAGCCCTCCGTGCTCTTCCGCACCGCCCGCTCAAAGGCACCACAGAGGTTCACGGGCTGATCCTCCCGGATGGTCACATAGACGGCATCCGGCAGAGTGCGGTTGGCAAAGGTGTTCTGCTTGCCCGTGGGCATGGAGCGGATGAACGCTTCCCCAAAACTCCTCACCACTTCGGCCGCTTTTTCCGCGCCCAGATGGCGTTCAAGCTCCATCACATTGACGGTTGCATAGCGGTACAGGGTTGCAGAGTTGTACTCCACGGTGCCCAGATGGCCTGCGCCCGCGTTGTCCTCTACCTGACAGTCATCCACGGCGGTAAAGTAGTCGTATTCGTTCTGCACCGCATGGGTAGAAATGCTGTGGGCCACCTGTGCAGCGGCATCAAAGTTCAGAGAGGGGTCATCCGCCACCATCCGGCCAAACAAGGCAATGTCTGCCGAGGGGGCTGTGCTCAGTGCTTTCTTGTACTCTTTTTTGTCTGCACACTCTTCCACGGCCAGCTGTGCCAGCGCCTTGATTTGTGCCTGGCTGATGAAGAACAGGGCCTTGGTGCCTTTCTCATCGTTCTTGATGCCTGCATTGTCCAGCGTCTTCTTGGCCAGCTTGGCAGCATCTTTTTCCGGGGCAAGGGCGGCGATCTCCTTTTCCACCAGCTCCGTCACCTTTTTGGTGCGCTTGCCCACATCCTCTTCGTCCAGCAGGCTTTCCTCTACAAAGGCCTGCCGCATGGCGTGCTTCCACGCCTGAGAGGAGACCCGGGCGCGGGTCACGCCGCCGTAAATGGCCGTTTTGGGGCTGCCCGTATCGTCCCGGTTGATGCAGCTGGGCGGCACCGTCTGCAGCACATGAAAGTCAACATACAAACGCTTTTTCATAAGTCAGTTCTCCTTTTCCTGCGTCTCGGACGATTCGTTCTTCTCGTAGCGGTAGAGGTCCTGCCCCCACCGCAGGCGGATGTTGGCGGGCAGCTGTGCCAGCTGCGGGGCATCGCACTGCAGCCCGTACAGGTCAACAGCCAACCGCGGGTAATCCAGCGGGATGCTGTCCGGCTTTGCGGCCCTCAGCAGCTGAATCATGCCCCGCAGATGATGGCTGATCTCGGTAATTTCTTCGGCGGTAGCCAGCGCGTTGAACCGCCGCAGAATGCTGCTCTCGGTCCAGTCCTGCCCACTGGCCACGGTCTGCTCCGCCAGCCTGCGCACGGCCCGGCCCAGCGTGCAGCCGAGCTGGCTCACGCACACAGTATCGTTGCTCTGCTGGTGCAGGGCATACAGGGTCAGTGCCAGATAGACCGCCCACTCTTCATGGGAGGGGCCATTTGTGCCGTAAAAGCTCGCAGGCATCCCCTGCAAAAGGCCGCCCCACAGGTCTGGAAGCTCCCCGGGTGCATGTCCGATGCCCCGGCGCAGCTTTGCCAGCTCTGCACGCCGCTGGTTCTCCGGCAGACCCCAGAGCCATTGAATCTTGCCGTCCACATAGCCCCTGATGGCCTGTGTGCGGCTCTCGTTTTTCTCACTCATGCCGTTCCTCCCTCATCGTTTGTTTTCGGATAAAGACCATATAGCCTGCCTAAAAAGCTGTTATAGGCAGCTGGTGCTGTATACAGCATTTTCTTTTTATCTTCTTTTTTTCTGCCTGTTTTAATTTCAACCCAATGTCCTATCAGCGCGGCGCTGCCAGCCTCCAGCACCATCTGCTGGCCCAGCTGCTCTGCAATGCCGCGGGCGATCACCTGCCAGCGGGCTGTGGTTTCGGTCATGTTGTCTTCTTCCGGGTCGATGCTCCGCAGCCACTGCCGGAACGGCTGATCTACTGCAAAATAGAACTGGGAACGGGCCGGGACGCTGGCATTTCCGTTTTTATCGCCCGCGGCAGTAGCAATGTTCTGCGCCAAGTGCCCCACCAGAGAGGCTGCCTGCTCGCACCGGCTAATTTCATCAGTGATGCGGTTCTGCCAACCACGGCCCAGCTCATTTAACAGAGAAAGGCTCATTGCAATCTGGTCTGCATAGACCCCTTTCATGGATGCACTTTGCGCTCCATATTCAACACCAACAGCACATATTTGCAGGATTTCTTTTTTCTTTAAAAAACCACATCTTTGTAAATAACCATTCCACTGCACCACGCCCGGAATATGCTTTCCGTCACCTATAATCGAGGAAAATTCTCGCCAGAGCATTTTCTCCATATCGTGTTTTTGCGGAAGATAGCATTCTGGGCTCTCTTTCGTTTGCTTCCGGAGTCCCCATAGTGTCATGGGTTCTGCAAATGCGTTTTTCTTATCAAAGAAATCTCCACCCAACAATGTATACCGGACCACTTTTTCATTTTCTCGTTCCAACCAGATCCGTCGGCACTGCATTGTTAGAAGTTCTGCATAATTACCCGGGCAGACGATTTCCGTCCGCTCTTCGCTTCTTGGTTCTTCCAGTTCCCAATTGGGTCTTCCTTTTTCCCAAAGCTCTGCCCTGTCGTTTAAAAACATCAGATTTCGCATCAGTGTTTCAAACAGATTTACACCTTTCACATATACAAGACCCAGTTGCCCCAGCCATCCCGGGCTCATGCTGGGTCTGTCCTTTGCTTTTTTCTTTGCGGCTGCATCGTCATAGTTATTGAGAAATACCAGCCACCTTGCTGCTTGTGCATATGTCAGTGCATTCTTTTCCACACCAGCATAAGATGCAAACATATTGTTTTTGTTTTCGCTTTCAAACACTTCTCCGTTTAATTTTCCGCCTTTAAATGGGCTTCCAATTTTTGCTTCCGGCACCTGCCAGAATGGCCGCTCCGGGTGGAAGAGCCAGAAGCGGTCTTTCCACTGCTCCAGATAGTCCCGGATGGGCTGCTCCGGGAAATGTTTCAGTTCCCACAGCGCTCCCCAGCGCTCCAGAGCGGTTTCTTCGTCTTCCAGCGGCTCCGGCTCCCCCACTTCGTTCACGCGGGAAAAGACCGTAAACAACACCGCCAGCAGCAGCCGCAGCATGGCCGCGTCCTGGGTAGGCATCTCTCCTGCCAGGTCCATGTACTCCTGCGCATGGACCAGTGCATCCGTCAGAGAAACTTCCTGCACGGTATTGTCCGGCAGACGGACACGGACCCAGGGTTCCGTCAACAGGTTAAACTCAATTTCCTGCATCAGCTTCCTCCTTTTCATAAATCAGACCATTCTCACGATCATAATGGAGCGTCATCCCCGCCAGATGGGCCGTCAGCGTTTCATCCAGCAGCAGCACCAGCTCCCCGCGCAGCATCGGGGAGAGCTGCCATTGGGCCAGCAGACGGCGGTTGTCCGCTTCCAGCTCGTCAATGACGCGTTTCACGTCCCTTTCCTTGCCAAACACTGCCGGGAGCCGCAGTTTCTGCCGTGCGATTTTCAGCGCCTCCTCCGGCTGCGGCGGGCAGTCAGACGCTACCGTCCGGCCTCCCTCCTGCCACGGCAGGAAATGGATGCTGCCATCCCGCCCCTGCACCATGACCAGCACCTCAACAGACGGGTCGCCGTCACGGACAGCCGCCCGGGCCGCCGGGTCAGAACAGGCACCCTCGTCTGCCATCCAGCCGTCCAGCGTATTGAGCTGGGGGATTTTTTTATACGCCTTCGGGTGATGCACCAGATAAGCCTCTGCCCGGTCCTTTCGCTTTCCCTGTTCCAGTTCATAGTTATGGCACAGCTTCTCACTGGCGGCATCTTCGGGCAGTTTGTCCTCCGCCGCCCAGCCATACACCTGCTGTACCAGCGGGGAGATCTCTTCCGGCAGGCGGATGGTCTGAGGCAGCAGTTCCCGTGTCCGCCAGAGCAGCCACTTGCCGTAGACTGCTGCGCTGCCCTCATCAAAAGCATCCTCTCCGGTATCCAGCACCGCGCAGACGGCTGCCTGCATCGGCTGTGGGCGGCAGCGCCAGGTGTGGCGGTGCAGACGGCCAATGCGCTGTAGCAGTAGGTCCATCGGGCAAAGTTCCGTCACCATAACGTCAAAATCAATGTCCAACGACTGTTCGAGCACCTGCGTGCCCACCACAATGAGTCCATCCCGCCGGGCCGGAGTCGAGTGCTTGCCGATCCGCTCCATGAGCTCCTGCTCCCGCGCGGCGCGGTCCGGCATCAGGAATTGTGCGTGGAACACCTGCACTTCTTTTTCCGGCAGAGCTTCCCGCAGCATCCGGGCCACGGCCTGTGCCTTTTTAACGGTGTTGACGATGACACCCCCACAGCCGCCCGCCTGCATCTTTTCGCGCAGGAAACCGGGCAGTCCCTCTTCCGTCAGCGGAACCGTCTGTACCGTCCGGCTGGGCGTATCCAGCGGAATGGTCGTCTGGCGGACTTCCTCCCCATCCGTCCAGGTCAGGAGCGGATAGCCGCAGCTGGTCTTCCACGGTGCGTCTGGTGCGGAGGTGCGCTTCTGCTGGTAGGCTTCCACCAGCTCTGCCCGCCGCCGGGCCGGCAGCGTGGCTGAAAGTAAGATCACCGGCACCCGATACCAGCCCAGCCATTCCAGCGCCCGGTCAAGGTAGCAGTTCATGTAGGCATCATAGGCATGGCACTCGTCGATGATCACCACCTTGCCCGCAAGGCCGAGGTGGCGCAGCATCACATGCTTTTGTTTGAGCGCCGCCATGAGCAGCTGGTCCACCGTGCCAATGACAAAGCAGGCCAGCAGCGCCTGCTTGCTGCCCCGGAACCACTGGTGCACCTGCACCCGGTGCTCGTTTGTCTCGGAATCGTCCCAGTCGTCTTCTATCGGAACGGTCTGTTCCTGTAAGCGGATATACTCTTCGTTCAGCTCTGCCATGCCGTGGGCCAGCCGGATGCATTTTAGCAGCCTGTCCGGCTGGTTGTCCGCCCACTGCACCAGCCGCCCCAAAATCCCGTTTGCCGTTGCCTGCGTAGGCAAGCCAAAGAAGATTCCACCCGCGCCAAACCGCGCCGCCAGAATTTCCGCGGCTGCCAGCGCAGCCTCCGTCTTGCCTACACCCATCTGGGCCTCTAAAATCAAAATTCCCGGGGCGCTCACACTGTTGGCTGCTTCCACGGCAGCAGCCTGTACCGCGTTGGGTGGGAATCCAAAACGCACTTTGAACTCCTCTTCGTCCACAATAGAAGTCTGTGCCTCCCAGGGTGCCGTCAGGTCTTTCTCATCCCATTTATTCCAGGCCCGTTCCGCACGCTCCGGATAAGCCATTTCGTTCCCCAGTTCTTCTACTGGGATCAACGGAAAATACTCGGTATTGCTGGCGATCCAGTCCGCCATGATAAGCAGTCCTGTCAGCAGAATTTCTGTAGGCGGAGTCAAGTCCGGCAGCTCTGCCGGGTCGTCGTAGCCGCAATCTTTCAGCGCTGTCTCAAACAACTCATCCCAGCAGCTTTCCCAAAATGCCTTTTCTCCCTTGGGGTAGTAGTTGCATGTCCAGCTCACCAGCTGAGCTTCCACTTCTTCCTGCTCCTGCGGCTTGCCGTGGTGGGCCCCCGCAACGGAGGCGATTCCTGGCGGACACTTCAGCTCTATCAGAATCGCTTCGCTCGCCCGGGCGTGAGGTGTTTTCTTCCGATCCTGCTCCGGGCAGGTCAAGGTGGTAAAGCGCTCAATTCGCTGCCTTGCCTCTGGCAGCAGCGGCATCAGGACGCTCTGAAAGGCAACAATGCTCTTACCAAGATCATGTGTCCAGCCCAAAAAGCGTGCCAGCGCGATCAGGGCTTCTTCGTCCAGGTCGGTTGCTTTCTTCACGCTTTCCGGCAGCCACTTCCGCACCAGCAATTCCATGATCTCTGCCGTATCCCGCAAATGCATCCAGAGTGGCAGCCAGAGGCTCGTGTCATTCGAATCGGTTTTGCCCGCCAGAAGCCTTGCGTAGGTCAGTTTCATGCCGCACCTCCTGTTCGTCCGGTGTGTGTTACTTTCCGAGATAGATATAGCTTTTCTATCGTCCAATAAATTGGACTTTAAGTGGCATTTTTAAAGAAAGAGGGAGTCGAAGCTCCCTCTACCCCCGCGTATGCGGGGAACATGAGCTCACGAAGTTGATTTCTCTATCGAACTTGGAGCACCTCCGCCAAGCGAAGAATGGATAAAGGGACAGCTCTATAATTCTATTGCTGATTATTGCCAGGAGTTTTATTTTCTATTGAACTGTTCACTTTATCCGGCATCAAGATACCATACTAATTTTATGTTGTCAATATTTTCCTACATGTTTGTAGAAACGCATAAAACTTCCGGCCGTTTTTTGTACAGAAAAACCGCCCCAGCTTCCTGTTACGGAAACCGGGGCGGTTCATTATGCTTTATTCGTGCTTTCTCAAGCCCTCACGCGATTACTTGCGGGGATTTTTAATAGCAGCCTGAGCAAGTGTTAAAATTTCAGGGCGTTCGCAACAGTAATATGCCGTTTCTTTAACACGCTGTATCACCAAAGAACGGTTTCACTGTACTAAGAGAAACTCCGTTACGCTTTGCTTTTTCCCGTTCATAAGTCACACGGGTAACTTCCTCAATAAAAGCTCGGACTTCCGGCGTTGCTGTTGACCATGTGACATTAAAGCGTCTGCAAATTTGATAAAATGTGCGATAAAATGTCTCTCGCTCTGCATCACGCTGAAAATATTCTTTTGCACTCATCAAACACACCTCATTTCAAGTAAGTTACAAAGATGTTCATTGCCGCCTCACCAGAAAGTTCATAACGCGGTGCTCCGCCAAAACTCGGCAATGGACAAGCTCCATAGTCCCGGACATAATGCTCTGCCAGCTCCGGAACCTTTGCCTCGAACGTGACCGTCCCGCCGCATTCATGGTCAATCGACAGCTTGATTCCGTACGCAATCAACACTCGGCCAATGCCCTGATACTTTTTAGAATGCCCGACAATTGTCGGATTGCTTTCCGGCTGGCTCTCAATGTAGGTAATATGAACCATCACGTCATTTTCCAATATTTCGTATGCAGCCAGCGCAACCAGTTCACCATTACTCGTCTTTAAGGCATACTTTTCAAAGGCATCATCCTGAATATAATCTGACAACCAGCTTGTTTGCCAGACGGGTTCTTTTTCAGTCTGTACCGCATCAGACTTTTTCATGCGCACGATTTTCACACTGATATTCTGACTGCCGTCTGTTTTTATAATAAATGGTACAAACTTTGCCATACAGACCTCTTTTCCTAAATAAAGCATTTTACAGTTTTATTATACTCAGTCGCTCTTAAATTTTCAACCAGTCACCGTCTCCGCTTCTTTTCAAATCTTTTTGTGTAAATATGTAAAATAAATATTTACAAATTCGAAAAATCGACGTGTACTTGCATTAAAGGAGGCGATAGCCATGTATGACATGAATGATTTGTTTAATTCCCGTGATGTGGTAGGATGCAAGCTAAACCAAATCATTGGCAGTCACAAATATACCAAGAGCAATGTATGCACTGGTGCAGGTATCTCTCGCCCAACACTTGATAAACTCTTAAATGGCGAAGTAACCAACAAAACCAATTTTGAAAAGCACATTTCAAAGCTGCTTGCATTTCTTTCCATCACGCCCAGTGAACTGATGGGTGGCATCGCCAACCCTTTCACTGACTCTAAAACGCTGCGTGATGCACTCCACCTCGATCTTCAACAATTTAGCCAACGATGTGGACTTTCCATTGATGAACTGCAAAAAATTGAAGCTGGCGAAGATGTCCCCCTCGCAGAACTGCGAGATGTCGCCTATTGCCTTGGAACCGGAGTAACTGGTGTACTGGGCGACGGTTATTTTCAACCTCCGGTCAGCAGCATGAATTACTTTGTCAAAAACGATCCAACAACAATCCAGTCTCCCGGTGGATTTTGGGGACACTTAGGCATCTTAGTCCAAGGTCAGCCAAAATATTTGTGGTTTCCGATAACGGCCTATACCCGGCAGCTAGTTTATAAAAATAGCACTGAAAAATATATGGCCATTCCTTGTATGGACAACTCTCTTTTGCTGATCAACTGCAATAAAATTGAAGAGCTGGTGCTTCTTGATGAGGCCTGCGGCTCTCCTGTTGACATGGATTGGGACAGCACTGTAAGTGAGGGCGAAATTCCGGCGGTTGTGTATGAAGCGTTTGAGGATTATATGGCATACAAAGACGTCGGAGACACTCCTTCCCACCACGGTCTTTCTGCATTATTGGTAGGGGCCATCGACCACATTATTGATATTTGTAAAATCGATTCTGAAGCGTTCGCTTCTAAACTGAACACCGCCACTATTATATTCTCGAACGGTCGAATTCAGCACCTCTCTTTGTCTTACGATGTCTCGGACTCTTTAGCCTCTGCTGTGCAGCAAATTTATGAAATGGGCGAATTACTTGATAATAGCATTGTAACGATTGAGGCCTGCGATGAAGTCGAGGTTCTGATCAACTTCAAGAACATATCAATGATTCAACTTCCACTTGCAAAAATTGAGTGCGACATTAAGAGATCTCTGTCCGAGACGGATGATGCGTAACTGGGAATCAATTCATTGATAATCCACGATATAAAAACCGCCTCGATCTCCTGTTACGGAAATCGGGGCGGTTAATTCTGTTTACTGATGCTTTTCAGGCTCTTAATATTAGCCTTTTGAGATTTTAGTCATACCAATTCTTAGATGGTTTCCCATACACTTTTCGGAGTGATTTTTTCAGACTGGGGACAGAGTTTCCAGTCTCGATATGACTGATATGCATGACCACAACGCCGACCTCATTGGCCAGCTGTTCCTGCGTCATGCCTTTTGCAAGGCGGCAGGCACGGATGCGTTTTCCAATGTCAGCGTAGTCCACCATAGTACAAGTACCCTCCGTTCCATGAAGTGATACTTGTATTGTAAGTGCAACCGACCAAAATTGTAATAACTTGAAAGTGCAGTAGACTTGTTAGTATTTATCGTTCAAAAATACTTTCACTTCCTGTTTACCATTGATTGTTGTTTCTGCTGTAATCGCATCTGGACGGAATGAGTCTCCGGGATAGTGCATTTCCAGCTTCAAATAAACCTGCTTTCCAGCTTCCAGTTCTTGTGCCAGCTTACTTTCAAAATTTTTGAATTCATTTCGATTCAAGCCTGCATCTTGTGGAACCAGATTTTCCAAATCATTTGCACCATCAAAGCGGTCTGCAATCGCGTGTCCACGGTCATCTGTGCTTTTTTCATATCCTTTACCGATGTCATGGATGTTATCTTTTATTTGCAAACGTCCATCGTGCTCTTTTAGGTGAAGATTTCCTTCCGCTGTGAAAAGTCTCCCAAGGTGGTCTGTTGTATATTCATATCCATTTCTTTTGTACTCTGCATCGGACAGAAGATCTTGCTCCATACGATATGGTGCACCACTATCATTATAGCGAGTTCCCTGTTCTGGTTCCAGCTTTTCAAACGATTTTGCCACGCCAGAACTCATCCTCTCGCTTGCAGATACATCTTTTTGCAAGTGCTCAAATGATTGCTTTATATCCGGGGTAAGTTTTTTCTCTGTCTTAGAAAATTTGCCCTCTTGCAGCCGTTCAAAAGACCTTCTGATTGATGTATCAAGTCCAATGGAATTTTGAAACTCTGGTACTTTTACTTCCGAAAGCTCGTTTTTCACATCACCTTACCTCCCTGCTCCAGAAAGTTTTTCCTTAGCTCTTTCACCGCATCCCGGTCAGGATTCCGCTGAAGTCCTTCTGTCATCAGGCAGTTTAATGCCCACTCCGCAGTCGATGTTTGGAGGGCATATCTCCCCTGCAACTGATTCACCATTTCTCTGCGTGGTGCCAATGTTTTTTCTGCTTCATGGCAGTACTGTATAAGCGTTTCCATGCCACCAAAGAAATCAAACACCATTTTCTGAGTCTTATCTCTGTCTCTCAGTTCACCCTGAAATACTTGTTCGATGTAACGTCGTTCCTCAGGCTCCATCCAAATCTCATGCCGCTTCAGCCATCGTTTCAGCTGTTCCATCTCCGAATCATTCAGACACTTTGCAGGAGCTTCCTGTGCCAACTGCCCGAATATAAATTCTGTATTGATTTCTTCCCCTGTTTTTACAGGCTTGTGGTAAACAGCATTTTCCGGCATGGGATACGCCTCAATCTTGCAGAGAACCGCTTCCGGCCACTCATTCTGGTAAACAGCGGCCACACCCAGCGGCAGCTTGGAAAGTTCATCGATTTGCGCTTCTTTCAATCCGGCAGATTTACCCACCAGCTTGCGGTCTTCTTCGTCCGGCAGGCGCAGAATGATTTTTGTATTCGTGTTGCGAATGACCGACACATCCAGCAGTCCGGGAGCCTGATCTGCAATGATAAAGCCTTCTCCGTAGGTGCGCATTTCCGCAATCGCGTTAGCCAGCATCTCCACCGACTTCCCCTGTACGTTTGCGCTCTCCTGTGACTGCTCTGCCGATGTCTTGCGCAGCAGGTTATGTGCCTCCTCCAACACTGTCACATGACGGAGTTTCCCATTCATCACCCCACTGCACATCCGATATTCCTGCAACTTCATCACCAGAATGCCCATCAGCAGCGACTTTGTTTCCATTGCGCTTGCGCGGCTCAAATCCACAATGACATTTTCATCGAATAACTCCGCATCACTCAGCGCATCTTCTGCACAGAACACACTGCCATAGATGCCATTGGTCAGAGATTTCACACGGGTACACAGTGCTCCCACATAGTCGCTCTGGGTGTCATTGGAATAATGCGATTCTTCAATGACCGTTGGCAAAACGTGCAGCAGGTCAAAAAATGTGGGGAAAACGCCTCTGTCACTTTTCGACTCTCGCAAGTCCCACCCTGCGTTCTGATAGCTGCGCCCAATGGCATCTTTCAGCACAGCTGGCATTGCCGCATACATCGGCCAACAAGCACTAAAAATTTCTACCAGACGGTCAATGTGCTCCAGAACATGAATTTCTGCCGGGAAAGCAAACGGATTGAGGCGCAGCAGCGGCGTTTCTCTGGGATTGGTGCCGTAAACAGCGGCCTTTCCATTTCCGAACACCGTTTTGTATTCGCCCTTGGCTGGTTCCACCACAAGGAAAGTTGTATTGCCATCCTTTGTAAGTTCGTCCAGCAGGTGATAAACTGCGTTTGATTTACCTGTGCCAGTAGAACCTGTAATGAACGTATGTGCCGTCATTGCCTGACGGCTCAGAATAAGGTCTGCACTTTCCGGCTGTCCCATGTGATAGATTTTGCCCAAGCCGATTTTATCAGCCTCTTCAATAGCAGCATCCGGTACATTGCGGCCAAATTCTGCGTGTTCGATCACGGGCAGGCCATGTACCGAACGTGTCGGCAAACCAAGGTGCATTGGCAGTTCCCGACCGCTGACCAGCGTTGCTGGCGTATACAGCAGACTGTCCGGCGCACCTTCCCACAGTGGACGGGCAAAAACAGGGTGCATGAACCGCTTCAGGTACTTTCGCAGTTGTGCCACCTCTGACTCATTATTTTGCCAGACATTCACAGCACCACTTTCCACCGAGGAACCCTCACCTACCATCAATGCACGGTAAGTATTGGCCGCAAGGATCGCCGTAGACGGGGTAGACGAGAGAAAATAAGCGGCACATTTGTAGCAGCCATAATCTTCGCTCTCCTTGGCGCGCTTGAGCTGGCTTTCAATGCGTTCCAGCAGTTCCTCCACCGATTTATTACACAGTTCCACCTGCTGAGTACGGCCCGTACCGCGGGTATCCGTTGTACCATGGCTCTCCTGCTGGCTGGTGCTGTCTGAAATGCCATGGGACGTTCCGTTGGAAGTGCTGTGCGAAGTACCGGTCTGTTCCGTGTTCGAGTGGCTAATACCCCACGAGGCATTAAGACCCATAGAGTCTCCGATGTTCCGGGCAATGCTGTTAAAGGCTGTTCTGGATGGTGCCGTGCCGCCTACGGCTCTGCCCGCCGTACCCAGCAACGGGCCAATGACAGCACCTGCACTCGGTATCAGAACCGAGGCCGCCACGCCTCCCAGCCCAAGAATACCTGCAATACCACCAGCTACCGGCGAAACCTTTGTGACCGAGGTGCCGGAACTGCTGCCGATGCCGCCGTTGATGCCGCCGCTGACCCCTTTCATTTTCTGTGCGCCGTCTGTCACCGAAGAGGACTGGTTCGTACCGTCCGTTGTGGTTGTGCTGACGGTATCGCTGATGGTGTGGGAAGTTCCACTGCACAGGCTCTCCATCACAGCCGTGCTCTGATTCTCGGTATAAGACCATGTACTTTTGCGGAAAGGTGAAAGACTGCTATACAAATTTTCGTACCCACTGCGTATCTCCGCCTGCGTTTCTGCCGAGACAGGCTCTGCCAAAAACAGCGCCGTGTACACCTCTCCGTCCATCGCGTCCATAAAACGCTCGATGCCCTGCACAAAGGCTTTGTCTTCCGTCTTGGATTTATCTCGCAGTGCCGCCACACAGGACACCGAGGCCACAGCTTCCTGTGCATCGCCAAATGCACCATCCAACAATTCCTCTTCCTCCTGCAGCGAGATGCCTCTTGTCTCGGAACCGGGGAAGTTAGAGCGCAGCACCTTTTGTAGCGTCTTGCTGGAGGTATCCAGATTGTGGTTCTTCATATTCTTTTTCGATGGGTCTTCCCGGATCCCCAGATAGATATTGGCACCAACATTCTCCTCCGGCACATCGATCATCACCGCCAGACTGCAGCCCTGCGCCATGCTGGAATAGTACACCGTAGAAAGCTTTTGGAACATATCCTCTCCCTTTTTCAGGGTCAGCTTCTGCAACTGGAACAGTCGGATGCACTGGGCAGGGTCCTGCACTTTCAACATTTGCTGGGAGAGTTCCACCATACCATAGTTCTGCAATTCCGTCAGATATTTTTTATACACCAGATGATCCGCAAGGGTCAGCTGATCCGTTAGGTCATGTAGCGACCTCTGCGCGGAAAGCTGCTGTTTTTCCAGTGCTTCAAGCTCGTTTGCCATGATTCGTTTTCCTTTCTGCTGTCATTCGTTTAGTATCTCCCAAAGCACTCCCACTCCGTTCACAAGATCCGCAAGGGTAGAAACAGCTCCCCCATTTAATCGCCTGATTGCCCTTTCTGCCGAATGATTTCCCTGCTCAGCAGCTTTCTGATACATCTTCAATGCTTCTTTCTTGCTACGAGACAATCCCCCCAATCCTTTCTCATAACAAAAGCCAAGGTTATATTGTGCATTTGCATAATTTTGCTCCGCAGCCTTTTGATACCATTTTACTGCTGTCGCTTTGTTTTGTGCCACGCCTTCTCCATTGTCATAGCAACAGCCAAGATTATTTTGAGCCGTACAATTGCCTTGCTCCGCAGATTTTTGATACCATTCTGTCGCCTTAATGACGTCTTTTTCTACGCCAATGCCGTTTTTATAGCAGTATCCAAGATTACATTGAGCGCTGTCCTGACCTTGTTCAGCCGCTTTTTTATACCATTCAACTGCTTTCGCGCTGTCCTTTTCCACACCTTTTCCATTGGCATAACAAACGCCAAGATTGAACTGTGCATCTGCATTGCCATTCTCCGCAGATTTACGATACCATTCAACTGCTTTCGCGCTGTCCTTTTCCACACCTTCTCCATTGTCATAACAAATGCCAAGATTGAACTGTGCAGATGCATTGCCATTCTCCGCAGATTTACGATACCATTCAACTGCTTTCGCGCTGTCCTTTTCCACACCTTCTCCATTGTCATAACAAATGCCAAGATTGTACTGTGCAGATGCATTACCATTCTCCGCAGATTTACGATACCATTTCACTGCCTCTTCTTTGTTTTGTGCCACGCCATATCCATTTTCATAGAACAAACCAAGTTTATACTGTGCATCTACATCGCCCTGGTCTGCAGCTTTTCGGTACCATTCTGCCGCCTTTATATAATCTTTCGTCACACCCATTCCATATAAATAAAAATTTCCAAGAAAATACTGTGACCATTCATCTCCATTTTCTGCAGCTTTTTGGTGCCATTCTGCCGCCTTTCCAAGGTCTTTCGTCACGCCTATGCCATACTCATAGCAACAGCCAAGTCTATGCTGTGCAAGAACATTGTCTTGATTTGCGGCTTTCTGATACCATTGTATTGCTGTCTCTTCGCTTTTCATCACGCCTATGCCTTGTTCGTAACAAATGCCAAGTCCACTCTGCGCCTCCGCATTTCCCTGTTCTGCAGCTTTCCGATACCATTCAGCCGCCTTTCCAAAATCTTCTTCTTTAACGCCTCCTCCAAAACAACGATAGTAATCTCCGAGGGCACACTGTGCGTCCGCGTTGCCCACTTCTGCTGCTTTCTCGTACCATCTTGCCGCTTCAGTAAAATCCATTCTTTTGCCTATACCACTTTCATAACAGCGACCCAAGCTATATTGTGCATACTCATTGCCTTGTTTTGCTGCTTTCTCATACCACTTTGCAGCTTCCTCTTTATTCATTTCTACACCATAGCCATAATAATAGCAATCACCAAGCAAATCCTGCGCATTTGCGATTCCCTGCTCTGCCGCTTTCCGAAGCCATTTTACGGCTTCTTCATAATCCATTTCTACACCATCTCCGCAATAGTAGCACTTGCCAAGCTTATATTGTGCCTCCGCATAACCCTGCTCTGCGGCCTTGCGGTACAGCTCTACAGCCTTTGCCTTGTCCTCATCAACCCCGTCACCAGTCTCATAGCACTTGCCCAATTCATATTGCGCTTCTGGACATTCCTGTTCTGCCGCTTTGGTGTACCACTTTACAGCCGCCTCATTGTACGAGAGTTCCGCATACAGCCGCCCGGTCATATACTGCGCTGTTGCATTTCCCTGAGTTGCCGCCGCTTCATACCATCTGCGGGCCTCTTCGTCGTCCTTTTCAACGCCCCGAGCCTGATAATAGCACTCGCCCAGTGCGCACTGTGCCTCGGCATCACACTGCTCTGCGGCCTTTTTGTACCACACGACCGCATTTTCTTCGTTTTTTTCCACACCGGTGCCGTTCTGATAGCACCGGGCCACTTCAAACTGTGCCTCAGGGTGTCCGTAATCTCTGGCCGCGACCATGTACTGCTGGAACGCCATTTCCGTATTGCCTGCCTGCTGATAATTTTGGGCATTATGCAGGTAGTCCTGCTCGGTTTCCTTTTTCGTCTCCTGTTGCGCTTCCTCGCCCAGACAGAAGCGTTCCACACAAGCCATAAACTCCTGCTTTTTATCTTCCGGGCCAATAAACAGGAAGCTGTACACAGCATTGTTCTCATTGCTGGAATCCATCTCCTTGATTTCAGCACCCAGACCACCCCACCTCACGCGGCCCACAGTCGGTTCAAACCACTCCTCGACAGGTTTTGTCTTGATGGCCTTCGGGATTTCCATTTCCTTTCCACCCACACGGATGGACTTCAGCTCATCCGTAAAACTCACTTCTACCTGAATTTTACTCATATTCTATCGCTCCTTATGGTTTTATAATCTTTAATGGAATCTCCCTGACTTCTCACCCACATATCGATGCCCGTACCAAACACCTCGGCTTCTATCAGCCAGCCCTTTTCTGTTACACGCAAAACCTTTGCAGTGGGCAGTCGGTCAAGAACGGACTCCAGACTCGGCCCGGTATACTCAAACTTAATCGTCTGCAACTCGCCGCCGTACATAAACTGGATGCGCTTGCGCATCTCACCCTCTTGAAAACGATTCGTGTATCTCTGGGCAAAATGCCTGTCGAGCGTCTTATAGCTTTGGATACGGTCAATGCGATAAATGGTCGGAGAATGATCCTGTGGATTTTTGAAGTGCTTGTCCTTGTCGATGCCCTCAATAAACGCTGCCAGATAAAAATAATATTCGCTGAATAGAATACCTACTGGCTCGATGGTACGCACACGGGTCTCGCCGTCGTGGGTGCGGCAGTAGGTGATCTCCATAACATTGTGATTTTCCACCGCCGTTCCAATCTCCCATAAGCTTTCAATGAATTTTCGGCCATGCTGCGGCTCGACGTAGTGGAAGCGCTCGTTGCTGATGAGGTCTTTGACCTGATTCAACCGATCCAACGGTGTACAGGCCAGAATGAGCTTATCCAGAATCGGGAACATCTCTTCTTTTACCATCGAGCGGCTTTCCAGCAGAATTTTGCAGACGGCCAGAATCTCACTGCTCGTCAGAAAGCGAGACAGGGTATCATCCAGCAGATAACCGCCTTTTGTGGAGTTATACAGAATCTCCCGGCGCGGCTCGCTGTCTGCAAAATGATTCCGCAGCGTATCGAGGTCGCGCTGGATGGTTTTTTCGCTGACCCCAAAGCGGTCGGCAGTCTGTTGTTTGTTCAGCACACCGCCCTGCACCAGTACTTGTTGGATATAGAGTATCCGGTCTAATCTATTATTAAGCACCGTTCATTCTCCTTCTTGCCCATTGTAACACAGCACAATCACCACTGCAATTCTTTGTGGAAAGCTTTTGTCGTTTCCCTGAAGCACAAAAAATTTTTGTTCCTTTTGTACAATTTCAGTATACAAAAAAAAAGATGGACACGCTATCTGTCCATCTCTTCAAAAGTCAAGGCAAACGATTCCTGAGCTGCCACTCCTGAACCGATCAGCTGTGTTTTTCGTTTTCTATGTCTAAGCCCTTTTCCTCCGTAATTTTGTGCTGTGCATCTGGCAATTTTCAATCTTTAGACGCCATTTTAACCTCGTGCTTCCTACACATAACCTTATAAAAGTTCTTTTTAATCAAAAACCTCCCCGGCAAAACCATTCAGTTTCACCGGGGAGGTTTATTATACGCTTATCTTCCCATGTTTTGCAGGATTAGCGCATCTTCATGCAACAATCTTACTTTCTGGGATTTTTGATAGCAGCCTGAGCGGCAGCCAGACGTGCGATAGGCACACGGAACGGAGAGCAGCTGACGTAGTCCAGGCCAACATTGTGGCAGAACTCGACGCTGGAGGGATCGCCGCCGTGCTCACCGCAGATACCCAGGCCCAGGTCGGGACGGGTCTCACGGCCATCGTGAGCAGCCATCTTGATCAGCTTGCCGACACCGATCTGATCCAGGTGCTGGAACGGATCGCTCTCGTAGATCTTCTTCTCGTAGTATGCGCCCAGGAACTTGGCAGCGTCGTCACGGCTGAAGCCAAAGGTCATCTGAGTCAGGTCGTTGGTGCCGAAGCTGAAGAACTCAGCTTCCTTCGCAATATCACCAGCAGTCAGAGCGGCACGCGGGATCTCAATCATGGTACCAACCTGGTACTTCATGTCAACGCCAGCCTCAGCGATCAGCTTGTCGGCAGTTGCCACGACGATCTCCTTGACGTACTTGAGCTCCTTGACCTCGCCCACCAGAGGGATCATGATGTGCGGGGTGATCATCTTGCCGGTCTCAGCGGAGACTTTCAGAGCAGCCTTGATGACAGCGTTGGTCTGCATCTCAGCGATCTCGGGATAGGTGACAGCCAGACGGCAGCCACGGTGGCCCATCATGGGGTTGAACTCATGCAGGCTGACAACCACGTTGTTCAGCTCTTCGGCGGTCATGCCCATGTCCTTTGCCAGAGCCTCGATATCCTCAGCCTTGGTGGGCAGGAACTCATGCAGAGGCGGATCCAGGTAACGAATGGTCATCGGGCGCTCGCCCATGATGCGGTACATCGCGGTGAAGTCTGCCTCCTGGAACGGCTCAACCTTTGCCAGAGCGACTTTGCGCTCCTCAACGGTACGTGCGCAGATCATCTCACGGACAGCAGCGATGCGGTCCTCAGCGAAGAACATGTGCTCGGTACGGCACAGGCCAATACCCTCGGCACCCAGGTCAACGGCCTGCTGTGCGTCACGCGGGTTATCGGCGTTGGTCATGACCAGCAGCTGACGAGCTGCGTCTGCCCAACCCATGAAGCGGTTGAAGTTCTTGTTGCCGGTAGCTGCAACCGTAGCGATCTGCTCGCCGTAGATGTTGCCGGTAGAACCATCGATCGAGATCCAATCGCCCTCAACGAACTTGTGGCCGTTGATCTCAAAGGTCTTAGCCTCTTCGTCGATCTTCACATCGTTGTCATTGCCGCAGCCGGAAACACAGCAGGTGCCCATACCACGGGCAACAACGGCCGCGTGGCTGGTCATGCCGCCGCGGACAGTCAGGATGCCCTGAGAGACCTGCATACCGACGATGTCCTCGGGAGAGGTCTCCAGACGGACCAGAACGACTTTCTTCATCTCGCCGGACTTGACCTTCTCCTCTGCTTCCTCAGCAGTGAAGACGATCTGGCCGCAGGCGGAACCGGGAGAAGCTGCCAGGCCCTTGCCGACGACCTCAGCTGCTTTCAGGGCAGCAGCGTCGAACTGGGGATGCAGCAGGGTATCCAGCTGCTTGGGCTCCACGCGCAGGACAGCCTCCTGCTCGGTGATCATGCCCTCGTCCACCAGGTCGCATGCGATCTGCAGAGCAGCCTGTGCGGTACGCTTGCCGTTACGGGTCTGCAGCATGTACAGGTGGCCGTCCTCAATGGTGAACTCCATATCCTGCATATCGCGGAAGTAGTTCTCCAGACGGGTTGCGATTTCAACAAACTGATCGTACACCTCAGGCATCTGCTCGTGCAGGTGGCTGATGGGAGACGGGGTGCGGACACCAGCAACAACGTCCTCGCCCTGTGCATTGATCAGGTACTCGCCCATCAGCTTCTTAGCGCCGGTGGCGGGGTCACGGGTGAATGCAACGCCGGTACCGGAACGATCACCGGAGTTGCCGAAAGCCATCTGCTGGACGTTGACAGCGGTGCCCCACTCGTAGGGGATCTCGTTCATCTTGCGGTAGACGTTTGCACGGGGGTTGTCCCAGCTGCGGAAGACAGCCTTGACAGCCTCGATCAGCTGATCACGGGGATCCTGGGGGAACGGCTTGCCCTCGTTCTCCTCATAGATCTTCTTGAAGATGCCGACCAGCTCTTTCAGGTCATCAGCGGTCAGGTCCACGTCGTTCTTGACACCCTTGACCTCTTTCATCTTATCGATCTCGACCTCGAACAGGCTCTTCGGGACCATCATGACGACGTCGGCGAACATCTGCACGAAACGGCGATAGCAGTCGTATGCAAAGCGGGGGTTGTTGGTCTTCTTGGCCAGGCCCTCAACAGCCTCGTCGTTCAGGCCCAGGTTCAGGATGGTGTCCATCATGCCGGGCATGGACTGACGCGCGCCGGAACGGACGGAGACCAGCAGGGGGTTTGCGTTATCGCCAAACTTCTTGCCGGTGATCTCCTCCAGGCCCTTGACGTGCTCGAAGATATCCGCAGTGATCTCATCGTTGATCTGACGGCCGTCTGCATAATACTGGGTGCAGGCCTCCGTGGTAATGGTGAAGCCCTGAGGCACCGGCATACCGGCGGCAGTCATCTCTGCCAGACCGGCGCCCTTGCCGCCCAGAATGTTCTTCATGGTGGTCTTGTCGCCGCCGAAGGCCTTGTTGCCCTCGCTGAAGTAGTACAGATACTTTTTGCTCATGCGTTCTTTACCTCCCAATTGGTGGCCTCCGGCGCAACGCTCCGGCGGTCTCATCGTTTGCTCTGTCTTTGGTCACGATGAACATTTGTTATTGTGAATGCTAAACTATTATACCAGAAATCCCGGGTCATTCCATCGGTCAAAGCGCCAAATTTAATTGATAAATTTTGTGCAATCTCTTGCATTTCACTCACTTTTACGCTAATATAGAATGGGAGGAATTTCGAGAGTATTTTCTCATTTTTCGTTGTTTTTCTCGCTTGTTGGATACAACTTACTATCCATTTAATTTGTCGCATTCCATCTCACTGCCCTTTCTGGCCGAGTTTGTCGCTCAGTTGGGCATTCCGGAGGAGGTATTTTTATGAATTCCGATTTTTCCGCCGCCCGCACGCGGCTGGACGCTGCCGAGGCAAAGCGTGAAGAAGTGCTACTGCGCCACATTGCAAACGGCGTTATGATCGAGAGCCGTACCGTGGAGATCGACGAGAGCGTCGTCATCGCCCCCGGGGCAAAGATCCTGTCCGGCACCATCCTGCGGGGCAAAACCGTCATCGGCGCGGGCTGCGTCATCGGCCCCAACAGCCTCATTGAGGACAGCACCGTAGACGAGGGCACCACCGTCAACGCCAGCCAGGTGTACGGCAGTCATCTGGGCCCCCACAACAACATCGGGCCGTTCACCCATGTACGGGTCAACACCGTCACCGATTACGGCGTCCATCTGGGTGCCTATGTGGAGACCAAGAATTCCAACTTTGCCCGGGGCAACACGGTCAGCCACCTGACCTACATCGGCGACAGCGATGTGGGCAAGTACTGCAACTTCGGCTGCGGCACCGTCACCTGCAACTACGACGGCAAGGATAAGTTCCGCACCACCATCGGCGATTACTGCTTCATCGGCTGCAACACCAATCTGGTGGCTCCGGTCAAGATCGGCGACGGAGCCTACACGGCCGCCGGCAGCACCATCACCAAAGACGTGCCCGCGCAGGCGCTGGGCATCGCCCGGGAGCGCCAGACCAATCTGGACGGCTGGGCCGAGCCCAAGATGGAGGCCTACATCGCCAAGAAACAGAAGCTGGAAAAAGAGCAGAATCAGTAAACTTTTTGCAAAACGCCTGTCGGGACGTGGTTTCGGCGGGCGTTTTGTTTGTTTTTTTCACCCATCTATGCTATACTGAAAAACTGTACCACACATTATTAGAGAAAGTGAAAAGGCAAGCAACACCATGACAACTGCAAACGACATCTGGCTCATTGCCGGCCTCGGCAATCCGGAAGCCAAATACGACGGCACCCGCCACAACGCGGGCTTTGCCGCGCTGGACGCCCTCGCCGCCAAGTGGGGCATCTCGGTCAACAAGAGCAAATTTCAGGGCCTGTGGGGCCAGGGCGAAGTGGAGGGCCACAAGGTCGTCCTGCTCAAGCCGCTGACCTACATGAACCTTTCGGGCGACTCCATCGCCCCGCTGGCAGGTTTCTTCAAGATCCCGGCCGACCATGTCATCGTCCTGTGCGACGACATCACCCAGGCCCCCGGCAAGCTCCGCATCCGGCCCTCCGGCTCGGCAGGCGGGCACAACGGCCTCAAGAGCATCATTGCCCGGCTGGGCGGGGAGAACTTCCCCCGCATCCGTCTTGGCGTGGGTGCCAAGCCCCGCCCGGATTACGACCTTGCCGCCTGGGTACTGGGCAAGTTCCCGCCTGAGGATGTCAAAGCGATGACCGACCGCTACCCGGACATTGAAGCCGCCGCCAAACTCATCATGGACGGCAAGCTTGGCTTCGCTCAGAGTAAATATAATGGATAAACCTCTCCGTCTCGCATCCGCTCGACAGCCCCTCTAACAGGGGAGCCCTTGGCAAAGAGGTGTCGTTTTCGATGAAACCGATTTGCGTTTGCTGAAAAACGTCACGGAATGCCAAAGCCTCCCCTGCTAGGGGAGGTGGCATCGAGCGAAGCGAAGATGTCGGAGAGGTTGTACAGAGCAGCACCTGCGTTATCCCGCTCAATCTAAAGGCGTCCTTTGTCCAACCTCTCAGGCGCTGGCGCGCCAGCTCCCCTGGCAGGGGAGCCCTTGGCAAAGAGGTGTCGTTTTGCTGAGATTGATTGAAGTTTGATGGAAAGCGTACCGGACTGCCAATGCCTCTCCTGTCAGGAGAGGTGTCATCAAGCGAAGCGATGATGACGGAGAGGTTCTTCATCAGAGAGGAGGTCTACGATGTACGAGGCACTGTTAAAGGCCACGCCTGAATATCAGAAGATCGCTGCCAGCCTGGCTGCACCGGGCCCGGCAGCCCTGTTTGGCCTGCCCCCGGCGGGCCGCGCCCTGCTGTACGCCGCCCTGCAAAAAGACCTGGGCCGGGTGCTCTGCATTGTAACCCCGGGCGAGGCCGAGGCCACCCACTTTGCGGAAGACCTCAAGGCCCTGGGCCTGACGGCAGCGGTCTTCCCGCCCCGGGATTTCATGCTCCGCCCCGTGGAGGGCGCGGGCCGCGAGTACGAGTACCGCCGTCTTTCTGTATTGGGCCAGCTGGCGGGCGGGCGGCTGAATGCCGTCTGTGTCCCCGCCGAGGCCCTGCTGCAATACACCGTCCCCCGGGACGAATTTTTAAAGAATACCCTCACCCTCAAGCCCGGCATGGTCTACAACCGGGAGGCGCTGGTGGAGCGGCTGTTTGCCGCCGGGTATGTCCGCCGCAGCCAGGCGGATGGCCCGGGCCAGTTCAGCGTCCGGGGCGACATTGTGGACATCTACGCGCCGGACATGCGCCAACCCGCCCGTGTGGAGTACTGGGATGACGAGATCGACTCGCTGGCATCGTTCGACCTGCTCACCCAGCGCCGGGACGGCTCGCTGGAAAAGATCTATCTCTCCCCCGCCCGCGAGGTGCTGTTCGGCAACACGGTACAGACGGCGGAGGCCCTCCGCGACGCCTGGAAAAAGGCCCGCGGCAAACACCGGGCAGCGCTGGAAAAGGCCATGGAGGCTGATCTGGCCCAGCTGGATTCCGGCCTGATGCCCGAGGCCATGGACAAATACTACGGCCTGCGGTACGCTGTCCCCGCCACCCTGCTGGACCACCTCACCGGCCCCATCTTTGTGCTGGATGAGGTAGGCGGCATCCGGGATGCTCAGAAAGCCACCGAGTTCCGCCGGGGCGAAGAGCTCACCGGCCTGCTGGAAGAGGGCGTCATCTGCCCCGGGCTGGATGTGCTCTACCAGACCATGGACGACCTGGCCATTGCCGCCCAAAAACAGAGCACTCTGCTGTGCGAGAACTTCCTGCGCGGCATGAACGAGTTCAAGCTGAAAGACCTCATCAACGCGGAGGCTTTCGCGGCCCCCAACTGGGGCGGCGACCTAGCCTCCCTGCGGGAAGATCTGGACCCGCTGGTGGAGCAGGGCTATGCCATCGCGCTGTTCGCAGGCACCCCCAAGGGCGCTGCCGCCCTCACCCGGGACCTGGCCGATCAAGGCTACGCGGTCAGCATGAGCCGGGACGTCCGCCCCGCCAAAGGGCTGGTGCAGATCCTGCCCGGCCACCTGACGGCCGGGTGCACGTTTCCCTTTGCCCATGTGGCGGTCCTCTCTTCCCGCCGCCATGGTCTGGATGAAGCCAGCGAGGCCGCCAAGAAACGCAAAAAGAACAAAAACGCCCTGTCCAGCCTTTCGGACATCAAGCCCGGCGATTATGTGGTGCACCAGAGCCACGGCATCGGCATGTACGCAGGCATCCAGCGGCTGGAAGTGCAGGGTGCCACCAAAGATTACCTCAAAGTGCAGTATTCCGGCTCCGATGTGCTGTATGTGCCCGTCACCCAACTGGACCTGCTTTCCCGCTACACCGCCCCCGGCGATGAAGAAAAAGTCAAGCTGGCCAAGCTGGGCGGTGCCGAGTGGCAGCGCACCCGCGCCAAGGTCAAAAAGGCCACCGAGGAGATGGCCCAGGAGCTCATTGAGCTCTACGCCCGCCGCCGACAGGCACAGGGCTACGCGTTCCCGCCGGACGGCGACTGGCAGAGCGATTTTGAGACCCGCTTTGAGTACGACGAGACCGACGACCAGCTCAACGCCACGGCGGAGATCAAAAAGGATATGGAAAAAACCTACCCCATGGACCGCCTGCTCTGCGGCGACGTGGGCGTGGGCAAAACGGAAGTGGCCCTGCGGGCCGCGTTCAAGTGCGTCATGGGCGGCAAGCAGTGCGCCATTCTGGCCCCCACCACCCTGCTGGCCTGGCAGCACTACAACACCATCCTCTCCCGGATGGAGGCGTTCCCGGTCAAAGTGGAGATGATGTCCCGCTTCCGCACCGCCAAACAGCAGAAAGAGACCCTGCGGGGCCTGCAGGCCGGCAGTGTGGACATCGTGGTGGGCACCCACCGGCTCCTCTCCAAGGACGTCCGCTTCCACGACCTGGGCCTTGTCATCATTGATGAGGAGCAGCGGTTCGGCGTCAAACACAAGGAGAAGCTGAAAGAAAACTTCATCGGGGTGGATATGCTCACCCTCTCGGCCACACCGATCCCTCGCACCCTGAACATGGCCATGAGCGGCATCCGCGACCTCTCCACCATTGAGCAGCCGCCCTTTGAGCGCCAACCCGTGGAGACGTTCGTCCTCGAGTACAACGATGTCATCCTGGCCGAGGCCATGAAGAAAGAGCTGGCCCGGGGCGGGCAGGTCTACTATCTGCACAACCGGGTGGACAACATTGAGTCCACCGCCGCCCATGTCAGCCAGATGGTGCCCGGCGCCCGGGTGGGCATTGCCCACGGTAAGATGACCGAGGACGAGCTCAACCCCGTCTGGCAGCATCTGCTCAACGGCGAGATCGACATCCTCGTCTGCACCACCCTCATTGAAACGGGCATCGACGTGCGCAACTGCAACACCCTCATCATTGAGGACGCCGACCGGATGGGCCTGGCCCAGCTGTACCAGATAAGAGGCCGCGTGGGCCGTTCCGGCCGCAAGGCCTACGCCTACTTCACGTTCCGCCGGGACAAGACCCTCTCGGACATTGCTCAGAAGCGGCTCTCCGCCATCCGGGAGTTCACCGCGTTCGGCTCCGGTTTCCGCATCGCCATGCGCGATCTGCAAATTCGCGGTGCGGGCAGCCTGCTGGGCCACAGCCAGCACGGCCACATGGAGGCCGTGGGCTATGACCTCTATGTCAAGATGCTGAATCAGGCCATCGCCCGGGCCATGGGCGAACCGCTCCAGCGGGACAAGAGCGAGTGCCTGGTGGACCTGCGGGTGGACGCGTTCATCCCCGAAAAGTATATCGCGGATGGGCCGGGCCGCATCGAAGCCTACAAACGCATTGCCGCCATCCAGACCCCCGAGGACGCCGCCGATGTGCTGGACGAGCTCATTGACCGCTACGGCGACCCGCCTCCCTCGGTCAGCGATCTGGTCAATGTCTCCCTCGTCCGGGTGCAGGCCGCCGCCGTGGGCGTGTACGAGGTCACCCAGAAGAAAGACACCCTGCTGCTGCAGGTGGAGGAGCTGGACCTTGGCATGATCCGGGGCCTGCTCATCGCGTTCAATGGCCGGGTCACGGCAGGGGCCGGGGCCAAGCCTTATCTCTCTGTCACCCTCCAGCCCGACGAAAAGCCGCTGGAGCTGCTGCAAAGTATCCTCAAGGCCATGGGCGAGATTTTAAACGAGCCCAAGCCTGTGAAAAACCAAAAATAAATTTCAGGAGCAACCAACTATGAAACAGAAACTTCTTGCACTGGTTTGCGCGCTGGCCTTGGTGGTCAGCCTGGCAGGCTGTGTCATCTCCACCCCGGACACCGTGGGTTCCCTCGGCGATTACGAGATCTCCTCCGGCCTGTATCTGCTGGCCCAGTACGACGCCTACCAGAAAGCCGCCGACCTCGCTTCCTCCGACCAGGACGCCGCCAACGTGAAAGCTTTTTTGAAGCAGACCATCACCGTGGACAGCGACAGCGGCGAGACGGCCACCGTCAGCGATTATGTCGCCCGGAAAACGCTGGAGAACCTGCAGACCTACGCCGCCACTGAGCTGCGCTTTGACGAGCTGGGCGGCCAGCTGACCGCTGAAGAGGAACAGCAGGCCGACAGCTACGCCCAGCAGCTGATGGACCAGTACGGCGACACCTACAAGGCCAACGGCATCGGGCTGGAGACCGTGCAGCACTTTGAGCGCATCCTGCTCAAGAGCAACGACCTGCTGACCCTCGTTTATGGCAACGGCGGCGAGACCCCCGTCTCGGACGCCGACCTGACGGAGCATCTGGAAAACAACATGGTGGAACTGGCTTATTACGTTGTCCCGCTCTACAACACCAGCACCTATGCCTTTGCGGATGACGACCAGAAAGCCCAGATGCTCACGCTGGCCCAGCAGGCCGCCACGGCCGTCAATCTGGCCTCCAATGAGAGTGCTTCGGAGCAGGTCAGTGCCCTGAACGCCGCCGCTCAGGCCGCCCTGCCGGACATCTACGCCGTGCTGGGCAGCACCCCCTCCGACACCAATGTTCAGACCGAGCTGCTGGGCTCCTCCACGCTGGACTCCACGTTCACCCAGAGCGGTTCCGCCGATACCATCCGCAGCCTTGCCTACGGGCAGGCGGCCGCCGTGCAGTATTCCAGCTATGCCATGATGCTGGCCCTGCGAGTGGACCCGCTGCGCGTTGCCTCGCTGGACGACCTGCGGGATCAGGTCATCACCGACATGAAGACCAGTGAGCTGAAGACCGCACTGAGTGATTACGGTACCTCCCTGGAGAACCACCTCGACACCTCGGCCATGAACAAACTGCCCATGACCAAGATCGTCAACAAATAAGTTTCGTAAAAGCACAACAGCGCCCTGCCCGGAGAAGCTTCTCCAGAGCAGGGCGCTGTTTTTGCTCTCTTATTTTGCAGTCGCCTTTGCAAACTCCGCCGCCAGCGCCGCATTGCAGGAGCGGACGGCAGCGGCCTCCGGCTTGAGGGCCGCGCGGTCGTAGGTAAACAGGCCGTTCACCTCGTCCTCCACGTCGGTCAACTGGGTGTACACCAGCGCCGAGAGGCCCCGCCCCAGCTGGGGCAGAATGGTCTTCCATTGCAGCATTTTATAGCGTTTGGTCAGGTCGGCTTTGTCTTTGGCGGTGCCGTAGCCGTAGGTTTTGCCGGGCGGCTCGTGGCCGGGCATGGGCCAGGCAATGCCGCCGTACTCGCTCAGGGCCACCGTCCGCCCGCCTGGCCGGATGCGGAGCGGGTAGAAGTAATTGTGGCGGGAGTCCACATCTCCCCCGCCCTGGTCGTACCAGCCGCTGGCTTCGTCGATCAGGCGGGTGTCATCCAGCGCCCGGAGAGCCGCCGTGGCGGCGCGGGCATCAAACTGCCCCCACCCCTCGTTGAACGGCACCCAGCACCCGATGCAGGGGTGGCACCGCAGAGCCTCTACAGTGGCTTTTAACTCGGCCTGATAACTTTCCCGGCTGGCTTCCGTCTCGCGCCCCAGCAGCCCCCACAGGGGCTTTGCGTCGGGTGTATGGCGGAGCAGGGGCAGCAGGGCGTTGGTCAGGTAGGTGACGTACCACTGGTTCATCTTCCCGCCGCCGTTCACCATATCCTGCCAGACGATGAGGCCCAGCTTATCGCAGTGGTAGTACCACCGCTGCGGCTCGATCTTGGCGTGCTTGCGCAGCAGGTTGAAGCCCAGCTCCTTGACCTGCTCCAGCTCGTGCACCACCGCCGCGTCCGAGGGCGGGGTATACAGCCCCTCCGGCCAGTAGCCCTGGTCCAGCAGGCCGTTGAGGAGGATGGGCTTTCCGTTGAGGCAGAAGCGCAGGATGCCTTTCGCGTCCGGCTCACAGCTCCATTTGCGGAGGGCAAAATAACTGTGCACGGTATCAAAACCGTCTTCGTCCCCCTGGGTGGTACCCACGGTCAGGTCGTAGAGGAACGGGCTGTCCGGACTCCACGGAAAGAAATGTTTCTCCGGGATGTTCAGCGTCACCTCGCCGTCCTGGTCGGCCTCGTCGCCGCCCCAGTCCTCGGCAATGGTCACGCCCCCGGCCCGCACCACAGCCCAGAGGTTTTTTGCCCCGCCGGGCTGGGCCGTGTGGGCTTTTACCGTCACGGTCCGGGCATCGTAGTCCGGGGTGACCGTCAGCTCCGTAATGTAATTGTCCGGCACCCGCTCCAGCCAGACGGTCTGCCAGATGCCGCTCTGGGCATGGTAGAACATCCCGCCGGGGGTCAGGGTCTGCTTGCCCCGGGCCTGGGTGCCATTCCCGGTGGGGTCCTGCACGGCCACCCAGAGGGTGTTGCGGCCCGGCCGCAAATAATCGGTGATGTCCAGCGTAAAGGGCCAGTAGCCGCCCCTGTGGCCGCCGGCCAGATGGCCGTTGACCTCCACGGCGCAGGCGTAGTCCACCGCTCCGAAGTGGAGCAGCACCCGTCCGCCCTGCCCCGCCGGGGGCGTAAAGCCGCGGTGGTAGTGGAGCCACTCCCCGGGCTGCAGCGTCCGCCCCACTCCGGAAGCCGGAGCCTCGGGCGAGTAGGGCACCCGGATGGTCCCATCCCACGCCGTGGGGAACTGTGCCGCCTTGGTAAACGCGTATTGCCACGGGCCGTTCAGGGACTCAAAGCTGTCCCGCCGCAGCGCCGGGCGGGGGTATTCGGAAAGTGGGTGCTGCATGTTGCCCTCCTGTTTCCTCTATTGGGCTCCCCTGAGAGGTTTTATTTTGGATCAAAGCGTTTGCAGTTACTTGCGGTATGCTGCCGCCAGCTTTTCGAGGGCGGGCAGGCTCCGCTTGACTTTCTCGGTGTCGATGCAGTAAGCAAAGCGCACATAGCCCTTGACACCAAACGTATCGCTGGGCACCAGCAGCAGGTCAAACTCCCGGGCTTTCATGCAGAACGCGTTGGCGTCTTCTTCCAGCGCCTTGGGGAAGATGTAGAATGTGCCGCCGGGGCGCTCCACCTCAAAGCCCAGCTCGGTGAGTTTGTCGTACAACAGGTTCCTGTTGGTCTCGTAGACGGAGAGGTCGCTGGTGGCATCCAGGCAGCGGCTGACGGCTTTCTGGATGATGCTGGGCGGGCAGTTGTGGCCCGTAAAGCGGGAGATCTGGGCCAGAATGTCCACCAGGATGTCCGCCCCCTCGCAGGCCGGGTTGACCGCCACATAGCCCAGACGCTCGCCGGGCAGGCTCAGCGTCTTGGAGAACGAGAGGCAGGTCAGGGTGTGGGGGTAGAATGCCGCCGGGTAAGGCACGGTCTTGCCGTCAAAAACGATGTCCCGGTAAGGCTCGTCGCTGACGAGGAAGATGTTGTGGCCGTACTCCTTGCTCTTGGCGGTCAGGATCTCGGCCAGCCGGGTCAGGGTCTCCGCCGAGTAAACCACGCCCGTGGGGTTGTTGGGGGTGTTGATGAGGATGCAGGTGACATTCTCGGTCAGCATCTCCTCAAAGGCGTCCAGATTGGGCTGGAACGTGGGCGGCTGGGGCGGCACCACTTTCAGCATGGCACCCGTTCCCCGGACGTAGGGCCCGTACTCCGAAAAATAGGGTGCGAACGTCAGCACCTCGTTGCCGGGCTTGGTCACAGCGCGGATGGCATGGGCAATGGCGCCCGCGGCACCCGTGGTGGGGAAAATATGCTTCTGCTCATAGGGCAGGCCGAACGTTTTGGCCAGATGGGCTGCCGCGGCGGTGCGGAACCCCGGGTCGCCCTGGCTGGGGCAGTAGCCGTGGAGAGCAATGGGCTCCTCCGTGGCCAGCAGGTCCTGCATGGCCGCCGTAAACCGCGGCGGGCAGGGCACGCTGGGGTTGCCCAGCGAGTAGTCAAACACGTTCTCATAGCCGATCTCGGCAGCCCGCTGTTTGCCGTACATAAAGGTCTCACGGATCACGCTCTTATGGGCCAGCATCGCGCGGTAGGTTTCGTTCAGCATAATGATTCCCCTCTCGCTTTTCGGATCTCTTTTATTTCTTGTCCGGCAGTGCAGACGCATAGCTCTGCTCTACCTTGACGACGCAGCAGTATTTCGGGTCCTGCTCTTTGACGAACTGGCACATCTTTGCCAGCATCTGGTCGATGTCCCCGGTGTATCCCGCCGGGAACACCAGATCAAACAGAACATTGGTGTGGCTGTCCCCCGGCACGATCCGCAGATCGTGGATGGAGAGCCGCGGGTCCAGCTGGCGGGCATGTTCCTTCAAACGGGCCCGCAGCACCCCCACCGACGCGTCCGCCGTGACGATGGGGTCGTAATGGATGGTGACCTGCAGCCGGTCTTTTTTGAGAAAGTCGTTCTCGATGTTGTCGATGACGTCATGGGCCGTCAGCGGGTCGGTCTCGGCCGGGAACTCCACATGCAGGGAGGCGAACTGGTGCCCGGGGCCATAATCGTGGACCATGAGGTCATGCACGCCCAGTACCCCGGGATAGCTCATGACGGTCCGCTCAATGTGCTCCACCAGCTCGGGGCTGGGGCTCTCGCCCAGCAGCGGGCTCAGGGTATCCATCACCAGGCCCCATCCGGACCAGAGGATGAACGCCGCCACGCCCACGCCCATAATGCCATCAATGATGCCGTAGCCTGTCAGGCTGCACAGGATGGTGGAAAGGAGGACCGCTCCGGTGGTCAGCACATCGTTGCGGCTGTCGGCGGCGGTAGCCATCAGGGTCTCCGAGTTGATCTTTTTGCCCACGGCGCGGTTGAAGCCGCTCAGCCAGAGCTTGACGAGGATGGACGCCGCCAGCACCCCGATGCTGAGCCAGCTGAACACCACCGGCGTGGGGTGGAGTACTTTCAGAGCCGATTCTTTCAGCAGCGAGAGGCCGATGGCCAGAATGGTGACGCTGACCACCAGGCCCGCCAGATACTCGTACCGGGCGTGACCGTAGGGGTGCTCCGCATCCGGGGCCTTGGCCGCCAGCCGGAAGCCAATGAGGCTGACCACATTGGACGAGGCATCCGACAGGTTGTTCAGGGCGTCCGCCATGATGGCGATGGAGCCAAACAGGGTGCCTGCCAGCAGCTTGCCGATACAGAGCAGGATGTTGCAGGCCATGCCCACCAGACTGGCCAGATTGCCGTAGGCCGTGCGGACAGCAGCGTCTTTCACATCATCCGGGCGCTTGATGAAGCAGCGGATCAGAAATTGAGTCATAGTGTACCTCCCGGCTGCCGCGGCAGCCACGTCTTGTTCAGTATAGCACAGCACTTCACGGTTTTAAAGTGTTTTTGTAAATTTTCTTCTCCCTAAGCCAGATCCCCCAGATAACAATCCCCCCGGCGGGGCGGGAATGCCTCACCGGGGGGTGGAAGTTTCTGGTTTCAGGGGGGGCTCAGACCTGCTTGGCCGAGGGCTTGCTCAGATCGAGGCTGCGGACGATCTTGCGGACGGGCAGGATGCTCTTGGCGTTCATCGAGAGCTCATCCACGCCCATGCGGAGGAATGTTTCGGTCAGGGCGGTGTCCGCGCCCAGCTCGCCGCAGATGCCCACCCAGATATTGTGGCGGTGACCGGCGTCAATGGTCATCTTGATGGCCTTGAGCACAGCGGGGTGATGCGGGTCAAAGAACGGCTCCAGCTTTGCGTTCTGGCGGTCCAGCGCGCAGGTGTACTGGGTGAGGTCGTTGGTGCCGATGGAGAAGAAATCGCACTCCTCGGCCAGATCGTCCGCAATGAGGACGGCGGCGGGGGTCTCGATCATGGTACCCACTTCGAGGTTCTGGTCAAACTTGACGCCCTCGGCGGTGAGCTCCGCGCGGCACTCGTTCAGCACGGCCTTGGCGTCCTGCAGCTCCCGCAGGCTGGTGATCATGGGGAACATGATGCTCATGTTGCCGTAAGCGGAAGCCCGCAGCAAGGCCCGCAGCTGGGTCTTGAAGAAGTCTTTCCGGGTCAGGCAGATGCGGATGGCGCGGTAGCCCAGAGCGGGGTTGTCCTCGTGGTCCAGCTGCATATAGTCCACGGTCTTGTCCGCGCCGATGTCACAGGTGCGGACGACTACTTTCTTGGGGGCCAGGCTCTCCACCACCTGCTTGTACGCCTCAAACTGGTAATCCTCGGTGGGATAGTCCTTGCAGTTGAGGTAGACGAATTCTGTCCGGAACAGACCGACGCCGCCGGCGTCGTTCTGCTGCACGGCACCCACATCGCCCATGCCGCCGATGTTTGCATACACGTTGATGGTCTTGCCGTCCAGCGTGGTGTTGGGCTTGCCCTTGAGCTCCTGCAGCAGGACCTGCTTTTTCTGATCCTCTTTCTGGCGGGCGCGGAGGCTCTGGAGCAGGTCGGGGGTGGGGTCCACATACACGCAGGCGTTGTAGCCGTCCACCACGGCCATCTTGCCGTCCCAATCGTCCTGGATATCCTTGCACTGGATCAGGGCGGGGATGTTCATGCTCCGGGCCAGGATGGCCGTGTGGCTGTTGGAGCTGCCCTCCCGGGTGATGAAGCCCAGCAGCAGGCTCTTGTCCATCCGGACCGTCTCCGAGGGGGCCAGATCGTCCGCCACAAGGATACTGGGCTCGGTGCCCTGCAGGCTGGCGTTGTCCACCCCCTGCAAAATGTCCAGCATGGCCTGCGCGATGTCGATGACATCGGCGCTGCGGGCCTGCAGATAGGGGTCGTCCATGGCGGCAAACACGGCGGCCTGGTTGTCGCCTGCCGTCTTGACGGCATACTCGGCGCAGCGGCGCTGGCCGTTGATGATCTCCTTGATGGCGTCCACGAAGTCGTCATCATCCAGCATCATGGCGTGGATGTTGAACACTTCGGCGATGTCCTCGCCTGCCTCGGCAAGGGCTTTCTCGTACAGGGCGGTCTGCTGGTCGATGGCCTTGGCCCGGGCGTCCTCAAAACGCTCGATCTCCGCGGCGGTGTCGGCCACTTCGGCCACCGAGATGGTCGTGTTCTTTTTCTTGTAGAGTTTCAGCTTGCCAATGGCAATGCCGTTCAGAATGCTTTTACCGGTACCCACCTGCATCGTTCATTTCTCCTTATCACTCAAATCTCTTGCGCCTGGGAACGAAAAAGCCCCCGCAGTCTCCCGCGAGGGCTTCTCATCACGACATTACGCGCGATCAGACGTTCTCGCTCAGGAACTTCTGGATCGCCTCTGCGGCAGCGGCCTCATCGTCGCCCTCCACCTTGACGGTAACGGTATCGCCCTGCTTGACGCCCATGCCCATCAGAGCCATCAGCTTGCGCAGGTCGCAGGTCTTGCCGCCCTTTTCAAGGGTGGCGGTGCTTGCGTAGCCCTTGACCAGCTTCACGAGCAGGCCGGCGGGGCGTGCGTGGATGCCGCATGCATCCTTAACGGTATACTGGAATTCTTTCATAATCATTTTCTCCTTACTTATCCATCCACGGAACGGGCCAGCCGCGCGGCCCCGTCTGCAATAAAAACCCTGGTTTATTGCGGGATGTTACTACTCCTATTATAAACCTTAGTCGTTCTTTTTGCACCCTTTCATATTGCCGATTTTTCCGCGAAAATTTTGGTATAATTGAACATAATCTTTTATCAAAAGTACCATCATTGCACAATTTTCTGCTTTTGGGAAAGACTTTTGTTCACTTTCCCACTCACTCGACAGGGTACCCCTCGGCGTCCAGCGGGAGGTCCGTATAGCGGGCCTCTTCCGGCAGAGGCGTCTCGGGTTCGCCGGAGGTCTGCTGGCTCTGCCCGGAGGCGTTCAGCTCCTCGTCATGGCGCTCGCCCCAGTCCCCGCTGAAATCCTCGCCCGAGGTCTCCATGGCCTGCCCGGAGGCGCCGAGCTCCTCGTCATGGCGCTCGCCCCAATCGCCGCTGAAATCTTCCCCCGAGACTTCCGTGGCCTCCTGCATGGCCATAGCGGTCTGGGCGTCTTTCAGGCCGGTGACGACGCCGGAGGGCTTCTCCAGCAGGTAGGCCCCGATGGCCTTTTTCTTGTACACCAGCAGCACGCCATAGCTCATGGTGTCGCCCTTGCTCACGGCGGGCAGCAGGGCCGTCCATTTTTCCACGGTCTTGCCCTTGTAGCGGGTCAGGTCCATGCCGCTCTGCTGCACCACCCCGTTGAATGCCGAAAAGCTGTCGTCCCACCTGCGGGGGATCTTGACCTTATCGGCGGCGATGGTGGCCGCGTCCACGTCCAGCCCATAGCCGGTGAACCAGGTCTGGATGTCCTGGGCGCTCTCGATCTTGTTGCCGCTGGCCGCGGCGGCCGCCATGACGCTCCGCCCGCTGATGTACCGCCCCAGCACCGCGCTGAACACCACCAACGCACAGCATATCACGCCGACGCCCACCTTTTTGAGCCCGGCCTTTTTCAGCGTTACCACAAACATATACCGTTCCCTCCCACCCATTTGGTTGTGTCCGTATAGTATATGCCTGTGTGAATTGGGGATATGCACACGTTTGCCGGAAAACGTCACGGAATGCCAAAGCCTCTCACTTTGAAAGACTCCCCCGGCCGGGGGAGGTGGCACGAAAGTGCCAGAAGGGGGCAAGGTGTCTGCGGAGCAGACGGAGAGGGCAAGGATGCTGCCAAAGAGCCAGACACACAGCGATACGCACCCTGCTTGTCAGAGCCATCGTATCGCAACGCCGCTGGAGTAATTTCACCGGGCTTGCCCTCTCAGGCGCTGACGCGCCAGCTCCCCCAAAGTGGGAGCCCTTGGCAAAGAGGTTTCGTCCCCACAAAAACAAATCCCCCACACCGGGCGTCTCCGGTGCGGGGGTGCGGGAATGGAATCCGGGAATGTCTTCAATCGTTTCTGTCACAGAAGACGACGATGCGGGTCTTGCCGCCGTAGGTGCAGGTGTACAGCACCAGATCGTGGCCGCTGTGCTCCACGGCCTCCACATCGGTGGGGTCGTGGACTTCAATGGCAGAAACCGTGTAGTGGTTCTCGATGCCGTCCATGTCGGTGAAACGGACCTCATCGCCCAGGGCGAGGGTGCCGATCTTGCCGAAATGCGACTCGTAGTTGTGCGCCGCGATGACGAGATCATCGGTGCGGGAGGAGCCGAACTGGCGGCAGGGGGAAATTTTGAGTTTGGGGTAGCTCCACTCGCTCATCACCGGCAGGTCGATGCCAATGGCGGGGATGGAGACAGTGCCCACATATTCGTAGCCGTCCAGCTCCACCACGGGCAGCTCCGGGTCAAGGGAGCTGGTGTCGATGGCGGGAGCCGAGGCCGCGCTCTGCGTTTGTTCAACGACTTTTTCCTGTAGGTCCTGTACGACGGTCTGGGCTTCCGCGCCGGCCTGAGCGTCCTCCCAGCGGTTGTAGCCGTAGAGGCCCAGCGCCGCCAGCAGCAAGACGACTCCCAGCAGGACACAGATGACGCCCGGGGATGCTTTACGCATTGTCATCCTCTTTCTTCTTGGTAAGGAGGATGACGCCAGCCGCCAGGAACAGGGTGCCCAGCCCTGCCAGCACCGGCACGGGCCAGTTGAGCTGTCCGGTCTGGATCAGCTTGGGGGCACGCGCGTCAGCCACCGGAGGATTGACGGGCGTTTCCGCGACGGGCACCGTGGGCACCGTGGACACCGTGGGGGTGGTATCCGGCCGCGCGTCCAGGACCGGCGGGTTCACCGGGGTCTCCGGGGTAGGCACCACAGGCGTGGGCCTCGGGTCCGGGATGTAGGGGGCATCCGGGATATACGGCGGATCGTACGGGTCGTCCGGGGCGGAGTTGTTGAACGTGTTGGTGAACAGGATACTGTCTTCCTTGTCATTGGAGGACTGGTTGGCCTCATAGACCTTGGCCACGGCCACCAGCGTGTCGTCGCTCCAGCTCACGGTGACACGGAGCACCATGGTGCGGGTGTCGTAAGTGCCGTTGAGGGAGCCGCCTTTCCGCTGGGCCACCTCGTACTCATAGGTACCGGGGGCCGTGAAGACGAATGTCTCCGGGAATGTGGCGGTGGTCATATAACCGTTGGAACGGGTGCAGTCCGCCGTGTTGACGAACGCTTCCAGTGCGGCGGCATCGCCGGGCATAGGGGCTTTTTTGCGGGGGGTCAGGCGGATGGTGAGCTGCTCGTCGGGGATGGCATTGCCCGTGCACTTGACGTTGACCGTCAGGTTTTTCAGCTCCACACGCTGCTGCGCTTCCGCAAAGGCCGCGGGCAGGCTCAGGCTCAGGCAAAGCACCAGTGCCAGCAGCGCCGCCGCGAATTTTCGGATCTTCATTTCATCCCCTCCTTTACTGCTCCGGCGTTGTCATCCACGCCAGAAGAATGGTTCTTGCATCGGTAAACTCCGTGGAACAGGTGGACATGGCCAGCACCTGTGCCCCCTCCCGCGCCCGGACGGTGTCCAGCGTGTCAGAGTGCAGGTGCAGCGCGTTCTCCTGTGCGAAATCGAGCAGACCGTTCAGGTTTGCGTCCCACTGGTTCACGTCGAAGATGGCATCCTCGGACGCGGGCACCAGCAGACAGGCGAAAATTTGTAAGTGGTAGGTGCGGTCGGGCAGGACCAGCGTGCCGGTGGTGTTCTCGTTGAAGAACGCCTCGTCCTTGTACAGGTCAAGATCTCCAAACATCTTGCTGTTTTCCATGTGGTGGCCGTACAGCAGCGAATACGGATCGTGGAAGCTGCCATCACAATCGGAATCCAGGAAGATGCTGCCGGCCAGTGCAAAGTCGCCGTAGACATCGGTGTTGATGTAGCTGAAATTGTTCTCGCCCTGCACCACAGGGTAATCAATGGCGGTGTTGTCCAGGGTGAGCCAGGCTTTCACGTCCGAGTTGATGGCCAGCAGCTCCTCAAAGGAGGCGCCGTTCTCGCCATCGGCGGCAGGCTTGAACTGCAGCAGCTCGCCCTGCACGTTATCCACGGCGGCATAGACCTGGTTGTTATCCCACAGCGCGTAAGCGGAGTAAGCGCCCGCCGTGAGGAGGAACAGCACCACCACCGCGCTGATCAGGAAGTCGGCTGTCCGCAGCGCTACACGTTGCCAAGTGATACAGCCCACCTCCAGTCAGCTTGCGATGTTGGTTCTTGTTCAGAGAATTGCGAGTCAGGTGATTTGGTTGCCGCAGAGCGTCACCTCTTTGCCAGAGCCTCCCCTACTAGGAAAGACTCCCCCGGCCGGGGGAGGTGGCACGCAAGTGCCGAAAGGGGACAGTGGCACGGCGAAGCCGTGACGGAGAGGTTGTACGGAGCAACACCTGCGTTGTTCCGCTTGGCCGAAAGGCGTCCTTTGTCCAACCTCTCAGACGCCTGCGGCGCCAGCTCCCCTAGTAGGGGAGCCTTTGGCATTCCGCAAGGTCTGCTGTTATCGCCAGAGGCTCTTAAAAGTGTTTGCGGAGAGAGTCACCTCTTCGCCAGAGCCTCCCCTGCTAGGGGAGGTGGCACGGCGAAGCCGTGACGGAGAGGTTGTACGGAGCAGCACCTGCGTTGTTCCGCTTGGCCGAAAGGCGTTCTTTGTCCAACCTCTCAGTCTCGCATCCGCTCGACACCTCCCCTAGTAGGGGAGGCTTTGGCATTCCGCAAGGTCTGCTGTTATCGCCAGAGGCTCTTAAAAGTGTTTGCGGAGAGAGTGTTAATTACTCTTCCTCGCGGCGCTTCTTGATGACCAGAGTCATAGCAGCACCAGCCACAACGGCCAGCATCAGCATGTAAGGAGCATTGTCGAGGATAACGCCGGTGTCAACGTTGACGGTAGACTTATTAGTAAACACGACATCATTGTCTGCATTTTCTGCAACAGAAACAGTACCATTTGCATCAGCCGGAACAGTGACTTCATACTCGCCGTTCATAACCTTGCTGCTCTCAGCATCGAGTGCTGCGCCAACCTCGGTGACTTCCCACCGAACGCCTGCGGGCAGGTTTGCAATCGTCACAGTACCATTGTTCTGCAGCCAAACATGAACTGCATCGCCATCAACGCTAATGGAAGTTGCGCTCTTAGTAGTGTCAACACCACTGCCAGCCGTGATAGTATACTTCTCCGCGTAAGTTTTGCCCTGCTCACCAGTCAGCTTGATGGTAAAATCAAAGTACTTGCTGCGGTCAGCACCGTTACCCTTAACTTCCTTTTTCACGGTCAGAGCATTTGCAGAGTAAGTGTTGTCAGTAAACTCGTCAGACTTATCGCCGCTCTCCTCGGTATGAACTGCTGCATAACGATACAGATTGCCTGCATCATCCGAAACAACGGTTACGACCAGCTTAATCGGCTTGCTCTCTGCACGGTAGGCAACACCAGCATTAGTGCCTACAACCTCTTTCAGCGTATACTCATAAATACCAGGGGTAGTAAAGTTATTAGGAAGCGTGATGGTAATATCCTTGCTTGCGCCATTGGCAGTTGCATCACCAACTTCAAAGTGAGCACCAGTAATCGTCCCCAATGCGGGCGCAGTAGTCGCACCGCCCTTTGTCACAACGCCATCGCCTACCTGCTCCAAAGTAAACGTCTCCTTGGGGCTGGAGCCAGTACCGACCATGGTATAGACCTTGGTGACTGTAATGCTGGAATGGTCTTCCAGCTTAGTTTCATCATAAGTATGCTTCGCCGCAAAGCTCGGCATTGCCATAGTTGCCATCATGGCCACAGCCACGATACCAGCAAACAATTTCTTGAGTTTCATGTGGATTCCTCCTAAATATTATATCAATGTTTTCAAGAACTTACAAGCTCCGCCGCCGCAGCAGGGTGATCACCTTTGCTTTGACGTCGGTGAGGGCCACCGGGCCAAAATCCCGGCTGTCCTCGGATTGCGTGCGGTAGTCTCCCAAGATGAAGACGCTGTCCGCGGGGACGGTGTAGGGGTACTCGAGGGTGTCTTTCGCGTAGGTGGGGTAAAGGATCTCGCCGCTCTGGGCCGAGCCGTTGACGATCAGCGTTCCCGAATCGTCCAGTGCGATGAGGTCGTTCTCGCGGCCCAGGACACGGCCCACCCGGAGCTTGCCGTCCTGCTCATAGAGCACCACGTCGTTCTTGGCGTAAGTGCCCTGCAGCCGGTAGCCGATGAGCAGGTCGCCGTCCTTGACGGCGGGGAACATGCTGTTGCCGGAGGCCTGTGTCAGCAGGAACACCTGCGTGAACAGCACCCACGCGGCTGCCGCCAGCACCACCACCCGGCCCAGTAAACTGAGCGCGTCCCGGCGGTCCTGCGCGGCGTTGCGCCGCTTGTGCAGGGCTCTGCGCCCTGCCGTGAGCGGGTCTTGCGGAGGGAGTGTTTTTGCGGCTTTCGCCATCAACATCCCTCCTCATGGTTTTCTCCGGGAGGTGTATGGGCTTCCAGCAGGGCGTTATACCTTGCCCTCTCGGCCCGGATGGCGTTTTCGTACAGGCCGTAGAGCTCCTCCAGCTTCTTCCACATCTGCACTTCATCCACGCCGCCGAGCAGGTTCTTGCGGAACTTCACCTTGCGGTACCATTCCACGATCTCCAGCTGCTCCTGGCTGATGCAGGCATCCTCCGCGCCGGGCAGGCGCTGTGCGGGCTGCGGGCCTCCTTTGGCTTTTTCGTTTGCCATCCATCCACCTCCTTTCGTGATTTTATTTGGCTTGGAAGTTGGCTTATTCATCGTCGTCGTTCTTCCGTTTCCGGAGGAAGAGCAGCACGCCGCCGCCCACGACGACCACGAGGATCAGGATGTAGGGGAGGGTGTCGAGGAGGACACCGTTGTCGATTTCGCCCTCACGATGATTTGTAACGACAATCTCGATTTCATTCAACCCATCAATCATCTCTTTTGTGATGGTAATTGTGATAGATTTCGGAGTTGTCGAGGTATCGAACGCCTGATTCAGCAGTTCGGTTCCACCCGGGCCATAGATTTGAGCAGTAGTCTCATAATCTTCGGCTCCGGCTTCCGTGATCCTCACAGTATCGTCTTTCTGAACCAGGAAATCATCAATCACCTGGCTCCTGCCGGAGGTCAGTGTGAAGCTTCTCTTCACATTGCCCTTTTTATCAAAGACTGTGAATTCAAACTCTTTTTCGTGGTCGCCAAACCAGCCAGTGACTTGTTTTGTGATTTTGATGCCTCGTTGTGCTTCTGGTACCCAGAGAGCGTAGAAATTGACAACGCCGTCTTTGAGGTCGGCTTCTGTTGGTTCGTAGCTCCAATCGTTACTTTCCAAAAGCCGACTTGAGTTCGCATCGTATTTTCCACTCGTCTGATCCTCAAGATACCAGCCGGTCAAGATGTAAGTTACACCATCTTTTCCAACTTTTTTATTGCCGATGGTTCGCTCTGTAGTCAACGGAACCTTTTTGTCCTGCTTGTATGTTCCATCGTCCACCAAAGTCCACTCTTCGACCTCATCCGGGTCTCTTTCCCAGAACTTTGCATCATACGTCTTCTTGTTGACAATTGTAAGTTCGCAGTCGATATGGTAGGTATATGTGCCGCCATTATCTCGGGAAATCTTACAGGGTGTCAAGTGAATTTCTGTCACATCATCCTTGTTCGTCAACATTCCTTGGTAGGCAGTTTGTGTACTGGCCTGCGTCCAAATGTACTCAAACCAGTCGCTACTACGCTCTACAACGAAATAACCATTAGTTGCATCCCATTTCAAACCAGAGTCATTCGAACCTGTAATATAATCCGTTACTTTCTGGTTCCTCGTGGTAACAATATTTTTCTGATAGCTATCGCCGCTCTGCGCCCAGACCGCTGCCGGGTAAGTGCCATGTTTGCCTACATTGATTGTTCCCAGCATACTACTATCATTCGCACCAGGCAGCCAGTTGTCCGTATCATTTGACATCTGCTTTCCGCCTGTAGGAACTTTCAGGAAGTAGATTGCAGCATTTCCCTCATAGCTATCTGTCCACTTCTTTGTGGTAACGGTGAAGTACTCATTGGTTTGATAATACCCATACCAGCCCTGTACCCAGTAGGTATGAGTTATCGTTGCTGTTGTACCCACCACATTGGAGTTGTCTTTGATCGTAATTGTCTGCTTGTCTTTAGATGTACCCAGAATAGCAATCTGGTCATTACTACTGGTCCACTTATCTTTCCAAGTGGATTTTCCATCCCAGATCGAAGTACTGGAGGAACCTGTAACGGTAACTGTTGCCCCCGGCTCAATGGTGAACGTTGCGCCATTGCTCAAAGACATTGTTGCCACACCATATTCATCCGCAAAGCTCGGCTCATCGCTTGTGAGGCTCAGATAGTTGGCCACATTCATTGATTTTTCAACACGCACACTACTGTCTGCCACCGCAATGGCAAACGGTGAGAAGCTGTCCGGAGTAAAGGTAATCGTCCCATCCGCAGAGACTTCCACAGGAATTTCCTCAAAGCCACTGCCCTGATGGAAAACTTTCACATCTGCTGCGCTCTCCACGCCAAGACCCGTGATGGTAACTTTTTTCGGAGATTCAATTGCAATGCCATCACGATCTTTAGGCGAGAGATCGAACATGTAAATAACATTATATTCATCCCAGTCGATCTCATCCAGAACCTTTTCACCCAACTCACTGGCTTTGCTATCACTCAGTTCGGACACTGTCAACGCCGGTGCATCTTCTACTTTAAAAGATACTTCTTTATCGCCAAAGTCAACTTTTTTAACTTCAGGTTCCAGCTCTTTCCACTTCGCGTAGACTTCCACGGTCGTGCCCTCGGAAACGTACAGGCACTCGTCAAACACGAACTTCTGCTCGTCGCCCAGATCGTCGGTGTAGTACCAGCCTGCAAAGGTGCGGCTGTTGCCCTCGGGGTCATCGTTGGAGGTGGGGTCCGCGAACTGATAGTCTTTCAGGTTCGCGCCGTCGGCGGCGGTCATGATGTGGTAGCAGCCTTTCTCGGTGCCGTACATGGCCAGATACTGCTCCACGGTCATCTCAGCGGTCTTGGCGGCGTCGGCGATGTCCGCGAGGTCGTAGCTGCTCATCTTCTTGAGCCAGAAGTGGTAGATGTTGGTGGGGATGGAGAACGCCGCGTCCACCTGCATCTGGTCGCCATCGGGGAGCGCGGCCGCGTCGTCATCGGGGAACGTCGTGCCGCTGGTGTCGTACTCATAGACGGTGTTGCCGCTTGCGTCGGTGGTGGTCTTCGTCGCGCCCTCTTTGGCAGGGGTGTCATCGGCCACGGGGGGCTCGTCGCCCTCGACGGGTTTTTCCACCTCATTGTCCATGGCTGCGGGCTCGTCATCCACAACGGGTTTTTCCACCTGATCGTCCATGGCTGCGGGCTCGTCATCCATGGCCGCAGGCTCGTCCGCCACGGCGAAGTCATCATCCAGCGCCGCGGGCTCGTCATCCATGGCGAAGTCGTCGTCCATGGCCTCGGGCTCGTCCGCCACGGCTGCGGGCTCGTCGTAGAGATCCATGGGTTCCGGCTCCGTGCCGGGGTCGGCGGCCTCCACTACTTCGGTGCCCGGCGTCTCAAGCTCCGCGCCCGTGCCGTTTGCAAAGGCGGGCAGCAGACAGCTGCACACGAAAATCAGCGCGAAGCACAACGCAAGCACCCGTTTGGCCAGCGGAAGCTTTTTCGCCGTGTGTTTTGCAAGATTTTTACGCATTTTTCATGCCCTCCTTTGGTATAGAGTCCGGGGTCGTGTCCATTCCCGATGCCTCGCAATAAAAAAAAGCCGCATCCGCACCCCGCCTGTCACAGCGGTGTTGAATGCAGCCGAACTATCTTCTGGTTTTCTGGCGTTTCCCTCCGGGGAATGCCAGCACAAAAGACTCCAAGCTTTGCGTCCCCGGCTCACACCAGGTTTGCCAAAGTTTTCAGTTTTGCGGGATGTTCCCGGCTGCTGGTACTATCCTACACAGTCCGGGATGCAAAAGGTGTCATTCGGTGGCGGGGCGCTGATTTTTCCGCTTGGCCACCCGGCCCTTGCACTGGCATTATTTTACCAAATTTGGCCTTGTCCATGCAAGTGTCCAAATGGACACAAAAACGGAATTTGCGGCTGTTTCTATCCAAAATCAGCCATTTCTTGTAGGGATTGCCCAATGTATCCCCCCAAAGTTTGTGCACCCCACCAACAAAAAGTTACAAATTTGTGTCTGCTAACCCGTGTAAAACAGACGCGGGTCGGATAAATAAGTATGACTATCCCGGTTGAGTTTGCGGGAGTTTCTGGAATTTTATCCGTTTCCGGGATTTCCCGGAAACGTTGCGGGATGCCAAAGCCTCTCACTTTGAAAGACTCCCCCGGCCGGGGGAGGTGGCACGAAAGTGCCAGAAGGGGGCA